>Ga0315289_10005376_pt1 | contig 18939 bp, 15 predicted proteins | sample YL17G11_40_MG_FD_203452 | JGI IMG/M metagenome (GOLD analysis project Ga0315289, IMG submission 203452) | Sediment microbial communities from Yellowstone Lake, YNP, Wyoming, USA - YL17G11_40 | ecosystem: Environmental > Aquatic > Freshwater > Lake > Sediment | place: USA: Wyoming | collected...
TTGACGGAGGCGATATTTACCCCTTCCTTGACCGCCTTTTCCCGGAGAGACTTCTGGGCGGCCTTCTTCTCTTCCTCTTTACTTGAGAGCGAAGCCGCGCGCGCCAATTTTTCCCACTCGTTCATAACCCCCCCCTTTTTAAAACCTTTCTCCCCCTAATTATCGCCTTTATATTTCTTCCGTAACCATCATCTTATAAAATCCCGGGCGGATCGTGCTTTTTCTTCCCCCCAACTCGAAACCAGAAACTCGAAACAACAAACTTATTTTTTTCTTTTTCCGCTCCGTCCGGAAACGCTCCGGAGCTTGTATTCCAGGCTGTCCACCAGGGCCTGCCAGCTGGCCTCGATGATATTCCGGGAAACCCCCACCGTTCCCCAGTTCTTTTTCCCGTCGCTGGATTCGATCAGGACCCGGACCGGGGCGGCGGTGCCCTCCTTCTCCGAGAGAACCCGGACCTTGTAGTCCTCCAGGCGAATCTCGGAGAGCGGCGGGTAGAACTTCTCCAGGGCCTTGCGCAGGGCGTTGTCTAGGGCGTTCACCGGCCCGTTCCCGAGGGCCGCGGTGTGCTCCACCTTCCCGTTTACGTCCACCATGATGGTGGCCTCGGAAATGACCGGTTCATTCTCGGTGCGTTTCTCGTTGATCACCCGGAACCCGTGCAACCGGAAATATTTCTTCTTCCCCTCGATCGCCCGCCGGAGGATCAGCTCGAAGCTGCCCTCGGCCCCCTCGAATTGAAATCCCTCCTTCTCGAGCTCCTTGAGCTCCCGGAGGAGCTCGCCGGTCCGGGGATCGTCGGCCTTGAGCCTGATCCCGTATTCGCGGGCCTTGGCCACCACCGTGGAACGGCCCGACTGGTCCGAAACCAGGACCTTCCGCCGGTTCCCGATCTTTCCCGGGTCAACATGCTCGTAGGTGGGCGAGTGCCGCTCGACCGCGCTGATGTGCATTCCGCCCTTGTGGGCGAAGGCATTGGCCCCGACATAGGGCTGGTGCCGGTTGGGCACCTGGTTCAGGATCTCGTCCACGAAATGAGAAACCTCGGAGAGCCGGGAGAGAGCGCGGTCGGAGACGCAATCCACCCCCAGCTTGAGCTTGAGCGCGGGGATGATCGAGACCAAATTGGCATTACCACAGCGTTCCCCGATCCCGTTGATCGTGCCCTGGACCTGGACCGCCCCCAGCCGGACCGCGGCCAGGGTATTGGCCACCGCCAGCTCGGAATCATTGTGGGTGTGAATCCCGAGCGGGACCGAAACCCGCCCGCGGGCGAGGGCGAAAATTTCGGAGAGCTCGAAGGGCAGGGTCCCCCCGTTGGTATCGCAGAGAACCACCGCGTCGGCCCCGGCCCCGGCCGCCACCCGGATGGTCTCGAGGGCGTAGTCCGGATTTTCCCGGCAACCGTCGAAAAAATGTTCCGCGTCGAAAAAAAGCCGGTCCACCCGGGGCCGGAGATAGGAAAGCGTGCTTCCAATGATTTCGAGGTTCCTCTCCAGTCCGATCCGGAGGGCTTTTTTCAGGTGCAGGCCCCAGGATTTACCGACGATGGTCACCGCCCCCGTCCCGGCCTGCAAAAGCGCCTTGACCGCGGGGTCGGACTCGGGCTTCCTTTTCGGATTAACCGTGGAGCCAAAGGCCACCAGCCGGGTCCGCCCGAGTCTCCGGGAACGCATCTTCCGGAAAAACTCGTCATCCCGGGGGTTGGCCCCGGGCCACCCGCCTTCGATGTAGTGGATCCCGATCTCGGCTAGCCGTTCGGCGATGCGGATCTTGTCGATCACCGAGAAGGCGATCTCGGCCGCCTGGGCCCCGTCGCGGAGCGTGGTATCGTAGATTTCCACACTCCGGGGGGAAAGATTTTGCTTTTTATTAACCATTAAACCAACCTTAATATTCGAAATTCTCTTGGGTAGAATCAGCCTTTAGATTTTTTCCCCGCTTTTTTGGGTTGTTTTTCTTCCTCCAAAAAGGCGGCGTGCAGGGCCCGGACCGCGAGCTCGGCGTATTTTTCCTCGATCAGGCAGGAGACCTTGATCTCGGAGGTGGAAATCATCAGGATGTTGATCCCCTCCTTCGCCAGGGACGAGAACATCTGAGCCGCCACCCCGGGCTGGCTGTGCATTCCCGAACCGATGATGGAAACCTTGGCCACGTTCACGTCGGTCCTGACTTTCCCCGCCCCGAGTTCCCCGATAATCCCTTCCACCGTTTTCTGCGCCCGGGCCAGGTCGGCCTTGGTGACGGTAAAGGTGATATCGGTGTAGCCGGACTCGCTGACATTCTGCACGATCATGTCGACCACGATGTTGGCATCGGCCACCGCCTGGAACAGCCGGGCGGCGATCCCCTGCCGGTCGGGGACATGGCTGACCGTAACCTTGGCCTCGTTCCGATCCGCGGCCACCCCGGAAACCACTAAGCTCTCCATGCCTTCCTCCTCCTTCATCAATGTTCCCCCGCCCTCGGTAAAGCTCGAGAGGGTCAGGACGGGCACGCGGAAACGCTTGGCCAGTTCGACCGAGCGGGTCTGTAAAACCTTGGCCCCCATGCTGGCGAGTTCGAGCATTTCGTCGTAGGAAACCCGGTCCAGCCGGCGGGCCGTTTCGCAGACATTCGGATCGGTAGTATAAACCCCGTCCACGTCCGTGTAAATTTCGCAGAGGTCCGCCTTCAGCGCCGCCGCCACCGCCACCGCGGTGGTATCGGATCCGCCCCGGCCCAGGGTGGTGACATTGCCTTTCTCATCCACCCCCTGGAAACCGGCCACCACCGGGATGACCCCCTCGGCCAGCGCCTTCCGCAGCTTTTCTTCCCCCACCCGGAGGATGCGCGCCTTCGCGTGGGCGGAATCGGTCACGATGGGAACCTGCAGGCCCAGGAAGGAGCGGGATTTTTCCCCCAGGGCCTGGATGGCCAGGGTTAAAAGCCCGATGGTAACCTGCTCTCCGGTGGAAACGACCTGATCGTACTCGCGGGTATCGTGGATTTCCGCGATCTTGTTGACCAGCGCCACCAGCTTGTTGGTCTCCCCCGACATGGCGGAAACCACCACCACCACGGAATCCCCCTTCCGCTTCCGGTCCACCACCTTCCGGGCCACATTTTTGATCCGGTCGGGATCACCCACCGAGGTGCCGCCGTATTTTTGCACGATTAAAGCCATGATTTCTTCCGCATCAAATCTTTAAAATATATATCCTTACTCTGCTTGTCATTCCCGTCCCGCATCAGAGTGCGGGATAAACTCCGGCGGGAATCCACCGCCCGTCATTCCCGCGGAAGCGGGAATCCAAGGAAAATTCTAATATTTTTTTCTTCTATTATAAAACCTCTGGATTCCTGCTTTCGCAGGAATGACAATTCACCGTAAGACATTAACTGAGGCCATTGTAATTATTGGCCGGTATTTTGCAACCGCTCCGGGATAAACCGGGCCGGACCGAAAATGGTGATTCTCCGGTCCTCCTCCCCGGTCATTTCAAAATTAATCTTAATGCAACTTTCCGGGAGATAAGAGCGGGGCAGCTTCTCGCCCCATTCCACGACCGCGATCCCATCCCCGCCCAGGTATTCCTCCAGCCCGATGTTATCGAAACGAGCAAGATCATTAATCCGATAAAGGTCGATGTGGTAGATCGGAACCCGGGCCGGATAGATATTTATAATTATAAACGAAGGGCTGGTAATCAGATCCGGGTCCGCGATCCCCAGGCCCTGGGCCAGTCCCTTGGTGAAGACGGTTTTCCCGCTCCCGAGTTCGCCCGAAAGCAGGACCACCATACCGGGCTCGAGGCCCTGGCCCAATTCCTTTCCGATCCGGAGGGTTTCTTCGGGAGAGGAGGAAGGAATCTTTTTGGTTATGATCTCAGACAAGAGTTTATCAATTCCTTTTTGAATGTAGGGCCCGATCCCCGATCGGGCCGGGATCGACAATATTTTATCCGACTATCGTCCGGGCAAAAGGCCAGTTCGCATTTTTATGGACTGCATCAGCTTGCTGATGCATTGCAATAGCAAGCTATTGCACTCCAAAAAAGATCTCTCTTCAAACCCGCCTATCCCTCATCCTTTGGGACAGGTAAATCGGCAGATTACATTTTTCTTATTTATTAATTTCCTTAATGCAAAGCGGGATTTCGTCCGCCAATTCCGATGCCAGGATCCCCACGGGGCCCTGTCTCTCGGCGATCCGGTCCCCCGCCATCCCGTGCAGGTAAACCCCCAGGCAGGAAGCGTCCGAAAGCGACCGGCCCTGGGCCAGGAGCCCGCCGATAATCCCGGTCAGGACGTCTCCCATTCCTCCCTGGGCCATCCCGCGGTTGCCGGTGGGATTGATAAAAACTTCCCCTTCCGGCCCGGCGATAACCGTCCGCGCCCCTTTCAGGACCACCCGGGCTTCCAGTTCCCGGGCGGCTTTTCGGGCCGAGCCGATTCTGTCTTCCTGGACCCCGGCCGGATTGGTATTGAAGATCCGGGCCAGCTCGCCGGGATGAGGGGTGATCACCGTCTGGATGGACCTCCCCCTTAAGAGGGCGCGGTTCCGGGCCAGATGGGTCAAACCGTCGGCGTCGAGCAAAATCGGCACCCGGGATTTAGCGATAATCTCTGCGATTACCTCCCCCACCTCCGGAAGCGTGGAGATCCCCGGTCCGATGGCGAGCGCGGTTTTTCCCTCCAGGGCTTTCTCCAGTTGCGAAAGCGCGCTTTTTGAAATGGTTCCCGCTTCGGTTTCCGCGAGCGGCTCGGTCATCGCCTCGGGAAGGCTGGCCACCACGATCGAGGTCAGACTTTTGGGCAACGCCACCGTAACCAGCCCGGTCCCAATCTTGAGGGCGCCCCGGGCGGCCAGACAGGCGGCCCCGGTTTTACCCAGGGAACCGGCCAAAACCAAAAGATGTCCATAATCGCCCTTGTGGCTCGCAGGAAGCCTACGAGGAATCAATCCGGAAACAATCTCTCGATCCAGCAAAGTCACGGCATCGGGAATACCTTTTACCACCGCATCCGGGAAGCCGATATCAACGACAACCATTTTACCGACATATTCCAGGCCGGGGTGGATCACCTGCCCTAGCTTGGGCAGGCCGAAGGTAACGGTGAGATTGGCCCTCACCGCCGTCCCCAGGACCTTTCCAGAGGTAGAATGAATCCCGGAAGGGATGTCGATGGCCACCTTCGGGGCTAAAGATTCGTTCAAATCCTGGATGGCTTCGGCGAAAATCCCGCCGACCTCCTGGTTCAAGCCGGTGCCGAAAAGGGCGTCAACCAGGAGATCATAGGAATTAAGCCGGTCCCGCCAGGTCAGAAGATCTTCGGAGGTTAGAACCTCCGGTGTTTTTCCGGCCATCTTCTCCCAGGCTTCGAGGTTGATCCGGGCATCGCCTTTGACTTTTTCCCTGGGACCAATGAGAACCACCGCGGCTTCCACCCGGCTGTTCACCAGGTGCCGGGCGACCACGAAACCGTCGCCACCGTTGTTGCCGGTCCCGGCGACAACCAGAACCCGGCCTTTCCCGACGAAGCCGGGACATTCCTGCAGGATAACCTCAGCCGCGCCCCGCCCGGCTTTTTCCATCAGCTCGAGCCCGGGAATCCCATAACGCTCGATGGTCTCCCGATCGAGCTCCCTCATCCTTTCGCCGGTAACGACTTTCATGATAAATAGTACTTACTCAAGTTGTTCGGTTCACGGTTCAAGGTTCAAAGGTTAAATACGGAAAATTCCGATTTCAAAGCTCCTAAATTTCTTAACCTTGAACTCTGAACTTTGCTTGCCCTGAGCTCTGCGAATGGGAACCCTGAACCTGAGTATTCACGATGAGTAAATATATCAGAAATTCAGGAGGGAGATAAATCTAAATTCAAAGCAATATTCCCTCGACCGCGAAACCCTCTTTCTCAGCGGCGCCGGCAAGGTTTCTATCGAGGGTAACGAAACAAACCCCTTCCGTCTGTTCGGAAAACCCGACCAGGGCTGCGGCCAGTTGAAGACTGTCCCCGGCTCGAAGAAGATGAACCGCTAATAACCGTTCTGCCCGGTCCCGGACCAAGTCCAGTTGTTTGACCTCCATCCAAGCCCGCTCGAACCCATTTAACCTGCTTTTCGCCAGGCTCAGGGTTTTCCTGTCGATCGCTCCTTCCCGGAACTTCCGGCTGAGAGCGGATAAAATCTCTACCGGAGTCAAGGCCCAGGCCATAATCACCTGGTCGGCCTTCAGGATTTCCATGATCGATTTACTTTCAGGTTCGGGAACAAAAAGGGGGACCAGCGCGGAGGAATCCCAGAATTTCAACGACCGTTCGCTCTTTCATCCAGAAGGGCCTTTAAAACCCCGCTCGGCGGACCCTCGGGGGTTTTTAAAAGTTCCGGCGGGATCTTTCCACTGCCCCTTCGGATAATCCCTTTCGCCTCCTGGGAGTGTAAAAAGGCTTCCAACTCCTCAGGTGCTCCTTCGATCCTGGATTTGACCGGAACGATATCAGCGACAGGCTCGTCCCGGTCCAGCACCCTTACCTTCCCGCCTTTCCGGACGTATTGGAGGTAGCTGCTGAGGTTATTTTTTAACTGGGATATTCTAGCCTCTTTCATATGGCTATTATGGCCTTGTTATGTTTTTCCGTCAACCTTCGAATCAACCCTTCGACTTCCCCGGTCTAAAGCCCAGGGTATGCTCAGGGTTGATACCGAGCGGCACCTCTTTCCCTTCAGGGTGAATCCCCTCAAGATGAACCCCGCCCTAAAGGGCAGGGGTTGGGCGCCGTCGAAATATCAATCCGCGAACCGAACTTTTGGTTCTCCCTTCCCCAAATTCTCCAGTCCTCCGATCAGGTAAGACTTTTCTTTTTTAGACGTAAGGTAATTCTGAATCCGGTCAGCCTGATTATAAGGAACCACCAGGATCATCCCGATCCCGTTATTAAAAACATTATCCATCTCACCCTGTTCAATATGGCCGCCTTCCTTGATCAATTTGAAAATAGGAGGTATGGGCCAGCTTCCGCGCTCAATCACCGCCCCAACCCCGTCCGGGAAAACCCGGGGCAGGTTTCCGGGAATCCCGCCCCCGGTGATATGGGCGATGCCGCGGATTTCGAATTTCCCGATCAGTTCCTGGACCAGGCGGACATATATCCGGGTCGGCCGTAACATCTCCTCCCCCAGTTTGCACCTCAATTCGGGGATGTACTTATTCAATTTCCATCCCATCGCTTCCAGGAGAACCTTCCGGGCCAGGGAATAGCCGTTGGAATGAAGCCCGGTGGATGCCAGCCCGATCAGAACATCGCCCGGCCTGATTCTCGAGCCGTCAATGATTTTTTTTCGCTCGACGATCCCGACCACGAAACCGGCTAGGTCATACTCCCCGGGGGCGTAGAACCCGGAAAGTTCGGCCGTCTCACCCCCGATCAGTTCGCACTCAGCGTCACGGCAGCCCGCGACGATACCTTTAATAACCTCTTCATGCTTCCCCGGCCTGAGTTTCCCGACGGCTAAATAATCCAGGAAAAACATAGGCTTGGCCCCCGGAACCAGGATGTCGTTCACCCCCATTGCGACGAGGTCTATCCCCACCGTGTCGTGTTTATCCAGGGCGAAGGCGATCTTCAGCTTGGTCCCCACCCCGTCGGTGGAGGAAACCAGGACGGGCTGCCGGTATTTTTTGGTATCAACCGCGAAAAGACCGCTGAAACCGCCGATCTTGGAGAGCACCCCGGACGGGGTCGCGCCGGGCTGGGTTGTCTTTTCGACCAGCTTCGCGATCCGGCCGGTAAAATCATCCCCCGCCCGGATGCTGACCCCGGCCTGGGCGTAGGTGAGTTTATTAGTCTTTCTTTTTTTCATTCCCCCCTCACCCTGCCTCTCCCCACTAGGGGGAGAGGGAAGAATCGCACCTTGGTAAGAACTGGATTCCCGCTTCCGCGGGAATGACGACAATATTTTATATTTTCTCCTATTTGTTCATAACCTTTGACCTTTGACCCTTCACCTTTCACCTTTTTTTGAATCTCATCCCGATCCATTCGTCCTCGGTCGGATCGCGGTCCAGAACCACCCCTTCCGCCTCGAAGGCCTCCCTGACCTGGTCGCGCTTCGCGGTCAGGACCCCGGAAAGAATCAGGTATCCGCTCTTTTTCATGTGGCCGACCAGTTCCTTCTTCATCTCGATCAGGTCCTCCGCCAGGATGTTCGCCACCACAATCTCAAATTCGCCCGGCACCTGGGCGACCGGGGTCTCGCTCGTCTCCATCCGGGCGGTCACCTGGTTGAGGTATGCATTATTCCGGGCGATCTCCACCGCCCGCGGGTCGAGGTCTATTCCCACCACCTTCTCCACCCCCAGCTTGACTGCCACGATCCCCAGGATTCCCGATCCGGTCCCCACGTCCAGAACGGAAACCAGCCCCTTCTTTTTCATCTCCTCGAGGGTTTCTTCCAGAAGGATCAGGGCGAGCCGCGTGGAGAAATGGGTCCCGGTCCCGAAGGCCATCCCGGCGGTGATCTCGACGACCACCTCTCCCGGCGCGGGAGTGACGCTTTCCCAGGAAGGTTTGATCACGATTTGCTTCCCGATCCGGACCACCTGGAAAAGGCACTTCCAGTTCTCGGCCCAGTCCTCATCCATCAGGATCTCGTAGCTGACCTTGGGGATTTCCTCCCTCCCCTGGGCCTGGGCGGCCGACCGGATGAACTCCCGGATTTGTTCCACCCTTTTCTCCAGGTTCTCGTCCCGGATGAAGTAGGCGAGCAGGACCAGGCGCTCCGGCTTCGGGCCGGAGAAAAGATCAAAATAGGGCCTGGACTTGGCCCGGTCGGTGAAGACCCCGTGCGAACCCAGGTCGAAAATGAATCCCGCGATCGGATCCTCGAGATACTGGGGTATGTCCAGGCAGATCTCCGCCCACTCAACCCGGGGTTTCATCGGCTGCTCTCCGGGATGCTGGTCGGTTCTTCTCCCCGGCTCGGATCCAGCATGGAAATAAACAGGGAAAGTTTCTGCAGATCGCCGGGGCGGAAGGAGAGAATCGCCATCTCGGGGTAGCCGATCAAGTAGCGGAGGTTGCTCATTAAAACCTCCGCCTGCGAAAAACCGGGGTCGATGGAAAAGTAATCAATCGGGCGGTTCTCTTTCTCGATCTGCATCGCCTCGGCCAGGTTCTGGGTCTGCAGGAGGACCACTCCTTCATATATGGGAATCTTGAAATTTATTTCGGTGGGGGAAGCCAGGAGGATCTTGTAGCGCAGTTCCATCTTCAGGGCTTCCCACTTCCTCTCGATCTCCTGGATCAGGAGGGTTACCGTCGGAGATATATCCTTGGAGCGGTAGACTTCGCTTTCCAGGACATGGGTTACGTCCATATTCAGGGAGTCCCGGAAGCGGATGAGATTGGCTTTCTCTTCTTCGAACCGGAAATCCGGGGAGTGCTTGAACAGGTGCCGAACGTTCAACTGGTAGGAGTCCAGGAAATCCACCACGGTATCGTAAAGACTGGAAAGGTGAAAAAGGTCCAGTCTGTTTCGACTGGTGAGGGCGGCGGTGGGGGATTTTTTCATAAGTTCAAATTTCAAAGCTCAAATGCCAAATGAATGCCCAAAAGAAAAGTTCAAATGCTTAAGTTCAAATTTCAAATGAATGTCAAAACTAAAAATTCAAATATCAAAAAAAACAATCAATCCGAATCTATTTTTAAATTTTTATTTTTTGGGGTTTTATTTGTCATTTGAACTTGGAACTTTGAGCTTATTTTGACATTTGGATTTTGAACTTTGGATTTTTCCCCTAGACCAGGAGCCCTCCTCCATCTATCACCATTACTTCCCCGGTCATGTAGCTGGAAGCCGGGGAAGCCAGGAAAAGCACGGCGCCCACGATTTCCTCGGGCTGGCCCACCCGGGGAATGGGCTGGCGCTTCTGCACCTCCTCGAGGATCGTTTCGTTCTTCCAGAGCGCCTCGCTGAAGCGGGTCTCGATTATGCCGGGAGCCACTGCGTTGACCCGGATCTTCAGGCCCGCCCACTCCACGGCCAGGACCTTGGTCAGCATGATCACTCCCGCCTTGCTGACCGAGTAAGCCCCCAGGAAAGGCATGGGCCGGAGTCCGGCTGAAGAAGCGATATTCACGATCACGCCGCCCCCCTTCTCCCCCATCACCTGGGCCGCCGACCGGGAAAGAAAGAAAGCGCCCTTAACGTTGACCTCCATGATCTTGTCCCAGGCCGATTCCTCCACCTGGATAATCGGTCCGAAAACCGGGTTGGTGGCGGCGTTGTTCACCAGGATGTCGATCGTCCCATAATGCTCCACCGTCTTCTTCACCAGGTTTTCCAGGTCGGCGATCCTCCCGTTGTGGGCCGCGATCGGGAAGGCGTCCCCTTTCTTCCCGCGGATCTCCTCCGCCACCTTCTGGAGATCCTCCAGCTTGCGGCTGGAGAGCACCACCTTCGCCCCGGCCTCGGACAAGCCGTGGGCGATGGCCCGGCCGATGCCCCGGCTGGCTCCCGTGACAATGGCCACCTTTCCCTGGATTTGAAAATCCTTTAAACCCATTTTCCCTCCTGTAAATTTACCGGTTTAATTTCCATGGTCACAAGGCCGGTTTCGGTCAGGTTCTCACGTTACGGCCTCAAAACCGCCTGACGTAGCCGATGGACGAAACGGGCGTCGTAACCGTAACCCTTGCACTTCCATTTTCGCAAGGAATTTCAGCTGGCGGGTAAAACCTTGATTTCCACCCGGCGGTCCTTCCAGCGCACCGCGAAGCTGGATCCGGAAATCAGAAGCTCTTCTTTACCCTTACTGATAATTTCGATCCGGGAGAGATCAATCCTGGGGACCCGGGAAACCAAAAAATTCTTCACCCGAGCCGTCCGGCGGAGGCCGAGGTCGAAGTTATATTCCCGGGTGCCGATTTCATCGCAATGCCCTTCCAGGATGATCCGAACCCGGGGATGATCCGAAAGCCAGCGGGCTAGGTTTTTCAGAATCGGCTGGGCCTCCGTAGAAACAGCATCCTGGTCGAAAATGAAATAAACACTTCGCCATTCCGGGGGAAGCGACAACACCTCCGGCGCGGGGGTGGGAACCGCCGCCTTGGCCTTGGCCCCCACCTTCGCTACGTCCTTGGGTTTTTCGGTTTTTGGAGGTCCTAGGGCCGAGACGATAATATTCGACTCGTTGAAGCGCTGGAAAAAGACACCCCCCGCGAGCTGGCCTTCGACTTCGAACTTAAAACGGTAATGCCCCTGACCATGAGCATGGGTACCGGAGTAGAAAAAGTCGATGGTCGAACCCCTGCCCCGGAAGGGACCGAAGGGAAATTCCTCTATCTTTTGGTTTTCCTTGAAAACTGAAACCCGGGCGGACGCCGTAACCAGGGGCTTGGGCAGATCCATCAATCCGAGCAGGAAGTGAATATTGTTATCCAGGTTTTCATGAACATATCCCGGATCCGGTTTTAAGACCTTCAAAGCCAGCTTTTCCGCCGTACTCACCATGTAATGGAGATCGGTTCCCTGGTCGGGGATGCCGCTTCTGCCCCTGATTGCGACGTGGTAATTTCCGTACAAGCCGTTTTCCAGACGAATAAAGGAAGCCTGATGCTGGAGAATCGAGACCTTGACGTGCGTATACTTTTCCCGGGGGATGCTCTGCCCTTGGAAATTAAAAATGTAATAATCTCCGTAGGGGGTGATAATTATTTTATTCCCCTTGGGGTCTCTTACCTCGTAGCTAAACTCGGATTTTTCTTCGATGTAAATGAAAATGTCACCGCCGCCCTGGAACTGGAAGGATTTCTTTTCCCCGCGTTTGATTCCTTTAATCACGTCGGAAACGACGCCCTTCCGATACATCACCTCGAGCTCCACCAGCGCCATGAAAATCGCTTGGATATCCTCGGCGGAAAAGATCGGGATATAGTCCTTTCCCCCGCTCTCCCGGGCGATCCGGCTGAGCATCGTCTCGTCTAATCCCTGCTCAAACTGGAGGCTGGGATTTTGGACGTCGGCGCCCAGTCCCATCACGAAAATTGGGATATTGGTTTTTATCTCCGGGTTGTATTTCGGGTTAAAAAGCCGGTGTAAATTTTGATATTCCCCAATATTATGAAACCCGTCAGTAAGAAAAAAGATGTAATTTTGCACTTCCTGACCGGTATCATTTATGCAGGCATAAGCGGTTTCCAGGCAAAGATCAAAGTTGGTTTCCCCTCCCTGGGCCCCGATCCGGTCAATCGCCGATTCCAATTCTTCGTAATGGTCAAACACCGAAAGCGGACAGACCGAAAAATGCACCCGATCACTGAAATCAATAATCCCGAGCTCGACGTTGGAAAGCTCGTTTCTCTTTATATAATTGAGAATTAATTTCGCGCCCGAACGGCGGCGGTTGTATATATCATTGCCCCCGAATTTGCGCATGGAATTAGAGGAATCCACCACCAATAAAATTTTCTTGCGCTGGAAAACTTGAACCCGGTTGCATTTTCCTATCTGACAAGCCAGATCATCATTCAGGCCCTGCATCTGGTCCGGCTCGTAAATTTTACTTATTTTCCCCGAAGCAGTTCCTTTCTCCTTGCCTTCCGGAACGGAGCGGGATTTTAAGGAAATCGAGTATTTATCCCCGTCCGCGGTTTCATTAACAAAGCAATTTAATACCTCGCTTGCTCCTAAGGTCTTTCCAACATCGAGACCACCATTTTGTTCGAGGTCGTAGGGTGAAAGATTGAGGGTGCGGGTTACATCCTCCACCTTGATGTTTTCGACCAGATGGTAGATTCCCAAAGCCACCAGGGTTTGATAAAGATTTTCATGGTACTCATTACGAAACTGGTTCGGGATACCTTCCTTACCCCCGCAGGGGAAGAGAATCAAGACGGGGCGGGACGCCCCCTCGGGCGTTTCTAATTGTGTAATCGTTATCGGCGAAGCTTGGGTCGGTTCCGGTTGAAGGCTTTCCGGGGGATAGGTCGGGCCGGCACCCGTATCCGGCCCGGGTCCGGAAACCGGCAGGGTCAAAAGATGGGGGTAAATCGCCCTCGGCATCGGTTCAAGCGGAGGCGGCGGAGGCGGGAAGTTTTGAACCGGAAACTCTATTGGCGATGTAACCGACTCTGGAAAGGTATCGGCCGCCTTGGATTCCGGCCGGAAGAGAAGGAGAAGGGGTAAAATATCCCCGGTCTCGGATTCGACCTGGGTAATCGGCAGGGGATAAACCTCATCGGTCTCCGACTGCGACCAAGAATCCGCGGGAAAGAGCAATCCCCCGGTTAGAAAAACAAAGAAAAGGAGCTGAAAACCCCTTTTTATCTCCTTCGCTCTTATATCCACGTTTTTAACCAGATAATATTCCTTGTAATCCTAATGGTTAACAAACCTCAGTGTCAACAAATTCTTGTTTTTCCTTGAGATTTAACCAGTTGTCATACTTTTCCGCCGCATATAAGTGTATTCAATAAGGCCTTGGCATTGGGATTCCATCGGTCGGGTTGACAAATTTCAATTCGTGATTAGCTTAATTTTCGAAAGGGGGTGAGTTAAATGAACATTGAACTTTGGAGAACATCACCGTTACGGACCTGGTACGATGATCTGGAGCTTTTCCGGCCCTTCGGGAGCGACGATATCGAATTCTTCTTCGGGGAGGCCCCGACCCTGGGTTACCCGGCGGTTGAAGTCAAGGAAGACGATAAGAATTATTATCTGGAAGCGGAGACTCCGGGACTTACTGAGAAAGAATTGGAAGTCGCGATCGAAGACGGGGTCCTGACCCTGAAAGGGGAAAGGAAAACTGAAACAGAAAAGAAGGAAGGAAAGGTTCACCGGACCGAGAGGTATTACGGGCGCTTTTCCCGGAGCTTCGGCATTCCCGAGAATGTCAAAGCCGAGGAGATCACGGCCCACTATGAAAACGGGGTCCTGGAACTGACTCTCCCGAAGGGGGAGGAAGCCAAACCCAAACGGGTTGAGATCAAGGGTAACTAACCGGTCCAGGGGTTATCCGAGAGAGAATAAGCCCCTCTCCCCAGGCCGTCCCAATTGTGAGAAATAATATTGGGACGGCCTATTTTTTTCATTTCCAAAATTAAAATTCAAATATCAAACGCAAAATCCAAAGTTCAAAGGGTAAGAGTTTTGACATTTGCCCCTCTGGGGTTCTCGTCCCGAGCCCTCATTCGGGTTCGAGGGAGATTTTGACATTCATTTGCCCCTCTGGGGTCCTCGTCCCGAGACCCCATTCGGGGTCGTGGGAAACTTTGAGCATTAACATTTGGCATTATCTTCTTATTATTCCTTCCTCGAAAACCGTGGTTTTCCCCCGCTCAATCCGATAAACTTATAAGTTTGGGCGTCTAATAATGGAACCGGGAAAAATAATCGTTCGCGGGGCTCGCGAACATAACCTGAAAAATATCTCGGTCGAGATTCCCCGTCACAGTCTGACCGTGATTACGGGGGTATCCGGCTCAGGAAAAAGTTCCCTGGCTTTTGACACGATATACGCGGAAGGCCAGCGCCGTTACGTGGAATCACTTTCCGCTTATGCCCGGCAATTCCTGGAACAGATGGAAAAACCGGACGTGGATGAAATACTCGGGCTTTCCCCGGCCATCTCCATCGAACAGAAAACCGTCTCCAAAAATCCCCGTTCCACCGTCGGGACCGTCACTGAAATTTACGATTATCTGCGGGTGCTTTTCGCCCGGATCGGACGTCCCCACTGCCCCCGCTGCGGCCGGGAAATCAGCTCGCAAACCCCTCCCCAGATCGTGGACCGGATCCTGGAACTGCCCCCCGGCTCCCGGATCGTCATCCTTGCCCCGATTGTGCGGGGCCGGAAGGGCGAATACCGGAAGGAACTTTCCGATCTCCGGCGCCAGGGCTTTCTCCGGGTGATCATCGACGGGGAACAGCGGGAACTGACCGAGGAAATCGAGCTGGACCGCAAGCGCAAACATAACATCGAGGTGGTGATCGACCGGATCGCGATTCCCAAACAATCCGGTACGAAGGAGCAGGACGAACCTAATATCCGCCCCCGTCTGGCGGAAGCCGTCGAACTGGCTACCGGGCTCGCGGAAGGAATCGTCCGGGTCATGATGCCGGGCGACCAAACCGTGACCTTCAGCTCCCGCTTCGCTTGCCTGGATTGCGGGATCGACCTCCCTGAAATCAACCCGCGGATATTTTCTTTCAACAACCCCTACGGGGCCTGCCCGGAATGCGGCGGCCTGGGGACCAAAACCGATTTCGCCCCCGGTTTGGTGGTGCCGGATGAAAATCTTTCCCTCCGGGAAGGCGCGGTGGAGCCCTGGCAGAAAAAAAACCCGATGGTGCGCCAGCAGATCCTGGAATCCTTGAGCCGGCGTTTCGATTTCGACATTTATACCCCCTGGAAAAAACTCCTCCCCGCCACCCGGGAGATCATTCTATCGGGGACGGGAGATGAAAAAATCGAGTTCTGGTACGAACGCGGGGGCAAAAGGCACCGTTTTCTCCGGCCTTTTCCCGGGGTAATCGGGGAGTTGCGGGCCCGGCTGGAGCAGGATCCGGACTGGTCCGAACGCGAGGAGCTTTCCCGCTACCTGGAAACCCAGGAATGCCCGGCCTGCCGGGGCACCCGCTTGAGGCCGGAAAGCCTCTCGGTGAAAATGGCCCAAAAATCCATCGCCGAGATCACCCGCTTAACCATCGCGGAGATCGATCAATTCTTCGCCGAGCTCAAGCTTACCTCCCGGGAGGCGGAAATCGCCCGGCGGCTTCTGAAAGAAATCCGGGAGCGTCTCGGCTTCCTGGTCAAGGTGGGAGTGGATTACCTGACCCTGGACCGGCCCGCCAACAGCCTGGCCGGGGGGGAAGGCCAGCGCATCCGCCTGGCCACGCAAATCGGATCGGGACTCGTCGGGGTCCTTTATATCCTGGACGAACCCTCGATCGGCCTGCACAAGCGGGACCAGCTCCGTCTGCTCCGGGCTCTGGAAAGGCTCCGCGACCTGGGAAATACCGTGATCGTGGTGGAACACGACGAGGAAACCATCCTCTCGGCCGACTGGGTTATCGACATGGGTCCCGGAGCCGGGCGGGAAGGAGGCCGGGTCGTACTGGCCGGAACCCCGGAGGAAATCAAGAACCATCCCTCTTCCCTGACCGGAGGTTACCTCTCCGGCCGCCTGAAAATTCCCATCCCTCCCAGGAAAAAATCCGATGGACGCATGCTGGTGCTCAAGGGCGCCCGGGAACATAACCTGAAAAACCTGACGGTCCGGATCCCCCTGGGGCTGGTTACCTGCGTCACCGGTGTCTCCGGCTCCGGGAAAAGCTCCCTCATTATCGATACCCTCTATCCGGTCCTGGCCCGGAGTCTGCACCGCGCCCGCATCCCTTCCGTCAAGATCGAAGAAATAATCGGACTGGAGCAACTGGACCGGGTCATCAACATCGACCAGTCCCCGATCGGCCGGACTCCCCGCTCGAACCCCGCCACTTACACCGGGGTTTTCACCGAGATCCGCGAGGTTTTCGCCGGGTTGCCGGAAGCCCGGGCCCGGGGTTACCATCCCGGCCGGTTCAGCTTTAATGTCAAGGGGGGAAGGTGCGAAGCCTGCGAAGGAGACGGGGTAATCCAGATCGAAATGCACTTCCTCCCCGACGTTTTCGTTCAATGTGAACAGTGCCGGGGAAAAAGGTACAACCGGGATACCCTGGAGGTAACCTACAAGGGCAGGAATATCGCCGAGGTTCTGGAGATGACGGTAATTGAGGCGGAAACCCTTTTCTCCGCCTATCCCCGCATCCGGGAGAAACTCCGCACCCTGGCCGTGGTAGAACTGGGCTATATCTGCCTGGGCCAATCCGCCACCACCCTTTCCGGAGGGGAAGCCCAGCGGATCAAGCTGGCCCGGGAGCTTTCCAAGCGGTCTACCGGCCGGACCCTTTACCTTTTGGACGAGCCCACCACCGGGCTTCACTTTGCCGACGTCCAGCACCTGCTCGACCTCCTCTTGAGGCTTCGAGATGAGGGAAACACGATCGTCATCATCGAGCACAATCTCGAGGTGATCAAATCCGCGGATTATGTCATTGACCTGGGCCCCGAAGGCGGGGATCAGGGGGGGGAACTGGTCGGAGCCGGCACCCCGGAGGAGCTGGCGGAAATTCCGGAATCCCATACCGGTCGCTTTCTCTCGGAACTATTTAAAAAATAAAAGGTCGAGTAATATACCGTTAAATGATAAGATTAGTTCAGTACAATACTGATAGATATTTTTGCCTGTAGTTCTTAACCGTCATTCCCGCAAAAGCGGGGATCCAGAAGAAGAGGTTGGATTCCCCCGGATCAAGTCCGGGGCAGGCTTGGTCAAGCCCGGGATGACAACAATGGCAAAGCGATTTACGATACCATACGCCAGGATTTATTGTTTTAAATTGAGCTTGAGACCAAGAATAAATTTGAAAATTCTCCCCTTCCTGACTCTTGCCCTGGCCGTGCTGACCGCGACGGAGGGCCGGGCCTTTTATGAATCCATCGGGGCCAAAAGCGTCGGAATGGGGGGAGCTTTCCGGGCGATGGCAGACGACAACTCCGCCATTTTTTTCAACCCGGCCGGCCTGACCCAGACCAAAAGATACACAGTCGGAACGGGTTACACCCTCGTTAACTCCGGTTCGGAAAATTTTCACTATCTTTCTGGCTCGATCGTGGATACCAAAACCTCTCCGGTGGGGGCAGGGGTAGCATATATCTATAAAAAAAGGGACCGGGATTATGACCAGCAGACCGAGGCCCAGGAAGTGGCCGTCGCGCTTGCCCAGGAATATCTCAGATCATTTCATCTCGGAGTCACCACCCACTATCTCTGGCCTCATCGGAAAGGCTGGCGCCTGGATGCCTCCGCTCTTTTCATTCCCAGCCACTACATTATTTTCGGTGTGATCGGGAAGAACCTGGTTCACGTCAAAGGCGATCAGCGGGAAGTGGATTTTGGCCTGGGTTCCCGTCTGGGCGAGTATGTCAACCTGGATTTCGACCTCCTCTGGCTGCCCAAAGCCAAGAGCGACAATCTGGGATATAATTTGGGGATAGAACTGGTGGCCCGGAAGGAAATTTTTATCCGGGGAGGATATTCATTCGACCGGTCTGATCGTGACTGGTACGGGCTTGGACTGGGATGGCGGATGCCGCGGGGATCCTTTGAATATGCTTTCCGGCGGGAGGTGGGCGGATCCGACGTTACCGGACACTGGCTTGAAATCGCGGTCTCAATTTAGCAGAACAAACTGATTATGCCGGCCAACTCATCGAAAAAAACCTACTGCCCGAGCTGCGGGGTCGAGGTTGATACCTATGTCATCCTGGAGTCGGGAAGCGAGGTCACCCACTGCGCCAGCTGCGGTCTCACCCTGACCGAGCATCTCGAACCCCCTCCGGCCAAAACCCTGGATTGCATAATTTACGCCGAGGACTCCGACCTGCTCCGGAACCTGATCACCCGCCTCCTGATCGACAAGAAGATCGGCCGCGAGGTCATCCCCTGCAAGAACGGCGCGGAATTCATCTCCAACGCCACCCGCCGCATGCGGGAAAAGCAGCCGGTCAACCTTGGGATCCTGGACGTGGAGATGCCGATTATTAACGGAATTCAAGCGGCGGTTTCTCTCCGGGAGATTGAAAAGGGATTAAGCGCCAAGAAAAAAATCCCCCTCCTCTTTTTCACGGTGAGGAAATGTGACGATGAATTCAAGAAATTCCTGAAATCCTTCGAGCCTTCCAGTTACGTGAATAAAGGGGCGAGCGATTCCCCGGAAGAACTGGCCAACCGGGCCTACCGAGTAATCTCCAGGCTTCTCTCCAGCGTCTAGCGCTCTTATTCCTTGTGTTTAAGGGATTGACTGAACATGCCCTTGGCCACCTGCCGGAAGAGCGCGGGGGAAAACCT
>Ga0315289_10005378_pt1 | contig 18937 bp, 15 predicted proteins | sample YL17G11_40_MG_FD_203452 | JGI IMG/M metagenome (GOLD analysis project Ga0315289, IMG submission 203452) | Sediment microbial communities from Yellowstone Lake, YNP, Wyoming, USA - YL17G11_40 | ecosystem: Environmental > Aquatic > Freshwater > Lake > Sediment | place: USA: Wyoming | collected...
ATAAGGGCATCGGCGATCTGGACCTCGCTCAGGCCGGTGCTGATCAAATCCTCTGCGGCGGCAAGCGTCCCGGCTGCATTGCTGTCGCCGATCTGGCCTATGAGATTATAAATTTTTTCACTGTTCGGCTGGCCGAGAAACTCCTGGAGCAATTCGGCCGTCAAAGGTTCTATGCCGGTGCTTATCAGTCTATCCAGCAGGCTCAGGGCATCTCTCATCGAGCCGGTTGCCATCTTGGCAAGCGGCAAAATCAAGTCCTCCTGGTACTGTATTTTCTCCTGCCCAAGCACGAACTTAAGCTGCTCAGCGATTTTGGCCGGGCTTATATTCCTGAAATCGAACCGCTGGCATCTGGATTGAATAGTGGGAATGACCTTATTCGGCTCGGTAGTGGCGAAGATAAACTTTACATGGCTGGGCGGCTCTTCCAGTATCTTGAGCAGCGCGTTGAACGCCTCGGTGGTGAGCATGTGCACTTCGTCGATGATGTATATCTTGAATCTCGCACGAGCAGGCCGAAAGATGGCATTTTCTCGGAGCTCACGAACGTTGTCGACTCCGCGATTTGTCGCGCCGTCTATCTCGATGACGTCGATATCTTCGCCGATGCTTATCGCGACGCAGCTATCGCACTTGCAGCACGGCTGTGTGGTAGGAGCAGCGGCTGCAAGGCAGTTGAGGGATTTTGCCAGCACTCGTGCCATAGTGGTCTTGCCGACGCCTCGCGTGCCGGCGAAAAGATAGGCGTGCGCCACCTTGCCGGTCTTTATGGCATTTCTCAGCGTCTTGGCGATAGGGTCCTGCCCGATGACGTCATCAAACGTCTGCGACCTGTATTTTCTTGCCAGTACCGTGTAAGCCATAGCAGCACTCAGAACCCAGAATTCGCAAGTCAGTATAGCAGAACAGGTGGGAGTTTTCCACAGGAACATTTTCAATTGAGGGCTTTGGCCGACCTGCATCAGCAACTTTGCCTTGCAAACTTCTGGCAAAGCCGCCGTTTATTTGGTAAAATTGTGTCCAACTTTAACCAGTCGCTATTTCAGGAGGAGCAGATATGCCAAGAGCCACCGCAAAAGGCTATGTGGCAATAGCTGTATTATTGCCGGCGATGGTCTGCGCGGCCTCCGGAAAAATCATATACGTTGACCCTGCGCAGTCCGCTGCTGCCGCGGCAATTATTATTGACCATAACTGCGTGGACCTTTCCGTTGTCCCGGATAGTTATCTGCCAAAGGCGGCCGCGCTGCGAATGTTGATGCGGCACGCATCCGTGGGCGACGGCATCAATTGGGGACTGGATTGCCTGGCGGGCTCCAAGCCGACCCAGTCAGCCTGCTCCGGTTTTCCGCCCGGCAAATACGACCGCAGCAACTGGCGCCTTGAGAACCGCGGCAATCCAGGTTGGAAGGCCAAGGTCGATGACCTTGTCGCACAAGCCGCATCACGGGCCGGCGAATTTGACGTCTTTACGATGAAGTTCTGCTACATAGACGCCCTGGGCAGTAGCCAGCCTGACTGGGAGTATTTCCGCAGCCGGATGGAGCAATTGGAGGCGGATTACCCGGGCAAAAAGTTTGTCTGGTGGACGATACCTTTGACCAGGGACGGCCAAGCCGGCACGGACCTGTTTAACGCCCAGGTGCGCTCTTACTGTGCCGCCAACGGCAAAATCCTGTTCGACATCGCAGATATAGAGTGTCACGAGCCTAACGGCGTCAAGCTGACAAACGCCCAGGGCAATGAAGTCATAAGCCAGAATTACACCAACGAGATTCACGCCGGCCATCTAAACCCGGAGGGTCGCGTCCGCGTGGTCTCGGCGATGTGGCATCTAATGGCAAGACTCGCAGGATGGCAGCAGCCCGGCACGATTCAAGGTGCTATCGACCTTGCATCAGACGGCGATACCATAATTGTCGCCGACGGCATTTATACCGGCCCGGGCAATCGTGACATCGACTTCAATGGCAAATCCGTGACCGTCCGCTCGGAAAATGGCCCCGATACGACAATTATTGACTGCCAGAGCAAAGGTTACGGCTTTCATATTGTCGGCAATAGAACGGGGCCTGCCCGCATTGAAGGCTTCACCATACGCCACGCGAGCCTGGGAGCGGTCCGCTGCTACGGCAGCATCCTGGTAAGAGCGGTTGGCGCTAATGCTGCGCAGGGATCAGCGTTTGCGCAGGCTGACTACCCCTTCGGTTATGCACCGGTTGTTATCAATAACTGCCGGATTGTCGAGAATCCTGACGGCGGGATTCTGCTCGATAGTCACGACAACGTCACGATTGCCAACTGCTACATCGCTGCAAACGGCACCGCCGGTATCTGGGCGTATGCCAGTGACCCCGTCATCTGCAATTGTGTAGTGGTACAGAATTATGACTCTGGCATCCGGGCAATTCGCGGGGCCGAAATCACTAGTTGCACCGCTGCGGATAATAGCGGCATCGGCATCTGGATATCGCAGGGGGCGATTGTCAATTCGATAGTATGGGGCAACGGCCAGCGGCAGCTTTACAACCCCGATGATAATGCCGGCGTGACATACTGCGACGTTCAAGGCGGCTGGCCGGGCACAGACAACCTTGATGCCGACCCATGTTTTGCCGCCCCGAGGAGCAGCGACTATCATTTGAAATCCCAGGCCGGCAGGTGGGACCCGAACAGCCTAAGGTGGGTTAGAGACGATGTCACAAGTCCCTGCATTGACGCCGGCGATCTGATGTCGCCGATAGGGCACGAGCCATTCCCCAACGGCGGCATAATAAATATGGGCGCTTATGGCGGCACGGCGGAGGCGAGCAAGTCATACTTTGGCAAGCCCGTTTGTGAAACGATTATAGCCGGCGATATCAACGGCGATTGCAGGGTTGATTTTCTGGACTTTATGCTCATGGCTCGGCACTGGCTCCAGTAATACGGGAGGCCCTTTTTCTGCTCAAATACAGGCAAATCGGGTTTGCTCCTGCCGGTCTAAAAAATTTGCTTCTAAACTTGACAAACCGCGAACAATTTTCTATTGACTACCGAATACTCCAGTAGAATAATCGGCGCGCTCACTAACCAACGGCAAAATAAAGGGGATTTGTTATGACAGTCAGAATTGAAGATACCTGCACGGCTTGCGGGCTCTGCTGTGATACCTGTCCTGAAGTTTTCGAGATGGGCGACGATATGGCCCAGGTCAAGGTCGATGAGGTTCCCGCTGAGTACGAGGATGCCGTCCAGCAGGCCGCCGACGAGTGCCCTGTGGAGGCTATTATCGTCGAATAAACACCGCGTAGGGAACCCCGCTTTAGCCCTGCCACCTGTGGGCAGGGCCTGCCCCCGGCACAGGTTCGGGGGCTAAAAATCCTTCGACCCGGCTCAGGCCCGCCCCGAGCAAGGCCGAGGGGACGGGTTTATTTGGGGGTTTTCCTTCCTGCGATTTGGCATTGGAGCGGAGTTACTTTGAAAGTTGTCGGCTCCTTTGGTGCGCTTGTTTAATGGCGGCTGATAATAATTGCCCGAATTCGCCCTGGGCTAAAACCCCAAGTGCCGCCTCGGTGGTCCCGCCGGGCGAGGTAACTTTTTGGCGGAGCACGGCTGGAGTTTCGCCTTGCTTGTCAGATTCAACTGCAAGCAGAGCCGCCCCTTTGGCGGTCTGCAGAACCAGGTCTTTTGCTATGTCACTTGATAAGCCTAATTCAATACCTGCTCTTATCATTTCCTCCATCAACAAAAAATAATAAGCCGGCCCACTGCCACTGACCGCGGTGACGGCATCTATTAAATCTTCATCATCGACAACAACAGTTTTGCCGACAGCCGAAAAGATGGATTTTGCTCTTTGCAGCATCGGTTTTGCCTTATCGTTAGCAAATAGTGCGCAGGCTCCTTCGCCGATCAAGGCAGGTGTGTTGGGCATTGCGCGGACTATAGGGATATCGCCCAGCACGGCGGAAATGTGGGCGGTCCGGATACCGGCGGCGATGGATATGACAAGCTTTTGTTTCTGGACGGAGTTCTTGATACTCTGCAATGCCTCAGCCATATTCTGAGGTTTGACGCTCAAGACGATTGTCTCAGCCCGCTCTGCTATCTCAGCATTGGTTCGAGCCACGACAAGTCCGTACTTGTTGGCGACAAAGATGACCCGCTCCGGCCTGATGTCGCTGACGAACACCTGGTGACGGGCGTAAATATTCGCGGCGATTATGCCCTTTACCAGGGCTTCAGCCATGTTGCCGGCGCCGACAAAACCGATTGTGCTCATTTGCTCCGCTCCAAAACCAGCCCCGTTCTGTTGCGCATTCTGCCTTTTGACACATTTGCAATTGCCTACTATAATATATCTGTGATTTCAGAACAGGATAAAGCTGCAATTTTACAACTGGCTCGCCGATACCGGGTCGAGAAGGTCTTTCTCTTTGGCTCGGCTGCAGACAGTCAGAAAGAATCCGCCGATATTGATTTAGCGGTGCAGGGCATTCGTCCCGAACAGTTCTTCGATTTCTATGGTGAGCTGATCCTGGCGCTATCAAAGCCGGTAGACCTGATAGACCTCTCACAGAATACGAAGTTTAATGTCCTGGTCAAACGGGAGGCAGTTGCTCTCTATGGCTGACATACGCGAGAGAATTCAGGCTGAATTTGAGAACATCGAACGCGCTTCGAATGATCTAAGGACCCCGTGTAAAACACGGGGCTAAATATTTATCCGCCAAACGGACGGCGGATTTAGCCTGCGGTTTTACCGCAGGTTGTTGGTCCAATAGATAGGAGTGAAAGTCGATGCAAAAACTGGTCAAATACGAACAGGCTATCAAAACCAAGTATCCTGAGCAGGTGGTAATAGCTATAGCCAAAGACAAAAAGGGTAAAGCCAATCCCGTTACGTTAGGCTGGACGATGATAGCATCCGGCGACCCGCCGATGATGGCAATCGCTGTTGCCAAAACGCACTATTCGATCAAAACCATCAGGCACTCAAAATGCTTTACCATCGCGTTTCCATCTGCGCAGATGGCTGACGCGGCACTTTTTTTCGGCTCGAAGTCCGGCAGGGACACCGACAAGTTTGCCGATTTCGACTGCAGAACCGTGCCTACCAAAAAGGTTGATTCGGTCCTGCTTGCCGATGCCGTTGCGAATTTCGAGTGCTCGCTGGAATGGCAAAAACCCGCCGGCGACCACATAATCTTTGTCGGAAAAGTTGTCGCCTCCCACATTAATACGAAGCCGAAAAAGAGATTGTATACCGTTGGCCCGGGCCACAAAATGGGCTCGTTCTCATAAGGAGGCGGCGTTAATCTTTCCGATAAGACTCGGCAGCTCGGCCAGCTGATTTATTCTCCAGGCCCCTTTCGGAATTTTCTGCGCGATGCTGGCCGATTTAGCTATGAGGGCCGCCTGCATGCCAATTGTCGTTGCCGCTTCAACATCGTTTTTTATGTGGTCGCCTACAAATAGTATGTTCTCGAACGCCTCGCCGATCCTCTCCGCAGCGACTTTGAAGATTCGCGGGTCGGGCTTACGAAAATCAAATTCGCACGAGTAAACCCTAACGCTGAAGAACTCCAATATGCCCAGTTGCTCTAAGTGTTTGTCCAGACAATAGCGATTGACAAAGGTGTTTGAAACTATGCCGAGCTTAAGTCCCGATTGTTTAAGCGCAGTTAGCGTCTCGGCGATATTCGGCTCGGCTTTGGCGATTTTCCTCAGCGGTTCGTACCACAGCCATGCCAGATGGTTCCACTGGTCCGGCTCAAGCTCAAGGCCTCTTTTTTCGCCCACCTTTTTTATCAGCGTTAGTGCATCAAAATCCCTGCGGGTCAGGCTGGAAAGCCATCGCCATATCCGCAGGCGGACAAGATTTTGCCAGCAGTACCACCGAAAGCCGCCGACCGGCAGGTGCCGGCTCTCAAGATATTCGTAGGATAACCTTGCCCCCTGCCCGAAAAGCCGAGCGACGTGGACCTTACCGAAGCTCAGTAAGGTCTCGCCCAAATCGAACAGCACCGCTTTGATTCTCTCAGCCGGCAATTCCTCTACCTCATTGGCGGTAGATTACCGCCAAAAGCCTCACCCACCCACTGGAGCATTTCCTCATCGGATATAGCCGATACCCTGTCGGTTGAATACTCGGCGTCGATCCGCTCGTTTATTTTGGCGATGCGTCTGTCATGCTTGGGGATTTCAATCTGAAACCTTGCTTCAATCCAGTGTTTGACGCCCGCGGCGCCGGTCTTGTCGGTAATGGCTACACCTGCCGGACGGTCGAGCAATTTCTGAGTGTCGAAACAGTTGTATATTTCCTCATCCTTGAGCAAACCGTCTGCGTGTATGCCGGCGCGAGTGACATTGAAATCTTTGCCAACCAGCGGATAATTATGCGCAATTGCAAAGCCCAGCTCTCTCCTGGCATACTCCGACAGCTCGGTTATCGCCTGGTAGTTGACGCCGGCTGTGTGCCCTTTCAATTGAGCGTGCTCAACAACCAGTGCTTCCAAAGGCGAGTTGCCCGTTCGCTCGCCGACGCCGAATATGGCTGCGTTGGCGGCGCTGCAGCCATAAAACCAGGCTGTTACCGCATTTATCAGAACCTTGTGAAAATCGTTATGGCCGTGCCACTCCAGCCATTCCGACGGGACTCCGATACGCCGCAGGCCGGCAATAAGTTTCGGAACGCCGCGGGGCAAAGCCGCCGCGGGCCACGGCAAGCCAAAGCCAAGCGTATCGCACAGGCGAATCTTGACGGGCTTTTTATATCCCTCGGCGAGCTTCATCAACTGACAGGCGAAAGGCAGCACAAAACCTTCGTAATCGGCCCGCGTTATATCCTCAAAGTGACATCGTGGAATAACGCCGTTATCGAGTGCGGCCTTGGCGATGTCAAGGTAGGCACTCATCGCCTGAGCCCGCGTTTTTCGCAGCTTAAGGAATATGTGATAGTCGCTGGCCGATGTCAAGATTCCGGTCTCGGTCAGTCCCATTTCGGTAACTCGCTTGAAATCAGCGGCGACGGCTCTAATCCAGCCTGTTATCTCAGGGAACCTGTAGCCTCGCTCTTTGCAGAGCTCTACCGCTTTTCTATCCCGGCTGGAATATAGGAAGAACTCACATTGGCGGATCAAGCCGGTGCCGCCGTCTATCTGGTGCAACAGATCGTATATCCGCAGGACTTGCTCCGGCGTGTATGGAGGCCTTGCCTGCTGGCCGTCGCGAAAGGTCGTGTCGGTTATCCAGATTTTATCCGGAATATCGTACTCAACCGTCTGGTTATCGAATATTACCTTTGGAAATTCTGTGTATGGAAAGACCTCGCGGTACAGGTTGGGTTTTTCTACATTTACAAGTTCAGGATTTTTGTCCGGCATTAATTATCTCCAATGTCGTCAACTGTTGACAGCTCAGCAGGACAGCTTGGATTTTTCCGGCGATACGGTTCACGTCTCGCCGGATACGAAAACTGGCCGAGATGGGATTCGAACCCACACGCCCTTTCGGACAGGGGATTTTAAGTCCCCAGCGTCTGCCTTTCCGCCACTCGGCCAAAATTTCGTATTGCGTATATCGTATCGCGTATTGCGTTAACGGCTTAAGTGCAGGGACTGTCATTTTATCAAAAACGCTGGAATCTTCTTTTGTACGCAATACGCATCACGGACGACGAAATATGTTACTCGATTTGCCAGGATTATGCAAATGATTTGGCGAAAAACGCAGGGTCAAATGGTAACCGGACAGAGACAGAAATCAGCGCAGCAGTTTTCTAACAATGAATCGTGGACAGAACCGCCGCAGAGAGTCCTTTATTCGCTCCATTTTCTGGGCCAGGTAGATTCTGCGGGCCAGCGCTTTAAGATTAGCGTCGTCACCGGGCAGGGTTTCGGCCCTATTGATCGTTTCCCGGGCATCGGCTAATCGGCCCAACGCCAGGTAGACCGAAGCCAGGTCTCTTAAAGCCGCGATGTGGTCGGGCTTGGCCTGCAGCGCCTGTGCCAGAAACTCTACGGATTCCTCCAGCCGACCTCTGTTGGCGGTAACGACACCGAGATAGTAATAGGCGTCCGCGTTGGCACGGTCAATATCAACGGCCCGGAGCAGACAGTGCGTCGACAGCTCCAAATCGCCGAGCGTTAAGGACATCGACGCCATAGAAACCAATGCGTCCGCGTCTTCAGGGTCAAGTCCGAGCTCGGAAAGCAGATAGATTTTTGCCTTTTGCTTTTGGTCTTTCATCATCGCAAGCTGAGCGAGTCTATAGCAGGGCCCTGTGAGCTTTTTGTCTTCTTGAATTGCCTGACTGTACAGCTCCGCCGCTTGCTCATAATCACCGTTACTAAAGGCGATTTCTCCCAAATAGAATAAAGCCGGCGCAAAATCACTTTTTAGCTCCAGTATTCGGTTAAACTTTTCTTTTGCCGATTCAGTCTCGCCGGCTTCCAGCAGGAACAAGCCGAAGTCCAAAATTACGTCCACATCCCCCGGATTGGTGCGAAGCTCCGTTAGAAAATGCTCGCGGCTGCGTGAGGCGTCCCCGTCGGCCCAGTACGCCTGGGCAACTCGATAGTTGATTTGCGGGTGGGTCGGCTCAAGCTCAGCGGTGCGTAGCCAGCAGCGCACGGCCCTTTTATACTCGCCCCGGGCAAAAAGGCTGTTGCCGATGTTGTAGTAGCACAGGGCACAGTCCGGATTTATCTGCTGAGCCAGGTAAAACATCTGCTCGGCTAAATCGTGCAAGCCCATTTCGGCGTAGGTGATGATGCGATTGCAGTAGCAGGGCTCGAATTTAGGATCAAGCTGCTGGATATGCTCGAAGGTGTCGATAGCCCGGTCGTATTGGCCGGTGCGGGTGTAATCGACCGCCAGCGAATTTAATATCTCCATATCTTCCGGGCACAACTGCAGAGCGATCTCGTACTCGGCTATTGCGTCATCGTAGCGGTTCATGGCATCCAAAGTCAGGGCCTTATTGAAATGCCAGGAGCTATTGGCAGGATTTATCTCCAGCGCCGTGTTCAGCTCGTCCAGGGCCTGCGGCATTTTGCCGTCTTCGTAAAGCTCGAACGCCCTGTGAGCTTTGCCCTCGGCTTTGTCGTAATAGCCGAATTCTACATCTTCGGAGAACATAATCAGCTTTCTCCCGGTTGGCTGCTTAACCAATGCGCACTCGTCCACCGCCGTTATCGCCCAGCGTATGCCATCGCCTTAGAGTTTTTTCCCCTGTTGTAGCGCCGGTCCGGGCCGGCGAAAATTTCTTTGGAAATTTGACCTTTAAGCTCTTACAATTGCATAGGTTAGATTGCGTGCCCTGCGTTGACACGGGCGTTTCGCCAATGATAAGTTATGGTTTTTCTGGAAAGCAGGTAGTAATAGTCTTATAATCTGCTGCCAAGAGCGATTCATTGGTAAATCACAGCGGGCTTGCGGCGTCGCAACGCCAAGATTGTTTGGAGAAGCAAAACTATGATTAAAGAAATAAAAGGCCAGGTTACAGCCGGCAAGGGCAATTACGCCATTGTGGTCAGCAGGTTCAACGAGTTCGTAACCAGTAAATTGCTCGCCGGTGCAATCGACTGTCTGCAGCGTCACGGCGCCGCCGACCAGCAGATATGTGTATTTTGGGTCCCGGGCGCCTGCGAAATTACGCAGGCAGCAAAAAAACTCGCACAGAGCGGCAAATACGTTGCGGTCCTTTGCCTCGGTGCCGTCATACGAGGACAAACCGCCCATTATGATTATATCTGTCAGCAGGTATCACGAGGTATCGGACAGATTAACTATGATTCGCCGGCGCCGACTGTATTTGGCGTGCTGACCTGTGATACGCTCGAACAGGCCCTGGAAAGAGCCGGGACAAAGATGGGCAACGCCGGTGCAGATGCGGCGCGGACAGCTATGGAAATGGTTAATGTGATGGACCAGATCAGCAGTATTTAGCCCCGCAATCCTTCGACCTCCCGCGCCTCTGGTGCGGGGGTTAGCCCCCGCCTTTCGGCGGGGGTACCCCGGCCATTGGCCGGGGCTAATACGCCCCGAGCAAGGCCGAGGGGACGGGTTTATTGCGGGGTCCGTTACCGCCAACCACCGACGGCAAACTATGGGCGTGGATAAACGAACAAGGGCAAGAGAATTAGCCCTGCAGGCTCTGTATCAACTGGACGTGCAAGGCCCGGAATTATTCGAGCGCCTAAGCGAATTCTTCGCTGAGGCAGAGCGAGACGGCGTCGCTCGAAAGCTTGCCTGGGATTGGACAAAGGGCACATGGGATAATCTGGCAGAGTGCGACCAATTGATAGCGGTCTGCACAATAAGATGGCAATTCAGCAGACTGTCGCCCGTTGACAAAGGCATTTTGAGGTTGGCCGTTTATCAATTGAAATTCTGTGCCGACATTCCGCCCAAAGTCGTGATGAATGAGGCCATCGAGCTGGCGAAAAAATTCAGCACCGATAAGTCGGGACCCTTCGTCAACGGCGTGCTCGACGCGGTGTTGAAAAGGCTGGAGGCTTGGCGAAGACTGTAAAATTTGAAATCCACCACAGATGAAAGTAGGCTTTTGAATATCTGGTATTTGAATTTCGAATTTGTTTCGGATTTCGAAATTCGATATTCGGATTTTGTTTTTGGTCCGAAATGCGAACCATTGCGGTATTAAATCAGAAAGGTGGAGTAGGAAAAACCACCACGGTGGCTAACACCGCCGCAGCTCTGGCTGCTATGGGCTCAAAGGTTGTCGCCATCGACCTGGACCCTCAAGCCCATTTGACGATACATCTGGGCATTGAACCACAAGCCGTCAAATCCGGGTCTTACGGCGTTTTGATCAACGAAGCCAAGTTCGAGCAGGAGATTCTGCTGGCGCGTCTGAATCTCTGGCTGCTTCCTGCAAACATCGACCTTGTCGGCGCCGAAAGCGAGCTGGTAAGCGTGGTCGGCAGAGAAACCATCCTGCGAGAGGCCATCCAGCCGGTTCAAGACAAATTCGATTTCTGTTTTATCGACTGCGCTCCCTCGCTGGGCCTGTTGACGCTGAATGCCCTTGCCGCTGCCCAGGAGGTTTTGATTCCCCTACAGCCTCATTTTTTAGCCTTACAGGGATTCGGCAAACTATTGCAGACGATCGAGCTTGTCAACAAAAGGATCAACCCCGTCCTGAAGGTAGAGGGCATTTTGCTGTGTATGTTCGATAGCCGGGCCTCACTTCCGCATGAAGTCAAAGCAGACATCGAAAAATTCCTCAATAGTGCACGCGGCACCAATAGCGCCTGGGCGGGCGCCCAGATTTTGCCGACTTCTATTCGCAGAAATATCAAACTTGCCGAAGCTCCCAGCTACGGCAAAACAATCTTCGAATATGAGCCCACCTGTCACGGCGCCGAAGATTACAAAAAGGTAGCTGAATTCATTCGGGGCGCCGGTCCCGCCCTCTGTGGCGCCGAACAAGAACAGCTTGCCATCAAAGTTGAATCTATGCTACAAGGTCCTGGCGAAGCACCGCAGTAGTGCCGTTATTCTCGCCTGGCGTTTCTTTCCAAGAGTCCTCGGTTGCGCATCCAGTCGGCGCAGCGCAGCGGCCAGCTTGCTGCGGGGCTGTCTTTCTTTCCAAGACCGAAACCGTGCCCGCCATTCTCGTAAATGTGCATTTCCGCCGGGACGCCGGCTTTTCGCAGAGCAAGATAAAAGTAGATGCTGTTTTCGGGCGGCACACCTTTATCGTCATTAGCGTGAACCAGAAATGTGGGCGGCGTTTGTGGCGCCACCTGCTCTTCGTTAGAAAGGCTCTGGACAAGTTCTTCTTCGGGATTTTTGCCCAGCAGATTTGTTCTTGAGCCGGTGTGTGCACACCACTTGCTGAACGAAATGACCGGATAAACCAGAACCATAAAGTCCGGCCTACAACCGACATCGTCTATCGAATCTTTTACGTCGTAGTAGCTGTTCTGGAAGTGCGTGCCCGCGCTGGACGCCAAGTGTCCGCCTGCGGAAAAGCCCAGGATGCCGATTCGGTTAGGGTCGATATTCCACTTTTTCGCCTGACTGCGGACCAGCCTTACTGCTCGCTGGGCGTCCTGCAGCGGCGCCGGATGACCGTAGCCTGCGCCGCTATTGCGATGGCGGTATTTGAGAATAAAGCCCGCAACCCCGAGGGAGTTGAGCCACTGGGCAATCTGGTGTCCCTCGTGGTCGATGGCCAGAAATCCATAACCGCCGCCGGGACAGATTACGACCGCAGAGCCGGCAGCATTTTGCGCCGGCGCCAGATAAATCGTCAGCGTCGGCTTGTCGCCTTCGGCGTCGCCTTTAGCTCCAGGAGCGCCTTGCGGCCACAGCAGCTCGACCTCTGGCGTCTGGGCATTTTCTGCCGTGGTCATCCCGACCAGCGTCAACGCTGTCACAATCCATGCCAATGCGATTCTACAGTGTGGACTCATTCTTCAAGCTCCCTAAATCAGTTGTTGTGGGTTTTGTAGTTGCTCGATAATAAAGCACAGAAACTTCGCCGCATAGACTTCGTCTGAGACTATACGGTCAACGGCCAGAGACAGGCTCATCATTTTACGCACGGTCACCCGGGCGCTGCCGGGAACGACCGTTCGGATTACATTGCCGACCGCCAGGATAGTGCTGGCTACCAGAGCAGGGATTGCCAAGAACGAATCAATCCCGTAAACGCCGAGGTTGCTGAGCCCTATGGTCTGGCCTTGCATTTCCTCAAGTGCCAAGCTGTTGCTGCGGGCTTTTTCTGTAAGAAGCTTTTCCAGCCGGGCGATTTCAGCTAACGTTTTTTGGTGGGCGTCTTTTATCACCGGCACCATAAGTCCCTGCGGGGCATGGACCGGAAAACCAACGTTAATCGCATCGGCGATCTTGATGCTCGATACCCGACCCTCGATGCCCGATGCCCGGCCGTCCGTGAGTCGGTGGGTTGCAATCATGATGGGATATTTTTTCGCGGCCAGTGCCAACGCCCGGATAAGAAAAGCATTGCTGGTGATTTTAGCGCCGAGCGACTTGCTCAGTCCGGGCCTAAGTGCCATCAGCTCAGTCACGTCTGCCTTTGCTTCGATATAAAAGCAGGGCTTAGTCAGCTTGGACTTCATCATCCGCTGACCAATGAGCCTTTGGATTCTCGTCAGTGGTATCATCGTCGCTCGTTCCTCGTCGCACGGGCCTGGTGGTCAGCCGGTCAGCAATTCAAATTCCTCCCTGCTGAGGGAGTGTCTCAATTTTTGCAGGGCTTCCAGCTCGATTTGCCGGACTCTTTCTTTACTGAGGCTCAGGTCGTCGCCTATTTGCTTTAAGGTCTTGGTCTTCTTTTTTATCGGTGAGCTTCCCAGGCCGAAATGATTCAGGATCACGTACTGCTCACGCTGGCTGAGCTCGTCTCTTATGACCTGCGCAAGGCTCTGGCGGGCCCGCTCGATAGCCCCGACATCCGCTGCCGCGGTGCTTTTTAAGTCCCGCTGTATATTTGCCAAGGAGGCAGCTTTGGCCCTATCCGGACCGCCCATCGCCGATATTTTGCGGGCAAAATCCTTGGCTATGGTCCAGGAGGCATAAGTGCCGAACCGAACGCCCTTAGTATAATCGAACTTCTCCACCGCCTCCATCAGGCAGAGATTTCCTTCGCTGATCAGGTCCTGTAAGTTTGCTCCGCCGGTGGTATGCTTGCTTGCGGTGCTTACCACCAGCCGCAGGTTGGCCTCAATTATTGCCTTTTTGATGTCTTCTGCTTCAGCCAAGAAATTTTCTATTTCCGTCAGTTGCGTGCTCGACACACGTGAAGGTCTTATTCCTGTTCTGGCCTTATTCGCCAGATATTTCAGGTAATTGTACCTGCGGAAAAGCTCCAGCTCACACTGCCTGTTCAGCACAGGCATATCGTTCAGTGCCTGCAAATACTCCGGCAAACCAGAACCTGCGGTAAAACCCCAGGCTAAATAATCAGACCCGCGTTCTACGCCGGGTTGGCTGGTTACCTGGATCGGCACCGGCTTTGCCAGGATTTTTTCTTTGGCGTCCTGCTCAAGAAATTCATCGCTGGCGATAAATCCGATCTTTCGGACAAGAAGTGCCTTTGCCCTTCGTTGGTTCACGATCCGGTATATTGAGCTTCTGCACCGGTCGAAGCGCCTCATCAATTCCGCCGCCCTTACCCCCTGCTTGTACAGCCTGTAAAGTTCGGCTGCCTCGTTCGGGCTGATTATACCCGAAGGTTTCTGGAAGAGCGGCCTATTGGGATGCGATTTTTCGTAATCCAGCAGTATATACCTGACGGTCTCGTGGGCCTTGCCCGTCTTGGCGGATATCTGGTTTATGATCTGATAGCGGGACAGCGCGGCCTTGGCGGCAAGTCTGGCGGCCTGTTTTATGACCTGTTGTTTTTCTCTGGTTGTCAGTCGCTTAAAGTTTCTCGCTTTGGCAACAAGATGCGGATTTTGCCCGATGAATTTGTCCACGGCTGATTGCAGGAACCCGAAGCGTTTGCCCCCATCATCGAAGACAAACTTTCGGGCAATCAGGCGTCGTTTTCGCCAGCGATTGACGGTTTTTGTGGAGACGTCAAGTTTTGCAGCCAGCTCCTCGACGCTATAAACTTTTTGGCTCTGCGCGCCGGCCGGCAGAGCGATCCGCCCACTTAGCTTGGAGATGAAAATCTGCAAGTCCTCTAAAAGCTCATCGCCTTTTATCAACTGTTGTTCGGTCGGGCCTTTGCGGTGATAGCCGGTGATTTTGAAGCACACAAAATCGAAGGGGTATTCTTTGTCCGGCTCGATAATCGCGAAGAGTTTTTCAGCGGCGTCGAGCTGTTTTCGGCGATGCTTTTGGGGCGTGAACCGCAGTTGTACCAGCAATTGCGCTAAATCTTGGTTCTTTATCCGACGCATAGTTGGGACACAGGAATAAATTCGAAACTTCCTGTTGGACCAGGTGTCCATTTTACCGGATAGAGCGCAAAAAAACAGCGTTTTATAACGCTGTTTCACACTTCACGGGTTTGCCCCTTAAGTGCCACTTTTGGACGTTTTCTGCGGCTACTTTCAAGCCACCAGGCGTTTGGCGACATCGACCGCTGAAGCGGCGTCGGGGGCGTAACCATCGGCGCCAACCTTATCGGCGTAGCCCTGAGTCAACGGTGCTCCGCCAATCATAATTTTAGCGGTAACGCCGGCTGCCCTAAGAGCCTTTATCGTCTTCTCCATACTGGGCATCGTCGTGGTCAAAAGCGCACTCAAGCCGATCAACTGGCTGCGGGTAGCCTTTGCCCGCTCAATAAACTTTTCGGGCCCAATATCGACCCCCAGGTCGGTAACTTCAAAGCCCGCGCCTTTCAGCATCATCGCCACTAAGTTTTTGCCGATATCGTGCAAATCGCCCTGCACGGTTCCTATCAAGAACTTGCCCACAGGTTTGACGCCCGCCTTAGCAAGGGCCGGCGCAAGCAGCTCCATCGCCATTTTCATCGCCCGGGCGGCAATAAGCACCTCGGGTATGTAAACCTCGTTCTTTTTGAAACGGCTGCCGATTACGTCCATACCTGCGATCAATCCATCCTCCAGAATACTCTTGGCTGCGGCGCCCTCCTTAAGAGCCGACTTAGTAATCTCAACCGCGGTATTCTGGTCGCCCTTAATAATTGCCTCAGCTAATGCCTTCAAATCCGCCATCTCAGCTCACCTCAACAAAAATAAGCGAACATTCGTATTTGAGTTTGGCCCAATTAGAGCCAAGATTAGACATCATTTGCCGGCTCAAAACAAGCGCCAAGTTAAACTTTTTTGGGCGGCAGAACCGTCTTGTATAAGATGAGGGCGAAAAAAGCAAATTTGTACTGTTTGAAAAAGTCCCGGATGGTTGTATAATTACGGTCTTATTGTCGCACCGGCGCCTGTGCTATGCAGGTTGTTGCGTTGCCAGGGGACGGACGACAGAGGACGGCAGACAGAGCCCCAGGCGCTAGCGAGGGGCAGATGCCTATTCAAAACCAAATACGAGATCTGAAATGAGCGACTACATAGTTTTGGTAAAGCAAGTTCCCGACGTAAGCCAAATCACCGACAACGCATTTGATCCGGAGACCGGCACACTGGTTCGGACGCGGTTAGCCAGCGTAATCAACGAGCTTGACACGCAGGCGCTGGCTTTCGCAAACCGGATGAGACAGGATAGCAACGACCGGACCGGCAAAATTATTTGCCTGAGTATGGGGCCGCCGATGGCTGAAGAGGTACTGCGATACGGCCTCGGCAGAGCCGCCGACATAGCAATCCTGCTTACTGATAGAGCACTTGGTGGTGCCGATACCTGGGCAACGGCCAATCCTCTGGCGTTCGCAGTGCGCAAGATTGTCAAGGAAATCCTCAAAAACGATAGCGACTATTACGTAATTACGGGCATGCAATCGGTGGATGGTGACACCGCACAGGTGCCGCCGCAGATTGCTGAGGAGCTATCGCTTCCGTGCATAGCCTACGCCACAAAGGCTGAGTTTAAGAACGGCCGATTTGAGCTCACCCGGATCATAAGCGGCGGCAGCCAGGTTGTTGCGCCTAAAAAGCTGCCCGTCATAATAACTGTCGCCAAATACGAGTATCCGCTGTTTGCCACCTTTGCAGCGACTCGGCGGGCAAGCAAAGTCCAGGTTATTCGCTGGGGCGCCGCCGACATCAATGCCGTTCACATCGGCGTTACCGGCTCCAAGACCAGCGTAATACGGGTTTTTCCGCCCGGCAAAACCAGCAGAAAATGCCGGCAGCTCCACGATGTAAAAGATTTAGCCGCGATGATTATCGAAAGCTCCAAAGGCGGCGACGACAAAACTGCGCAAAAAGGCGACGGCCAAAAGAGGCAGTACGTTCTGCCGGCTAAAAGGGCCAACAAGTTTGACAGAAGCTTCGAGGGCACAGAAAAGGAAAACGAGGATTACAGACTTCTGGCCGATACGGTCAAACAGCTTGGCATAAAAGACGTCACCCAGATTGATGATGCGGCGCAGGAGAGAATCCTCGCTGCGGTTGGCCGGCGTTTCCACAAAAAGGCCTTGGAGGACATGATTGAGGGGTTCAAATTTACCGAGCCAACCTTCAAAAAGGGCGAGGTCTGGGTGGTTGCCGAGCACAAAGACGGGGCCGTTCACCCCGCCACTTTCGAGCTTGTCGGCAAGGCCCGCGAGCTGGCGGATTCTCTGGCGACCAAAGTGGGCGTTGTTGCAGCCGGCTACCAGCTCGAGCCAATGGCAAAAGAATTAATCGCCGCCGGCGCGGACAATATCTATATCATCGAAGACAAGCTGCTGCGGGTATTTGACCCCACCGCGCACCGCAAGGCTATCGCCGACGCGATAAACGCCTACTGGCCGCAAATTGTTCTTTACGCCGCGACCCCTCAAGGCAGAATGCTGGCGCCGATGGTTTCATATCGGGTCGGCTGCGGACTGACCGCCGACTGCACGGGCCTGGATATTAGAGATAATTCCCGCAAAGGCGATATAGGATTGCTTCTGCAGACCCGACCCGCTCTGGGCGGAAACGTTATGGCAACTATCCGCACCAAAAGCTCAAGGTCGCAGATGGCTACCGCCAGGCCGGGCGTTATGAAAAGACTGCCGTCGGATTACTCCAAAACCGGCAAAGTCATAAGGCACAAGGTCGAACTTTCGCAGAACGATGTCAGTCTTGAGATTATAAAAACAGAGACAGCCGGCGGCGGCGTGAACTTTAACGCAGACGTAATCGTTAGCGGCGGCAAAGGAATGCAAAGCCGGGACAATTATGATCGGCTGCTTGGCGCCCTCTGCCAGGCCTTGAGCAGAAAGCTGCAGACCCAGGTTGAAAGAGGCGCTTCGCGGGCGGCGGTCGAGCAGGGTTTTATTGAGCGGGCGCATCAGGTCGGCCAAACCGGCACATCAATCGGGCCAAAACTCTACGTGGCTTTAGGGATTTCCGGCGCCATTCAGCACATGATAGGCGTGGCCAACACCGAAACCATCGTGGCCATAAACAGTGACCCAAGCGCTCCTATATTTAAGCAGTGCGATTACTATTTTGTCGGAGCCATCGAAGACACAATACCGAGTCTAGTGCAGGCGTTAGAATAAAGGACCCACGTTGAACGTGGGGCCAAATATTTAGCCCCGCAATTTATTGCGGGGTTTTTGCCGTGAGGTGAAATTACAGGTGTCAAACAATCAAGACTACAACAGAGTATCGGTTGTCGTGGTTGGGGCCGGGCCGTCCGGCCTGGCAACGGCCATACAACTGAAAGTGCTAAAGCCCGAACTGGACGTTTGCGTCATCGAAAAAGCAGCCGACCTGGGCAATCACAATCTCTCCGGCGCGGTCTTGGAGGCGCAGCCGCTGCACAGCCTGCTGGATTCGGCTGTGCCAGGCTGGCAGGATACTGATGCCGCAAAAGACGTGCTGGCAAACAAAATCGATAAAGATAACATTATGTTTCTGCTGGGCAAAAAGCTGGCCTTTAATATCTTCTTTATGATTAGGCTTGCCAGGCTGTTCGGCCTGGGCTTCGGCCAGATGATACATAAGGGCGATTATTCAGTCTCCGTAAGTAAGCTGACCAAGTGGATGGGACAAATCGCCAGAGGTCTCGGCGCCGAAGTTCTGACCGGCTTTGCGGCGGCAGACATTATCCTCGATGATGCGGAAGGCCGCGCAATCGGCGTAAAACTCGTTGACCAGGGTCTGGATAAGGAAGGCCACAAACAGCCCAACTACGTCGAGGGCGAAATTATAAACGCCGACTTTATCGCACTTGCCGAAGGCTGTGACGGCCTGGTGACGGAAAAGTTCGTGGAAAAAGCAAGCCTGCAAAGACAAAGTCCGCAGCTTTATTCTGTGGGCGTAAAAGAGCTTATAAAGGTAAACGCCGAGCAGTATGAAAAGTTCACCGCTGGCCGGGTCATTCACGCTATGGGCTATCC
>Ga0315289_10005380_pt1 | contig 18934 bp, 17 predicted proteins | sample YL17G11_40_MG_FD_203452 | JGI IMG/M metagenome (GOLD analysis project Ga0315289, IMG submission 203452) | Sediment microbial communities from Yellowstone Lake, YNP, Wyoming, USA - YL17G11_40 | ecosystem: Environmental > Aquatic > Freshwater > Lake > Sediment | place: USA: Wyoming | collected...
AGCTGCTGCTGACGTCATAGAGCACCAGCGCGCCGTCGCCCAGGTGACGCGCCGCGAGTTTCTTTTCCACCCGCGCCTGACGAGCCAGCAGCCAGTCCATCGCTTGGTAGAGATCGTCCTCGGTGGCATCGGTGACGTCCAGTTCTTCGGCCAGCGTCGAGGTGTGCCAGAGCCGGGTGGTGGCCAGCTTGGAGCAAGGATCGAGGAGACGCTCGGCGATCATGGCCAGGGCCAGGTCGCGCCCGCGCGAGGCTTCAGAAGCCAGCAGCGAGTCCAGGCCCAGCCGGTGGATGGCGCCCAGCACGGCCTCGACGTGGCCGTGCGGGAGGTTGCGTTCGATGCGGAAGACCTGCGCGGCGGGGAGGAACCTCTCGCCGGCCAGGGCGCGGCGGATGAGGTCGATGAGATGGGGCGGCAGGTGAGAGATGTTGCCGAGCGTCTCGTGCTTGACCTGGGCGCCGACCCGGAAGGTGCGGCGGAGGAGGTAAGTCTGGTAGAGCTTGCCTTTGTAGGTGCGCGACGTGGTGGCCACATGCACACTGCCAGATCTCGATGGCATAAGTAATTATAGGCGACAGGACGAGAGGATGCAAGAAGAAAATGCAATATTTAGTGGCTACCTTTCAAAAGCCAAAACTCGGGCAACTCATTGACGGAGTGGGGATTGACCAATTTCACGGCCAGGATGTCGATATCGCTCTGCGCATCATCCTCGCCCCGCGCCATTGAGCCAAACACGCGCACATTACGGGCACCTCGCTTTGCAGCGAGCCGAAGGATCTCGTCGCGCTTGGCGCTCCGCAACTCCTCCAGGGTCATACCTCCTCCATTCTCGCTCCACAAGAGGGTCCTTCGCTTGCCCCGGCGCCGCGGGCCTACGCGGCGCCCGGCAGACCGCGAGCGCGGTCATCTTCGACGCGGGCTCGGGCAGCTACGTATTCGAGCTGACGGGGGAGTAGCGCCGCCCGTCACTGCTGCATCACCGGCAGCGGGCTGGGGGGGCGCGAGACCCGTCCGCGCACGGCTTCGTCGATGACGATGTTGTTGGCCGCGATCGTCTGCCCCGTCGCCAGGTCCATCTGGACCCGCGCCTTGGCGTAAGCGCTCGCCGCCGCCACCTCCCCCGAGCGCGCCTGGGCCAGGTCGCGCTGCGCCTGGATCACAAAGAAAATCGTCGAGGCGCCCAGGGTGTACTTCTTCTGCTCGGCGTCCAGCGTCTGCTCCTGCAACACCCGCGCTTTCACGGCAGCCTGGTGCACGGCGCTGGCCTGCTGGACCGCGATCAGCGCATTCCGCACGTCCACCCTCACCTGGTTGAGCTGCTGCTGCTGCCGAATTTCCTGCTGGCGCAAGCTCAACTGGTCAACCACCATGTCGGCCCGGGCGGAGCGGTTCCGCAACGGGACGTTCAACTGGAACCCGACCGAGTAATCCGGGAAGTTCCGCGCGAACAACTGCGAGAGTACCTTGCCATAGCCGCCGATGAAGAACGGGTCCACCACATTGGGATCGCGGTACTGGGGGGGGGCCGGGGGCGCTCCCTGGATGGGCGGAATGGGCAGAAGATTGACCTGCCCGGCCAGCGCGTTGTTCTGGACAGTCGCCACCACGTTCAGGGAAGGCAGCAACTGGCTGCGCGTGCCCTTCAAACCCAGCTTGGTGTTCTCGATCTGAATGCCGGTCTGCGCCACCTCCGGGCGGTTCTCCAGCGCCTTGGCGATCAGGTCTTGCACCGGCTGCACGGGCTCCACCTCGGGAACCCGGATCTGGTCGGTGGGCACGATCCGAGCGTCGGCCACCGTCGGGCTGGCCACCCCGATGCGGCTCAGGGCGTTCTTGATCAGCGTCTCCTGCTGTAGCAGTTGGGTCTCGGCCTGCGTGAGCGCCTGCTGCGCCGAGGCCATCTCGGCCTCCGCGCGCACGATCTCGATCGGCGCCAGCGTCCCGATCTCGACTTGCTTCTTGTTGTCCTCGTACAGCTTCTGCGCCAGCGTCAGGGCCTGCTGCTTCACCTTCACGTTCTCGTTGTAGCTGACCAAGTCCCAATAGGCCCCGATGACTGCCGAAACCGTCGCGATCACCTGCTGCCGGAAGGTCAGGTCCGAGACCCTCTGGTTGTTCGTGGCAATCCGGATATTGCGGCTGTTGACGGCGCGCCCGAAGCCTTGCAGGAGCGGCTGGCTGATGTTGAGCGAGAAGCTGCCGGTGGTGGACGGGTTGAAGTCGCTGCGGCCGGCATTGGTGCGCAGCTTGCTGTTGTTCCACCCGAAACTCAGCACGGTGCCGGTGAGGAAGCCTTTCTGCATTCCGAAGTTCGCCACATCGTTGCGCATGATGAGAGCGTTGGTGCCGGTGTTAAAGGAGTTGCTTTGAGGCGTGGTGCGGTGGCCCCAGCTCGTCTGGAGGTAGGCGACCGGATCCAGGTTGGGAACGGTGGTTCCCGTCGCCGTGATGATGGTGCCGCCGGCTGCGCCGGTGTCTCCGCCGCCCGTCACTGCGCTGCCGCCTCCGCCCCCGCCGCCGGATGTGCCCGTGGCTTGGGCCAAAGCACTGGTGGTGGCGTTTTGCACCGCAGTCGGCACGCCGCGCAACAAGCCGCCCGCCTCAGCGCGCTGGAGGACCGCCGCCGCATTCAAGGGGCCGTAACGTTGCAGCGCGATATCCAGGTTGTTCTCCAGCGCCAGTGCTATGGTGTCCTGCAACGACAGATACACCTTCCCGGCCCGCAACAGCGCCTCCAGGCGCCCCGAGTTGGCCAGGTCGATCGGAGGCACCTCCTCAAAACGGTAGGGGTGCGTGATGCCGGCGAACCGGTTCCCCGGGCCGGAATGCTTCGCCGCCGGCGCCTGAGCCGCAACTGCCTCAGCCAGCAGCAGGAAAGCGCAAGACACCGCAAGCCGTCTGTGTATGGGTTTCATGGATTCACACCTCGATGGGGTTCAATGGACCTCAAACAATCTATGACGGGACCGCCAAGCTCTCTGTTCCCGGAAACTTACATGGTATCGCAGCCCCGATGCTATAGTAGCATCTTGTGAGCAGCCCATCGGATGCTGTCCTGGCCCTGTTCGATGAGACCGGCGCCTACCTGCGCGGCCACTTCCGCCTCACCAGCGGCCTGCACAGTCCCGAGTACCTGCAATGCGCCCTGGTCCTTCAGCACCCCTGTTTTGCCGAGCGGCTCGGGCAGCGCCTGGCCGAGGCGCTCCGGCCGCTGTTGGGCGGGCGGGACAAGCCGGAGCTGGTCGCCTCCCCGGCCTTGGGGGGAATCATCATCGGCCACGAAGTGGCCCGGGCCCTTCAGGCCCGGTTCATCTTCACCGAACGCGACCCCTCCGGCAAGATGACTCTGCGCCGGGGCTTCTCCGTGGCGCCGGGAGAACTCGCGGTGGTGGTCGAGGATGTGGTGACCACCGGCGGCAGCACCCGCGAAGTGGTCGAGGCGCTGCGGAGCGCCGGAGCGCAGGTGGCTGCGGCCGGCGCCATCATCGACCGCAGCGGCGGCCAGGCCGAGGTGGGCGCGCCCAGGGTCTCCCTGGCCACCCTGAACGTGGTCACCTACCCCCCGGAGGATTGCCCGCTGTGCCGCCAGGGCGTCCCGGTGGTCAAACCGGGGTCGCGGAGCGTGTAAGGCCAAGCGGAAGGCAAAAGGCAAGAGGCAAAGGGCAAAAGGGCATTGGCATGGAGCGCGATCTGGACGAACGGCTCCTGGAGTACGCCGCCCGGGTCGTAGAGCTCGCCGAGGCGCTGCCCAAGACCATGGCCTGCCGGCACATCGGAAGCCAGATGCTCCGGAGTGGGACATCCGTGGGAGCACACTATCAGGAGGCGCAGGCGGCTGAATCGAGGGAGGACTTCGTCCACAAGCTCCAGGTGGCGCTGAAAGAGCTGCGTGAATCGCTCTACTGGCTTCGCTTGCTGGCTAGATCCGGCTCCCTGCCGGCTGCCCAACTCAAGGCCCTGCTTGGGGAGGCCATTGAACTGCGCGCCATCCTCTCCAAGGCCGTTGCCACAGCCAAAGCCAGGCCGAAACGACCATGATTTTTGCCTTTTGCCTGTTGCCTTTTGCCTTTTGATTTGTCCCCATGCGCCGCATCCGAATCACCCTCGCCTACGACGGCACCGACTTCCACGGCTGGCAGCGCCAGCCTAACGTCCCCACCATTCAGGGCACGGTTCAACACGTCCTCGCCGAGATCGAAGGAAAGCCGGTTCTCGTGGACGGCTCCGGCCGCACCGACGCCGGCGTCCACGCCCTCGCTCAGGTGGCCGCCTTCTCGCTCGAAAACCCCCTCCCCCTGGAAAACCTCAAGAAGGCCATGAACCGCCTGCTGCCGGCGGCCATCCGCATCCTCTCGGTCGAGGAGGCGGCCCCTGACTTCCATCCCCGCTACGCGGCGCGATCAAAAACGTACGAGTACCGCATCTTCCGCGGCGAGGTGTGCTCCCCATTCGAGCGCCGCTACGTCCTCCACTACCCGTACCCTCTGGACGTGGAGCGGATAATCGCCGCCGCGCCTTTTCTGGAAGGCGAGCATGATTTCTCCGCCTTTGCCGCCGCCGACCAGAGTGACCGCGCGGGGGAATCCAGCGTGCGCAGCATCTTTTTCTCGCGCGCCGAGCCCGCCGCCGAGCGCCTCATCTACCGCGTCCGCGGCAGCGGCTTCCTGAAACACATGGTGCGCAACATTGTAGGCACGCTGCTGGAGGTCGGCAGGGGCAATCTGGACGAGGCCGCCCTGCGCGCCCTGCTCACCCCCGGCCCCAAGGCCCGCGCCGGCCCCACCGCCGCGGCGAGCGGCCTGTTCCTGGTCAGCGTGGGGTACTAGCCAGGGTCCTCCTGCCCCAGACACGGCTCCAGCAACGGCAACAAGAGAGCACGTACACGGGCGGCCAAGTCGAATGCCGCGCGGGCGTCCTCGGGGGTAACCTCGGGAAACTCGGCGGGATAGCGATATCCCACGGCGTATGGATTCAAGGCCGTGATCTCGCGCAGGGAGTCCGCAAGGTCCGGTCCGCCGCGACGACCAGCTCCCGCGCAACCTCGTCAGGCGGCTTCATAAAGGAGCGTGCCCTGCCTGCTCGCCGGGTAGGCGATGCCGCCGATCACGTCCTTGGTTTCCTCAAACCGCTCACGCGCCATCACGATCACGTCAAAGGGAAAGCCGAGGCCGCGGAGCGCGTCGCCGATACGTACGCTCTCTGTCCGCGCGTTGGACACGGAGGGCTCGATGACCAGCAGATCGATGTCGCTGTCTGCTGTCATCTGCCCGGTTGCGGCGGAACCGAAAACGATAATCCGGTCGGGGGCCGCCACGCTCAACACGCGCCCGACGACCTCCCCGGCCAGGCGTTCATCGAACCCCATACTCTCACATGATAGCTCGGTCAGCGTCGAGTACTGACCGGCGCTGGGCTGCTGGCGAAGTACCTGTCCGGCAGCAGCCAATAGACCAGCGCGATCGACAGCGGGTGCATCAGCCCGGCCACCGCGAAGATCGGCGCGTAGGAGAAGCGCCGCACCACCCAGCCGGTGCCCAGGTTGGCCAGCGCGCCGCCGATGGCCCCGCCCATTCCCGAAAACCCGGTCGCCGTGCCCACTTCCCGGCCGGGAAACAGGTCGATGGGCAGCGCCTGCAAGTTGGCCACCCAGAAAGCGTGCCCGAAGGTCACAAAGCAGGTGGCCCCAATCGCCATCCAAGCCTCCGGAGCCATCGGCGCGAGAATGGCCACCGGCAGACACGCCGCGCCCAGCAGCATCACGAACTTGCGCGCCCTGGGCAGCGGCCAGCCCTGGCGCATGAGGCGCCCAGACAACCAGCCTCCCAGCACGTAGCCCAGATCGCCGAACAGGAACGGCACCCAGGCGTACTTGCCCACCATGGCCAGGTCGAAGCCACGCTCTTTTCGGAGGTATTCCGGCAGCCAGAAGATCACGAAGTAGATCACCGGGTCGGTGAAGAACCGCGCGATGATGAGCGAGTAACAGGCGCGCATGGCGAGCACCTTGCGCCAGTCCAGCGTGCCTCGCGCGGCGGGCAGGGTCTCCTCCGGCGGACGCACTTGATCTCTGATCTGCGCGTATTCGCTCGCACGCAGCCAGCGGTTGCGGTGCGGCGGCTGATAGAGAGTCAGCCACAGCAGCAGCCACATCAGCCCCAGACTGCCGGTGAAGACGAACGCGAAGCGCCACCCGTAATGCAGCGTCAGGAAGGCCACTACCGGGGGCGCCAGCGCCGAGCCCAGCGACGAGCCCGCATTGAAGATGCCCACGCCCAGGGCGCGCTGCGCCGGCGGGAACCATTCCGCCACTGCCTTGGCGGCCGCCGGCCAGTTGCCGGGCTCGCTCAGCCCCAGCAATACCCGACAGCCCGCCAGCGACCACTTCCCCCGGCTCAGCGCATGCAGCATCTGCGCCACCGACCATGCACCGACAAACACGGTGAAACCCCGCCGCGTGCCCAGCCGGTCCACCACGTAGCCCGAGCCGGCGTACATCACCGCGTAGGCCAGCAGAAATAGCGTCAGGATCAGGGCATAATCCTGCTCGGTGAGCGAGAACTCCCGGCGGATGTCCACCGAGACCACCGAAAGCGCCAGCCGGTCGGCGTAGTTGATCATCGTCGCCAGCAGCAGCATGGCGGCGATGACCCAGCGAAGGTGCGGGATCTTGATGATCACCGCCACCTACTTCAGCAAGTACTGCTCCAGGAACATAATCTCCGCCCAGGTCTGGTAGTCGCGGTTCTGCTTCTTGCGGAAGCCGTGGCCTTCGTCCTGCGCCATCACGTACCAGACCGTGCCGCCGTTGTCCCGGATCTTGCGCACCATCTGCCCGGATTCGGTCACTGGCACGCGCGGGTCGTTCTTGCCCTGCACCACCAGCACCGGCACCCGGATCTTCTGCGCGTTGTTGAGCGGCGAAATCGACTCCAGGAACTCCCTCATCTTCGGATCGCGCTCGTCGCCGTACTCCGCCCGGCGCAGGTCCTGCCGGTAAGCCTGGGTGTTCTTGAGGAACGTCACCCAGTGGCTGACGCCCACCACGTCGATGCCGCAGCGCAGCCGGTCGCTGTAGTGCACCATCGTGGCCAGCGACATATAGCCTCCGTAGGAACCGCCGGTCACCGCCACGCGCTTCGCGTCCAAGTCCGGCTGCGCCGCAACCCAGTCCAGCAGCGCCCCGATGTCTTTGACCGAATCCTCGCGCCGCATGGCATTGTCCAGCTTCAGGTAGGTCTTCCCGTAGCCGCTAGAACCCCGCACGTTGGGCTCAATGATCGCCACCCCCAGCTCGTTGAGCGCGTATGGGGCGTTCAGGCCCGGGCGCGCCTGCCCCTCCGGCCCCCCATGAATGTCGATGAGCACCGGGTAGGGCGGCTTGAAGCCCGCCCGCGGTTTGGTCACGAAAGCCGGAATCATCCGGGGCTTCCCGTTCACCTGGTCGAAGGTGGGGTAGTGAATCAGGCGCGTCTCGGGGAACTTGTTCGGATCGAGCCCGCCCGCTTCGCTGTAAGTCCAGCGCGTGAGCTGCCCCGTCTCATGGTTGTAACTGTAAACGTCGCCCGGCGACTTCGCCGACAACAGCCCCAGGGCCAGCTCCTTCAACGTCCGGTGGAACCTCAGGCCGTACACCTGGCCCAGGGGCAGCTTCGGCGGCGGAAGCTCCTGCCGCGTGGCCGTATTCATCAGGTGCAGCTTCCCGATGCCGTCTTCGTTGGCCGTGAATGCCAGCCGGCTGCCGTCGCTGGTGAGATCCATGCCTTCGATGTCCCAGGGAATGTGTTCCGTCAGGCAGGTGAGTTTTTTCGAAGCCAGGTCCAAGTACCACAGCCGCGTGAATTCCGACTCGCGGTCGCTGGGGAGGTAGACCCCTTTGCCGTCCTTGGACCATCGCGCAGGCCCGTAGAAAGCCTTCTCCTTCTCCCCCGGCAGCAGGGGCTCGACCTTGCCCGTCGCCACGTCCAGCACATGCAGGTAGGACTCGTTGATCGAGATGTATTCGAGCGCCAGCAGGCGCCGGTCGTCCGGGGACCAGTCCACCGGGAACCACTGGCCCTGGGCCTGGCAGACCAGCCGGGTCGTCGCCGGCTTCTCCGGATCCATGACGTAGATGTCGAAGTCGCGGCCGTTGCGGCGCGTGCTGGTGAAAGCAACGCGGTCTCCGCGGTTGCTAAACGGCCCGGGACTGTTGACCGCCTTGCCGTCGGTGAGCATATCGTAGGCGCCGCTGCCCAGGTCGAAGCGGTAGAGCTGGTAGAACTCCGCCCCGCCTTCGTCCATCGAGAATACGAACCAGTTCTTGCCCGGCTGCGGGCTGAAGCGCGCGCCGGAGACCGGCTCGCGGAAGAAGGTAAGCTGCTGGCGGTAGCCGCCCGGCGCCTTTACCAAGTGGATCTGCATGGTGTCGGCGAAGCGGGTCGAAATCAGCATCTGCCGGCGCGCGGGATGCCAGGAGTTGAACGCGGCGCCGCGAATGTTCTGGTACGGGTTGAGCTTGCGGACCAGCTCCCGGGGCATCTCCGGAACGCCTTCCGCCACAATGCTGGGCGGCACTTGCTGGGCGGACAGTTGCAGCGCCGCCGCCAGCGCCAGCAGCCCGATGAGATTCCTGCGCATGCGTAACCCTCCGGAGGGATAAGTTACCACAGGCGTGGGGTGGCGCGAGCCTAAGCCGTCGCCGAACGAGCCGCGCAGCAAGAGTGAAGGCCCGTAGGGCGGACGCCCCCGTCCGGATAGCGCCGGGATAAACCGGCATGGAGTAGCGGATGAAAGAGCCGTACAGGGAAGGATTAGCGATCCACCCTGGCCCCGAGCCATGCAAGGGCGGTCGTGAGGCCGCACTTGAAGCGTTGGACAGGGGCATCTGTAGGCTGGGTATGGAGCTCCGAAATCGCGTGTTCCAGGACGCCGATGGTGTCGGACGACCAGAAGGCAATACGGCTGCGCGCGATAGCGCGAGTGCGCAGTGGTCCTGCGGAGTCGAAGACCCCGGGCATGCAGAGAAACTCCATGCGCGAGAACCGGGAGACCCCAGTCGCGCCCGTGTAGTCGGCGGGCCGCTCGGAGAAGCCGATGAGGCATAAGGCCGAGATGCACGCGGCTGGGGAGTCGTACGGCGGCATAGTACCTGCGAAGCAGCCGAACAAAAGCGAGGGATCGCCAGCGGAGGCGGTGGAGGAAAGGCTGCCGACCAAGGAGAACACGCCAGAGCCTAACCCGCGCCGGACACCGAGCCGGGAGGGCGGGCCAAGCGGGCTGGAGCGTGTGCGGGAAGCAGCAAGGAAGGATGGGAAGCTGAAGTTCACCGCTCTGCTGCACCACGTGAGCGTCGACCTGCTCCGGGAGAGCTATTACAGCCTGAAGAAACAGGCGGCGCCGGGAGTGGATGGGATGACGTGGGAAGCATATGGACGAGACCTGGAGGCACGGCTTGCCGACCTGCATGGTCGAATCCATCGCGGCGCTGGAGGACAAGATCGTCCAGCACGCGGTGGGAAGGGTTCTCAGCCAGATCTGGGAAGAGGACTTTCTGGGCTTCAGCTACGGATTCCGGCCCGGGCGCAGCCAGCAGGATGCGTTGGACGCGCTGTGGGTGGGCATGGTGCGCAAGAAGGTGAATTGGATTTTGGACCTGGACACGCTTGCGTGCGTTCCGCATCCGGTCCTTTTTCGATAAGCTCCAACACGCTTGGCTGGTACAGTTTGTGGAGCATCGGATCGGAGACCGTCGCGTGGTCCGCCTGATCCAGAAATGGCTGAAGGCGGGCGTGATGGAGCAAGGGCAGTGGGCCGAGACGAAGGAGGGGAGTCCGCAAGGGGCGGTGATTCCCGGTTGCGGGTCCGTTCCGGATCGCCGATCCTGGCGAATCTCTATCTGCACTACGTCTTGGATCTGTGGGTGGAGGCATGGCGGAAGAAGCAGGCGCATGGGGATGTGATCATCGTGCGATATGCGGATGATGCTGTGCTGGGGTTCGAGCGCCGCGACGAAGCTGAGCGGTTCCTGGAGCAGTTGCGGGAGCGGCTGGCGAAGTTCGGGCTGGAGCTGCACCCGGAGAAGACGCGCCTGATTGAGTTCGGGCGATATGCCGCTGCGCGCCGGAAGAAGCGAGGAGAAGGGAAGCCGGAGACCTTTAACTTTCTCGGTTTCACCCACATCTGTGGCACCAACCACAAGACCGGCAATTTCGCGGTCCACCGCAAAACGGTCGGCAAGCGCATGGCAGCGAAACTCAAGGATATCCGAGCCAAGCTGCGCCAGCGGATGCATGATCGGGTTCCGGGAACGCTGAAGTGGCTGCAACAAGTGGTGGGTGGGTATTTCCAATACCACGCGATTCCGGGCAACTGGGCGCGACTGAAGGCCTTCCGCAGCGACGTGCTGCGTATCTGGTTTCAGACGCTTCGGCGGAGAAGCCAGCGCAGCCGTTTGACGTGGGAGCGCTTTCGGCACAGCCTGGGAAACCTGCTTCCGCCGGTCCACGTCCTGCAACCCTACCCGGACGTGCGCTTTGACGCTAAACATCCACGTATCCGAGGTAAGAACCGTGTGCGTTAGCAGCGCCAGCACGGGTCTGTGCGGGGGGCAGCGGGAAACCGCTGTCCCTACCGCGACCGTCCGGCCCCCGGCCGGACTAATCCTTACGTACGGATTACGGGCTCAAGCACGCCGCAGAAGGCTGCTTGTAGAATCAAATGAATGAAACGCATTGCCACGCGCGCGCTGGAGGCGGTTCTCCGAGACGGCGTCTCCTACGCCGACGTGCGGGTAGTCGAGCGGCGCGAACGCTACGTTTCCACCAAGAACGGCAAGATCGGGCAGCTTTCGAGCGCCGAATCGCTGGGCGCAGGCATCCGCGTCCTGGCGGGCTGCTGCTGGGGGTTCGCCGCCACCGACGATCTGAGCGGTGCGGGCCTCGAGCGCGCTGCCGCCCTGGCCGTCGAGATCGCGCGCTCGAGCGCCACGGCCAAGAAGACAGACGTCGTGCTGGCGCCCGAGGACGCCTACCAAGCCGTCTGGAACTCGCCCTGTGTGATGGACCCCTTTACGGTTTCCGTTGAAGAGAACCTGAACCTGCTGCTGGCCGTGGATGCGGAACTGCGCCGCAACCCCGGCATCACCCTGGCCGAGACCTCCCTGGTGTTCACCCGCCAGCGCCAGGTCTTCGCCTCCTCCCTGGGCAGCCTGATCCAGCAGACGCGCACCACCAGCGGCGCCGGCTTTGCCGCCTATAGCTTCCGCGACAACGACATCCAGAAACGCTCCTACCCGAATTCCTTCGGCGGCCAGCACCAGCTCAAGGGGTACGAGCTCATCGGCGAGCTGCGGCTGCTGGAGAATGCCCCACGCGTGGCCGAGGAGGCCGTGGCGCTGCATTCCGCAGACCAATGCCCGGAGGGGCGCTTCGACCTGATCCTGGACAGCTCCCAGCTTGCCCTTCAGATCCACGAATCCATCGGCCACCCCATCGAGCTGGACCGCGTCCTGGGCTCGGAGGCCAACTACGCCGGCATGAGTTTCCTGACCCTGGAAAAGCTGAACCGGCTCCAGTACGGCTCCCCGATCGTCAACGTGGTGGCCGACGCCACCCTTGAACACGGGCCCGGCCTGGGCACCTTCGCCTTCGACGACGAGGGCGTGCCGGCGCAGGTCACCGCCATCATCCGCAACGGGCTGTTCGTTGGCTACCTCACCTCGCGGGAAACCGCCACGCAGGCCGGCTTTGCGAGGTCCGGCGGGGCTATGCGGGCCGACGGATGGACGCGCATCCCGCTCGTCCGCATGACCAACGTCAGCCTGCTCGCCGGCGAGCAGACCTTAGAAGAGGTTTTCGCGGGCGCCGACCGCGGCATCTACATGGAGACCAACCGTAGCTGGTCCATCGACGATAAGCGCTACCACTTCCAGTTCGGCTGCGAAGCCGGCTGGGAAATCAGGAACGGGAAGCGGGTGCGCATGTTGAAGAACCCTTCCTACAGCGGCATCACCACGGAGTTCTGGAACTCCTGCGCGGCCATCGCCGGCCGCCAGCACTGGGTGCTGTGGGGCACGCCCAACTGCGGAAAGGGGCAGCCGGAACAAGTCATGGGCACCGGCCACGGCGCCAGCCCGGCCCGCTTCCGCAACGTGAAGATCGGTTCAGCTTACGCGAGGTGAGGACTGTGCCGGAATCCGAACTACTCACGCGTGATGATTGCCGGCGGGTGTTCGAGCTGGCCGTCCAGGCAGCCGGCTCCTTGGGGGCGCCGGACATCGAGGTCAGCCTGAGCGCTGTCGAATCGGCGTTGACGCGCTTCGCCAATAATGCCATCCATCAGAACGTGGCCGAGCGGCGAGGCCAATTCTCCGTCCGCGCAGTCGCCGGCCAGCGCACCGCCCGCGCGATTACCAACCGCTTCGACGAAGCCGCCATCCGTTCGGTTGTCGAGCAGGCCGTGACTCTGACCCGCGCCCAGGCTCCGGACCCGGAGGTGCTCCCGTTGGCTGAGCCTGCCGGTATCCCCGAAGTTGCCCGGTTCTTTCCCGCAACCGCCTGCAGCTCGCCCGCCGAGCGTGCGGCCGCAGTGGCCGAAGCGATCGCCGTGGCGGAAGCCGCTTCCCAGACCGCCGCCGGCATCTACTCGGCCAGCCAGTCCGCGGAGGCCCTCTTGAACTCGCGCGGCCTGTTCGCCTACTACCGCGAGACCCTGGCCCAGTTCTCCATCACCACCATGGCTGAGGACAGCTCGGGGTGGGCCAAGGCTGGCTCGCCCGACGTCTCTCGGATCTTCCCGCTCGAGCTGGCCAGGCGCGCCTCGCAGAAAGCCGCGCGGGCCGGCAGCCCCCGCGAGCTCCCCTCGGGCCGCTATACGGTGATTCTGGAACCCTCAGCCGTGCAGGACCTGCTGGGCCAACTGTTCTGGGACTTCTCCGCCACGGCGCTCGAGGACCAGCGCAGCTTTCTCAACGGCCGGCTGGGCGAGAAGCTGTTCGGCGCGAACGTCACGATATCCGACGACGTCTGCCACCCGCTCCAGAACGGCCCGCCTTTCGATGACGAGGGGGTGCCCCGGAAGAAGTTAGCGCTGGTGGAGAACGGGGTGGTGCGCGAGGTGGCCTGCTCGCGGCAGGCGGCGCGGCGCCGGGGCGTCGAGCCCACCGGGCACGGCTTCCCGGTACCCAACGAGTACGGCGAGGCGCCCGTGAACATCGTCATGGAGGGAGGCGCTACAACGCTCGAAGAGATGATCGCATCCACGAAGCGCGGCATCCTGGTCACGCGCCTCTGGTACATCCGCGAGGTAGATCCCTACCAGAAGATCATGACCGGGATGACCCGCGACGGGACTTTCCTGATCGAGGACGGGCGGCTGGCTTGCGGCTTGCACAACTTCCGGTTTAACCAGAGCCTGATCGAGCTGCTCTCGAACATTGAAGCGCTTTCGCCCGCCGTGCGCGCTTCGGGCGAAGAGTCCTTCGAAATGGTAGTGCCGGCGCTGAAGGTGCGCGACTTCAACTTCACGGAAGTCACTCGCTTCTGAGCCAGTAGCATAAGACTCCTGTCTTGTGGCGCGGGACAAGACGGGAGTCTTATCCTACTCCCTGCTACACTGAGTCTGGGAAGCAAGCTTGCCTCAGCACTCCCACCACGACACCGGCCGCATCCTGAAGTGGTCGCTCGCCGCCACGGTGGCCTTTGTGCTGGTCGAGCTGGCCGCTGGAATCCAGGCCCACAGCCTGGCGCTGCTCTCCGATGCGGGCCACAACTTCACCGACGCCCTGGCCCTGTTGCTGGCCTGGATCGGGGTCTGCTTCGGGCGCAAGCCGCCGGACGAGATCAAGACCTACGGCTACCACCGGGCGGGAGTGCTGGCGGCTTTCGTGAACGCCCTGGCGCTGCTGATCCTGGCCGCCTACATCCTCTGGGAGAGTTACCGGCGCTGGATGGCGCCGCGAGTGGTGGATGAATGGACCATGCTGGCGGTAGCGGCGCTGGGCTTAGCCGTCAACCTGGCGATCATGCGTGGCCTGCGCGGGGAGCGCGCGCACGACATCAACATTCGCAGCGCCTGGGTGCACATGCTGGGGGACGCTTTGGGTTCGGTGGGCATCATCACCGGCGCTCTCCTGATCCGCTGGACCGGCTGGCAGCGAATCGACCCGCTGCTGTCGGCGCTGATCGGCTTGCTGATCGTCTGGACGGCCTGGGACATCGTCAAGGAATCGCTGAACATCCTGCTGGAAGGGCTGCCGCGCGGGCTCGAGCTCGACAGCGTGGTGAGCGCCATGCGCCAGATCGAGGGCGTGCTCGACGTCCACGACCTGCACATCTGGAGCCTGGGCTCCAGCCTGCACGCCTTGAGTTGCCACGTACGGATCGAGGACCTGCCGCCCTCGGCCAGCGACGCCATCCTGCGCGCCCTCAACCACATGCTGGACGAGCGCTTCCGGATCCGCCACACCACGGTCCAGTTCGAGCACGCCCACTGCCCGGGCTGTGCCTATTCGTGAGGTTCGGGCACTCACGAACCCTGCTCACTGCGTCCGGGTGAAGTTGGCGTCCCCGCAAAAGACGTTCTGGGTTCCGAACAGCCAGATGTGCACGTAAATCAAGCCGTAGTCCGGGTTGCCCGGCCGGTGGTTGGCGAGGTTTATTGTGCCCATCCAGGTGCCGTTGCCTTGATCCACCCCCCGATACCAGACGATGTCGTCTTGCCCGTTGATCGCCGACCAGGTCGGGAAGTAGACCGTATTTGCGTTCTGCACTCCGTAGGCGTAGAAGTACAGATAGCCGGAAGTGCCTGTGGTCACCACTCCCTGGGGTCCCCTGCCGGTGCAGGAGGGGGCGCTCGGGAGGATCCTGGTGAAGGTCGTCGCTCCGCAGAAGGTCCACGACGGCGTGGTGGCGTACCAGACATGCACGGCGAAATCGCCGTAGTCCGGGTTGGTGGGCCGGTGTCGGCTCAAGTCGATGGAGGCCTTCCATGTTCCGCCCCCCTGGTCCACCCCCCGATACCAGATGATGTCGTCTTGCCCGTTAATCACCGACCAAGTGGGGAAGTAGACCGCAGATATTGAAGGCACGTTGTATGCGTAATAATCCAGCGTGCCGGAGGTGGCCGTGGTGACTACGCCGGAAGGCCCCACTGAGCAGCCCTGTGGTGGTGGTGGCGGCGGTGGCGGCGGCGGTGGCGGCGGCGGCGCCGAGACCGCCGCCACGAACCCTCCATAGCCGCCTTTGTTCACGGTCTGGATGGCGTCCTGGGTGGGCATGTTGGTGGACAGCGTTTGCCCGGCCACGTGCGTCACGTTGTCCGAGTCCACGGCCACGGCGTTGCCGGCGTCGCTGCCGCCCCCGCCCAGGTAGCTGCTGAATGCCAGTCCCGTTCCCGCGGCGCTGAACTTGGCTATGAACGCATCGTACAAGCCGGCGTTGCTGCTTTGGATGGCATCGGTGGTGGGGAAATTCCTCGACGAGGTGTGGCCGGTCACGTAAGCGGCCCCGTCGGAGCCGACCGTGATGGCGTTGCCGAAGTCCACTCCGCTGCCCCCGAGGTAGGTGCTGTACACGAGGGTGTTGCCCGTGGCATTCAGCTTCGCCACGAACGCGTCAGTTTGGCTGCCCCGAAAGGAGGACTGGTAGGCGCTGGCCGTCGGAAAATCCGTCGAGCTCGTGGTCCCGGTCACATAGGCCGCACCTGAGGAGTCCACAGCGATGCCCCGGCCCTCCTCCGGCAGGCCCACCTGCCCGCCGCGGCCTCCCAGGTAGGTGCTGTAGACCAGGGCGCTGCCGGCGGAGTTCAGCTTGGCGATGAAGGCGTCCTGCCCTCCGGCGTTGCTCCCGCGCAGGGCGCTGGCGGTCGGGAAATTGCTCGAGGCCGTGCCGCCGGTCACGTAGGCGTTCCCGGCGGTGTCCAGCGCGATGGCGTTGGCGCGGTCCTCGCCGGAGCCGCCCAGATAGGTGCTGTAGACCAGGGCGCTGCCGGCGGCGCCCAGCTTGGCCACGAAAGCGTCCTGACCGCCGCGGTTGGAGGCTTGCAGGGGGTTGTTGGTGGGAAAGTTCGTCGAGAAGGTGTCGCCCGCGACGTAGGCGTTGCCCGCGGCGTCCACCGCGATGCCGTTGCCGCTGTCGGTGCTGGAGCCGCCCAGGTAGGTGCCGTAGACCACCGCGTTGCCGGCAGCGTTCAGTTTCAAAACGAAGGTGTCCTTGCCGCCCGCCAGCGTGCGCTGGAAAGCATTCAGGGTGGGGAAGTTCGTGGAGGTGGTCGCGCCGGTCACATAGGCGTTTCCGGCCGTGTCCACGGCAATACCCAGGCCGCGATCGTCCCCCGCGCCGCCGAGGTAGGTCGAGTAGACCAGGGTTCCCGACTTGCTGAGTTTGGTGACGAAAACATCCACGCCGCCTCCGCTCGCCGGTTGCGCCGGACCGCTGGTAGGGAAGTCCCCGGAGTCAGTCCAGCCGGTGACGTACACCTCGCCGCTGCTGGCGGCAACCATGCTAGTGACCGCGTCGAAGCGGCTGCCGCCCAGCAACGTGCTGTAGGAGAGCACGGGATCGATCACCAGGGGCCGGCTGCGGTCGTACGGGCCGACCTGAAAGCCCACGCTGCCCTCGGCCAGCAGGCGGAATCCCCCTTTCACGGGCACTCGCCTGCCGCCGCTCAGTTGGTAGATTTCCGGGGCTTCCTCGCGAAGTTCGCCGGCGGCGGTCTTCAGCCTCAGCGCTCCGCCCGGTTCCAGGCGCAGGCTCTCGATGCCCGCGTAGACCAGTCGAATCAAGGAGGGGTCGGCGCCCGGCGCCACCACGAATTCCGACTTGAGCCGGCGGCTTTGTCCGCGGTAGATGGCGTCGATGCCCGGATACAGGCCCCGGTAGGCGAGAGCGGCGTACGCCGGCAGGCTGGTTTTCCAAGTCGTGGGCCGATCTCCCAGGAGGTAGCTCACCCTGCCCGGCAGCTCCTCCAGCCCCTCCAGGCGCGGCTCGGCTTGGGCCCCCGCGTACCGCAGGTCCAGGCTGGCGCTGCTCAGCTTCAAACGAACCCGCGAGGGCTCGAAGGCGGCCTGCATTCCGGTCCCCGCCCCCAGGAACCGCACTGGCGCTGCCGCCTGCCCATGGTTGGCCACGAAGAAGAACTCCGAACCGGGTTGGCCGGTGGCACTGCGGGAATAACTTGAGATCACCGCCGTGGAGGCCACGAACGCCGCAGCCACGGCCAGCGCGGCTGGCCTGACGCGGCGCCGGCGAGACCATTCTTGGAACAGACAGAGCATCTGGAGCCTCCCCCCAATAGCTCGGAGGAAGCTGCGCCCTGCTTTAGGAAGGTGCTGAAAAAGGGGAATGGCCGCCGGCGGCAGCTTGCGCGCTAGCCCGATAGGCGCCCAGCACTTCGCCGGCCGGTCCTTGTTGCATCACCCGGCCGGCGTCCAGCCACAGGGCTTGGTCGCAGAGCCGCTCCAGCATTCGCAGGTCGTGGGACACGCAAACCAGGGTGGCGCCGGCCCGCTTCACTTCGAAGATCTTCTCGATGCACTTGGCCTGGAAGTTCTGGTCGCCGACAGCCAGCACTTCGTCGATTAGCAGGATCTCGGGGTCCGCATGGATGGAGGTGGAAAAGGCCAGCCGCATGACCATGCCGGAGGAATAGGTGCGGAGCGGCTCGTCGATGAAATCGCCGATGCCGGAGAATTCCACGATCTGGTCGGACAACTCGCGGGTCCTGCGGCGCGAAAAGCCCAGTAGCGCCGCGGTCAGACGCAAGTTCTCCGAGCCTGTCAGGTCGGGATGGAAACCGGAGCCGAGCTCCAGCAGCGGCACCACCCGGCCGGCGACCGAGACCTCCCCTGCGTCCGGCCACGAGAGTCCGGCCACCAGGCTGAGCAGCGTGCTCTTGCCGGCGCCGTTGCCGCCTACCACGCCCAGGCCCTCCCCGCGCCCGAGGGCGAAGGACACTTCACGGAGCGCGTAGAACTCTTCGTCGCCGGGGCGCCGGAACCAGTCCGCCAGGAACTGCCGCGCCAGCCGCCGCCCGGCGTGGCGCGCATATGTTTTCGACACCTGCCTGAACTCGACGCTCGCCATGGCCTTACACGTAGTCGGCAAACCTGCGTTTCAGGCGGCCGAAGATCCAGAAGCCGGCTGCCAGGGCTCCCAGCGAGACCAATGTCAGCTTGCTCATCAGGGATTCGGGAGGCGCCTTGGCCTCCAGCAGCACGTTGCGGCAGGCCAGGGTGACCGCGGCGATCGGATTGAGCTGGTAGATAGTGTGGTAGGCCGGCGGAATGACCGCGAACGAGTAGAAGATCGGCACCAGCCAGAACAGCATCATGTTCAGCGATTCCACCACGTAGCGCATGTCGCGGAAGTAGACATCCAGCGCCGAGGAGGCCAGCGACAACCCGCACACGAAGACCAGTTCGAGGCCGAAGATCAACGGCAGCCACAGCCAGTAGCCATTCACTCCGTAGCCCGCCAGCAACGCCAGCGCCAGCAGCAGCGCCATCTGGATCAGCAGATGCAAACCCTGGGCCAGCACTGTAGACACCGGGATGATCTCGCGCGGCAGGCAGACCCGCTTGACCAGAGCCGGGTTCTCCAGCACCGACCGCGTGGCGCTGGCCCAGGCCAGGGAGAAGAAGTTATAGGGCACCAGGCCGGCCAGCACGAAGACGTGAAAATCACGGGTCGCCGCGCCAGGGAAGATTCTGGTGAAGATGAAGGTGAGCACGCCCATCATCACCAGCGGATTCAGCAGCGACCAGAACACGCCCAGCGACATGTTCCGGTAGCGGATCTTGAAATCCCGCGCCACCAAGTTGACCAGCAGATAGGAGTAGTCCCAACTCCGCCTGAGCATGGAGAAAGCCCCGCTTCGCGCCTGATCCGGCTAGTCTAACACAGCCGGTGGCACAGACTTTCCAGTCTGTGTCAAAACCCGAAGCTGATGCCCGCCA
>Ga0315289_10005381_pt1 | contig 18933 bp, 17 predicted proteins | sample YL17G11_40_MG_FD_203452 | JGI IMG/M metagenome (GOLD analysis project Ga0315289, IMG submission 203452) | Sediment microbial communities from Yellowstone Lake, YNP, Wyoming, USA - YL17G11_40 | ecosystem: Environmental > Aquatic > Freshwater > Lake > Sediment | place: USA: Wyoming | collected...
CCGCGAGGTGTGCAAGTTCGCGAACGTCCTCAAGACATACGGCATCAAGAAGGGGGACCGGGTCAACCTCTATCTTCCGATGATCCCGGAGCTCGCGATTGCGATGCTCGCATGCACGCGCATCGGCGCCATTCACTCGATCGTGTTCGGCGGATTCAGCGCTGAATCCCTCAAGGACCGCATCATCGACGCGGGCGCGAAGCTCCTCGTCACCTCGGACGGCAGCTACCGCCGCGGCAAGGCCGTGCCTCTGAAGACCGGCGCCGATTCGGTTCTCGGCGCGTGCCCGACGATCGAGAAGGTCATCGTCGTGAAGCGGACCGGTCTCGACGTGGCGATGAACAAGGGCAAGGACGTCTGGTGGCACGAGGAAATGGCGAAGGCCAAGGACTCATGTGAGCCGGAGCAGGTCGACGCCGAGGACATCTCGTTCATCCTCTATACGAGCGGCACGACGGGCAAGCCCAAGGGCGTCGTCCATACGACGGGCGGTTATCTGACCTTCGTGTCCCTCACGACGAAGCTCATCTTCGACATCAAGGACGAGGACGTCTACTGGTGCACCGCCGACATCGGCTGGATCACGGGACACTCGTACATCGTGTACGGTCCGCTCTCGATCGGCGCGACGACGGTCATGTTCGAGGGCGTGCCCAACTTCCCGAATCCGGACCGCTTCTGGAACGTCGTCGCGAAGCACAAAGTCAGCGTTTTCTATACCGCCCCGACCGCGATCCGCGCGATCGCGCGCGACGGCACGGAATGGCCGGCAAAGAACGATCTCTCGAGCCTCAGGCTCCTCGGTTCGGTCGGCGAGCCGATCAACCCCGAGGCGTGGATGTGGTACTACCGCAATATCGGCAAGGAGCGCTGCCCGATCGTCGACACCTGGTGGCAGACGGAGACGGGCGGCATTCTCATCACGCCGCTCCCGGGCGCCTTCCCGCTGAAGCCGGGCTCCGCGACGCTCCCCTTCCCGGGCATATTCCCGGAGGTCGTGCGGGAGGACGGAAAGCCGTGCGAGCGAAACGAGGGGGGTTACCTCGTCATTAAGAAGCCATGGCCGGGGCAGCTCCGGACAATCTGGGGAGACGACAAGCGCTACGTGGATGCGTATTACAGCCGCTTCAAGGGCGTCTACTTCACCGGCGACGGCGCCCGGCAGGACGAGGACGGCTACTTCTGGCTCATGGGCCGCGTCGACGACGTCATCAACGTCTCGGGCCACCGCATCGGGACGATGGAAGTCGAGAGCGCGCTCGTCAGCCACGAAGCGGTCGCCGAGGCGGCGGTCGTGCCGATGCCGCACGAGATCAAGGGGGAGGGGCTCTACGCATTCGTCACCCTCACCGGCGGCTTCGAGAAGAGCGACAAGCTCAAAGAAGAGCTCCGCAGCCATGTCTCGAAGATGATCGGACCCATCGCGAAACCGGACAAGATCCAGTTCGCCGACGCGCTCCCGAAGACACGGAGCGGTAAGATCATGAGGCGAATCCTCAAGGTCATCGCGACGGGAAGCACCGAGGTCGGCGACACGACGACCCTGGCCGATCCGCACGTCGTCGAGCATCTCCTCGATGAGCGCCAGTAAGCGATTTGTTGCGCGGAGTGGGCGGGGAGGATCTAATCTCCCCGCCGATTCCGCTTGAAAGAGAGACCCCGTGCCGAAATCGGAACTTGATCTCGGGTGGAAGGACATCGAACCCGGTTGTGTCGTGAGCGAGCCGGGCAACGCGTCGCAGTATCGCTGCGGCGATTGGCGCTCCATCCGTCCCATTTGGGATCATACGAAATGCATCAAGTGCGGCGTCTGTTACATCTTCTGCCCCGACGCCGCGATCCACAAGAACGCTGAAGGTTACTTCGAAGCCGATCTCTACTACTGCAAGGGATGCGGCATCTGCGCGCAGGAGTGCATCACGGGCTGCATCAAGATGGTCGAGGAGGCCGAGTAATGGGCAAGCGCGTCGGTGTGGAGAACTCAATCGCCGCCGCCGACGCGGTCAAGATGGCGAACGTCGACGTCGTCGCCGCGTACCCAATAACCCCGCAGACCCACATCGTGGAGCACCTCGCCGAGCTCGTCGCGGACGGCGAGCTCGACGCCGAGTTCATCCCCGTGGAGTCGGAGCATTCCGCGATGAGCGTCTGCTGCGGTTCCGTCGCCGCGGGCGCGCGCACGTTCACCTGCACGAGCGCGCAGGGTCTGGCCCTCATGAACGAGATCGTGTTCATCGCGGCGAGCATGCGCCTTCCCATCGTCATGATCCTCGCGAACCGGTCGCTGTCGGGTCCCTTGAGCATCTGGAACGACCATACCGACGTCATGTCGGTTCGCGATTGCGGCTGGATACAGGTGTTCGCCGATAATGGGCAGGAGCTCTTCGATCACGTCCTCTTCGCGTATCGCGTCGGCGAGGACCCCGCCGTGTCCCTTCCGGTCATGGTCAATATCGACGGTTTCATCGTCACGCACGTGATCGAGGCGGTCGAGTACTGGGACGAGGAACAGGTCAAGAGGTATCTCCCCGATTTCAAGCCGGTGAACGTGCTCAATCCCGACAAGCCGATCACGATGGGTGCTTTCGGAATGCCCGGCATCTTCTCCGAGGCGAAGAAGAATCAGGACGAGGCGCTCATCGCGTCGAAGCCGCATATCATACAAGCGTGGGACGAGATGGAGAAGATCGTCGGCCGGCAGTACGGGCCGGTCGAAACCTACAAGCTCGAGGGGGCGGAGACCGCGTTCCTCACGATGGGGAGCTTCAGCGAGACCGCTTCCATCGCGATCGACGCACTGCGCGAGCAGGGGAAGCCGGTAGGCCAGATCAAGCTCCGCCTCTGGCGCCCGTTCCCGTTCGACGAGATTCGCGAGGCGATGAAGGGCGTCAAGACGCTCATCGTCATCGACCGGGCGATCTCCTACGGCGGCCCCGGCGGGCCCGTCGCGAGCGAGATCCGCGCGGCGCTGTATCAGGAAAAGAACATGCCGGCGATCGCGAACTTCCTCTGCGGCTTCGCGGGGCGCGACGTGACGGCGGATGATTTTGTGAAAATGTACGAGAAGACCCAAGAGCTCGTGAGGGACAAGAAGCCCATCAGGGAAGAGGATTACATCTTCTACGGAGTCAGGGAATAATGGAATCGCTCAACGTATTCGCATCGAGACTCGTGACGAAGCGCGAGTATTTCGCCCGGGGGCACCGCGCGTGCCAAGGCTGTGCGGAAGCGCTCGCCGTGAGGCTCGTCGCGAAAGCGCTCGGTTCGAATGTCGTCGTGGCCTCCGCGACGGGCTGCATGGAGATCGTCTCGTCGCCGTTTCCGTTCACGAACTGGAACGTGCCCTGGATCCACGTCGCCTTCGAGAACGCGGCCGCCGTCATCACGGGGGCCGAATCGGGCGTGAAGGCGCTCGTGCGCAAGGGGAAGCTCCCCGACAAGGGAACGGTATTTCTCGGCATGGGCGGCGACGGCGGGACGAGCGACATCGGGCTTCAGGCGCTTTCGGGCGCTTTCGAGCGCGGGCACAAGTTCGTTTACGTCTGCTACGACAACGAGGCTTACATGAACACCGGTGTTCAGAGATCGTCCGCGACGCCCTTCGGCGCCTCGACGACGACGTCTCCTGCGGGCAAGGCCAAACCGGGGCAGGTCACCTGGAAGAAGAACATGCCCGAGATCGCCGTGGCGCACAACATCCCCTACGTCGCGACGGCGTGCTCGAGCTACCCGTTCGATCTCATGCGAAAAGTGGAAAAGGCGGCGCAGGCGAACGGCCCCGCATACATTCACATTCTCTCCGTGTGCCCGACCGGCTGGGGGCTTCCGAGCGAGAAGGCAATCTGGATCGGCAGGCTCGCCGTCGAGACGGGAGTGTTCCCGCTCTACGAGGTCGAGAAGGGCAGATACACAATGACGGTCGAGACCCCGGCGCTTCGTCCCGTCGAGGAGTACCTGAAGCCCCAGGGGAGATTCAGGCACCTGACGCCCGAGCTTACGGCTGAGATCCAGGCGCGGGTGAAGAAGGAATACGAGAAGCTGCAAACCAAGGCTTCGATGCTGTAGGACCGACGATGGAAGAAAAAGTAAAGGCGATCATTCAGAAATACGGGAAAGACAAGAGCTTCATCATTCCCATTCTCCAGGATATCCAGAGAGAGTTGAACTATCTTCCGCGCGAGGCGCTCGATGCGCTCTGCAGGAACCTCGGCGTTTCGCACAGCCTCGTGTATCACCTCGCCACGTTCTATCGCGCATTCAGCCTCACGCCGAAGGGGAAGCATCGCCTGACCATTTGCATGGGAACCGCGTGTCACGTGCGCGGCGCCCCGCAGATATCGGATCATCTGGAGCGGACGCTCGGGCTCAAGCCGGGCGAGACCTCGAAGGATCTCGAGTTCAGCTTCGATACGGTGAACTGCCTCGGTGCCTGCGCGCTGGGACCCATTCTGGTGGTAAACGACGAGTATCATGGACAGATGACGATCGCGAAAACGAGCAAAGTCCTCAAGGGCATCGGCGCGAAGGTAGAGACGGATGAATAGGCTCATATCGGCGAAAGAGCTCGCGAGCCTCCAGGGTACGCTGCAGAAGGCGCGCGACCCCAAAAAGCCCCGCATCGTGATCTGCGCGGGCACGGGCTGCCTCGCGTACGGAACACAGAAGCTCATCGACAATTTCAAAGCGGAGATCAAGAAGCAGAAGTTGGAGGGTGCGGTCGAGATCCGGACGAGCGGCTGCCACGGGTTTTGCGAGCGCGGCCCGCTCGTCGTCATTCACCCGAAAATGATCTTCTACCAGCGCGTGAAGCTCGACGACGCGGCGGAGATCATCGCGAAGACCGTGCTCAAGGACGAGATCATCGACCGCCTCGTGTACAAGGATCCCGTTTCCGGCGAGAAGATACTCTACGAGCATGATGTTCCGTTCTACAAGAAACAGACGCGTATCATCTTCGGCATGAACGGGCAGATCGACCCGTCGAGCATCGACGATTACCTCGCGATTGGCGGCTACTCGGCGCTCGCAAAGGCCCTCACGCTCATGAAGCCCGAGGGTGTCATCCAGGATATCATCAAGGCGAACCTACGGGGCAGGGGCGGCGGCGGTTTCCCGACCGGATGGAAGTGGGACTCGACCCGCAAGGCGAAGGGGGAGCCGAAGTACGTTATCTGCAACGCGGATGAGGGAGATCCCGGCGCATACATGGATCGAAGCCTCCTCGAGGGGAATCCGCACGCGGTTCTCGAGGGAATGATCATCGGCGCCTACGCGATCGGCTCGAGCAACGGATACATCTACGTTCGAAATGAATATCCCCTCGCGGTGACGAATATCACGATCGCGATCGAGAAGGCGCGCGAGTACGGTCTTCTCGGCGAGAACATCCTCGGCTCGCGCTTCAGCTTCGACGTCACCATCAACCGCGGCGGCGGCGCATTCGTATGTGGCGAGTCCTCGGCGCTCTTCGCGTCGATCGAGGGGCGTGTCGGCGAGCCTCGCCAGAAGTACGTGCACGCCACCGATCGCGGCCTCTTCGACAAGCCGACGTGCCTCAACAACGTCGAGACCTGGGCGAACGTGCCCCTCATCATCGACAAGGGCGCCGACTGGTACGGGAAGATAGGCACGGAGAACAGCAAGGGAACCAAAATATTCTCGCTCGTCGGAAAAATCAACAATACCGGTCTCGTGGAGGTCCCGATGGGGATCACGCTTCGCGAGATCGTGTTCGGCATCGGCGGAGGGATTCCGAAGGGCCGTACGTTCAAGGCGATCCAGACGGGAGGCCCTTCGGGAGGATGCATTCCCGAGCAGTATCTCGACATGCCGGTCGATTTCGACGAGCTCACCAAGGTCGGCTCCATGATGGGCTCGGGCGGCATGATCGTCATGGACGACCGCAGCTGCATGGTCGACGTGGCGAAGTACTTCCTCAAGTTCCTCGAAGAGGAGTCGTGCGGGAAATGCACGCCGTGCCGAGAGGGCGTCAAGCAGATGCGGATCGTCCTCGACCGGATCACCGAGGGGAAGGGCGAGGAGAAAGACATCGAGCTCCTCGAGTGGATCGGCGCCGGGGTCATCGACGGCTCCTTGTGCGCGCTCGGCGGGACGGCTCCCTATCCGGTGCTCAGCACGGTAAAGTACTTCCGCGACGAGTACGAGGCGCATATCCGCGACAAGAAATGCCCGGCGGGCGTCTGCAAGCCTCTCATAGCCTATTCAGTCGTGAAGGACAACTGCACCGGATGCACCGCGTGCGCTCGGGTGTGCCCGACGAAGGCGGCGACGGGCGAAAAGAAGAAAGTCCACACGATCAATCAGGAAACATGCATCAAATGCGGCGCTTGCTACGACGCCTGCAAGTTCGATGCAATACAGGTGAAGTAATGGCGGACACGGTCACATTCACGATAGACGCGAGATCGATCACCGCCGCGGCGGGAACGACGATCCTCGAGGCCGCGAAGGACGCGAACATCCTCATCCCGAACCTCTGCCACAACGAGGAGCTCGCGCCGTACGGCGCCTGCCGGATGTGCATGGTCGAGATCACGCACAAGAAGCGCACGAAGCTCGTCGTCTCCTGCATCGCCGAGGCGTCCGAGGGGCTCGAGGTGAAAACCGATACGGAGCGCGTGCGCAACGTCCGCACGCTCGTTATGCACTTGTTGCTCGCCCGGAACCCGGGTCATCCCGCGCTCAGGAAGCTGGCGGCTGATCTCGGAATCGAAAAAACCCGCTTCGACGTCGATTTCAAGGGATGCATCATGTGCGGCCAGTGCGTGCGGGTGTGCCGCGAGGTCGTGGGCGTCTCCGCGATCGGTTTCGAGTCGCGGGGGCCCGGGCGCACGATCGCCACGCCGTTCAACGAGTCCCCCGCGGACTGCATCGCGTGCGGTTCGTGCCACTACATCTGCCCCGTCGGCGTGATTCCGATGGAGGAGCACGACGGGGTGCGCACGATCTGGAAGACCGATTTTCCGATGGCGAAGTGCAAGAAATGCGGAACGTATTTCGCGCCGGTCAGGCAGCTCGAGCATTTCCGGAAGATCGCGAACCTTCCTGAGGACCACTTCGACACGTGCATCGACTGTCGTTCGATGAAGAAGTAGGACGGATATGCTGGAGATCAGATTTCACGGGCGAGGCGGACAGGGCGCCGTAACGAGCGCAGAGCTTCTCGCCGTCGCCGTCATCAGCGAGGGACGTTACGCGCAGAGCTTCCCGAGCTTCGGGCCGGAGCGTCGCGGAGCGCCGGTCGTCGCCTTCTCGCGCGTCGACGACAAACAGATCAAGACGCGCTTCGCCGTGGGGGAGCCCGACGTCGTCATCGTTCTCGATCCGAGCCTTCTCAAGATCGCGAGCCCGCAGAAGGGGATCAAGAAGGGGGGCGTCCTCATCGTCAATACCGGGAAGACCCCCGATGAGATCAAGAAGGAGTTCGGCTACGAGGGATTCCGCGTGGCCACCGTGGATGCGACGAAGATCGCGGTCGAGGAGCTTGGGCGTCCCATCACGAACACGACGATGCTCGGGGCGATGGTCAAGATCACCGGCGTCATAAAACCCGGATCGATCGAGGAGCCTCTGACGCATCGTTTCGGGAGGATTGCGGCTCGAAACCTCAAGTCCTTCCAGAGGGCATACAGCGAAGTCCGGGAATAGTTGCCGGGAGGAAACCCCGTAACGCATTGCCCCGGCTGTTATTACAGCCGGGCATATTTTTTTCGCCGTGTGTGCTCCAATATCGTATAATCGTGACGCTCAGACAGGAGGAACTCCTTGCCCCAGCGCAATGATCTTATGGCCGGCGTTTCCGGCGTGCGCGGAATCGTCGGGAGCGGCATGAACCCGGAAGTCGCGGTGCGGTTCACCGCCGCGTTCGTCTCCCGCCTCGCCGGCCCGCTCGTCGTCGTGGGACGGGATACGAGGGCTTCGGGGCCGCTTCTCGCCTCCGCCGTTTTCTCCGCTCTGCAGTTCAAGGGAGTCACCGCGGTCGATCTCGGTATCGCATCGACGCCGACGGTCGAGATTATGGTCAGGGAGCTCGGGGCCGGCGGCGGGATCGTCATCACGGCGAGTCATAACGGGCCGGAGTGGAACGCGCTGAAATTCCTCGATTCGAGCGGCGAGTTTCTCTCCGCATCGGCGATGGACGATATCACGAGGCGGGCCTTCGGCGCTGAGGCCCTCTTCGAGCGGCCGGCGACGCTCGGAGCGCTCCTCGCGAACGGTACGGGGGATCCGGTTCATATCCGGAAGATTCTCGAGCTCTCCCGGATCGACCGTGAGACAATCGCCGCGGGAGGGTTCAAGGCGGTCCTCGATTGCGTGAACGGCGCGGCGAGCCGCATCATGCCGGCCCTTCTCGGAAGCCTCGGAGTCGCCGTCGTGGAGCTTTTCACCGATGTCGAGGCGCCGTTTCCCCACGATCCTGAACCGCGGCCGCAAAACCTCGTCGATCTCTCGAAGGCGGTCGTGCGCGAGAAGGCGCACGTCGGCTTTGCCTGCGATCCCGACGGAGACCGGCTCGTGCTCGTCGACGAGACGGGCACCGTTCTCAGCGAGGAGCTCACGCTGGCGCTCGCCGCCGATTTCATTCTCAAAGAGGAAAAGGGTCCGCTCGTCGCCAATCTTTCGACGAGCCGCCTCCTCGATGACGTCGGCGCGCGGCACGGCGTTCCCGTGTACCGTTCCCGCGTCGGGGAGGCGCACGTGACGCAGCTCATGAAAGAGGTTCGTGCATCGATCGGCGGGGAGGGGAATGGCGGGGTCATCTATCCAAGGCTTCATTACGGCAGAGACGCCATGGCCGGCGCCGCGCTCATACTCCAGTCTCTGGCGGAGGAGGGAATATCCCTTTCGAAAAAGGTTCAGACCTTCCCGCGCTACTTCATCGTGAAAGAGAAATATCCGTTGAGCGGTGATTTCGCCCTCGTGGAACATTCACTTGAGAAGCGGTTTTCGGGGCGGCTCACGACTATCGATGGTATAAGAATTGATATGGAAAACGGGTGGATACATCTTCGGAGGTCGAACACCGAACCTGTCGTCAGGGTCATCGCCGAGGCGCGTTCGCTCGAGGAGGCCCAGAATCTCGCGAGGGAGGCTGGTAAGCTCCTGTAGCGCACTGTATTGTATGTCGCGCCCCTTGGGGGCGCGCGAAGCGCCCCGGAAAACTTTTCAACTGAAGAGGTGCCGGAATGTGCGGAATCATCGGATATATCGGCAAGAGCAACAACGTGGGTACGATTCTCATCGAGGGGCTCAAGCGCCTCGAGTACCGCGGATACGACTCCGCGGGAATCGCGATCGTCCGGGACGGCGCCCTTATCTGGGAGAAAACCGCGGGTAAGATCCAGCAGCTCGAAGAGAAGCTTAAGGGTATCGAGATGAGCGGAAACCTCGGGATCGCCCACACCCGGTGGGCCACGCACGGAGAACCGAACCGAACGAACGCCCACCCGCATTTCGACTGCGGCCAGCGGATCGCGCTCATCCACAACGGGATCATCGAGAACTACCAGACGCTCAAGAAATCGCTCGTGGCGGAGAATCACCGCTTTGTCTCGGAGACCGATACCGAGACGCTCGTCCACCTCATCGAGAAGTACTACACGGGCAAGGATCTCGAGGTCGCGGTCCGGAAAGCCCTCGAGAAGGTCGAGGGCACCTACGGCATCCTCGTTATCTCGGCGTCGGAGCCTGAGAAGATGGTCGCGGCGCGGAACGGTTCGCCGATCGTGATGGGGATCGGCGAGGACGAATATATCGTCGCGAGCGATGTCGCCGCGATTCTCAAGCACACCCGCCAGGTGATTTATCTCGAGGACCACGAGATGATCGTCGCCACGCCCGATAATTTCACTACGATGACGATCGAGAACGAGTATGTGAGCCACGACGTCCATGAGGTCGACTGGGATCTCGAGATGATCGAGAAGGGCGGGCATGCGCATTTCATGCTGAAGGAGATCTTCGAGCAGCCCGAGACGATCAAAAACGCGATGCGCGGGCGTCTGATCCCCGCGGTCGGGGACGTGCGTCTCGGCGGCCTCGGTATGAGAGAGGAACAGCTGCGCGACGTGAAGCGGATCCTCCTCATCGGCTGCGGAACGAGCTGGCACGCCGGCCTCATCGGCGAGTACATGATCGAGGAGAAGGCGCGGATTCCGGTCGAGGTCGAGTACGCGAGCGAGTTCCGCTACCGCAACCCTATCATCGAGGATGGAACGATCGTGTTCGCGATCAGCCAGTCGGGCGAGACGGTCGATACGCTCGCCGCGCTCCGCGAGGCGGAGAAGCGCGGGGCGCGCTGCATGGGAATCTGCAACGTCGTCGGGAGCACCATCGCGCGCGAGTCGCACGCGGGCGTGTACATCCATGCGGGCCCCGAGATCGGCGTCGCCTCGACGAAGGCGTTCACCTCGCAGATATCGGTCCTTGCGCTCCTCGCGCTCGTTTTCGGTCGCCTCAAGACGATATCATCGTCCGAGGGGCAGAAGATCATTCAGTCCCTCATGGAGCTTCCCGACCAAGTGGCGGAGATACTCAAGGGGCACGAGGAGATTCGCGCAATCGCGGAGAAATACTATCACCACAACAACTTCCTCTACCTCGGACGCGGGGCCAATTATCCCGTCGCTCTCGAGGGTGCCTTGAAGCTGAAGGAGATATCCTACCTGCACGCGGAGGGGTATCCGGCGGCGGAGATGAAACATGGGCCGATCGCCCTTATCGACGAGAACATGCCCGTCGTCTTCATCTGCCCGCGCGACAACGCATACCAGAAGATCGTCGGCAATATCTGCGAGGTGAAGGCGCGCAAGGGAAAGATCATCGCGATAACGAACGAGGGCAACAACGAGGTCGTCGAGATGGCGGATCACGTGATCTACATTCCCCGGACGCTCGATTTCCTGTACCCGATCCTCGCGGTCATTCCGTTGCAGCTCTTGGCGTATCATATCGCAGTTCTCAGGGGCTGCCACGTCGACCAGCCGCGGAATCTCGCGAAAAGCGTTACGGTCGAATAGCGGCCTGCGCTCGCTGCGCTGAGGGCTGCATACGAAGGAGGCACGGTGAGGAGAACGTTGAGGACCGATGCGGCGCCGGGCGCGGTTGGACCGTACAGCCAGGCTATTCACGCGGGGGACTATCTGTTCATATCGGGACAGCTCGGGCTCGATCCCGCGACGAATAAAATGGTCGCGGGGGGCATCGAGCGCGAGGCGGAACGCGCGCTCATGAACATCGCCGCCATCATCGAGGCCGCGGGAGGCACGATGGAGCGAATCGTCAAGACTACCGTGCTCCTTCAGTCGATGGATGATTTCGCGAGGCTCAACGACGTCTACGCGCGGTTTTTCGCGGAAGATCCTCCCGCCCGGGCGACGTACCAGGTGGCGAAGCTTCCCCTCGGCGGCCTCGTCGAGATCGAGGCGATCGCTTACCTGGGCCGATGAACGCCTTTACACGATTCCTTTCGCACATTATTATGTAGACTGCGGGAGCGGATGGGTTCTGGTGGACCTCGAGGACTTCAAATCCTTCTGCCGGGTGCTAAAACCATCCGGGGTGGGTTCGATTCCCACACGTTCCCGCCATCATACACCGGGAGGAATGTGCGACGATGAGCGGCGGTGATCTTCGGTCGATCGTTCGAGGCGGTTCGCTCGTTGCGCTCTCAGCCTGCGCTCTCATGATCGCCCCCGTCGCCTCCGCCGCGGCGGTCGCCGGGCCGGCCGCGCTCGCTTCCGCCGTTCTGGATACGATCGCCAGCGCCCGGGCCGATACGGTTCGTGCCGATTCCGTTCGCGCCGATACTCTCGGCGGGAGCGAGAAGAAATCGGTATGGAAGATGGACGAGCTCAAGCGGGTGCTCGGCGACGAGACGGGAACGCTCGCGCCGGGCGTGAAGTACCGCGAGCGGAAAAACGGCCGCGTTGCGATGGCCTGCGCGCTTCTCGTGCCGGGGCTCGGCCAGATCTATAACGAAAAACCGCTCAAGGCTGCGATTGCGCTCGGGGCCGAGACGTATTATATGAGCGGTGTTCTCATGAACCGGCGGTACTGGGAGCGGGAGAAGGTCGTCCGCGACGCTTTCCCCGTCGATTCGTACCAATGGCTCATCCACGACCGGTGGGTGAGGGAGTATTGGGAGCGCTCCGTCGACTGGATCTGGTGGTCGAGCGCCGCACTCCTCGTGGTCGTGATCGACGCGTACGTCGACGCGCATCTCGACGATATGCGATTCCGGGTGGAGCCGCGTGCGACGGATGAGGGCGTCGGACTAAGCTTCGTGGTTCCGTACTGAGCGGCAAAATCCCTGTTTGCGCTATGCGGCCGAAGCTGGTAGAATCCCCGGAACAGTTCACCGTTCAATTTCGTACTGATGATACACACGTATGACGGCGGGAGGTACCGATGAATCAGGATGAAAAGGGCACGAAGAGAAAATCGAAGCTGCATGAGTACGTCGAGATCGTCGTTACCGCCGTTATCCTTGCCCTGATCGTCCGCGCGCTCATCATACAGAGCTACCACATTCCCTCGGAGTCGATGGAGGACACGCTCCTCAAGGGGGATTTTCTCTTCGCGAACAAGTTCATCTTCGGGGCGAAGGTGCCGTTCGTCGACTGGCGTTTTCCGAAGCTCCGGGACCCGAAGCCCGGCGATATCGTGATCTTCAAATTCCCCGGCGACCAGAAGACCGACTATATCAAGCGGTGCATCGCGGTCGAAGGGCAGACGGTGGAGCTCAAGGGAACGCATCTTTTCATCAACGGGGTCGAGAAAGCCGAACCCTATGCGAAATACAAAGAAGGAGGAGTGCGCGACTACGGACCCTTTATCGTTCCCAAGGGGCACATAGTCTGTCTCGGAGATAACCGGGACAATAGCGCTGACTCGCGTTACTGGGGACCCCTCGACAAAAAGCTGCTCCGGGGCAAGGCGCTCTTCCTCTACTTTTCGCTCGATTACAAGAAGCACTGGATCCGCTTCGCGCGGATCGGCGATCTCATCCGCTGATCGGCGATCTGGCTTCGTCCTTGCTTACCGCTTTCTTGACAATCCTGCCCGGAATCCCTACATTTGTAGGACGATAGCAGTCGGGCATGGAGAGTGCTAAACATGGTGGAAAGAAACCTCATATCTATCGATGAAATAAGGATCTTGCGCGACGTCATCGATCTTTTCGTCGAGACGGGGGAGCCGGTCAGCTCGCGGATGATCAAGTCGCGCTATCGCCTCGCCGAGAGCACGGCCCACATCCGGAATGTCCTTCACCGCCTCGAAGAGTTGGGGTTTCTATACAAACCTCACGTTTCCGCGGGAAGGGTGCCGAGCGACGGGGGTTACCGTCTTTACGTCGATGAGCTCGGGGCCGTGAGCGCCCTCGAGAGACCGCTCGCGGAGCGGGTGCGAAGAAGGATCGGCCAGGAATGGAGCGATTTCCGCGATGTCATGGCGATAACGTCTCAGCTCCTCGGCGAGCTCACGAGTTATATGGGGCTCTCGATGGGAATCATGCATTCGCGCAGCGTGGTCGAACGATTTGAAATCGCGCAGCTCGAAGCGCGGGGCGGCCTCGTCGTGCTGACCCTGCTTCCGGGCATGGTGCGGAAGGTCTATGTGGAATTCTCCAAGGATTATCCCGCGCACATCGTCGATCGCGCGGTTCAGACGATCAACGAGCGTATTGCGGGTTATCCCCTCGACCGTGCTCCCGAGCGTCTCGAGGCCTTCTTGCGGGAGGCGGCGGGTACTGAGCGGGAGATAGCCGAGGCGGTTTCGAAGGAGGCGGAATATCTCTTCAACTGGCCCTACGACTTCAAATACCACTATCGAAGAACAGAGAGACTGATCGATAATCAGGAGTTCAGCAATCCGAAGATTCTGGGGAATCTCGTCCGCCTCATGGGCGAGAGAAGCATTATGCTCGGCGTGCTCAAGAACAGGCTCGCGTCGGATGTTTCGGTCACCATAGGGAAGGAAAACAGGATGCGCGAGCTCGAGGATTTCGCGATCGTGACGCGGAAGTTCAGAACCGCCGATTGCGACGGGCTCCTCGGCGTGCTCGGTCCCACGCGAATGTCCTACCGGCTCGTTTTCGCGCTCCTCGATAGAACTGCCGAGGAGCTGCAGCATATTCATATCGTTGAAGAGTGATCGAAGCTTGGAGGAGGAGAAGTCGTTGGAACAGGAAAAGGAATGGGACCTCACCAAGGAAGAGACGGGGAGGGACCAAAGCCCTGACCAGCCTGAAAACGCACCCGCAGCCGATTCTCCCGCCGAGGAAAAACCGGAGCCGGAAGGAGATGCTCCGGAGCCCGTGACGGCCGATGAGAATGTCGCGTCCAAACCGGCTTCCTATGAGGAAGACGGCGAGCCCGTGCAAAAGCGAATAAAGAGGGCCAGTCGCAAGGAATTGCTCGAGCTCGTCCACCGGAAGAACACCATGCTTCAGGAACTCGATAAAGAGGTCAAGAAAACAAAGCAAGATCTTATTGCAAAAGAGGATAGACTCCTTCGCCTGGCGGCCGAATTCGAAAATTACCGGAAGCGGACTCGACGGGAATGGGAATTGCTTCAAAAGACGGCGAACGCTGATCTCATCAAGGAAATCGTGGGTGGCATTGATAACTTCGATCGGGCATTTGCGAACCTGGGCGGGGCGGACAGTCAAATTGAAGAGGGAATCAGGCTCATTCATGTCGGCCTGATGGACGTTCTCAAGAAGGCCGGACTCGGCGAGATCGAAGCCCTGAATCGGAAGTTCGACCCCCTTTTCCACGAAGCGGTCGGTGAGATTGAAAGTGAGATAGAGGAAGGACACGTCGCGCAGGTGATTCAGAGGGGCTACATGCTGAACGATCAGGTCATGCGGCCCGCCCGCGTGATCGTGTCGAGGAAAAAGGGACAGCCGGTTTCGGGATGATATCTCAATCTGAAAGGGACTGATAATGGGAAAGGTAATAGGAATCGACCTCGGAACGACGTACTCGTGTGTGGCAGTCATCGAAGGCAACGAGCCTGTGATCATTCCCAACTCGGATGGAGGCCGGACGACTCCGTCGGTCGTTGCGATTGCGAAGAACAACGAGCGGCTCGTCGGTCATCTCGCGAAACGGCAGGCGATCACGAATCCCGACAATACCGTTTACTCGATCAAACGCTTCATGGGAAGGCGGTTCTCGGAGGCGCAGGAAGAGATAAAGCGCGTTTCGTACGTGGTGAATCAGGGGAAGAAGGATGAGATCCTCATCCAGCTCAAGGACAAGAGCTACCAGCCTCCCGAGATATCGGCCATGATTCTGCGGGCGATCAAGCAGTTCGCGGACGAATTCCTCGGTGAAGAGATCACCCAGGCGGTTATTACGGTTCCCGCGTACTTCAACGACGCGCAGCGACAGGCGACAAAGGATGCCGGAAAAATCGCCGGACTCGAAGTTCTCCGCATCGTCAACGAGCCGACCGCCGCTGCTCTCTCCTACGGACTCGAGAAGAAAAAGGTTGGAAAGATCGCGGTCTACGACCTCGGGGGCGGAACGTTCGATATCTCGATCCTCGAGCTCTCCGACGGAATCTACCAGGTAAAATCGACGAGCGGCGACACGATGCTCGGAGGCGACGATTTTGACCGTGCGATCCAGGATTGGATCGTGGGCGATTTCAAGATGTCGACGAAGATCGACCTTTCGAAGGACCGCATGGCGATGCAGCGTATCCGCGAGGCGGCGGAAAAGGCAAAATGCGAGCTGTCGACCGTTCACGAAACGAACATCAACCTTCCGTTCATATTCGCCGACAAGGACGGGCCCAAACACCTCGATATGGTGCTCACGAGGGCGACGATGGAGAAGCTCGTCCATCCGCTCATCCAGAGGACCCTCGAGCCGTGTCAGCAGGCGCTCCGCGACGCGAACCTCACCGTCAGCGATATCGACGAGGTCATTCTCGTCGGCGGCTCGACGCGGGCGCCCGCCGTTCGAAAATTTGTGAAGGATTTCTTCAAGAAGGAGCCGCACAAGGGGGTCAACCCCGACGAGGTCGTCGCGATGGGTGCGGCGATCCAGGCGGGCGTTCTCTCGGGACAGGTCGAAGAGATCCTGCTGCTCGATGTGACCCCGCTCAGTCTCGGCATCGAGACGCTCGGCGGCCTCATGACGAAGCTCATCGATCGCAATACGGCGATTCCATGCCAGAGGGGCCAGATCTTCTCCACGGCGACCGACAACCAGCCCGCGGTGAGCATCCACGTGGTCCAGGGCGAGCGCGAGATGGCGAAGGACAACCGCACGCTCGCTCGTTTCGACCTCGTCGGCATTCCGACCGCGCCGCGCGGCGTCCCGCAGATCGAAGTCAGTTTCGATATCGACGCGAACGGCATCGTCCACGTGTCTGCAAAAGACCTCGGCACGGGCAAGGAGCAGAAGATACAGGTCAAGGTCTCGAGCGGCCTGAGCCAGGATGAGGTCGATCGCATGGTCCGCGACGCCGAGACGCACGCCGGGGAAGACGAAACCAAGCGCGGCGTCGTCAAGGTCCGCAACGAAGCGGAGGTTCTCATCTATTCGGCCGAGCAGACGCTCAAGGACCACGGCGACAACGTCTCGGCGGACGACCGGCAGATGATCGAGGAATCGCTGAAGTCCCTCAAGGAGCTCGTCGCCACCGGGGACGCCGAGCCCGACGATATTCGCAGGGCGATCGAACGGCTCTCGGTTGCAGTGTATAAGATCGCCGAACTGATGTATAATGCGACCGCCAACAAGGATTTTAACGGCGCGAAGTAGATAGAATCATACCTGCCATCTGCCGAACACGGTGAGTTTGGGGAGGAATGGCAAAAAGGGATTACTACGAGATTCTCGGCGTGGAACGCTCCGCATCCCTCGATGAGATAAAGAAGGCCTACCGGAAACTCGCGCTTAAGCACCATCCCGACCGCAACCCGGGCAACAAAGACGCCGAGGAAAAATTCAAGGAAGCGACCGAAGCCTACGAGGTTCTCCGCGAAAAGGAAAAGCGCGCCCGGTACGACGAGTTCGGGCACGGGGGTGTTTCGGGCCCCGGCCCCCAGGGTTTCGAGGGGTTCACGGGGGGCGGTTTCGACCTGAGCGACGCGCTGAGAGCCTTCATGCGCGATTTCGGCGGCTTCGGCCTCGACGACTTTTTCGGCGGGGGCGCGGGCCGGAGGGCGGGTCCTTCCTCCGGGCGGGGCAACGACCTCCAGGTGCGGCTCCGTCTCACCCTGCGGGAAATCGCGACGGGTATCACCAAGAAAATCAAAGTGTCGAAGGTGATTCCCTGCGCACGGTGCAAGGGGAGCGGGACCAAGGAGGGTTCCGTGCGAGAGACTTGTCAGGTCTGCCACGGGACGGGTGAGGTTCGTCAGGTCTCACGTTCGCCGTTCGGCCAGTTCGTAAACGTGAAGACATGCCCTTCGTGTCGGGGAGAAGGATCCTCCATCAGCGATCCCTGCCCCGCGTGCGGCGGCGAGGGAGGGATGGAGGGGAGCAAGAATGTCGAGGTAAAGATTCCGGCGGGCGTGGCGACGGGAAACTATATCAGGCTTGACGGGCAGGGGGATGCGGGATCCCGCGGAGGTCCGGCCGGAGATCTCATAATCCTCATCGAGGAAATCGAAGACGAGGTATTTGAGCGGCACGGATACGACATCTTCAGCGATCTTCCCGTGAGCTTTGCGCAGCTCGCGCTCGGCGCTCGCATCGAGATTCCGACACTCGACGGCACGGCGGCGATCAAGATCCCGGCCGGCACCCAGTCCCACAAGATTCTTCGCCTCAAGGGAAAGGGAATTCCACATCTCAATTCATACGGCAGGGGTGACCAGCTCGTGCGCCTCGTCGCTTGGACTCCGCGGAGCCTCAGCCGGGAAGAGCGTACCGCCTTCGAAGAGCTCGAGAAAAAGACCCGTGAAAAGCCTCCGGCCATCGGCACGAAAATCGAACCGCAGTAAAAGCGACCGGTACTTCATCGTATCCCCGGATGCGGAGAAGGACGGCATAATCGTGCTGCGAGGGGCGGAGTTTCACCACAGCGTGCGGGTTTCCCGGGTGCGTCCCGGCGATGTCGTCAAGCTCCTCGACGGGCGGGGAGTAACGTACGAGGCGCGCGTGGCGCAAGTCGGCGCACGGGAGGTCTCCTTCGAGGTGCTTTCCCGCGAGCGGGCGCACGAAGGCGCTTCCGTGGATATCGCGCTCGCCGTCATTAAAGCCCCGCGCTTCGACCTCGCCGTCGAGAAATGCACGGAGCTCGGCATTCGAAGACTGATCCCGTTCATTGCCGAGAGGGGGCTCTGGCGGGAGGCGGCGGACGAGTCCGGGCTGAAGATCGACAGGATCCGGCGTAAGATCGCCTCTTCGTGCAAACAGTCGGGGCAGCCGTTTTTCCCCGAAATCGCCGCGCCGGCGAGCCTCGACGAGCTTATCGAACGGCTCGCTTCGTACGCGGCCGTCTTTCTCGCGGAGCGGCTTTCCGGAGGGACGACGACGGGGGTTTTGGAGGCGAGCGATGGTCCCGTTCTCGGGATCGTCGGTCCCGAGGGGGGGCTGACCTCCGACGAACGGGAGAGGCTCGTCTCGAAGGGGGCCGTCCCGCTCTCTCTCGGCCCGTTCAGACTCCGGAGCGAAACCGCGGCGATCTGCCTTTGCTACCGGCTCTTGAGCGGTTGTTCCCGTCCCTCTCGGAAATAGAGCGGCTCCACAGTCCCTCGTTTCTTGACACGGTGCACGGGTCGCACGTATACTTCGTTCAAGCGATTCCGGATGCCGGAGGAAGGGGGTTCTCAATGTCGGGAAATGTCATTGCGCACAAGATCCAGGAGGATCTCAAGAACGCGGTAAAGGCACAGGACAAGATGAAGGTGAGCACGCTGCGCATGATCCTCAGCGCGCTCAAGAA
>Ga0315289_10005382_pt1 | contig 18933 bp, 15 predicted proteins | sample YL17G11_40_MG_FD_203452 | JGI IMG/M metagenome (GOLD analysis project Ga0315289, IMG submission 203452) | Sediment microbial communities from Yellowstone Lake, YNP, Wyoming, USA - YL17G11_40 | ecosystem: Environmental > Aquatic > Freshwater > Lake > Sediment | place: USA: Wyoming | collected...
TGGCCAGCAAGCTGCGCCAGGAGGGCGCCGCCGTAACCGTCGCGATGACGCCGGCGGCCAGGCGGTTCGTCACCCCCCTGACCTTCCAGACCCTGACCAACCGCCCGGTGTATGTTTCGCTGTGGCAGCGGTCGTCGGATTTCCGCTCGCAGCACCTGTCGCTGACGGAGCAGGCGGACCTGATGGTGATCGCCCCGGCCACCGCCAACGTAACGGCCAAGCTGGCTTGCGGCCTGGCCGACGACCTGGTCAGCGCGATGGGGTTGGCGGCCTGGGGAAGCTGCCCGGTCCTGCTAGCCCCCGCCATGAACACCCGGATGTGGCAGGCCCCGCCCATGCAGGCCAACCTGGCTCGCCTTCGCGAGTGGGGCTGCCATTTCGTCGGGCCGGCCGAAGGGCGTCTGGCCTGCCAGACCGTCGGGATCGGGCGAATGAGCGAAGTCCCCGACATACTGGAAGCCATTCGCAGGCTGCTGCTGGCCCGCCCGCCCAAGCGCCTGGCCGAGACAACCTCCGAAGACTAAGCGGCCGCTCCCATGCACGTGCTCGTGACAGCCGGGCCGACCCGCGAACCTATCGACGAGGTTCGCTTTATCACCAACGCCTCCAGCGGGCGGATGGGCTACGCCGTGGCGGCGGCGGCCGTATCGGCGGGGCATGAGGTAAGGCTGCTGAGCGGCCCGGTGAGCCTGCAAGCCGCCTCCGGCTGCCGGGTGATACCGTTTGTGCAAGTGGAGGAACTGCGACAGTTGCTGGCCGAACACTTCCCGTGGGCCGATGCGCTGGTGATGGCCGCGGCCGTGGGGGATTTCACCGTCGGCGGGCCGGTGCTGGGCAAACTCAAGCGCAGCGGCGGCCGTCAGCGGCTGGACTTGCTGCCCACGCCCGATCTGCTGGCGGAACTGGCCCCGCGCCGACGGGCAGGCCAGGTGATCGTTGCCTTCGCGGTCGAAAGCGGCGACTTGGATCGAATCCAGCGGCAGGCCCTGGACAAGCTGCGGGACAAGCAGACTGATTACATCGTCGCCAACACGCCGGAGGCGATATCGGCCCCCACCAGCCTGGCCTGCATCCTGGGTCCCAAGGGGATCGTGCTGGACTGGGCCGAGCGGCCCAAGGACGACTTGGCCCGGGCGATTGTCAAGCTGCTGGGGCCGGCAGCGTAGCACGCCCGACCCCAGAGGGCCCCGGGCCGCCCGCTCTGTTGCGATTATCTGGGGCGGCGAACCGCTAGGGCGCCCAACGCCATCAGCAGGATGGTCGCCGGCTCGGGCAGGGGAGCGCCCGGGGGGGCCTGATACCACGCCGAAGTCTGCTGCCATCGGCCCGCCAGCATCCCCAGGTCGGCCACGTCCACGGCCCCGTCGCCGCTGAAATCGGCCTGCGACCAGAGCATCCCGCTGGCCGTGTCCCAGTGGGAGGCGAGGATGCCCAGATCCCCGACGTTCACGATGCCGTCCCGGCTGGCGTCCCCGGGGAGGTAATCGGCAAAGAGCACGCTGGCGTCGCTGTAGGCGGGGATGGATGAGCCGGAGTTGAACCCGAAGCTCCCGGCATTGAACGTGCCGTCCCAGTACGATGGGTCGAAGCCCTCGGCGAAGAAGATCGAGGTCCAAGCCGTCGCCGCCGGCGCCATGTCGCCCAGCAGGTACGCTCCGACCTCGCCCCCGGCCTTGGCTTGCGGGTACACCGTGCAGTCGCCCAGGAAGATGTCCGGCTCCCCGTACCAGCAGGGATACTCGATGGCGATCACCGCGTCCAACAGCCAGCGGTTGGTGAGGTTGGTCACCGAGATCTGCAACCCGCCTATCGAGCGGGGGCCGTTCCAAAGCTGCGCCTCCGCCGGCTGGCCCTCATACGCCACGTCCAGGACCTCGGCGTCAACGTAGAAGTCCACAATCCCATCCGGGACCCCACTGGCCATGAAACCGAACCAACCCGGGGCGACGTCGATGCCGACCGGGTCAATCGGGAAAGCCCCCATGACGCTGCCGCACCATCCCAGCACCAGCCACACCGAAATCGGCAGGTACCTTTTCATGGCGATCCCTTTCTATCACATAGCCCAGCCGCAGAGGCGGGGCACCCAGTCGCTGCCGTGCGGCCAAAGTCGGTGAATTGGCAAAGCTTCGGACAAGCCCAAGAAAGCCTTGGACAGTCCAAGATGAAGATAGCAGCCGCCAGGCGCGCCGACAATACGGTAGATTCTACTACAATCGGCCCGACCCCGAATTGCCTTTCGGCAGCAACACCACTGCGAACTCTGCCTGTCAGCTGCGGAAGTCCAGCACCAGCCGTCGGCCGTCCTTGGTCAGTTCCACCAGCCCCGAATCCCAGACTGATCGCAGGTAGGGGCTATCCCAGGTGGGGTACTCCAGGTCAGCAGTGCGGCCGTCGAGCAGCCGCCCGCCGTTTGCATTGACGCCCAGCCGGCCGTGGCGCGGCGACGGGTACTCCAAGGACACCGCCCGCGGGTCGAAGCGGATCGCCGTCGCCGCCAACTGCTCCTGAAAACGCCCAAATGATCGGAACTGGGCCTCCGTGCCGGCCTCGCAGACGATTGCGTTGGTCAGGCCTTGGCTGACCATCTCCCTGCCGGCGTGCTCGCCCTCGACGGTCCATCGCCAGCCGTTGTGCGCCCACAGGCCCGCATACACGTCGCCGCGGCGGATGAACACCCAGCCGCCTCGCTCGACGATTTCATCGAAGTGCTTTCGCGGCAGGTGGGCATGGATGTGTTGGAATGGCTGATCGGCGGGGATGCGGTAAACGCCGACGACGGCCGAGCCGTTCTGGAGGAAACTCCCGCACTCACAGCGGTTGTCGCCCGTCCAGTACATGTGCTCCCCGGTCCTACCGGCGTGATGGGTAAAGACGCTCACGGGCGGATTGCCGGCCAGCACCAGCTCCCATTCCACCTGCTGGTGTCGCGCGTACCAGGCGTCGGGGGAATCGGCCCCGTAGGGATCCTGTCGCTGGACGGCGCCGATCGCGAATTTCGGCTCCCACCAGGTGTACTTGCGAATGCTCCCGGGGCCTTCGACCTCCGGCAGCGCGTCGGTGCAGCGGTGCAGGTGCTTGCGTTCGCGGTTGGCATAGGGCTGATGGCGGTCCACGGCGATGTCGATCACCAGTGGGTGGGGCCGGAAGGCCGACAACAGGCACTCAACAGGATCGAAGCGGCTGATCAGGTTGACGCCACCCTGGGCGAAGTATAGGTGCATCATCGCACAGGAGCTGGAGGAGGAAGGGTTTGGCAGCGAGGGGCCATAGCTTCGCCCGTGCGCGCCCGCCAGCACCCCGTCGAGCATATCCACCGCCATGTCGGCCAGCAGGAGGTTGCACATGTCCTGGGCCATGCGGCGAAGCTGGCCGTCCTGGGCGAAGTCGTGCACCGTCAGCAGCGATTCCATATTGACGGCCAGGTATCCGGTCGAGTCGAACTCGCCCCAGCCCTGGCGGGCGCGAAAGCGGATGAACCGCTTGATCCAGGCCTGATCGATCTCCACCAGCTCTTTTCCGCTCTTGCCGTAAGCCTCAAATCGGCGATGGGGCAGCCGTTGCGCCGCCACCAACCGGGCGGCGTGGAACTGGAGCACGTGGTTCTCGGAGGCGTACATGCTCTCGTAGTCGGTGCTCAGGAAGAATCGCTCGATCGCCTCGATGGTGGGTGGCTCGAGGTGGTCGTGGAACTGCGCCAGCGCCCGCGCCAGCCGCAGGGCTGCGAAGTCCACCTCGCCCTTGTGGTTCCGGCCGAGGGGGTGGGGGTGGTCGAACCATTGGGCCACCCAGCGCAGGTGCGCGTTGACCCGGGCCGGATCGCTACCGGCCGACAATTGCACTAGACCGGCTTGGCCGTAGAGGTCCTCGCCGCCCAGCGGGTTGGACAGCGTTAGCTTGGCCAGGTGGTCGCGCCGCTGCTCAAAGGCAGCCTGTATGAGATCGATGCAAGGGTCTTGGCAACCTGCCATTGCCGGGTTCTCCTGTCTGCGACGGGGACGACGCGGCAGACTCACTCCATGCCCCCAGCGAAGGCACGTTGCGCGCATGGATTGCCTGCCACAGTGGTGCCGGTTATCACCTTCATGCTTAGACGACGGACCATGCGTGGACGCATTCTAGCGTCTGTGTCCGATTCCTGCCTGGGTGTCCTCCCCGAGTCCGGGAGGTTGGGCATACTTGCCCAATAATTATGAGGTGGGTGGCGTGGTTGAACAACCCATTGCGGCGGGGCCGTGGGCTGCGCCCGAAGGTCGCAACCACGCGGGTGACCCGGCAAGGGACGGCCCCTGTCGCAAAGACCCCGGCACGGTCGGGGCATGAGTCGATTCGGGCACGGGCCGGTCAGGGGACGAAGATAACCTGTGGTAAAGAACCACGTGCTCCACCGGGCACTCGGCCTGGACGTACGCCGCCTCCAAACCCAACGAATCAATCGCGCCCGGGCTGCCCGACTGGACGATTCGGACCACCAAGCCACGGTTCGTCGTGCCGCAAATGCCGCCTGGAAGGGTTTTCGGAGCAGTTCCCGGGGTTGCCTATCGACACTGGGCGCAGGGAGTCCTACACTGCCACGGCTATGGACAGTACGTTTCTCCGCCGACGCTACCTGCTGAGCTTCCAGACCCGCCGGCTGCCGCACATCTTCACGGATGTGCTGGTGATCGGCTCGGGCGCGGCCGGGCTGCGGGCGGCCCTGGAGGCGGCGGACTACGGCCAGGTGATCCTGGCCACTAAGGGCAAGCTGGTAGACTCCAATACCTACCAAGCGCAGGGCGGGTTGGCGGCCGTCATGGCCCCCAGCGACTCGCTCCAGAGCCACATTGCCGACACCATCCGCACCGCCTGCGGCCTGGGCGACGAGGAGGTGATCCAGGACATGGTCGCGGCAGCGCCCGAGGCGGTGCGGCAGATGCTGGAATGGGGGGTGCGGTTTGACACCACCGAAGGCGGGGAGCTGGACCTGGGCCGGGAGGGCGGCCATCAGGCCCACCGCATCGTGCACGCCTCGGGCGACGCCACGGGCAAGGCGCTGGTGGAGGTGCTGGCCGACCGCGTGGGCCGTAGCGGCGGCATCAAGGTGTTCACCGAATGCTTCGTGATCGATCTGCTCACGGACCCGCCGATCGGCGGGCCCGGCTCGACCTGCCTGGGGGCGCTGACCTATCACCCGCGCTATGGGCTTCAGATCATCCGCGCGCGTCAGACGATCCTGGCCGGCGGCGGGGCGGGCATGTTGTGGCGCGAGACGACCAACCCGCCGGTGGCCACCGCCGATGCCGCGGCTATGTTCTTCCGCGCCGGCGGGGTGCTGATGGACATGGAGATGATGCAGTTCCACCCGACTACATTGTACGTGGCCGGCGCGACGCGGTCGCTCATCAGCGAGGCCGTGCGCGGCGAGGGCGGCTACCTGGTGGACCGCCAGGGCCGTCGGTTTATGAGCAGTTACCACGAGATGGGCGAGTTGGCCCCGCGCGACGTGGTCAGCCGGGCCATTCTCGAACAGATGGTCAAGGCCCACGCCACGCACATGTTCCTGGATGTGCGGCACCTGGGCGAGGCGTTTTTCGCCGAGCGGTTCCCGCACATCGACCGCCAGTGCCGGCACTTCGGCATCGACCCCGGCAAGGACCTGATCCCGGTGCACCCGGCCGCGCACTACATGATCGGCGGGGCCAAGGCCGACCGCTTCGGGCGGACCGGCCTGGAGTGCCTGTACGCCGCCGGGGAGGCCTGCTGCACGGGCCTGCACGGGGCCAACCGCCTGGCCTCCAATAGCCTGACCGAGTCGCTGGTGCTGGGCCAGAGAGCGGGCCGACTGGCCGGCCAGGCCCTGGCGGGGATCAACGACAAACTGACCGCACGCCCCATCGACTGGGCCAACCCCGCCAGCCAGCGCACCGAGCTGGACCTGGCTGACATCCGCAACTCGCTGCGGTCGGTCATGTGGCGCAACGTGGGCATCGTCCGCCGCGCCGAGCGCCTGGCCGAGACCGTCGAGATCGTCGACTTCTGGGGCCGTTACGTGCTGGATAAGGAGTTCTTCGACCCGGCCGGCTGGGAGGTACAGAACATGCTGACGGCCGCGGCGATGATCGCCGAGTGCGCCCTGCGCCGGACCGAGACGCGCGGCGTGCACTACCGCCAGGACTTCCCGCGCACCGACTCAGCGTGGCAGCGCCACCAACTCGTGCGCCGCGATGAGCGCCAACTGATTGTGGAGTGATCGCACAGGCCGCCGCGCCTATCCCATCGTCGTACACGGCAGAGGAAGAACGTGGTTCAGAAGAAGGCATTGGAGGACAGGCAGGTCACTCCCGTCCGCCCCAAGTGGAAAGCCGCCATGACGGACCGCCAGAGGTTCGTCGCGCAGATGAACCGCCAACCGGTGGACCGCTGTTTCAACATGGAGTTTGGCTACTGGGAGGAAAACTTCCGCACCTGGCCGATCTTCATCGAGCACGGCATCCGCGACAACGAACAGGCGGACGTGTTCTTCAACTTCGACGTCATCAAGCAGGTCGGCGGCAATATCGGGATGCACCCGCCCTTTGACTACGCGGTCGTTTCCGAGACGGCCACCACGCGGATCGTTCGAAACGCCGAGGGCCTGCTAGCCGAGGTGCCCAAGGACGGCCACGACACCATCCCGCACTTCATAAGGGCCAGCATCGTCACGCCTGACGACTGGAAGCAGGTCAAGGCCGAGCGGTTCCGCCGCGACGACCCCAAGCGAAAGGCAAACGTCGAAAAGCTTAAGGCCCAGTTTGACCCGTCCGGGCGCGAGCATGTCCTGGCGGTGTATTGCGGTTCGATGATCGGCCGCATCCGCGACATGCTGACCTTCGAGGGCCTGGCCTACGCCTGCCACGACTACCCCGACATGGTCGAGGACATGGTCGAGACCGCCTGCGTGCTGGTGGAGGATTTCCTGGATCAGGTGCTGGGCAAGCTGGATTTTGACCTGGCCACCGGGTGGGAGGACATCTGCTTCCGCAGCGGGCCGCTGGTGAGCGTGGAGTTCTTCCGCCGCGTGGTGGCGCCGCGCTACCGGCGGATTCACCGCAAGCTCCGCGCCGCCGGCATTGACCTGTGGTGGACCGATTGCGACGGCGACATCCGGCCGATCCTGCCATGCTTTCTGGAAGGCGGGATCAACATCATGTTTCCCTTCGAGGTCAGTTGCTCGGGCCATCCCGGGGAGCTTCTGGACCGCTACGGGCCGCGGCTTCGCATCTGCGGGGGCGTGGACAAGCACGTGCTGGCCAAGGGGCCGGCGGCGATCAAGGAATACCTGGAGTCGCTGGCGCCGTACGTGCGGCGCGGCGGGTTCATTCCGCACTGCGACCACCGTTGCCCGCCGGATGTGAAGCAGGAGTACTACCTCTATTACCTGGACCTCAAGGAGCAGATGTTCGGGATGCAATGACCGGCATGGCCCAGCCGTGCTCGGCTAGCGCCACAACGCCGTGATGAGGATCCTCGCGCCCACGATCGCCAGCGCCGCGGCCAAGGCCCGCATGATCCATCGGCCACGGATCCTGCTGGACAGCCTGGCGCCCAACTGCGCCCCCGCCACCGCGCCGGCCGAGAGGCTCACGACCATCGGCCAACTGCCCCGCAGCGACCCGTCGCCCAGGTGCACGATCGTGGCGCTCAGCGCCATCGCCGTCAGGATGAAGTGCGACGTCGCCGTCGCCACGTGCACCGGGAAGTCCAACAGGTGCACCATGGCCGGCACGTGGATGATCCCGCCCCCGATGCCCAGCATACTCGAGGCCGCGCCCACCAGCAGGCTCAGACCCATGCCCAGGGGCAGGTTGTAGACATACTCGTGGCGCGTGCCGGCGGCGTCGGTGACGACGCGGCGGAAGCGATGGCCCAGCCGGGCCTTGGGACCCGACTCGTTGGGCGGACGAAAGAAGATGAACGCGCTGGCGGCGATCAGCAGCACGCCAAACGCGATGTCATACTCCGCGCGGGGGACGTAGCGGATCAGCACCGCCCCCGCCAGGGAGGCCGGCAGGCCCATCGACAGGAACAGCAGGCCCGAGCGGTAGTCGATCCGCTTCATCCGGGCGTACGAGAACGAGCCGGAACCGGCGTTGAAAAAGACCATCGCCAGCGAGATCGCCGTCAGGTCCCGCGCGGACTGGTGAGGATACACGAGCATCAGGATCGGCATGAGGACAAACCCCCCGCCGGCGCCGATCAGCGTGCCCAGCGCCCCGACCGCCAGACCCAGGACCGCCAACAACAGGTATTCCATCACGACCGGCCTTCCTCAACCCCCGGTCGGTTGATTGCCCCGAAAAAGCCGAGCCGCCTCCGCCCTACACGCCCGCATAGGCGTTGAACCCGCCGTCCACGGGGATGATTACTCCGGTCAGGAAGGCCGAGGCGTCGCTGATCAGATACACCAGCGTGCCGATCAGGTCGGCCGGCTCGCCGAAGCGGGCCATCGGGGTATGCGCGAGAATCTGCCGCCCGCGGGGGGTGAGATCGCCGGTCTTCTCATCCGTCAGCAGGAAGCGGTTCTGCTCGGTCAGGAAGAAGCCCGGCGCGATGGCGTTGACGCGGATCCGCGGCGAATGCCGCATGGCCATGTAGGCCGCCAGCCACTGCGTGAAGTTGCTGACGGCGGCCTTGGCGGCGCTGTAGGCGGCGATGCTCGTCAGCGGGCGGAAGGCGTTCATCGACGAGAGGTTAATGATGTTGCCCTCGCCCGCCTCGGCCATCCGCTTGCCGAAGACCTGGCAGGGCACCATCGTGCCCAGGCAATTCAGATCAAAGACCCAGCGGATCATGTCGGGCGGCAGTTCGAAGAAGGTGCGCGGCGGGGCGCAGGTGGCCTCCTTCTTGTTGCCCCCGGCCCCGTTGACCAGCACGTCCACGCGGCCCAGGGATCGCACGGTCTGGGCGCAGGCTGCCTGGACCGACTCCGGCTCCAGGACATTCACCTTCACGGCGAGGGCCTGGCCGCCTCCCCGCGCGATCTCCTGGCACAGCGCCTCGGCGCCGGGAAGGTTGTAGTCCAGCACGGCCACCTTGGCGCCCAATCGCGCCGCCGCCTTGGCCATTTCCCCGCACAGCACGCCCGCGCCCCCGGTGATGGCGACGCACTTGCCGCGGATGTCGAACATCGATCGGTCGTCCGGTGTCATGGCCGCTCCTTGAGGTTACGGGGCGATCAGCGGCTGAATGTGCCGTTTGATGTGCCGCTCGATGGCGGCGTAGTGCTCTTCCTCGTCGCGCTCCAGCGCGGCGTAGAGGCGGTCGCGGAAGCGACGGCCTTCGTCGGCGGTCAGCACCGAGCCGAACGTCACGTGCAGCGCCTGGCGGGCGTGGAAGTCATCCAGCAGGCCCGGCAACTGCGAGTCTTCCAGCGACGAGGCCGGCGGCACCTTGGAGATGTCCGCCGACACGTGGTAGGTGGCCTTGTCGGTGTCGTAGCGCTGCCGGGCGAAGTCCAGGATCTCGCGGAACAGGCCCGGGTCGATCACCGCGACGGCGCGGACGGCCTCCAGGTAGCTCGTGCCCGCGGTCTTGACGTGCACCAATCCGCCGGCCAGCTTCGCCACGATCGAATACACGCTGAACTTGTCGCTGCCGGAGTGGATCGAGATCTTGTACGGCCCCAGCGTGCGCATGATGTTCACGTGCTGGGCGAAGCTGCGGCCGAAAGCGTCCAGATCGCCGATGTAATCCACGCCCTTCTCGAAGCGTCCGATGAACCGCGGGGCCATCGCCACCCACGTCACCCCCAGTCGCTTAAGCTCCAAGGCGAACAAGAAGTGCTCGGCCGGGCTGGTCGGGCTGTCGGTCTCGTCCACCGACACCTCCAGCTCAAAGTCGCTCCGGGCCACTTGTCCCAACCGGCGGAACATCTTGACCGTGTGCGTGATGGCCTGGCCATACTTTACCGCCGCCCTCAGGAACGTCTTCTCGTCAAAGTGGAGCTTCGAGCCGTCCGCCAGCTTGTACCTCGAACCCACGTACAGCTCCTGGAGCTGCGCGGGCGACAGGCCGAACGTCTCGAAATCAAGCTGGATGTACCGTTCACTCAATTCCGCCGAGTCAAGGGTGTCGGCCTGGTTCACGACGTGCAGGCCGGGGTCGATGGTGAAGAGCTTAAAACCCGCCGCGGTGGTGGCGTCGATGTCCTCGAGTTTCTGAAGGTGGTCGGCGTCGGCGCCAAAGCCGGTGGTGAAGCCTTCCTGAAGTACGCCGAAGGTCGCGGCGTCCATCACTTGCTCCGGGGTGCGCCGGGTGCGGGTCATCTCGCGGATGGACTGCTGGGCGAGGATGACGGCCAATCCGGTGCCGCGGACGGCGCGGATGTGTCCCGGGGTGGCCAGCCCCAGGCGGTCGCCCAGGCCGATGCTCTTGGCCAGGCCAATGCACTGAGGAGCGGTCCAGGGCAGCGCCGCGCGAACGATGGCGGCGTTGTCATGGCTGAGCGGGCCGATGGTGACGTTCTGGCCGTCCAATTTGCCGGCCTGCTGCCCGGAGATCCTGCCCTTGCCGACTAGTCCGACCATCTTCTCGGCGCCGCGCCGGCCCAGGAAGTACGTCTTGTTGTTAACCGTATGGACGCTGGCGGGGTAGATGTCCAGCTTCGTCAGTTGCTTGAGCTTGTCGATCATGGTGCCTCACATGGTCGGGCCGGGGCGAGTCGGCCCCGGCCCCCGGTGACGGGGACTCATGCGGTGTATGTCCCAGCGGTGGTGTCGCCGCCGGCGCCGGTCCAGTTGGTGTGGAAGAACTGCCCGCGGGGCTGGTCCACGCGCTCGTACGTGTGGGCGCCGAAATAATCCCGCTGGGCCTGGAGCAGATTGGCCGGCAGACGCTGGCTGCGGTAGCCGTCGTAGTACGCCAGCGCCGAGCTCATCGCCGGGACCGGCACGCCCATCCGCACCGCCTTGGCCACCACCCGGCGCCAGGCGCCCTGGGCGTCGGCGGCAATCTTCTGGAAATACGGGTCCAGCAGCAGGTTCACCAGGCCCTTGTCGCGGTCGAAGGCCTCCTTGATCCGCCCCAGGAACTGGCTGCGGATGATGCACCCGCCGCGCCACATCAAGGCCACGCCGCCGTAGTTTAGGTTCCACTTGTACTCGGCGGCCGCGGCTCGCATGAGCTGGTAGCCTTGGGCGTAGGAACAGATTTTGCTGGCGTAGAGGGCCTGCTCGATGTCGTCGATGAGCTTCGACCTATCGCCCCGGAGCCTGGGCCTGGGGCCTGTCAGCACCTTGGCGGCGGCCACGCGCTCCTGTTTCATGGCCGACAGGCATCGGGCGAACACCGCCTCGCCGATCAGCGTCAGCGGCATGCCGGTGTCCAGGGCGGAGATCACCGTCCACTTGCCCGTGCCTTTCTGGCCCGCGGTGTCGAGGATCACGTCCACCATCGGCTGGCCGGTCTGCTCGTCGGTCTTCGACAGGATGTCCGCGGTGATCCCGATGAGGTAGCTGTCCAGCCGGCCCTTGTTCCAGCGGGCAAAAACCTCGTGCATCTGCCCAGGCGCCATGCCCGCCGACTTCATGAGGTGGTAGGCCTCGCAGATCAACTGCATGTCGCCGTACTCGATGCCGTTGTGGACCATTTTCACGAAGTGGCCGGCGCCGTCCTGGCCCACCCAGTCGCAGCAGGGCGTGCCGTCGGCGACCTTGGCGGCGATGGCCTGGAAGATCGGCTTGACGTGCTCCCACGCCGGCGGGCTGCCGCCGGGCATGATGCTCGGGCCGTGCCGCGCGCCTTCCTCGCCGCCCGAAACGCCCGTGCCGATGTAAAGCTTGCCCTTGCTTTCGACGTGCCGGGCGCGGCGGGTGGTATCGTTGAAGTTGCTGTTGCCCCCGTCGATGATAATGTCGCCGTTCTCCAGGTGGGCTAGCAGGGCCTCGATGAAGTCGTCCACCGCCTGGCCGGCCTTGACCATCAGCATGACCCGCCGGGGGGGTTTCAGCAGTGAGAGCAGCTCCTCGATGGAATGGGCGCCGATGATGCTCTTGCCCTTGGCCTGGGCGCCCAGAAAACCGTCCACCTTGGAGACCGTGCGGTTGTAGACGGCCACCGTAAAGCCGTGGTCGGCCATGTTGAGCACCAGGCTCTGCCCCATGACCGCCAGGCCGATCAGACCGATATCCGCCTTGGGCATCACTAGCTCCTTAGGAAAGGATGATTCCTCGGTGGAATCCGCCAGGAAAGAATAGGCCGATACGTTTTCACGGTCAAGCCGCATCCGGACTGACTCCTCCCCAGTTTCCTTTGGTGATTTCGCGGCGTAGGTCGCTTGCCAGGCGGAATAGAGGCGACAAGGGGGTCGTGAGCAGGGCCAGGCTGGAACGGTTGGCCCAGCGGTAGCATGACAAAGACTCGCCGCAGGCGGCGGCCAGCTCGCGGGAGGGCGTGGCCCAGACGTTCAGAGTCAACCGTCCGGGCCTGCCGCCCAGGCTGCGGCGCTGCCGCGGCACCACGAACATCATCGAGAGCCCGCGGGCCAGCGTGCCGATACCTACCCTACGGGTCAGGCGCTGGCAGGATGGACAGATGATGCTGCGACGGGTGGCTAGCGCCCTGTCGCCCGCCGAGAAGGGCTTCAAGCGGATCATGGGTGACGAGCAGATGTGGAGGATGGAGTGGCTGCTGAAGAACCAAGACCAGGCGCCCGCGGTGGACGCCCAGAAGCAGGCCGGATAGGATCATGGAACGCCAGCCGCCACCCAACCTTCAACTGCGGCTGGGGCATGTTCGCCTGCGGGTTTAGGAGGCGCGATTGCGGACTCAGGCTGGCGCGAGTATAGTCCCTGTCCGCTTGAACCCGACGCTCTGAGGGACCAGGACCGCCAGCCATGCCCCACACATCCGTCGCCCTGCACCATGTTCATGATCTCGCCCTCTCCAGCCGGACCGGCCACGCCAATCCTTTTCGGGTGAAGCTGCACGCCACCTTCGCGCACCAAGGCGGCCAGGCGGTGCGGAACCTGCCGGGCTTCTACGATGGCGATGGGACGTGGAAGATCCGGTTCTCGCCTCTTCGGCAGGGCCGGTGGAAAGGGGTCACACACAGCGACGATCCGAATCTTGACGCCATCGAACTGCCCGTGATCACGTGCGTGCCCAATCGCAATCGCAGCATCCACGGGCTGGTAGGTATCGATCCCCGCGACCGCCACCGCTTCGCCTGGTCCGACGGCACGCCATGCGTGCCGCTGGGCTTCGAACTGGACTGGCTGGCAGCCTTCCACCAGCGTCTGGGCCAGCCCAAGGGCAGGCCCGTCAACCGCCGGCTGGACCGCTTCGCGCCGGCCATGGACCTGCTGGTGCGACGAGGCTTCAACTACCTCGCCGCCTGCGTCTACGCGCACCGGCAGTTCACGCCGCCTTCGCACCCCTACGCGCTGACCCCGCCGGACCTGTACTGCTTCGGGGGGACCAATGAGCAGCCGGACCACTCGGTGCTGAACGTCGCGTTCTTCCGCGACTTTGACCAGGCCGTGGCGGCGCTGCACCGGCGCGGCATCGTGCTGAACCTGATGCTCCAGGTGCTCAACAAGGACGCCAATTGGCCGGCGCCCCGAAGCGCCGAGGACGATGCTTATTGGCAATACGTGGTGGCTCGCTACCAGGCCTACGGCAACATCATCTGGGACGTGGCCAAGGAAAGCTTCCGTTACATCCGCGACCTGCCCGACCACGGCAAGGGCTACATCCACAGCCGGTTGGAGCTGATCCGCCGCACGGACGCCTATCGGCATCTGGTCACCGCCCACGACAACCAGGTTGACTCCAACGGGTGCAACACGGACATCGACGGCATCTGCGATTTCGTCAGCGACCAGGTCCACTGCTGGCGGGGCCGGACCACGGACGCCGTTGACATCGCCTGGGAACTCAACCGCGAGGCCATGCGGCGGTTCCGCGGCCTGTCCAAGCCGTACGTCAACATCGAGTATGGATATGAACGCGGGGCCGAGCCCATCCCCACGATCGACATGGGCGCAGGCACCCGGTCCGGGGAGGATCTGCTAATCTGGGCCTACGCCCTCTATGCAGGCGGCGGGCACGCCAACTACTACTACAACAACACGTCCTGGAACCTGGTGAAGTTCCGCCCAGAGCCGCCTAGCTGGCGGCGATACGGCTACCTGCGGGGGTTCCTGGACCGGATGGATCTGAGGGGAATGGCCCCCGACAACGACTTTTCCCGCAACGGCATGTGCCTGGCGCGGTGCGGCCGACGGTACTTCGTGTTCCTGCCCGAAGGCGGCGACGACGTCCTGGACTTGGCGGCGGTGGACGCCAGGCCGCTTGAATGCCGATGGATGGACATCCTGACGGGCAAGATCGTTTGCGCCCGGCTCCGGGGCGGTAGCTTTCTGACCCCTCTGAAGAACCCGCTGCCGGACACGACCCAGCCCTGTGCCGTTTACCTTGAAGCGACGTGAGGAAGCCCAAAGGCCCTGCCGCCACGGCCCCGCCGGAACCCGATACAGTGTTGGCTCAGGCAGACTTGCTGCCTTGGGTTTCAGGTCTTGGCATCGGTCACCGCCAACGGGCCCACATCCGTGAGCGTCCGGGCGTGGTTTCGGTGATGGCTCGGACATTCCCGCCGTCGGCATCCGATACGTAGAGCACCCGGGCGCCGTCGCGCGTGGAGCCGAATACAACCAGCCGGCTGTCCGGCGATACATTCGGATGATAGTGGAGCACGCCGGGCTTGCTGTGCGTGAGCTGCTGGACCTGGCCATCGACCGACGCGCGCATCAGTTCCACTGCCTGGCCGATCCGGGCGCAGTAGTATAGCCAGCGGGAATCGCCCGACCAGACCGGGCCATCCGAGCTTTCGGAATGAAAGTCCGGAGAATCCAGCGTCTCGACCACGCCCCGGTAACCGCCCCGGTCGGCCAGTTTGCGCAGGCCCGTGCCGTCGGCGCGGATCAAGTACGGATGGCAGTCGTAGTGCTCGCCGGCCAGGAACTCCAACCACTGTCCATCCGGCGACCAGGCCGGGGCGAACTGGAAGTCGTGCTTGGGGTCCTCGTCCACGCGCCGGGCATTCGAGCCGTCCGCATCGGCAACGTACAGCTTGTAGTCCTGCAAGTAGGCGATGCGCTTGCCGTCGGGTGAGGGCTGGACGCCATAGGTGAACTTGCCCTCGCCTGAGACGATCTGCCGCTTGTTGCGCCCGTCGAGGCCCATGGTAAACGGGCGGATCGAGCCATCGATCAAGGCGGCGAAGGAGGCCCGCGAGGGGTCCGCCGGCCAGGGCGACATGCCCACGTTCCAGTGGCTCACGCGGTCGACGGCCGTAAGGTTGGTCACCTGGCCGCTGTCCACGTCCACCACGCAGACGTCGGACATCCAGCCGCCCTTGTCAAAGCGGAACCGCTGGTTTTCGCGCTCCCAGGCGAAGTTCTCGGGGCTTTCCCACATGGAAAGGACGACCGCCCTGCCGTCGGACCACCAGCCAACAAACTGGGTCCAGGTGTTCTCGTCCTTGACCAGCGAGTGGCCGATCTCCCGCCGGTCGGTCCCGTCGGCGCGGACGATCGTCGCCCGCTGCGTCCGCCCATTGTAGAACTGGCCGCGAGGGTCGTCGCAGCGCCGGTCGCTATAGCCGATCCAGTACTTGCCGCGGTCCGTCATGTGATGGGCTCCTTTATTGCAGCCGGTGACCATGATTGCGGCCATCGCAACAAAAGCGAAGGTTCCTGGCATGTTCCGGGCCATGAGGCTTCTCCTGTGGCAGGTGCTTTGCGCCTGATGGCATACCATGCACCCCATGCTTGCGTCAAAGCCTACGCCGCCCATATGCCCTTTGCCGCGTCGCCGACCCAGTCGCGGGCGGCAGGCGCAGCCGAAGTCGATCCCGTCAGCCGCTGGTGGGCGGCAAAGCCGGCGCGATCATCGTCGGTCGCCTCCAACGGAAGGCGGCGAAAAGGCTGCGCCTGCCCAAGGGCCGGTTCACGGCAATTGACTTGGGCAGGTTGGTTTTGGCACACTGTCTACACGTTATTGTTGATGTCCCAGGACTGGCTGCGCATGAAGTCAGGCTCACCCACCAGCGCAAGGGAAACCGCCGTCAGCGTCGGCATCCTCGTGGTGCTTGCGGCAGTGGGCTTCGGCGTGGGCCTCAAGCAGTGCGACTTCAACCCCGCCCTGATCGCGGCCAAGGCGCCGCCCGCGGCGGGAGACTCGCCAGGTGAGCCCATCCAGGCATCCTCCGGCAAATCCGATCATCCCGTTATCAATCTGGCCGGCTTCGCGCCCGAGGGCCTGTCGGCGATGTCCACCCCGGAGACCTTCGGCCCCGACACGCTCTCGGACAAGATCGACGGCAAGGCGGAGCTGTATCTCGCCGCCGGGGTGATCGCGATGACCTGCCAGCGGCTGCGCCTCAGCCAGCAGGACTGGATGGAGGCGTTCGCCTACGACATGGGCGAGCACCGCAATGCCTTCGCCGTCTACAGCGCGCAGCAGCGGCCAGGGGCGCGGAAGCTCGACATCACTGCCTTTAGCTACCGTAGCGGAGGGTCGCTGTACATGGTGGCGGGGCGATGGTACGTGGAGATGGCGCCGGCCTCGACGTCGCCGGCGCTGACCGCGGCCATGGAAGCCCTGGCGCGGCGGATGGCGGCGGCACTGGGCGGCGCGGGTGAGCCGGCGATGGACGAGCTGTCGCTGTTTCCGGCTGAGCATCTGGTAGACGACAGCAAGGTGCTGGCGACGGAAGTGGATTTCGGCGTCACCGGTTTTTCCAACGTGTTCGTCGCCCGGTATGACATCGACGGCCAACGGGTCAGCGCGTTCCTGTCCCGTCGCCGGGATGCCCGTCAGGCCGCCGAGATGGCGCGGCAATACGTGGAGTTCTTCCGCCCCTTCGGCGCTACGACGGTCGATCCGCCGGAGGGCGTGCAGGGCGCGGCGGCCGTCGAGTTGCTGGGCATCTACAAGGTCGCGTTCGCTCGTGGGCGCTACGTAGCCGGGGTGCACGAGGCGCCCTCGCCGGCGGCCGCGGCGGCCGTGGCCAAGCTGCTGGATGATCGGCTTTCCGCCGCGGCAGGCCAGGAGGAGTAGCCTTTGAGCGAGCTTCCCGCGCAGGACGGCGATCAGGCCCATCAACTCAACCGGCGGGAGTTCCTTCGGCGCGCCGCCAAGGCCGGGGTGGCTATCGCCGCGGCCGGCGGGGCCGCTTGGTGGTACGGCGCCTCCGCCGCGCCGCCGGCTCAGCCGCCGCCGCGCGGCTTGTTTGAACTGGGCGATTTCTCGCTTCGAGACGGCGGGCCGCGCCTGGCCATCGTCACCGGCGCCGACCGCGCCCGCACCGCAAGCGTGGCCTTCCAGGCGCTGGGCGGGGTGGGGAGGTTCATTCGGCGCGGCGACCGCGTGCTGCTCAAGGTCAACGCCGCCTTCGCCAGCCCGCCGATGCTGGGCGCCACCACGCACCCGGATCTCGTGGGGCAGGTGGCGCGGCTGTGCCTGTCAGCCGGGGCGGCCGCGGTGATCGTCACCGACAATCCCATCAACGACCCCGCCAGTTGCTTCGCGCTGACGGGGATCGGCCCGGCGGCGGCATCGGCCGGGGCCAAGGTGGTGCTCCCGCGAGACGGCGCTTTTCGCCCCTTCACGCTGCCGGGCGGGCGGTTGATCCGCGACTGGCCGGTGCTGGCTGAGCCGTTTGGCGGCGTCAGCAAGCTTATCGGCATCGCCCCGCTCAAGCACCACGAGCGCAGCGGGGCCTCGATGACGATGAAGAACTGGTACGGCCTGCTGGGTGGACGGCGGAACACCTTTCATCAGGACATCCACGGGATCATCCGCGAGCTGGCCGTGATGGTTCGGCCAACGCTGGTGATCCTCGACGCCACGACCACGATGATGCGCAACGGCCCCACCGGCGGCTCGCTGGACGACCTGAAGGCCACCCACACGCTGATCGCCGGCACGGACCAGGTGGCCGTCGACGCCTTCGGGGCCACGCTGCTGGGAAAGACCCTCGACGACCTGCCGCACATTCGGATGGCTGGGGCAGCCGGGGCGGGCACGGCCGACTGGGCGTCGCTGTCGCCCCGCCGGGCGGAGGCGAGCCCATGAGGATCACCACGGCCCGACGCATCAGCCAGGTCCTCTTCCTGGCGCTGTTTGCGTGGTTCGCGGTCGTCGCCACGTTGGGCGACACGTGGTGGCGTCTGCGCGGCTGGCCGATCAATTGGCTCCTTCAGCTTGACCCGCTGGTGGGCTTAGCCACGCTGATCGCCACGGGCACGCTGTATGCGGGCCTGCTGTGGGCGGCCGCAACGCTTGGATTGACGATCTTGCTGGGGCGGTTCTTCTGCGGGTGGGTCTGCCCCTTCGGAACGATCCATCAGGCGGTCGGGTACCTGGGCCATCGCGGCAAGCCCGTGGCGGCCCAGATCCAGGCCAACCGGTACCGCCGCGGCCAATCGACCAAGTACTACATCCTGCTGGTGCTACTGGGCATGGCTGGCGGGGACTTGCTGGCGGCGCTGCTGCGATGGCCGGCCCATCGCCCGTGGGTGGCGCTGGGCGTGGCGATGGGGGCGGTCGTGGTTGTCGCCCTGTTGGTGGCGCGGCGAGCGTTTCGGCGGCCTGGTCGGGCACTGGCGGGCATGGCCGCTGTGGCGGCCGCCTGGGCGGGCCTGGGCCTGGCGCTGCGCAGCCAGGGTCTGCTGGCGGGCGTCCTGTACACCGGGCTGCTCGACCCCATCCCGCTGCTGTACCGCTGCGTGAACCTGGCGATCCTGCCGGCCGCCGACGCCGCGACGCAGGTGATCAGCCCGTCCCAGCGGTTCTTCGCCGGGGCCTGGCTGATTGCCCTGGCGGCGCTGGCGGCTGTGGGGGCTAATCTGGCAATCCCTCGCTTCTACTGCCGGTTTGTCTGTCCGCTGGGGGCGCTGCTGGGGTTGGCGG
>Ga0315289_10005385_pt1 | contig 18929 bp, 11 predicted proteins | sample YL17G11_40_MG_FD_203452 | JGI IMG/M metagenome (GOLD analysis project Ga0315289, IMG submission 203452) | Sediment microbial communities from Yellowstone Lake, YNP, Wyoming, USA - YL17G11_40 | ecosystem: Environmental > Aquatic > Freshwater > Lake > Sediment | place: USA: Wyoming | collected...
CTAACACGGCGACCAGCACGCCGACGCCGACCAACACGCCGGTGACGCCGACGAACACACCGACGCCTACTAACACGGCGACCAGCACGCCGACGCCGACCAACACGCCGGTGACGCCGACGAACACGCCGACGGTGACCAGCACGCCGACGCGTACGGCCACGGCCACGCCCACGGCCACGGCTACTGCGCCCGCTACCGCTACGGCGACGCCAACTAGAACGCCCACTAACACTCCGACGCCAACCGCCACCGCTACCAGTACGCCCACGCCGACGGCGACGGGGATCACAACCGCTACACCCACGCCCACAGCGACGCAGGTCGTCGAAGACCCGCAGATGGTCAAGGAGCCCGGCCTGATCAATGTCTGGCTGTGCGTGAACCAGGCCAACGACGGGCTGGACAACGACGGCTCCACGACGGCGGACGACGGTGAGCCGCCCACCTGCCTCAACCCCGGCGAGGGCTCGCTGGACATCAGCGAGTTGGGCCGGAACATCAACGACCTTGACTCGCCGAACGACGACGACGATGGAGACGGCCAGCCGGTGTCGCAGGAGTGGTTCGACAGCCTGCCGCCTTACCTCCAGACTCCGGAGCTGGCGGCGCAGATCGACCACGAGGGCGACGAGATAGGCGAGGGTCTTGGCGCCTACGAGTTCCAGCTCAAGTTCGACCACAAGATCTTCGACATCTCCATCGAGGACGAGAGCTACCTCGGGAGCACGGGGCGCACGGTTATCTGCGAGATGACCATTGTCACGGAGAATGACATCCGCTGGGCCTGCGCCTCCATCGGTGCTCCGGGCCAGGTCGGGCCGTCCGGCTCTGGTCCTGTGCTCATCGCCACGATCCACGTGACGCCGGAGCCCGACCTGTACCGTCGGCTGCGGCCGAGCAAGGACAACGGCGTGATCCGGGTGCTGGAGGACGAGAACTGCGAACTCACCGACACCCTCGGCGACCCCATGGGCGGCACGCTCCCCGGCGGTCTCCTCAAGACCTGCGGGGACTCGGTGCTCACCGTGAGGATGCTGGAGGGCGACCTGAACCTCGACTGCGAGGTCAACCTGGTGGACGAGCAGATGATCGCCTACCGCTACGGCTCGTTCTTCGGGTCGCTGTGGTACGAGCCTTGGTTTGACCTCGAGCCGCCTTTGGGCGACTTGGACATCGACATCAAGGATGTCCAGTTCGACTTCGGGCGCGACGGCAGCACGTGCCAGAGCCCCTCCCCCGAACAGCCGCCGCCGCCGGGCCCCTAGCGAAGGCTGCTCCCCGCCGCCAGTGGCTCAGCGCAGGATAACGCTGACCAGGCCGCTGTACCCACAGGACGTCAGTACGCTTGAGCTCGCCTCACTGAACAGAGTGCCGAAACAAGAGGAAGGGCCTGCCAGACCGGCAGGCCCTCGCGTGGAGTTTGTCTCCTTCTCGAGTTGCGGCGGCCCTTCTAGTCGGGCCGGAAAGCAGCAATGATGCGCTGGAACAGGGGAAGGTAGGGGCCTAAAGTGCCAGGACCGTACGAGGCCAGTGCTAGCCTCCAGCCGCACGCCCCATGAACCACATAGGCGGCCACCTGCTCCACGGTAAGCCCTGAGAGTTGGTAAGTGTACGTGAACTGCTTGCCCGGTAGGTCCCCTACCTGGATAGGCCCCACATCAGTGGGGTTCACCGCACCCCCACCGAACTCCTTGATCATCTGAACGTCTTGGCTCGCCATTCTGTCCGGGCTCGTGCCTCCCTGTTCCGCCGTTCTGCATGATACCGCCAGTTGGGCATAGGTCCTGCCGCTCTCCGCACGCCAGACGAAGTAGTCGGTGAACCCGCCCTCGGCGACTACCTCCCATCCCTCGGGATAGGCCAGGGAATAGCCCTTGTCCGGGGAGTGATACGCTACCAGTCCCACCTGAGGGTTCACGGTGGGAAGGGCTTGGTGCACGGCTTCCGCTGTTGACACCGACTGGCCGCCGTTCGCCAGCGGACGCGCCTCTTCCGACGAGCTGCCACAGCCCATAAGGAGCGCAGCTACCTCCAGCAAGATGGCCGAAGCCGCCAGAACAAGAAACCGCGACCTCACCTTAGCCCCGCCTCCTTTTCACCTAGAGTTACGTCCGACGAGAGAGTACATGTACCCGGCCTCTACTGGCAAGCCATGTGGTGTTCCAGGACATGTGAGACGGAGGGGGTGAACGAAGACCGGGCCCACGGTAGGGTAGGCAGACAAAATCTATGTCAATCTACAGCCGCAAGAGGTCCGACATTCGGGAGTCTGCCAGGCCTTGCTGGCGCCATAGGGGTCAACCTGGGCGTTTCCGCCGTCCGCGACGAGGGTACTGGGGAGCAGCCTGGTGCCCTCCGGTATTAGCCCTGCGCAACTGACACCGACTCTCCAAGACGCCGGCGGCACCGATTGCAGCGACAGGCCAGACGAGAATGGCGCAAGGGGGGCACTGCCGGCTTCCGGCGGTCATATCTGCTCAGCCCTGCTCTAGTGTAGCCAGCGCAAGCTTTGGGCGGCCGGTGCTGGTGGGTGGCGCCGTCGGCAGATGGGTTGCCTCGACCTCGAATCCCCACATGGTGCCGAAACGTAGATCAGGTGGGCGGAGAGCGCGGCCCGTGGCCGTGCTTGGTATGATGGGGGTGGGCCCAGACTCGCCGTTATAGTTGACCCTGGCCAGCGAGGATGGTTCCATAAGCAGTAAAGTTCGTAGTGATGGCCGTTGCTGCGGGACCGGCGCAGCAACGGGCTAGCACCGACCACGGCAGGGAGCGCCAGGAAGCAGGAGAGGAGCCCAGCCCTCTCCGTTCTTGCTGTTGGCAGCGGGACGGCGAGAGCCTGATGGCGCCCGCTGGCGGCTGATCCAGGCCAACGGCTAACGGATGTCCGCCGTTGGCCGAACCTGTAAGTAGGGGCACGTGCGTATACAGACTCGGTCCCGGCCAGCCAATCTGCCGTCCGATATGAGGTAAGGCAGCGACCGAGATTATGGAGGCGGGCCCGCCCGCGGGGAGAGCTTTGTCTTTGCTCAGGCGGAGCGCATGGGTGCTTTTGGGGAGCTTGTTGCTGGCGTTCGGGCTCCTGCTTACTTTCGTCGTTCCCCACGGCGATGAGCCCGGGGCATCCACAGGCTTCGCTCAGCCACTGACCTGTGGCCTAGGATCACCGGCGGTCTGCGTCCGGCCCGCCAGTCAGGTCGCCACCACGGGCACCAACTTCAGCGTCGATGTGGTGGCGGACGAGGTCACCAACCTGGGGGCCTACGAGTTCACCCTCTCCTTCGACTCCTCCGTCGTCGCCTTCGTTAGCTTCACGAATGGGCCCTTCCTTGGGAGCACGGTCCGCGGTGTAAGCTGCTTCCCCCCGAAGCTGTCCGCGAACGGCGTTCGGGTCGCCTGCGTGACCACTCCTCCGGCGGGTCCGCCGGGGCCGGCGGGGCCCAGCGGAACCGGGCTGCTGGCCACGCTTATCTTCTCGCCCGTTGCGCCCGGCTGGAGCACCCTCAACCTGGCTAACGCTATCCTCACGGATATTACTGGGTCACGCATGCTGGTGACGCCGCTGAACGGTGAGGTTAGCGTGACACAGGGCCCGACCGCCACGCCCTGCGACGGCGTCTGCCCTACCTCCACCCCCACACCCACGCCCACTGCCACAGGGACACCGCCCATCGGTCCTATTGTGATGCGTATCGACCCGTCCTCTCAGACTCAGCTCGTGGGAAGCACGTTCCCGGTCGACGTGGTCGTGGAGAACGTCTCCAACCTGGCGTCCTACGAGTTCACGCTTGGCTTCAACCCGGATGTCCTGCGGTTCGTAGATGTCTCCGACGGTCCCTTCCTGGGCAGTACCGGACGTGGCGTCTTCTGCCCCACCTACCCCGCGGGCACGAACACGGTCCGCTTCGCCTGCGTGACCGCCGGCTCCTCGCCGCCGGGCCCCAGCGGGGCTGGTGTCCTTGCCGAACTCACCTTCCAGGCCCTTGATGTCGGCGATAGCCCCTTCCAATTCCTCGACGGCGGTCTCTCCGATCCTCTTTCAGTGCCAATACCAGCTTCACTGGTGGGCGGGTCTGTCACCGTGGTGCAGGTCACAGCAACGCCGTGCCCCGGGGGCGTCTGCCCTACAGCTACTATCACGCCCACCCCCACAATCACGCCCACCCCAACCGCCACGCCCGTCCCTTCTCCCTGCGTGATCGGGTCTGGGACAGATGTCTGCATCCAGCCCGCCGATCTCAATGTCCCCGCAGCAGCCAGCTTCAGCGTCGATGTTGCAGTGGACGATGTGGTCAACCTGGGAGGCTTTAAATTCACCATCGTCTTCGATCCGGACATCGTCGCCTTCGCTGACGTTGCGGAGGGTCCCTTCCTGGGCAGCACCGGCCGCACCGTTAGCTGTGTTTCCCCCGTGCTCACGGTTGGCAGCATCAGCTTCGGCTGCGGGTCCCTGGGGCCCGCTCCCCCAGGACCTAACGGCTCAGGAAAGCTGGCTACGGTGACCTTCGTGGGCGTGAATGCTGGGACCAGCGCCCTCCTCCTGAACAAAGTGGAACTCACCGATATCTCCGCCAACATGATGCCCCTGACCAGGCACCACGGCTCGGTGACGGTGTTCACCGGACCCTCGCCCACGCCGGGCCCCACCAAGACCCCAACGATCACGCCCACCGTCGGGCCTACGCCGACCACTCGTACACGCGTTGACCCGCCATCTCAAACCGTGCCCCTGGGGCCCAACTTCGATACACGCATTGTCATTGAGGACGTCGCTAACCTGGCCTCCTACGAGTGGATCCTGACGTACGACCCCGCCATCGTGGGGTACGTGAGCGTGGTCAACGGCTCCTTCCTGGGCAGCACGGACCGCCTCGTCTTCTGTCCGAGTCCCATCTTGGACACCGGCAGTATCCGCTTCGCATGTGCCAGCACTGGTGCCAGCCCGGCGCCGCCCAGCGGCTCGGGGGTTCTCTCCATTATTACCTTCTCCACGGTAGCGGAGGGTACCAGCAACCTCGACCTCACATTCGTTTCCCTGTCCGATCCCCTCGCCGAGGACATACCGACCCAGATCGAGGACGGCTCCGTCATCGTGTCCTCCGTCCCTACACCCACTCCGACGGAGACACCTGTCACCACGGCCACTCCCACCGCCACCGAAACGCCCACAGAAACGGCTACCTCGGGTGGTTCCGGAGCGGCCGCGGGCTCCCAAGGCACCCCGCCGTCCGCACGCGCCGACACAGAGCATGGGGGTGCCATGGCTGTCTCCCCCATACGGGTGGCAGGCTGGTCCTTCATCGCGCTGGGAGCGCTCTTGCTGGGCCCGGGAGCCGGCCGCTTCTTGCTCAGTCCCCTCAAGAGAATGCCTCGGGCCGGCAGCGCGCGATCGCGCGAGGACGGTGATGACCGTTAGCCTCCGTCCACGGCTGGCTGGCTACCAGGCTGCCTTCCTCTGCGGAGGGGAGGCGACGTGAGGGGACCGCGCCGGGCCTCACGCCTGACCCGAGTCGTCTGGGGCCTGGCCCTGTTGGCGGGTCTCATCATCCCGGCACTCGCCGTGGGCCTGGCGAGGGAGCCCCAGGCCGGGGCGGCCCCCTCGGCTGCGGTCTTCAAGAATCCAGCGTTCGTGAGCCTCTTCCTGGGCGGCCCGCCGCTCACCATCAACGAAGAGGTCAGCGGCATCCCTCCAGGGTCAGGCCTCGGTGCCTTCAGCCTCGGCTTCTCCTTCAGCGGCAGCCTTATCCAGGTCACCGTCGAAGAAGGCCCTTTCCTGAAAAGCACCGGCCGCCCGACGGCATGTTTCACTGACCGGCTGGAGAACTTACTCCGCTTCTACTGCGTCTCCAGTGGCCCGCAGCCGGGGCCCACCGATTTGGGCGTTCTGGCGTACATACACGTGCAACCACGGCCGGGGTTGATGTTCAAACCTACTGTCAGCAACGGCGCCGTCGCCCTGCTCGACGACATAACCGGTTGGACAGCCCTGGCGGACACGCTGGGCTCCTCTATAGAAATAGGCGAGCCGCAGGACAGCGTCATCATCCTCCGCGTCCTCGAGGCGGACCTGAACCTCGACTGCGCCGTCAACGTCATCGACGAACAGATGATCTCGTATCGCTATGGCGCATCGTTCGGGTCGCTTCTGTATGACCCTTTCTTCGATCTTGAGCCCCGCCTAAGTGACAACGACATCGACGCTAAAGACCTCCAGTTCATCTACGGTCGGGACGGCAGCACCTGCGAGAACCCGTATCCGCCGCAGCCGCCGGGGCCCGGCCCAACCCGGACACCCACACCCACGGCGACGCCCACAATCACCCGCACTCCTACGCCCACGCCCACGGCGACCGGCACGCCACCGACAGCCACGAGCACGCCGACAGCCACGAGCACGCCCACGGTCACGCCCACCGTGACCGGCACGCCCCCGACAGCCACGGGCACCCCGACGGCCACAGGTACGCCCACGGCTACGCTCACCGTGACCGGCACGCCCCCGACAGCCACGAGCACGCCGACGCCGACGCCCACGCCCACCGTGACCGGCACGCCCCCGACAACCACGAGCACGCCGACGCCGACGCCCACGCCCACCGTGACCGGCACGCCCCCGACAACCACGGCCACGCCGACGGCCACGGCTACGGGCACGCCCCCAACAGCCACGGCCAGGCCCACGGGAACCGGCACGCCAGCGGCCGCAGGCATGCCCACCGTGGTCGCCACACCGCCGACGGCCACACCCATCGGGGGGGTCCTGCCGGCCGCTACGCCCGCGGTGCGCGGGTTCCCGCCCACGGGTGGCGGGCCGGCCCACGGCTCGATGCAGCAGGCAGTGATGGTTGGGGTGGTGCTGGGTGTGGTGGGGCTGGCGCTGCTTCTGGCCAGCCTCCGCCGGCGCCCCATCGACCGTCCGTAGGGGGCGCAAGGTGTCGCCACCTGGTAAAATTGGCGGAGAGAAGACTGTGGCCCGCGGCCCGGGGAACGCAAGGCATCGCTCCAGGAGGGGGCGGCCTCAGGAGCAGCAAGGGGGATTTCGTTGATTCGATACTGGCAGGTCGTTGTTCTGGCGGTTGTTTCTTTCGCGGTTTCGGCGTGTGGAGGTGGAGGCGAGGAGGGAGCAGCCACTCCATCGGTAACGCCAGGCGCGCGTCTTACCCCGTTTGTCCTTGGTACGCCGGCGAGCACACCGATCATCACCGACGGCAAGTTCGAGTTCCCTGCCAGGGGCTACGCGGTCACCATGCCGTCCGGCTGGAGTGCCCACCCAAATCTCTCCCCGGGCGCTGGCTTGAGCGCCGACGGCTTCTTGGCTCCCACGGAGGTTGAGGGGGTTCAGCCCAACATTTCCGTGAGCTGTGAGTCGGCGGTGGCCGGCATGTCGCTGGAAGACTACTCAAAGGCCAAGCTGGGCCTGGTCGAGAGCGTGAGCGGGGCGAGGCCCGACGCGCGTTCGACGAAGGTGGCCGGACAGGACGCCCTTGAGGCTGACTACTCCGTGGAGGACAAGCCACCGGCCGTGGACAAGACCATCGTCTTCTTCGTCACCGACCGCTGTGGCTGGACGATCACCCTGACGGTGCCCCTCGGCCAGAGGGCGGCCTACCGGTCCACCTTAGACGACTTCCTGGCCTCCTTCCGCCTGCTGTCCTGAACGGGGGCCGCCACGCGTTCAGTGAGGGGGGCTGGGAGAAATCTCAGAGAAATCTCATGTTCTGGTCGAAAGTTTTCCATACAACCCCTTGACAAAGGGTGTATATTCGTCGTAAATAGGTGGCACGAGCCTGCTGGTGGCTAGGCTCGGTGCATGGCTGTCCCGCCCTCCAGCCCCGATAGTGTAATCTAGGCACAGTTATTCGCCATTCGCGCCGGTGCGCTGCTAGTCGCGGTATAGAGGTGCTCTAACGTTGAGGCGGGTCCTCCTGTTTCTCAGTCCTCTGGTAGCCGCCGGCGCCATATGGCTGGCCGTGTCGGCATTTGTGTCCACCGCGCCCGGCGGTGACCTTCTCGGACGCGGGTCGCAGCCGGCGGCGGCCGAGCCCGAGACCCTGATATACTCCGCCAAGTTCGTCTGCGGCACCGTGACGGAGTCGCAGTTTCTCGACGGCGCGCCGGTGGTGCCCGGCACGTATCAGACCGCTGTCAACGTCCACAACCCCTCCCTCACCAGCTCCGTGACCATGGAGAAGTGGGTGTCGGTGGCCCTCCCGGGCGAGACCGTCGGGCCTATCGCCATCCTTGCGATGGAGTATGTGCTGGGGCCCAACTACGCCTTCGAGATCGACTGTAACGAGATCCAGGCGAAGTTGGCGGCGGGCGGCCACACGTACACCTTTGTCAAGGGCTTCGTGGTCATCGCCGACTTTGCCGGAGGCCCCCTGGATGTGACCGCCGTCTACACAACCCAATACGTCAATGCCGTCGTCGGCAAGGAAGGGCTGGGCCAGGCCATCGACATCGAGCCGGTGCCCAGTCGCGTGTACCAAAGCGGGGAGCCCCCCGTGGCGCCGTCCAACGTCTACTCCGCCAAGTTCGTCTGCGGCACCTCCGCCGGCCCCGACCCCGTCGTGGCCGGCGACTACCGCAGCGCCATCAACGTCTACAACCCCAACGGCTTCAACGTCTTTCTGCGCAAGAAGGTAGTGCTGGCCGAGCGGGAGCCGGCGGCCGGAGGGGAGTTTGGCGACATCTCAGGCTGGCGGTACGAGGTCATACCGTCCTCCGGCGCCTTCGAGATCGACTGCGACGACATCAGGAGCTTCTTCGAGGGGGTGCCCTCGTTCATCAAGGGCTTCGTGGTCATCGAGACCATGGATGAGCCCAGTGGCGTGGCCTTCAACGGCGAGCTGGACGTCGTGCCGGTGCATACGGTACGGCGGATGACGGCGTACCCCAACAACGGCTACGGCACGGACATTGATGTCCTGCGCGTCGACAAGAAGACGAAGTCAGCGCCGCCGGCCGGCACGCCGACGCCGACGCCCACGTCCACCAGGACGCCTCTTGTCACCAATACGCCCACCAGGACGCCGACGCCTACCAATACGCCTACCAGGACGCCGACGCCTACCAATACGCCCACCAGGACGCCGACGCCTACCAATACGCCCACCAGGACGCCGACGACCATACCTAAGACTGAGCTTACGCAGTACTTCCAATACTGCTACCACTCTATTACGCCCTCGGGCGGGAATACGAAGGTACACGTTGGCTGCGTCATGACGGCACAGGCGCCGCTGCCGGCCATCTATGACTGGGAGGTCATCTACGCCGACCAAAGCCCCGTCATGAACGGGCCGGCAGTTATCCCTCCCGACTGGACGTGCTCGGAGGATAACGCCACGGATTGGTGGCCCGACACCAATTGGGTTCTCACCCGCGTCAAGTGCGAGGACCCGACGCATGGTAGCCCCCCGCCTGGCCGGCCGTGGAAGGTCAACGAGTGCCGGGACATCGATTTCATCCTGCCGGGGGCTCAGGGTGGCTGGAACACACTCATGCTCCACGCCACCGACCAGAACCAGAACAACCTGGGCATCTTCTTTAGCGTGCTGGGGACGCCACCGTGCTGAGGTTAGGTAGGTAGCTGAAAGTGGCGATTGCAGGGATCACTAGGCGAGTCATGCTGGGGCTGCTGGCGCTAGCGGCGGTGGCGGCGCTGGCGGGCGTCGGCCCCGGCCGCGGCGGCGAGGCCACGACGGCCGCCTTCGGCTACTCCGCCAAGTTCCTCTGCGGCACCCTGACCTACATCGACCCGCTCAGCGGTCAGACCGTGGAAATGGAGATGACCACGGCCATCAACGTCCACAACCCCACCGCTGCCTACGTCACGATCGACAAGAAGGCCGTGCAGGCGTTGCCGGAGACGCAGGAGCCTCCGTCGCCCGGCAGCGTGGTGAGAAAGGATATAACGCCGGACGGCGCCTTCGAGATCGACTGCGCGGACATCAAGACGTTGCTTCAGCTCATGCCGCCCGTCCCGGACTTCCTGAAGGGCTTCGTGGTCATCGAGAGTCCGGCGGAGATCGATGTTGTCGGCGTTTACACGGCGCAGCGGGTCCTGGACGATACTACGCCAGGCGTGGGCCACTCCGTCGAAGTGGACACCATCGAGGCGCGCACCCTGCCGCCCGCTGTGCCGCCGGAAGACTTGCTGGACACCTATCCCACGAAGTTCGTCTGTGGGAGCTTGTCGGGGACCAGCGAGGATCCGCTCGTGCCGGGCCTCTACCTCACGGCCATCAACGTCCATAACCCCAACAAGTTCACGGTGCAGCTCGAGAAGAAGGTCGTGCTGGCCGGGCCCGAGGACTACGAGCCCTACCCGCCTACGGGCTTTGTGCCCTTCACCCTCGGCCCCGACCAGGCCTTTGAAATCGACTGCGCTGACATTGTCGACCTGCTCACGGACGCTGGAATCATGCCGGAGGTGTCGTTCATAAAGGGCTTCGTCGTGGTCGCGGCGCCAGCGGAGCTGGACGTGGTAGGCGTTTACGCCACGACCGAAGAGAAGACCATAGGCGCGAACGGCGGCGTGGGGGTGTCCCTGGACATCGAGCCGGTGACCAAGCAACTGGTCGCGGCCCCGACCCCCATATGTTGCCAGTGCGGGGACGGGATGCCCTTCTGCTTCGACACAACCGATCCACAACAGTGCATCGCTCAGTGGTGTATCCCCCAGACGGGGGCCGTGTGCAACAGCCAGACGGGCTATTGTGTGGCCCCTCCGTAGGTAGGTGCGAGTGGCAAGGATAGGGATCCGCAGAGGTGCTGTGCTGAGGCTGCTGGCCGTGGCCGCGGTCGCGGTGGCGGTCGGCCTGCTGGTGGGCCGCGGCACTCTGCCCACGACGGCCGACGTCACCGAGCTCGGCTACACCTACTCGGCCAAGTTCCTGTGCGGGACGATCAGCGACGGCGCGGGCCCCCTGGCAGACGGCGAGTACGCCACCGCCATCAACGTCCACAACCTTCAGGACTACAACGTACACATCTTCAAGAAGGCCGTCCTCGCCCCGTCAGAGCCCCAATTGGGTCAGCCTTCGGCCTGGAAGGACCTGGTCATACCGCCCGACGCTGCCTTCGAGATCGACTGCCCGGACATCAGGCAGCTGCTTCTGCTCGAGCCGCCCTTCCCGTTCCTCAAGGGCTTCGTGGTCATCCACAGCCCGGCTGAGTTGGACGTCTGGGGCGTCTACACCAGCGCCCTGACGCTGGGCGGCACGACCGCCGGCACTGACATAAGCGAGGACATCGAGGTGGTGCCGGCCAAGCGCCAGGCCTTCCCCTGGGGCTGCGACGGCGGGGCTGATATCGACTGCGACGGCTGCGCCGACGTGGAGGAACAGGGTATGAACCCCACCTTGGGCGGCCTGCGTGACTACCTCAACAAGTGGGACTTCTACGACGTGCCCGCCCCCACTCTCGGTGGCGGCGGCAACATGGGTAACCGGGACAAGGCTATAAGCATCGGTAATGACGTCCTGGCGGTCTTGGAGTACTCGGGGACGTCCCGCAACGGGCCGCCCAACGCTGGGCCGGACGGCATCTCTGGTACCGCCGATGACCGGGACTACGACGATGACAAGGACAGCGACAAGGTGCAGGACGGTATTGCCTACGACCGCACCGTCGGAGGTCAGTTTGATCCCGGTCCGCCGCCGAGGCTCTTGTCTGACGTGCCCAATGGCTCCATCAGTATCGGCGAGGACGTCCTGCTGGTGCTGGACCAGTCGGGTCACTCCTGCCAGGCGCTGCCGTAGAGGTTGGGGCCTATCGGCTTTGTCTGACGACTAACGACAGGTTGCCCAAGGCCCGGCGCCCAGATGGAGCGCCGGGCTTGCGGTTCCGGGCCGGCGCCAAAGCGCGTTCGAGGGTGGGAGGCATGGTGCTGGGCCAACACATGGTAGCCACTCCACGGGCCTAGCTCCACCGCCCACAGCTTGACAGCAACCACGCCAGGACCCTATCCTCGCCCCGGTTCGGTCGCGGCCTGGCCTAAGACCAGCCAGAAAGGGATGGCCTGAGCTGATGCGTGCGGCAGTCTTTCTCCTTTGTCCTGTGGTCCTGCTGATGGCGGCATGTGGTAGCGCGGAAGCGCCCGACGCTGAACAGCAACCGGCGACTGCCGTATCTCAGACAGCAGTCGCCGGCACCGTCGAGCCTACGGCGGTTTGCGCCGCCGGCTCCACTGACCGCTTCCAAGAGCTCCAAAAGCAGGCCCCTTACCGCGTCTACTGCCCCACGTACCTACCCAACGGCTTCGAGCTGACGGGGGCCAGCTACAGCACACTCCTGACCGGTACCGTGCCGGAGGAGGAAGGGGGCCCGAGCGTGGGGCTGCTTGCGGCGACTTTCGTAAACAGCACCACGGGCGCCGAGCTAGACATCATCCAGGGCCCTTCCGGCATCGCGTTTGTGGTGAGCCAGACCGAGTTCGCACCGTCGACAACCCTGGAGCAGGTAGCTTACGGAGACCTGGAAGGCAGCCTTCTCGAACCGCCTGGGCAGATACCCGGCCAGCCCTCGTTCTGGGTGCGGGCCGAATCAGCAGAGGGCATCTTCAGGCTCGTCCGGTCTCTTCATGCTCGCGGTCTCGACACCACCGAAGTCAAGCGCATCGCGGCCGGCATGCGCCCTCTGCGCCCTTAGGATGCGAATCAGGACTCTCCGCGCCTACGCAGAGCAGCACCCTCCGAACGCGGCCAGCGACAACCGCCCTGAACGGCAGAAGCCAGGCCGTGGTGGCCTGGCTTCCGTCCGCGATTCGACTGTCCAGCCCTACGGCGGCGCTGCGCAGCTATGGCCCGCCTGGTCCAGCGCCAGCAGCACGTCCTCACCCTGGCCCTGTCTGACTAGTTCCTTGCCCGTTTGGTCAGCAGCTACCAACCCCCGTCATGATCAGCATGTAGTTCTGCACGTTCGTGGTGAAGTTCAGAAGGAGAGGTGCGGCATCGGCCGACACCTTCTTCCCCGTCTGAGCCTGAATCTGGTTCTTCAGCGCGCCAAGGATGTTGACCGCGGCGCACACGTTATCACGTGTATGTGCTGCGACGGCGGCGTCGATCTTGGCATTGAGGCTCTTGTACATCGTCGAATCGATGGCCCCTTCGGCGAAGAGCGTGTTGAAGAAGGAGCGGAGGTCAGTGATCTTGTCGATGCAGCCGTTGTTGTTGGCGTCGTAGCCTGTGCTGTTCTCCAGCGGGCAGGCGTCTACGGAGTCCGGGATGCCGTCGCCGTCGTCGTCAGGGTCGCAGGCGTTCCCTATGCCGTCGCCATCGGTGTCCAGCTGGTCCGGATTGGCCACCAACGGGCAGTTGTCGATGTTATCCGCGACGCCGTCGCCGTCAGAGTCCAGCGGGACCGTAGACACAGTGACGGCCACGAATTCCCCGTCGAGCGGAAGGTCAGCGCCGAACATTTCGACGATCCACTGGCCTGGTTCAGGGTGTTGGATGTGATATTGCTCGTAGCCGTAGCCCTTCGAGTGCGCCACATCCGGGTCCGTGGTCTCTGGCCCGATGTGTCTCCCGGAAGGACTCACCAGTGAGACAGCTACATCGCTCCCGTACTCGACCGAGACCGTCGCCTCGGCCTGACCCACGGGAATGAACGCAGGGTAGGCAACTGTCTCACCCAGGCCGACGTGCGGAGAGTCTGGGCAGAAGACGTGGATTGGCTCGACACGTGCAAGCCCGCCCAGCGACAGCTTCTCCACCTCGTAGTCAACTATGCATTGCCTCTCCGGCACTGCATCGCTGGACAGGAAAGCCACGATGTGACGCGTCCACGGATTGTAGGTGTAGTCGACTCTCGCACAGGAAGTCGTCCCTTCCCGAGAAGAACATTGCGTTCCGCACCCCCTGACGGTGTCGTCCATGCCTAGGTACTCGTCAAGCCGGTCGACCGCTAGCTCCACTCCAGTTGCAGCGACGTAGCGACCCACCAGCTTGGCTAGCATGGGGGCCAGAACCTCGCGCGCCGTCGCTTTGACGAAAGCCTTGCGGCTTTCGGGTTCAAGCATGATTGGTTGGTAGTCGCATGTCTGCGGCGATGCCAAGCCCACATCAACTAAGACTTTGACTGTGCCAAGCACTATCTTCCCGCCAGCGCTTGTGAAGTCAAAGGGCGCGAATGTGGTGTCGAAGAGGAACCTCACCAGCTCGTTCATCCCCATCGATACCAGCTGGCCCAAGGCTACGTTGTGTCCGTCGCACAGAAGTCGGACGTTCACATCGTCCACTATCGCTTCGGTACACTTATCGAGCAGCACGGAACGTAGACTGCTCCAGAGCTCGTGGTGGCCCGCTCCTTGTGGTTCGAGGTACACCGTCGTGCTGGCCAGTCGCGCATTTAGGTCGAGGCTGAACTTCCACTCCTCGTCGTCGGGACAGCCATCCAGGTCCCAGAAGCCGTTCACATCCTCTGCCGCGTTGGGGCATTCGTCGCGGTCGTCAGGGATGCAATCACCGTCGGCATCGTGTATTCGGAAGTCAGCCACCCCCTTGCTGTTGCCTCCGAAGTCCACCCAGTCGCTGGCAAGCCCCCAGCGATCCTGCGTTCTCGCTTGCCAGTGGTAGCAACCCCCAACCAGGCCGGAACGGCTCTTGCTGATCTGGCTGCCGTTCGCGGTCCAATCGCTATCTATGGTGGAGTCGTCTCTGAACTCGCCGTCATCCTCGTCCAGCCGCCTCAGTTCGACCTGCAGCCTGACGTCGTCTCCGTCTGGGTCGCGCACGATCCCCGCAAAGACGACGGTCTCATCCTCTATGTTCCCCCCAACCGCTATCCGCGTCGTACCGTCGGACATGAACTGCTTCAACGTGGCTTCGGCGGGTGGGCTAGGAGCCGCGTTTCTACGCGCGCTGTACCTACCACTGTCGCCACGGCTAGTAGTGAAGTTGCCCATCTGAGTCTCGCCATCGGAGGAGACTGCGGCGTCCACCGAGATTGTGGCAGGGAACAGATTCAGGTCGAGGTGAAGTGTCGAGGGCACTGGGTCAAATGTCCCCTCGACGGGGCCAAACCATACCCAGCCATAGGGCTCCACGCAGTCTAACCAGCCGGCCAGAGTGTTGACCAGCGGTGCCTGAACCACGAACATCGAGCAATGAAGGGACAGCCCGGCGTTTGGCCCCTCCAGCATGCTGAGAGACACTCCCCAATTACCAGTGACGGAGCCGGGGGTTCGCGGGCACCCTTGTGCATCGACGGGCGTGCCCGGTGGCGTGTCCGGGCAGGCATCTTGGGCGTCGGGGATGCCGTCGCCGTCGTGGTCGGCCGCAGCCTCCACGCATTCCACCGTGGCGCTGTCCAGCACCATACCCTGGGGCTCCCCGGGCAGCCGGAAGGTGGCCGTACCGAAGGGCGACTCACCGATGTCCGCCAGGCGGAGGAACGACGTCCCCTCGGCCACGCACTTGAGCTCCACCTGCCAGAACTCGCCGGTCGTCGTGACCGCCCCCGCTGGGAGCTTCGCCATGGCCGCCCAGCAGGCTTCCTCACCAGCCGGCAGGTTGAGCAGGGGCCCCGAGCCGCAAGAGGTGGGCGCCTGGACGAAGCCCGTCGGCGTGTTGACCGGCGTGTCGCTCACCACGTCCAGGATGGCGTCGTCCCAGTTCATCTGCCAATCGAATGCCCTATACGCCAACGCGTCCTCTACTTCGGTGAGGTCGATCCCTACCGTAAACGTCCCGCCGATGCCGTGCACCCCCGCGTCGGCCTGGATGTCGGCCAGGGGCGGGAAGTGATCGCTGAGGTCGGCGTCGATGGCCGCCGTGTTCTTGTTGTCCCCCGGCACCGGGGTGGCACCGGTCTCAGATACGCATTCCACCGTGGCGTTGTCCAGCACCATGCCCTGGGGCTGGCCCCACAGCGCGAAGGTGGCCGTACCGAAGGGCGATTCATCGACGCCCGCCAGGCGGAGGAACGACGTCCCCTCGGCCACGCACTCGAGCTCTACCTGCCAGAACTCACCGACCGCGGTGGACGCTGCGCCGGTGGTGATCATGCCCGACCAGCAGGCTTCCTCACCAGGCGGCACGTTGGCCAGAGGCCCTTGGGCGCAGACGGTGGCACTGAAGAAAAAGCCCGACGGCGTGTTCACCGGCGTGTCGCTGACGTAGTCCAGGATGTCGTCGTCCCAGTTCATCTGCCACTGGAACACTTTATACGGCAACGTGTCCTCTACTTCGGTGAGGTCGATCCCTACCGTAAACGTCCCGCCGATGCCGTGCACCCCCGCGTCGGCCTGGATGTCGGCCAGGGGCGGGAAGTGATCGCTGAGGTCGGCGTCTATGGCCGCCGTGTTCTTGTTATCCCCCGGCACCGGGGTGGCACCGGTCTCAGAAGCGCGCAGCAGGACCACTGTGGCGATCGCCGCGGCTACGACAATAAGAACCGCAGCGCAAATGGCAGCTCGCCGAGTTCGCATAGCACACCCCCGTAATCACCCCAGCTCGCCTGCCCCTGCAATGATTCCGCAGGCAAGTTCTCGGCCAGACGACATCCCCAAGCGAGGAAGTCTCCGGCGCAAGGATTATACACCGGCTGTCAACGGCGCAGGCACCGGCTGCCACGTCCTGGCCGGGAGAAGACGGCCCGGTACGCCGGTCGCACCAGGCGCATTGGCCTCATCCTTTCCCGCAATAGCCCGTGCCCTGCACGCGTGCAGCGGGCCACCGGGGAAGATCCAGGGGCGGCCTCCACAGGCGCCCCTTGGTGGTCGAACCGTAGGCTGTCTAAGCCCTACGGCGGCGCCGCGCAGCTATGGCCCGCCTGGTCCAGCGCCAGCAGCACACCCTCACCCAGAGTGATGACACCGTTAGGCGATCCTGACCAGTTGGTACCCGGTGTGGAGTCACAGGCAACGTCTTCCTTCACGCCGTGCCAGTTTGACTAGCCTGTGACCTCGGTTATAATGCGGGGCGAATCTTTGGCCCCTATCCGTCAAGCCGGTATGCCCAGGCAACTGCTGGCTGTTATCGTTTTGGCCGCGCTCCTTGCCGCCTGCGGTGACGGCGGGCGGCCGCCCCCCGCTGTCTTGTGCAGCCCCAGAGCTGCTTCCGCGCCGCTGGCGGGCAGGATAGCCTTCCACTCCAACCGGGACGGCAACCTCGAAATCTACGTCATGAACGCCGACGGGTCGGAACAGATGAACCTGACCCGTAACCCGGCTCAGGATGCTTTCCCGTCTTGGTCCCCGAATGGCTCTAAGATTGCGTTCTCATCCGACCGCGACGTTAACTCCGAGATATACATTATGAATGCCGACGGCACAGGGCTTCGGAATCTCACCAGTAGCCCGGGGAACGACGGCAGTCCAAGCTGGTCCCCCGACGGCAAAGAGATCGCGTTCTCCTCTGACCGCGATGGCAACCTCGAAATCTACGTCATGAATGCCGACGGCTCTGCCCAAAGGCGCCTGACAAACAACTCGGCGGCAGACAACCAGCCGACCTGGGCACCCAACGGCGAGCGCATCGCCTTCGTCTCGGACCGTGACGGCAACGCCGAAGTGTACGTCATGGAGGCTGACGGCTCCCGCCAGACGCAGCTAACGGATACGGAGGGCCGCAACACGGTGCCGGCCTGGTCCCCCGACGGCGCCTGCATTGCCTTCGAATCTACGCCGGGGCCCCAGCAGAACATTGATGTCTTCATCATGAGCACCGACGGCTTAGGCGTCACAAACCTCAGCAACACCCCGGCTTCCGACGGCGTGCCCACCTGGTCACCCGACGGCTTTCACATCGCGTTCGTGTCGAATCGCGACGGCAATGGTGAGATCTACGCCATGAGCGCTGACGGCTCCAGCCAGATCCGCCTGACTAACAACGAGGCCGTTGACTCCTTCCCCAGTTGGTCAGCGACGCCCTAGCGAACGCGTCCGCCTGAGCCCCGCCACTACCCCGCAGGCCCGACCAACCGTCTCTCAGCCCTGATACAGACCAAGAGGACTGCATGACGGTCCTGCTCAAACCGGACGAAAGGGGCCGCCCCTACGGCAGCGCCTGGCAGGAGTGGCCGCTCTGGTCAAGGACTAGCAGGACATCCTCACCAACGCTTATCGCCCCGTTCGGTGGCCCCGACCACTGGACGCCCACCGAGCGGTCGTAGGCCATGCCGTCGCTGACATCGTCATCGTCCACGTCATCGTCGTAGTCCCGGTCATCAGCATTGCCCGGGATGCCGTCCGGCCCGGCGTTGGGCGGACCGCCGAGGGACGTCCCAGCGTACTCCAGAACCCCCAGCACGTCGTTACCGATGCTGATGGCTTTGTCCTTGTTGGCCATGCTGCCCCCGTTGCCGATGGTGGGGGCGGGCACGTCGTAGAAGTCCCACTTGTCCAGGGGGTTGCGCTGGCCGCCCAGGGTGGGGTTGGAGCCCCGCTCCTTCCCTTCGGCGCAGCCGTCGTTGTCGCTGTCAGGGTTGACTGCAGAGGTCCCCAGCTGCATGAACTCCACGCCATCGGGCACGCCGTCGTTGTCGCTGTCGTCGTCGTACCGGCCAGTCAGCCCGTCATCGTCGGCGTTGTTCTGGAAGAGCGGGTTCCCCTGCGGGTCCTTCTCGTTGCAGACAAGCGGGTCCGCGGGTTCCTCGGGCGCTCCCGGCAGGGGCACGCACATGGTCTGGGCCATACTCTCCCAAGAGATCTCCCCATCCATGAGACCGTCGTGATCCGGGTCTCCGTCCTCTACATCGCTACAAGCCCCGCCCACGAACTTCAGGCCGAGATCGGTTGCCATCTCGTCCGTGAGGCCGTCGCAGTCGTTGTCAATGTTGTCCCCGCATATCTCGGGGACGCTGACCCCGTTCTGCCCGGGCTGGTTGCACACTGCGACCTCGTTGGTCGGGTCTGAGCCCAGCAGGCACTCGGCCCCGTCGAGCACGGTGTCACCATCGGAGTCCCCGACCCGAGGGTTGAG
>Ga0315289_10005386_pt1 | contig 18928 bp, 15 predicted proteins | sample YL17G11_40_MG_FD_203452 | JGI IMG/M metagenome (GOLD analysis project Ga0315289, IMG submission 203452) | Sediment microbial communities from Yellowstone Lake, YNP, Wyoming, USA - YL17G11_40 | ecosystem: Environmental > Aquatic > Freshwater > Lake > Sediment | place: USA: Wyoming | collected...
CATATCCCTTGTAGCGCTCTCCTGAAACATGCTTGGGGACTAAAGGATCACGAGTGAACCGGTCATGTACAATGGTTGTGCCAGCAATTTCAAGCACTTCCTGCAGTTTATCCATGGTAGAGACTTCTTCAAATTGATAACCATAGCGGGAGGTGTCATAGGGTTTGTTTAAATTGATGCTGGATTCAATCTGAAGTTCAACAAGATTAAACTGATGTTTCTCAAGGCTATGAACATTATCGATATGTTCTATGGGGATCTTACAGTAAACATACGCAGGATTATATTCTTGTATATAGTTATTCTCAAACTCAGCAAAATTCTCATCAGGTGAAAAATCATGAAGGGATAGCACATTGCGCCCAAACGCACGGGAATCTATTTCTATTAATTCTGCGTACATAACTCTTCCTATAAAGCAATCATTTTATGAGGTTTAAAAGTTGGGTCAAGATTGTTACGGGGATGCGGTTGATCAAGAAAGTAATCTATATCTGTTTGCAAATTACCGGCAATGGTCTCATACGCTGTCGGTTCGTCAATACAGGCAATGGAACTGTCCCCACAGGGTATTTTCTTCAGCAGATTTTTTTCCAGCAAAAACATTTCATATTTTGCATTTGCCAGTGGTATGACATTAGCAAATCTCACAAACAAAGTGTAAGTATCCTGATATGTTTTATCGTCATTCACAATTGTTCCGGTAAACTCTCTATTGTATCTGTATGGAACTGCCTCCCGTTCTTCCACATAATGAATATAGGTGAAGCATTCGGCAAGCCGTGCGCCAAAAAACAAAAACTTTACACCATTTCTATGGTGCAAATTATCAAACGTGGAATGTGCCCCTGCAGAATGGTGACCGATGTCTTCGACCAAACCTCTATCATTTCCCACTAACGCAAAAGACATTAAAGGATCAACGGAACGGGTTGCGATATTGAGTTTTCGTATATACTCATTCAACGCCCCCATCTTTGAGCTGGAATTTTTCACATCATACAATTCATCATTACAAAAGCTGAAGGTAAATGTCGGAACACACACCGTTGGAACACCCAGTTCCATGATGGTATCAAAAAGCACTTTAAGCAATTCAGATCTTTTCAACTCAGGATTAGGCATGCCAAAGGATAATTCTGTATGCATACATAGAATTTTGCACGTATGCGCTCCAACCTGCTCCAATGTGCGCAGTATGTCAGTGTTAGTAATCCATGTATGGTCTTTTATCTTAAACAGTTTAATCTCTTGCATATCAGTCTCTATGCTCTTACTTGAGCGACATATTTATTGTCCTTCCCCCATCAACAATGATTTGCTGACCCGTAATCCAGCGCGCCTTCTCGGAGATAAGAAACTCAACAGCATATGCTATATCATTTGCCTCGCCCGGTCCCAGAAGATAGTCATGTTTCAGGTTTTCTACGATCACGGGATCAGAAAAACCCTGCTCAGCCATTGCTGTTTTGACTGCGCCGGGAAGCACTGAGTTAACCCGAATGTCTGGCGCCAGTTCCACTGCCAGAGCCCGCATAAGAGAGTCCAGTGCTCCTTTGCTTGTGCAATAGAGGCTGTACCCGCGTGCACCAAAATTGCTCCATATACTTGAAATAAATATAATTGAGCGCAGCTGTTGATCGTTCACCTTTTTTTTTAGCAGCGTACTTATTATCTCTATTGCAGACAGCACATTGACATTCAGAATATCTTGCACAGTCTTATGATTTATAGTGCGCATTGGCAGAATGGTTACCATGCCGGCGCAATGGATACAACAATCAACACAAGCTTCATTCTCTGAGAGCAAGGCTGTCACTGAATCAGCCAGTTGCTCAATATTTTTTAAATCAAACTGCCAGATTAGATGTCGTACTGGGTCCTGGCACTGATTTCTTGTGGATTCCAGTCGCTCTAAATCTCTGCCGTGAATAATAAGATTTCGCTGGGCAGATAATAGAATAGCGATAGCGCGGCCAATACCTGATGAGGAACCAGTGATAAGCGTATAAAGCTTCCGGGACGTCATCTGATCAGCCCTGTTTTCTTGGAGTCGATTAAGTTGGCAAGCTCTCCAGGTGTTTTAATTCCTGCAAGATCTGTTGCCATGAGATTAATACCATAATCAGCGTCAATCATGGCGATAACCGACAGTACTGTCAGGGAATCCCATGACTGGAAACTCTCAAACAGGTCATCCGGTTTAACCTCATCAACTTCAAGAATAGTTGATAATTTGCTAAAGAATTGTTCCATAGTCTTTTCTCTCAAGGATAGTCAATCAGGTTACAGAAGTCCATATTGCCGAGCAGCAGCAGCATGGCACTCCACGTGAGGCCGACTCCGAAACCCGCCAGACACATAAGGTACTGCTGGGAACGGAGAGCATCGCGAAAATTGAATGCCAATGCAGTCGGTATAGTCACCCCACTGCTATTACCAAAGTTTTCCACGATATTACTGGGCATCCGGTCATAGGGGACTTTCATTTTGTCCGCCAATTTTTGAAGCATGAAACGATTGGGCTGATGAAAAACGAAATAATCTATTTTATCCCTGTTCACACGGGCGAAAGAGAGAAGATCCTCAATCATGGGAGGAACCTCAACCTGGACGAAATTAAAGACCTCAGAACCGCGCATGCACAGATGATCCTTGCTTCTAAAATTATTATCTCCAAGGTCCTCCAGTTTAGCAGTTTCCTGCGTACTCGGCATCCGGAACCCGCCAGCAGGAATTATGAGTACGTCGTTACGGGTTCCGTCCATTTTGAGATTGGCAAAGATATTTGGCTCATTTTCATCTTTTTCAATGATTGTTATAGAAGCAGCATCACCAACCAAGGGATAACTATTACGATCCTTGATCGAGGTTTTTCTGCTCAGAACATCGGCATTTATAAGCACAACCTTACGAATGGTTTCTTGTTCCAACATCATAAATGCCTGAATCAATCCAATTATAAAACCTGCACAACCCTGATTGATGTCAAGGCAATATAAATCTTTTTTTAGGCTGAGGCGTCCCTGAATGATACAACTCGTCGGTGGCATGAAATGATCCGGCGATTGGGTAACCAAGATCAGGGCATCGAATTCATCTTTCTGTAATAATCCCTGATCGAAAAGATAAGACAATCCAAAAACAGATAAATCAGAAACACACACCCCATCCTCGACAACGCGATGTCTGTCGTATCCCATGACCTCCTTGAGCTTCAGAGAACGCGCTTCAGGAAAATTGAACTCCTTCATCTCATCAAGGAATTGTTTCTCTTTAGCAGGAAGGACAACGAGGAGACCCGAAATATTTTTCTTGTGAAAAGTGAAGTTCACAAGAACACCTCATACTTTTTCAACAGATCCCTGATTGCTTCGAGGCTCGAAAAGTTCTCTGGTACGATGTCCCCGCCGTCTATTGAGATACAGAATGTGCTGTCAAGAGCTGACACAAGGGATACAACGTCAAAAGAGTCCAAAAGACCCTCTTCTATGAAGTTATTCGATATGGAAAAATCGAATTCCGGTCTAATTTCTTTTAAGATTTGTAGAATCTGATCTATTAGTCAATACCTTTCTTAACCATAACATGGTCAATTAAGTTATCATCGGTAAATCCATAATGATGATATTTTTGAACAGCAGTATCATTATCACTTATCACCCAGAGAAGGTGACGTTTTGCCTGCTTTGATTCACTAAAATATGCATTCATCAATTTTGATCCTATACCGTGTTGACGAAATTTATCGGCCACGAACCAATATCTGATGACCGATGTATAACCTGTCATTTCAAAGAATAAGAATCCGGCCATTTGATTATTAATTTTGATGGTTATAATATTATTATATTTTGAAGCATTTTGAATCTCTTCCAAGGATGGTATTTGTTCAGCATATGAATCAAATTTTGTCTTTAAGATATTATGGACAATAAGAGCATCATTGTCCTTCGTAAATTCCGTTTCAGTAACTTTTTTAACAATGTTCTCCGATTTTTGGTCAATTCTTACCATCCTTAATAGTAATTTATATGAACTGAATTTAGCCTTTTCAAAAATCGATGTGAGGTTGTTGACTTCGCCTTGTCTTCCAATCAAATCTACAACCAATGTGGCCTTTACTTCAGCAGAAAAATTATTGAGCGCCTCACTCAACAGATCAACATCTGAGCAAAAATACAAATGAAAAAAATTAGCTTCTTTTCTTAAAAAGAAAACTGAACTTCCGGTGCCTTTGCTATAGAAAGTTTCCTGGTCAATCCATAATTTAAGTTTATCCTTAACGGGGAAGAAATTTGTAATATATTGTATTGTTCCTTTCTTTGCAGTTTGAATATCGGCATAAATAGTGTCGATATTCCTTATCAATCTCATGATTTTTCCCCTTGCATAGCCTCCATCAACTTTTGTCGGTCAATTTTGCCATTTGGATTTCGAGGCATTGAATCTAATAGATGAAAAACTGTAGGTAACATATATTTAGGCAATTCTAATTGTATTTTTTAAGATAATTTATCCTGTAAAACCTTTCGATCAATCTTTCCATTAGGATTTATTGGAAGCTTTTCCAAATAATAAAACTTCCTCGGGAGCATGTATTTGGGTAACAATTTTACTAAATTTCTATTGAATTCACTTATGGCGATTTCTTCCTTTGCCTCGTAGAATGCTGTAATCTCTTGTTTCTGTTCGTTATAAAGAACACAACATTTATCTACTTTGTGCAATGCCATTATTGCCGATTCAATTTCTCCCAACTCGATTCGGTACCCCATATGTTTTATTTGAGAGTCCTTCCGCCCTACAAAAATAATTTCCCCTCGCTCATTTTTGTAAACAATATCGCCTGTTCGATAAATCCTATCAAAATAGTTTTTTTGAAGTGGGTTTTGAGTAAAGACCTGCTCTGTTTTTGCGTCATCGTTCCAATACCCTAACGCAAGGGATGATCCTCTAACACACAACTCCCCTTGCTCACCCGCTTCAGCAGGGAGATTCTTTTCATTTAGAATCAAAATATCCGAATTGTTACACGGGAACCCTATTGGTAAGTTTTCATATGGCTCATATTTCCTGTCCACAATGAAATATGTGCAATCCACCGTAATCTCTGTGGGTCCGTACAAGTTAATGTATAATCTATCTGGCAGATTCTCTTGCCAGTATGTCAAATGTTTTGTCGGCATGACCTCACCGGCAAAGATTACTTTTTTAAGCTTTGGCAAACGCATTGGAGAAAGTAATTTCATCTTGGCGATGTTGACCAGCACCGAGGGGACAAAAAAGATAAAACTAATCTTATACTTTTCTAGATATTCTATCAATTTTATAGGAAATATAAAAAGTCCTTCTGAGATGAGATGAAGTTCAGATCCTGTCGCCCAACAAAGATAAATATCTAATGTCGAGTTGTCAAAAAAAAGCGGAGATTGGTTTCCAATAATCTCGTTCTCATTGACTTTTAAAGTTTGAATTGCCCACTCAATATAATCAATAACACCACGGTGTGAAATAACTGCTCCTTTAGGAACTCCTGTGGAACCTGAAGTGTGTATCACATAGCACGGATCCATGTCTATAATTCGATTTGTTATCTTTCGGCTATTTTCAATTACTTTTTCGATAGAGTAATCATCATTGCAGGATAAAATATCTTCTAGAGAAATAATTTTGTCTTCTTGGATCAAAAGCTCTTTCAAATCTTCTCTATACCTCCTCAGACTGACAACCCTCAAGGGACAAAGGTGTTCGATAATATTTTGAAGTCTCTTTTGGGGTGATTTTAGATCAATCGGGACATAAAAGTTTCCTGACATCAGGACTCCTGCAAATGAAACAATAGCCATAGCATTTTTTGGCAAGTAGACTACTATTGGTTGATTTATTTTATTGCTTAACTTCAAAGCTTCTGACAGTCTGTATGCTCGTAAAAATAATTGTTTGAAAGTTAAACTTTCCCCTTCATCTACGGCGCAAGTTTTATCTGGATATTTTCTAACCGTGTCATAAAGAAAATTGATTACACTGTTTTTCATATTTCGTTACCTCAACTTTGGTGTCCACTAATTCCATCCTAGCTCATTATTTACCCAGTCGATAAAATCAATCACACTCCTGTGATGCATCACTACGCCCTTTGGGATTCCCGTAGAGCCGGAAGTGTTAATTAGACAAACAGGATCTGTATCAATGACTGAGTCCAATCTCTTCAGAATCATTTCATTGTTATAAGGAATCTCAACTTCATACAATTCATCAATCAGAATAATACGATCACCTTCGAAACCGATTTTTTTCAATGCTTCTAAAAGTTGTGAGGTTGTAATAATAAAGGCTGGGTTTATATTATCAATAATGTTCTTGAGTCTCTGTGAAGGCGATTTCACATCGAGATTATTATAAAAATTCCCGCTGTACAGAATACCTAAATCCGCAATGATGGTATTGGCATTCTTTGGTAAAAAAACGGCGATCGGTTGGTTGATTATATCCTTTCTCTGAAGAATAAGTGCTGCAAATTTTTTTGCATATGTTTCAAGTTCTCTAAAAGTATATATTTTATCGCTGCCAATAATCGCTACCTTTGATGGACAATGCTTAAGAGCCCCTTGTTCAAAATATTCGAGGACATTTATCTGCATGGGTGCCTCATCAATAGAAAATTATCTTTTGTTTATTGTCAAATCGATATTACAAAGTTTCTCTACAAAATATAAAGGCCGATTTTTGACTTCATCAAAGACCTTGCCAATATAAAGACCTACAATTCCTAAATTCGCAAAAATAAGACCGCTAAAAAAACTCAACAAAACTATAGTAGATGTCCATCCGGGAACTGCAACAGAAAAAAATAAATATCGAATTATTATATATACTCCATAAAATAGAGCTATTCCCGAAAGCGTGAAACCGAGTTTAATAGATATTTTAAGAGGCTTGTTGGATTGGGATACAATACATTGAATGGCAAAATCAATCAATTTGGATAACGAGTAAGAACTTTCACCGGCAAATCGTGAATCATGTTCAACATCTACATATCCTGTCTTGAATCCTACGGAGTTTAAAAATATGGGATAAGCTCGGTTCCGTTCTCTGAACCTCCTCACGCATTCGATAACTTTTTGGGATGCAATGGAAAAATTAGCCGTTGAATTATCGACTTTTATGTCTCCGAGATAATTGTAAGCAATGCTGAAAAATTTAGAAGACAATTTGCGGAACATATTATCTTGTCTTTCATGTCGATAGGAAAAAACAATATCATAACCTTCCTGAGCTTTTTTATATAGTTTTTCAATTTCCTCGGGTTGATCCTGTAAATCACAATCCATCACAATCACCCAGTCTCCTTGTGCGTAATCAAGGCCTGCTGTAATTGCAATGTGCTGACCAAAATTTCTTGATAATTTTATTCCTTTTACACGGGTATCTTTTAAGCTTAAATTATAAATAATTTCCCAATCATTCTCTGGGCTGCCATCATTGACATAAATAATTTCAAATTTATTTGTTATTTTCTCTAATGTTTCAAGAAGTCTTCTGTATAATTCTTCAATACAGCTTGAACATTTGTATGCCGGAGTAACAATTGATATATGAATTTTTTCAGTATAGTTTTTATGCTCCATAACTTCTCGCAACCTGATGTAGTATATATTAATTATATATTATGGTCAAATACTAATAGTAAATTAAGGAACTTAGGATTTAATATGAATATATTATATTTAAATTACTGATTGCTAATCCCTGAAAGCCATTGAGAATAAAAGCCCTAAAAGAATTTACAGAAAAGACGGTTGCTTTTTGTTTTGACTCCGCCATAAGGTTTCCCTGAGGATCATAGGTTGCCAGTTTTCTGGGACCGTGAAAGACCGCCAGCTTCTCATCCCGATACCGATGCACCCGCACCCTGGTCCTGACTGTGTATGCGGGGAGAAAGGAGGTTATCCTACACGCAAGAAAGGAGAAAAAAAGGTTGACCCTGGAACGGAGAAAACGATACAATCTGAACTGTTCCAACAAGGGCCTGGAGCAGCATCCACTCGCAAACTCACTTTAGAGAATTTTGTCCAATTAGGCCTGAAGTAAATACACCTTATGTGAGAAATGCTTACGGTTAAACAAATATGAAACAATGTCCCCGATGCGGTGCGGCCTTTTCAGGACTGGAGTGGCAATGCCCACAATGTCGCTGGAATGTGGACTTGGTTGACGGATACCCGGCATTTGCACCGGTTTTGGCAAGGCAGAGCAATGGATACCCTGCAGACGGTCATAAAGAGATCGCACATCTGGAGGATTCCTGTTTCTGGTTTAAAGGAAGAAATAAACTCTTACAATTTGCACTCAACCGATATTTCCCCTCTGCAGAGAATCTCCTTGAGATTGGGTGCGGAACTGGGTTTGTTCTGGCCGGCCTTGCCGGTGAACGACCAGGTATGAGCCTTATCGCTGGAGATATCTATATCGCCGGCCTTAATTTTGCCCACGACCGTGTACCCCAGGCGGAATTCATCCAGATGGATGCCCGATACATTCCCTACGTGAGTGAGTTTGACGTGATTGGGGCATTTGACGTACTTGAACATATTGATGATGATCTCTGCGTTCTTCGTGAGATCTTCAAGGCTGTCAAACCAAAGGGGGGATGTATCATCTCCGTACCTCAGCATCAATGGCTCTGGAGCTCAAACGACGAAATCGCATGCCATAAACGGAGGTACTCCCGCAGGGAATTGAAAACAAAGATGGAAACTGTTGGATTTAAGGTTCTCTGGACAACATCCTTTGTTACCCTTCTCCTCCCCTTAATGCTTCTCTCAAGAGCTAAATCTGGAATCGGGGGGGGGGAACATGGGCGCGAAAGTGCCTTGAAAGAACTGAAGCTGCCTGCACAATTGAATACAGTCCTTGAGAAGATCGGTGATCTGGAACTGGCCATGCTTCGAAAGGGCATATCACTTCCGGCAGGAGGCTCTCTCCTATATGTTGGGGAAAAGGAATAGCTTATGAATAAACAGAACATACCATTCAATAAGCCGTTTATTGTGGGGAAAGAGCTTTCCTATATTGCCCAGGCGGTTGAGGATGCTCACCTTTCCGGCGATGGGCCATTTACGAAGCGCTGCCATCAGTGGCTTGAAGATCGATTAGGATGCAGGCGTGCCTTCCTTACCCACTCCTGTACCGCAGCACTTGAGATGTCGGCTATCCTGTGCGGCCTCAAAACAGGAGATGAGGTCATCATGCCTTCTTTTACCTTTGTCTCCACTGCCAACGCCTTTGTCGTGCGGGGGACGGTTCCGGTGTTTGTGGATATCCGGCCCGATACCCTGAACATAGATGAACGCCTGATTGAGGCAGCAATTACGCCTCACACGAAAGCCATCGTGCCCGTACACTATGCCGGGATGGCCTGTGCTATGGATGAGATCCTGAATCTTGCCGCACGGTACAACCTTTTCGTCGTAGAAGATGCTGCTCAAGCCTTGCTTTCCACCTATCATGGCCAATTTCTGGGCACGATTGGTCATCTTGGTTGTCTGAGTTTCCATGAGACAAAAAACATTATCAGCGGCGAAGGTGGGGCATTGCTGGTCAATGATCCACAATTCGTGGAAAGAGCAGAGATCATCCGAGAGAAAGGAACGAATCGGAACAAGTTCTTTAGGGGTGAGGTGGATAAGTATACGTGGGTGGATATTGGTTCCTCTTATCTCCCCAGCGAATTGGTCGGGGCTTTCCTCTATGCCCAGCTTGAAGAGGCAGAAAAGATAATTGGTGCCCGGTGCCGAATCTTTCAGCACTACTATGATTTGCTCCAACCTCTGGAAGAGAAGGGATTCCTCAGGCTTCCCACTCTTGACGATAAATGCATCAATAATGGTCACATCTTCTATATCATCACCCGTTCCCTCAAAGAACGCATGCAACTCATCGAGTATTTAAAAACCAGAGGTATATTGGCTATCTTCCATTATATACCTCTGCACTCCTCTCCCGCAGGGATGAAATACGGAAGGGTGAGCGGTGAAATGAGCGTTACCAATGACGTCAGCGAGAGGATATTGAGATTGCCAATGTATTATAAAATGAGTAATGAAGATGTAGATCAAGTGGTGGAAAAACTTATGAGTTTCTACAGGGAATTTTGAGCCCTTGAAGCAGCAGGAATTCTGTATAATGCTGAAGGATGAAAAAATAAAAAAAATTTTGAAAAAGAACTTAAAAGCTACAATTCAAAACAAGGCTATTTGTTTTTTGCCAGGGAATAGATTGCCAATAAAAACTGCACAAAACACCCTGCTGGGAAAAGTACAGGACTTGTTAAAAAAGCATGGACGCTTATATTATTTCTTGATCAATGTATTTACGCCCGTACTACCCAGTCAGGCATACCGAAAAAATTTATTAGAATTGCTTAAAAAATATGATGAAGGCAAAGTGGTTCTGAATCTGGGAAGTGGCCCTACGTATATTTACAGACGAACCGATATTGTCAATATTGATTTATTTGCTTTTGATGAAGTGGATATTGTTGCCGATGTGACGGATTTACCTATTGAAGATGATTCAGTGGATCTCATTATCAATACTGCCTTAATAGAGCACGTGGACGAGCCCCAAAAAGTTGTCGAGGAAATGGCTCGCGTCCTTCGAGGGGGAGGAGAAATATTTTGCTACCTGCCCTTTATTGCACCCTATCATGCAGCTCCGCATGATTTTTATCGCTGGACTATCCCGGGTATTCAGAAGCTCTTTGCAGAATTCCAAAGTGTTGAAATCAAACTTGGAGCCGGCCCTACCTCGGGGATGCTATGGGTTTTTCAAGAATGGCTGGCTATTCTTCTCTCTTTTGGGAGTCAAAAATTACACGACGTTATTTTTATGATATTGATGGTTTTGACCGCACCAATCAAACTTTTGGATCTGTTATTGGAAAAATTTCCCTGTGCGGAGAAAATAGCCTGTGGGTTTTATGTGATTGGAAAGAAAAAAGATTCGTAAAACTCAAAACCAAATAGGGATTGACTGTCCAGTGATTGATTTTACAGTTTATCAATATCGAGAAGAAAATGGGGTAGCGTAAGAGAATTGAGAAGCTTTAGCCAGAAGGCCAACTGTCAACACTTTTAGTGTTTGGGATAACTCTCACCATGTAATGGGGATTCGATAAACATGGTTAGCTGTGACCCACATTAAGCCAGCACACACCGCGATCTTAAACGAGATCTCCTGCCCCGTAAAAGCCCATCGTATGAACCAAGGGTCGACCAACAGAAACGCAATTGCTAAAATCCTGAACAGGTAACTCTCAATGATTCGCGTTGCCAGCACCCAGAGAACAGTTACACAGACAGTGAGAGAAAGGAAGCAAGCAATCCAAACCGATAAATACATGTCGCGCACGATGGCATAAACTGCAGCAAGAATACCCAGCCAAACAGGAGACGTGAAACCATAAATTGGTTCCCCCAAGTTGTAAGCCAGCTGACCATACTCGACGAGGTTTTTCACAAACCTGAATGTTATGAATGCATCATCACCTTTTGCATTCCAATAGGGCAAAGTGGTTAGTATTCCAACAAGGATCAGTCCGATAACACAAACTACATCAATCCACTTCTTATGCTGAAGTATTCTGTTATTATTTTCCATAGATTGAAACGTTTATGAGAAGGTATTTAAAATTCGTTCAGATAATTAAAATAGCTCCTAAAAAGACAGCAAATCTCTAACTCCCCAGACTAAATTTCAACTGCTGAAGGTTGGCTTTATATGGCTTTACTGTACAGTTTTAACTATCACCAAATCTCTAAACAGTTTTTTTACTACCATACCTTCGAGCAAGGTCACGGCTTTATCTCGACAGTAGATCGTATACTATAATCAGTGCAAAGCAATAATTAATATATTATATCACACTTGTCCAAAATAGGTTTTTAAATTGGACAGCATTTTCTTATTGTATGTTGAAAAGGTCATACTTCATTAGCTAACTAACAGTTTCAAAGCGTATTGATAAGCACTCTCGCACATTCCTCATGTCCCATCGTGATAGATCGATTAAGTTAATTTGCGTTTTTTAGTGGTCTTGGGGACTTGTTAAAAGGTATGAAAAAGCCTTTCAGGCAACCTCCCTCTCTTTGGCATTTAATACTGGTTTCAAAATCGCATCGATACAATGTTTTCTCACATAGACATCAGGTAGCAATCAATATCCGTGATCCGCTACGATTTTCTCCTCCCTAAAAAATCGGTTATCTCCTCCTCCAGAATCCACTGGATGAATTCCTGTAATCTCTGCCGTACTGCTTCCTCCAAAACCTCATAGGCAACTCTTGACTGCTTTCTCTTATCTGTGATACACTCCCTTATGGTGGCCTACTCCTTTCTTTGTTTTCGGTTTAACTCCATAAAAGGAGATAGTGTAAGATCAATTCTGTAAATACAAATCAGGGTATAATTCTCAAGGGGAAAACAATCTCTAAAAGAGAAAGGAGAATTATACCCATGAAGAAGAGTTTATCAAAAAAGACGAAGAAAGTCATCGAGGAGAATCTGGAAGAGTTTATGGCGATGCCGCCGCTGATGGAATTGACGAGGATAGGCGCGAGGATGATGTTACAGTCGGCCTTAGAGGAGGAAGTAACGGCATATCTCCAGAGGGACTATTACGAGAGGAGTGCCGGAGCTAAGGGAAGCCGGAGCGGATCAAAGCCGAGGTCGGTAAAGATCGGCAGCGGTGATATCGGGATACGAATGCCGCAGGTAAGAAACGCTGCGGGACCATTCCACTCACTGGTACTGCCGCCCCGTGTCACACAGATGGATGAAATACAGGAGATCATACCTCTGTTGTACATGAATGGACTGTCGACGAGGAAAGTGAAGCAAGCGGTGGGGAAACTCATAGGGAAGAAGGGGCTAAGCCATCAGAATGTCATGAGGATTAGCGGGAGGGTCGTAGATGAGTTCAATGTCTGGAAGAAGAGGGATTTATCGAGACTGAAGGTTGTCTACCTGATCCTTGATGGGATACGGCTTGGGGTGAGGGCAGGCACGACGGAGAAAGAAGCGGTACTGGTGGCCTGGGCGTTTCTGGAGGACGGCAGCAGGGAGCTTGTGGGCGTATCTCTTGGCAACCGGGAATCATACAATGCATGGAAGGGATTTCTGGAGGATCTTGTGCGGAGGGGAATGGGCGAGCCGATGCTCACCATTATTGACGGTTGTCCTGGGCTCATCAAGGCGGTTGATGAGGTCTTCCCTGAATCGGACAAACAGCGATGCACCAAGCACAGAACTGAAAACGTGCTGGATAAAGTGCTGGAACAGGACAGGGCATCGGTGAAGGAATCTGTGCGGAAGGTATTCTACGCTTCAACCTATGAGCATGCAAAGGAAGCAGTGGAGCTGTTCAAAAAGAGGTGGGGCCTGAAATATCCTTCGGCGGTCGAGTGCCTCATCGAAGATATAGAGAGCTGTTTGACCTACTACAAATATCCTTACCAGCATTGGCTCAGAATACGAACGACCAATGTTGTGGAGAGAGGATTCAAGGAGGTGAAGCGAAGGGTAAAAGGGATAGGCCGGTTTCAGAATGAAGAGCGTGCGCTCACTATGGTTTACTGGCAACTCAACGAACTTAAATGGAATGGGGTGAGCATGACCATAGAGGCAAAGGCAATCCTTACCAAGATACGCGCATCGAGAATTCAGAGGATTGCGGCGTAATCGGACTCATGAAAACCCTTGAGAATAAAGCCCTGATGATAATTTACAGAAAAGACTTGACACTGTCTAAAAGGATACGCCGCTTTATTTATTTCCATACTTTTTGGTTATGCTCCTTTTTAAAAAATTATAAGAAACTGGTTACTCTATGTCAATAACAGTTATATTACGTGTTATATTGCGTTTTTTTCAGAGAAATTTTGTGTTAAAATATTATTATTGATCTCGTTGAGTAAAATAGACTTTTGTAAGATGACGTAAGGATTTATAAATCCAACCACAACCATAAAGGGATTCATCTGTTGTGTTCTGCGGATTTGTATACCCCTTTCTTGAAAGAATCACCCTGAGGAACTGGAATGCATTCTGGTTCATGGGGAATCAAGAAAGATTCAGAAAACTGTGATGATCTCTTATTACGGATAATTTTTATCGAGTTCTGGATTTTTTATTGGGAGAAGGGTATGGACGAATCTTAAAGGGAGAACATTGAGTATTGCGTGTGGGGGTGAAAAAATCGCTCGGTATGAGATCGATTAAAGGTAACACACGATGTACCAAGACCACGAAGCCGGGACAAATCAGATTTGTGAAAGTGTGACAACAGAGATTTGGAACAATAAGGATAAAAGAAAAGTCGTTTGACAACCTGAGGTCCTAAGCTGCGATTGATTGGTGTTTTGAAGGAGATAGGCATGAAAAATAAGTTGAATATAATGCTTAAGAAGATATTCAGCACCCCAGTCGATGCGACCTTAATGCGTCAAGTAATGGTCTTCGGATTCTTCCTGATTATCAACCTCATTTCAGTTATCTTATTCAATCGCTTCTGCGCTCCTACTGGTGCTGAATATGAAAGTATTGCACGAAGTCTCATCAAGGGTACCGGCTATTCCGGAGCCTACCTTGGTGGACAATTTGGCCCCAGTAGTTTCATGGCGCCTCTCTATTGTAGTTTGATATATCTTTCTTTCAGGTTTTTTGGGATAGGAAGTTACCTTCCGGTTCAACTCCTTCACGCACTCCTCCTTGCTTTAGTTCCTCTTTTCCTGCTGAGAATTCGAAAACACCTCTTTCCTGAGTTCCCTGAGATATCATGGGGTGTGTTATTGTTGCCATCAATATTGCCATTTACCATGTATTCAGGCTACGTTATTGCGAAAACCCTTTCGATCATCCTCGTTACCGCTGGATTCAGTCTCTTTTTAGATGCATCTGAGCATCCAAGCTGGCACTCAGTTATCGCCCTCGGTGTTCTGGCAGGAATCACTGGTCTTACCGATCCGGTACCACTATTGGTATTTATCATCGGTTTTATCTGGCTACTCTTTCATTTGCACGGCCGTAGTTACCTTCGATGGTTGTTGGGTGTGCTTGTTGCCTTAATTATTGTTTCACCTTGGCTCTACCGTAATTACCATTTACTCGGTGCTTTTCCCGTCCTCAGGACGGGATTTGGATTAAATCTGTGGCAGGGTAACAATCCATTAGCGACAGGAGGGATTGATAGGATCGATAATCTAGACGGCAGCAATTATCTTTCTACTAATACTCTCTTAAGTCCTTCCGAGAAGGAGACGTTACGACAGTGGTATAATACCCCTATGCCCCCTACCGTAAGAATGGATCGGGAACTGTTTTATTTTGATCTTTTAAGTCCTTCCGAGAAAGAGACATTGCGGCAGTTGAACGAATGGCAGCGTGATCAGTTCTTGAAGCGTAAAACCTTTGCCTCTATCCGGAACTGGATTCAAAAAGATCCATTTGGCTATGTAAAACTGAAAATAAAGTGTTTATTATTTTTCTGGTTTGGTAATGCCTGGAATATCGATCTCGAAAAAAGATTAGTCCTTCAGGGTGCAAATCCGAAACTGGTGATTTTTTTCACCCTCGCCCTGATCCCATCATTCCTGCTTTTAATTCTTAGTTCAATCGGTATAATCGCAGCACTGGGTGGTGAGCGAACCCGAGCTTACGCATTTCTCGTGCTGGTGGTCGTCATTCTTTGGTCTGGGACCTACATGCTCACTCATGGTCACACTTTCAACCGTTACCGGGTTCCACTCGATCCGATCCTTTTTTTGTTCGGATTGTACGGGCTCTCTGTGATCTTTCGCTCACTCATGGAATCGACAAGGGTCAGCAAGACCTGAACGGTTTTGAGTTGAAACCCTCTTCGCCAACATACGCTCTAATGTTAAAGGGTTATATTTTTCTATGATTAGATGCCGGGAGTGTGGCGTCTTATTTCCCGATCCCATTCCCACTGAGCAATCTTTAGATAATATTTGTCAGGATATCATACATGATTCGAATTATTAAGGAAAATATAGTGAAAAGGGTATTCAATGGAACATTAGACACCGGTTTATTCCTCATCTTAAATTGATCGAGGAATATAGGAAGCCTGGCACCCTATTAGATCTTGGCTGCGGGGAAGGTGTTTTTCTTAAAGTAGCTAGCGAGAGAGAATGGATTCTTCTTTTCAATCTAAAAGGGTCCGATAGAGAAAGGATTTTTAGAGAAAGGATAATAGGTCATGCGATTGAGCAAATATAAATACACCGTATACTCTCTATTTTTTGCCTCAGGAATTAGCGGCTTGATGTATGAGGTAGTATGGCTCAGAATGCTCTCAAGAATCACAGGAGTGACTATCTATGCCACGTCGACTGTTTTGTCTGCTTTTATGGCGGGTTTAGCATTAGGGAGTTTTCTCTTAGGAAAATTCATTGACAGGAGGAGAGACACATTAAAAGTCTATGCCCTTCTGGAATTTTTAATTGGTTGCACAGCACTGATTATACCAATTATTCTCACCATATCCTTTTCACTATATAAATATATATATCAAACAAGTGGTGAAAACATTGTTTTGACTACTCTTATCCGTGCAGCGGTTTCATTCCTTGTACTTCTCATCCCCACCACCTTAATGGGAGGTACACTCCCTGTTTTAACATCATACCTCGTTAAAAGGGAGAATTTGTTTGGGAAAAGTTTCAGTCTTCTCTATGGCCTTAATACCCTTGGTGCTGTTCTGGGGGTCTTACTCAGCGGGTTCATTACCATAGGTATTTTGGGTGAGCGAACTACCGTATTTATCGGTGTTTTCATTAATCTCCTGGTCGCAATTTCAGCTTATTCGATTTATAGAAGCGAAAAACGAACTGAAGGTGTATCCGTTTCAATCGTGATTCCTGTTGATTCGGATACTGCGGATACTGTAATTTCTCCCTATTCCGACCCGATACGAAACTTCATTTTATTCGTATTCGCAATGAGCGGGTTCACATCACTGGCATATGAAGTTATATGGACCCGTCAGCTCATACTATTTTTGAAAACCTCGATCTATGCCTTCTCAGGAATGTTATCCGTGTTTTTAATCGGAATCGCCTTGGGCAGCATTTTTATGAACAGGATTGTGGATAAATTAAAGAAACCGTTGGTTATCTTTGGCATTCTGGAGTTGGGTATTGGTTTTTTATCAATTTTGAATCTCTATATGTTTCCTCATTTGTACGGTGGAGATTTTGGCAGTGGAGGTAAATTCTCAGGTTTATTCAATGCTATTTTCGCCACCGTGGTGATTGTGTTTCCTATAACTTTCCTTTTCGGCATGATTTTTCCAACCGCGGGACTGTGTTATGTGAAAAGCGTTACGAGAACCGGCTCATCAGTGGGTAGGTTATATTCCTTCAATACAGTAGGAACCATATTTGGTGCATTACTCGCAGGATTCTTGTTCATTCCCTCATTGGGTTCGACCAATACGGTATTTCTGCTTGCTTACCTGAATGTTTTTCTGGGTGCGATACTCCTGTATCTTGAGCCAGAAAGATACATTGCGAAAAAAGTAGCCTGTGGGTCTTTAGTTATAATCTTTGTAATAATGTCTACCGGACTTAGAGGAATTGACCCATTTTTGACGACTATTGAAAAGAAGATGAGGCAACTGAGTAGCGAGAAGGGATCGGGCTCAAAGGGATATGAGATTTTCTTCCATAAAGAGGGGATTGAGGGTACTGTAACAGCTTTCTCCGTAGATAAGAGCAAACGTCTTTGGGTAAATGGTATAGGAATGACGATGTTATGTACAGAAACAAAACTCATGGCTCACCTGCCTCTCTTATTTACCAGAGAATCCAGGGAGTGCCTTGTTATATGTTTCGGTATGGGAACTACGGTGAAATCGGCAGCTTTATACCCTCATTTGAATATTACCGCAGTTGAACTTGTGCCGGAGGTCTTTCAGATATTTAAGTACTATCATGGTACTGCTGAAGAGATACTGAAGAAAGAGAATATTCACACTGTTGTTGCTGACGGACGGAATTATCTCCTGCTCTCAAAAAGGAAATACGACCTTATCACCATTGACCCTGCGCCCCCAGTCTATAGTGCTGGAACAGTCAATCTATACACCAAAGATTTTTTTACCCTGTGTAGAGAACACTTAAACCCTGAGGGGGTTATGTGTCTCTGGGTTCCCGGGTACACGCAACAAGAGATTAAGAGCTTTCTTAAGACCTTTCACACAGTATTTCCCAACATGATGGTTTGGAGTGGCATGCACGGCTGGGGGTTTTACCTTATCGGCACTATGGAGGCTATATCCTGGAGTGCATTCCAGCAGAACATCGAAAAGATTTTTGCGAACCCGAACATCATCAAAGATCTCGGTGAATATGATAACAGCTGTGTAACACCTGAACAGCTTTATCGTTTGCTGTTGTGGGACAAAGATGAAATAGACAATCTCAGCAAAGATGGGGTCTTAATTACAGATAATTTCCCCTATACGGAATTTCCACTATGGCGGTATTTAATAAAAGATCGCACGAGATGGATACCACAAGAGGTGAGGTCCAAGATATTAGAGGTTAAATAAGCTTAGGTTTAGATAGGATACTTTCCACATTTTTCACCACTTCGCCGCAAATCAAGAGTTGAAAGGGGTCTTTGACTTTGAATTATTACTCAAATCTTCCACCTTTCTTCTTCATAAATATCCTTCTTACAACCATCGAATTGAGTTTTTAAAATTAAGTTTTAGGCATATGCACTTTACTCCCCTGAGCTGAGGCACTGCAGTTCATCGCATTGCAAAAACTCCGCGGATTTCGCGGGCAGGCACCGGCTGAATGGCCGCTGCTTGCTGGACCAATCGGTAGAAAAG
>Ga0315289_10005387_pt1 | contig 18926 bp, 17 predicted proteins | sample YL17G11_40_MG_FD_203452 | JGI IMG/M metagenome (GOLD analysis project Ga0315289, IMG submission 203452) | Sediment microbial communities from Yellowstone Lake, YNP, Wyoming, USA - YL17G11_40 | ecosystem: Environmental > Aquatic > Freshwater > Lake > Sediment | place: USA: Wyoming | collected...
CATGACGGAATTATCCAATTACGTGGCCAGGTTGCCAGACAGGCAAGAGAGGCTCTTTACCGATCGGTTCAGCCCAAAGAAGTGGGAGAGAATTCGGAAGGCCATCAAGATGCCGGAACTGAAATTCCATGACCTGCGGAAGACCTTCGCTTCTCTGCTGGCCCAAAGAGGTGTATCGACAGCAGTGACTCAGAGACTACTGGAACACTCCAGCCCCCAGCTTACCAACGACGTGTACACCAATGTTGATCCGGTGCTACGCCAGGCAATCAATCAACTTCCTGTGGCCGACTGGTTGTAGGGCACCGCTGTAGGGTCAACCCCAAATCCCCGGTGTGGAGCATTCCTCGTGTCTGTACTCAATATCCCTGTGCGTACCGGTAGTGTCAAGGGAGTTTCGCTTTCTTGGTTGTCCTCCGGAGAGGGACAGCACCGCTTTACCCCTGGGTTAGGCGGTCGCGTTATCGGCCCTTGCTGCTTCCCGCCTCCTGCATCTTTGAGTCAGTTCATGTCCATGTTCCACCGCGTGCCCCAGCGACTGCCGGAGACGTACCGCAGTCGGGCCGCCGCCAACATCAATGCCGACCGGCCATCCGGGAACGAGTCGACAGACCGGCCGGGTCCGTCTGAGCGGCCGGCATGTGTTCTTGAGGAAGTATATAGACCCTAACTCCAATTCCGAATCCTTCCCCATGCCGCGTCAGTCCCGCGGCGGAGAGCATGATTTCACTGCCGGGTAGTTGTCACCGAGGGAGGGTCTCAGTCTGTGGACTTTGCAGCAGCTTTCTTATTTCTGCCAGCAGTACGTCTGGCGAAACCGGCTTCTCGAGGAATGCATCGACCGGCAGCCACACCGGATCGCCCGCACTTGATTTCATCTCAACGCCCGTCTGCTCCTCAACGGACGTCAACATCACGATGGGTGTGCTCCTGAACCGAGGATCGCTCTTGAGGTCTCTCGACATCTCGAAACCGTCCTGCCATGTCTCCATCATCACGTCCAGGATGATCAGATCGGGCTGCTCCGTCCTGATCTTCTCCATTCCTTCGGATCGGCTGGCCGCCGTCAACATGTCATAGCCGGCATGTTCAAAAATCACCTTCAACGAGTCACACAGATCAGCATCATCGTCAACGATTAGTATTCTTTGTCTTCCCATGTGTTCACCTCATGAGAATACGGGATGCGGATACAGCGGTATTGTCAGCCAACTGGCGGAGACCATCCTTGAAATCCGAGGGGGCAATAGACGGAATCGCCTGTTTGGCCTGGTCAACATGAGATGTGATCAACGCCGCGATTCTCGCAGGCGCACAGGATGAACGAAATGCCTCACTGACTCGGCCCAGCTCCAATCTGCTGAGTGCCCGCCGACTCAGTTGCCGCGGTTCTTCACGGCGCTGGCAGCAATACGAGATCGCATACAGGAGAGGCAGAGTCACGTCGCCGGCCAGCAGGTCCTGCCCTGGCATCTTCCCCAGTCCCCCCCAATCACCCAGCAAGTCCTTGCAGTCGTCAAGCATCTGAAACGCCATACCGAGGTGGAGTCCATACTCCTGAAAGGCCTTACATACCCCCGGCTCGTGCACGGTCGTAGCGGCCCCTACGCCGCAACAGGCGGCGAACAAAGCGGCGGTCTTCTTTTCAATCATGGCCAGACAGTGAGGCTCGGACAGCCGGAAATCGCCGCGGTCGACCACCTGCCGAATCTCCCCGTCGCACATCGCGCACAGGGGTGGACCCAGGATCGCAAAGAGGCGGGGATCCGCACAATCTGCCACCAGTCGAAAGGCGTTCGCACACAGATAGTCACCCACCGCCACAGAGATCCGCTTGCTCCATTTCACATGGACACAGGGACGGTGGTGACGCGCCGCGGCATCATCGATCAGATCGTCATGAACCAGCGAGGCCATGTGGATGATTTCGACGGCCGCCGCCATGCCGATGGAAGAACGTCTGGTCTCGGAGGAACGCATCGATCTCCCACCAGCCGCTCCGGCCGAGAGGAGCACAAGAGCCGGCCGGATGCGTTTCCCGGGCGACTCCAACAAGAAGCCGACAATCTCTCGGACCGATGGATCGTGCGCGTCGGTGAGAGCCGCGGTCAAACGCTTCTGTGCCGCCTGTAAATCCGCAGAGATGGGACGGAAGATCCGCGCAAAGCTTGGCTCGGTCCGCTCACGAAGGCAGATGCCTTTTCCAGACACGTTTGTCATACATGCCCTCAAGTGACGGTATTGCCGCACAAGTCAGGTCTACGGTATTTGTTGAGCCGCAACCTCATACTCCTGCATCTTGCCGGGCGGTTAGATTCCCCTCACAACAACGGTTGCTCCCTTGGTGAGTCCAGCCCTGCCTGCCGGGACGTGAATCACACCATCGGCCTTGCACATCGCGTGAATGCCCATCGGCCCGCGATGCTCGACAGGATGGATTTGGCCATCCTCGGCCACCGTGACCGGAAGCCAGAAGTCCTTGTTGGCCTTGCGTCTGCGCACCGTTTCGGCAAGCTCTCCGCGCGAGAGGGCCGGTCTGAACCTGTGTCCTGCCAAGGCATAGAGGAACGGTTTCACCATCAGCGCAAACATGATGAAGTTGGAGACAGGATTGCCGGACAGGCCAAAACAGAACGTGCCATCCGAGACGCCCAAGAGGACAGGACGGCCGGAGTTGGCGCCTGTGCCGTCCAAGATCAGATCGACGAGATTCTCTTCGAGAATGCCGCGGACGAAATCGTGGTCGCCTTTCGCAATGCCACCGGACAAGACGACAACGTCATTCTCGGCCATTGCCTTTCGCAGAACCGTTTCTATTGCCTCTCGATCGTCAGCCACCAAGCCGTAGTTCCGGGGTACGGCCGATGCTCCAAGGACCAGGGCGGACAGTTGGAAGCTGTTGCTGTTGCGGATCTGGCACGGCCCGGGTTGGCGGCCAACCTCGACCAACTCGCTGCCGGTGGCAATGACGCCGACCGTGGGGCGCCGTGACACCAGGGGCCGGGAGCAGCCGACGCTGGCCAAAAGCGCAACGTGTTGGGCCTCAATCATTTCGCCAGCGTGGAGAATCGTTTCTCCGGCAGCGGCATAAGCCCCCTCAGGGCAGATGTTGTCCTCCGGACCGTTTGCATCACACCGGATACGCGCTGGGCTCAGGTGTTCGGCATGCTCGATCATCACCACACAATCGGCTCCCTGGGGAATCGCCGCCCCCGTCATGACCTTCGCGCACTCGTTGCGCCCCAGCAGCTTTTGCGGGGGGATCCCGGCGGTAATCGCCTCCACGACTTCAAGATCGTTACTGAGGTCGGCTCGGCGGCAGGCGAAGCCGTCCCGAGTGGATTGGCGGAATGGGGGCAGATCGATATCCGAGACAATGTCTTCCGCCAGAACACGATGAAAAGCCTCCAGCAGACCAACGCGCTCGGTGCCGACCCGATGGGCTGACGCCAGGTCCGTGACGATCTTCAGAGCGTCCTGTGATTCACGCATCGCTTGTGCTCCGGAATCGCTCATAGTCGGCCATGGTATTCAAGTTGGCGAACCAGTCCTCGTCATCGAGGGCCAGGAAACGCACCCTGCAGGAATTGTAGATGTCGCTAATCCGGCGGCCGCCTGACTCAAGGACGTCATTCATCGACCGGCGCGCGCTCCTGCGATACACGGCAAGCAGGGGCTGCTCCTTCCCATCTCTCGTTACCGGAATGACGACATCGGTCCCCTCGGCTGCGGCAAGCATTCGTCGCACGACAGGCAATCGAATCCTGGGAATGTCACACCCCACGAACAAGTTGAGCTCGCTGCGAGAGGACTCCAAGGCCGAGGCGATCGCCATCAGCGGTCCCTGGTCGGGTAGCCTGTCGCGAACCACGTCGAAACCCAGGAAGGAGAATTTCTCGGCGTCATTGGCACTGATGAGGACCCGGGTGAACGTCCCAGAGAGCTGTTGGCAGATATGCTCCACCATCGGTCGACCGTCGATCGGGAGCATGCTCTTATCTGTGCCCATTCGTCGGCTGCGTCCGCCGGCCAGGACGACGGCGGTCGCATCCTCCGTCAGCCGCCATCGGGTTGGGGTCCCCAACGCATAATTCCGCGTTGGGGGGCCCTCTCCCACAAGGCGAATGCGGTCGAGATCGAGATCGAAGCTCTTTCCATCGGAGAGCACGATTCTATCGGCATGCTGTCTTACCTGTTGGGCAGAGCGCTTCCAGGCCGGGCGATCCGTACGATCGACGATGAGGAACAACCCCGGTTCCACTACCTGCCGCAACGAGTTCGACTCACAGATCACAGTACTGTCACGGCCGACCACTTCAAGCAGGGCGCTCAGACCTTGCTGCAAGTGCGTCCGCAGGACACGCAGCCAGTATACCTTGTCGGCACCGGCCGTCAGCAATTTCCCCGTGTCTTTCCTCGAACAACGATCCGTTTCTTCTGCTATCCTGCATTCCCCATCCATCGAAGAGCAGACACCACAGCCCTGTCCCCCTCGGGGACAGGATTGTTCCCTGGATGCGACCGCCGTCACTTTGGCGCCGACGATCCGGTGCGTGCCACCGACCTGCCGAAGCAGCGCACACGCCAGCTCGGTCTTGCCCACATTGGACCCGGAGGAGCCGATCATCAGCATGTTTTCAAGCCGAATCATCCTGTCCCTCGTGCGGCTCGATGATCGTTCAACAGACGGATGACCTCGGGGCTCGAGGTGGGGTCAGTGGCACTAAGGACTCGGCTGGGAGCATCCGCATATACGTCCCGAACCGCATCGGCCAACTCCTGGCGCACGACGATCACGAGAGGCATCTTGCCGGCACGGACCAGCGCATCCACGCCGCTCCGCCAGCCCTCGGAGGCAAGCTCCAGCGGACCGAACTCATCCACGATCACCAGATCCGCCCCGTCGGCCGCGGCCCCATCGAGCGCCTGGCGGCCCAGTCTCAGTCCCTCTTCCATGAAGTGGAACCGCCCGACATCGCCCGGATCGTCGCGGCGCACGGCCAGAGAGGCCCGTGCTTCGCTTTGCAGATCCAGTGCCTCGAATCCGACCAGATCCCCATCCCGATAGACTGAAGGCGCCAAGAGTCCGGCCACGCGAAAGCCACCTTGCCTCGCCCTGCGGGCCAGCTCGACCACGCTCGTGGTCTTGCCGCCGTGTTTCGGCCCTGTCCACAGGATAAGCACCATACGGGACACAATCTATCGAACTGCGGGGTAGCTCAAGACGCACATCACGGCCGCAAAGGCCCAGAGTCCCAGAGTCAAGGCGGAGACGCCACCGGGAATCGGGTACCACCGCATGCCGAAAGGCATGGCGGAATAGGACTTCAGTCTCTGGCCCAGTCGAGCACTCAGAGGAACGGCCACGGCGCAGGCCAAAGCGGCCATGCTGCCGCCCATGAAGATGTGCTGAAGCACCTTGGCGAATCCGCCCTGTACCCAATGGTCGTACCGGAACAGGTACGTGATCATCAGGGCAAACGCCGCATAGCTCAGATAGGTCACGGCCGCCGCGCCAAGTGACTTCGCCCTGATCTTCAGTATGTCAAAGATGAGGTCGTAGCAGGCGCCGGTAATGAGAATTCCCAACAGATGACAACCGAAGAACGGGGAATTCAAGAACTTGTACAGCATGGCGCAGGCCGCGACCAGCGTGGCCGTGCCTCGTTGCGGGAAATACGACCGTGCCAGCGTAAGAACCGCCAGACCCACGGCGGTCAGCGGCACGGAGGCGTGGGGCACCTGCGCGGCATAGAGAGCACCTCCCAACACCGCTTCCGACATGCCCCACACGCCACCAAAGAACAGCATTCCCAAAATGTACTCTCGTTTCACGTTCGGTCTCCTTAAGATCGTCAGTCGAGGTCGTCCCCATTCACGATCCCATCGCCGTTCACGTCAGCCTGCTGCCAAGCGGCATTGAACAGATCGAGATCGGTCGAACTCATCTTTCCATCCTGGTTCAGATCGCCCACCGGCGGCACAGACGGCACGAGCAACTGGTCGGTGAAAAGCTTGTAGTCCCAGAGATCAACGTCGCTGTCGGCGTCCAGATCCGCCGGGCAAAGCCCTGCCACGCCCTCTTCGCTCAGCGTCAGGAGCTGATAGTAGTCGTAGCCCTCCCCCAGGTTCGTGTATTGTTCGAGCACACCGGTCACCGCGCGAAGACGCCGGCCCTTCTCCATCCCCGGCAGGTACAGATCATATTTCGGCCGGCTCTCGTTCATGTAGTCGCTCGCCCAGCACAGGGCACCGGTCTCGTTCGGCGCACGGAACCACTGGAGCTCGTAGTTATCCTGCGCCTTGCCTCTGTCCCGCTCGACCACCGCCACGTCTCGAATCTGCAAGAGCATGGACTCGAGTCTCTCGGCGCTGTGATCGGCCACGCCCCACGCGTCGGTCGCAGGCAGATAGGCGGGCGCTCGGATCTCGTTGACGTCTACGACGAGCGGCCGGGGGAGGGCATGGCCATGGCTCACCACGTGGAGGACCGGCTGAGAGCCGTCGGAATTCTCGTCCCAGTATTGCAGAAACGTCGTCCCGCGATTCTCCTCCACGAAGGTCTGCCGGATTTCGACCCAATCCCCAACGTTCACGCTCTCGAAGGCATCGCTGGCCCACCCCTTGATCTGAATGGCGCCCCAGCCATCGAGGGCATTGGGGTCCTGCAGGAACAGCCGGGGGCGCCCGCCGGCTACCTTGGCAATCGCGACACCGCCGGCGCAATCAACGACCTTCCCGTTGTAGGGGCTGGCCCCGTCGGGAGACTCGGTATACTGAATCTCAGAAATGGTCAGCACGCCACCGGCCGCGACCGCAGGAAGCCCACACCCGACACAAATGATCGCGACGCCAATTACCACCCTCGTCTTACCCCTGTTCACCATCGCTCCGATCCCCCTACAAATCGCAAATCGTAAATCATAAATCGCCAATCAATACGGATACCAGTCCGGGTCGTCCCGAGGCGGCGCCTCGAAATCGGGGGTCGCCGGCCACTCGGCCTTCCAAACCGTTTCTTTCCACGCCACATGAGAGTCACAGTGGAGAATGAAGCCTCCGAGCGTTCCTCCCGGTTTCGCGTGGTGGGCGCTGAAGGCTTTGGGGTAGCTCCCACAGTGGCGGCCTGCCGAACGGTTGAGCGTGTCGCCGCCGTATCCTTTGGCGGGGTCCAGCAACTGGTCGAAGAGCAGAATCACGCGCCCAGGCGTTCGAACCCTCGCCGTCTCCAGGAAACTGGGCATGTTGTTGCCGCCCGGGTGACCACGAGGGGCCCAGCAGTTGGCGTCCAATTCCAGACAGGAATTCATGGCGTACGAGAAGAACCCGTTCCGCAGCGGTTTGTACGAGTACAACGATTCGGGTGCCAGCCGCGCGGAGGGACACTGAAAGACCGTCTTGAGGCCGGGATAGGCGCCCCGGGTATGCTCTCGCCAAGGTTTCTCGCCCAGCAGAGGAGCAAGGACATCGACCCATCCGAACCAGTAGTCGGCGACCCCCTCGCGAGTGAACGGCTCTTGATCGCCGCAGCGGTCTCTGCCGTCGGCGTGCGGATAATACCCCGAATTCTCCCCGGCGTAAGTGACAAAGGCCAAGCCCCATTGCCGAAGCCGACTCTGGCAGACGGTCTGCTGCGCCAACGATCGGGCCCGGCCCAACGCGGGCAGAGCGAGCGCCAGGAGCAGGGCCACAATAGAGATCACCACCAGAAGCTCGATCAGGCTGAATCCGCGCCGGGGCTCAACCTCACAGAGGAATTTCTCAAAGGACACCTGCACGGCGGCCTCGACATCGCGGTGAAAACGACAGTAGGCCCGAAGCCATCGTTGCCCTTGCTCGGTGAGTACCGTCCGGCCGCCCTCCCGACCGCCGCGCTGCTGTTCGAGCAAGACGACGCCCAAAGTATTCTGGGCTTTTCTCAGATCACCCCACGCCTTGCGGTAGCTGATGTGCAGCGCGTCACTGGCGGCGCGCAGTGATTCCTGGGCTTCGATGTGTTCGAGGAGCCGGCACTTGCCATCCCCGAAGGCACCCTCGATGCCCGGACCGTTCAGCCACAGCTTGAATCTTGGCGTTAGCTGATTCATCGCCGTCCCGGGGTTCCGCCTACGAGAAACAACCCAACTGGCAACGGCCCAGACGGATCTTCTCCTGATCGCAGACGCGGCCGATCCGTTTCGGCTCCACGCCCAATTCGGCTGCAAGGCTCAAGGCCTGGGCACACGTTAGCGTCCGGCGACCATCTGCCTCCTTCGACCGGTCGAGGACGATCTTGGTCAACTCCTTTTGCGACTTCATACGTACCCCTTCCCCAACTCATTGCCCTTATGTCGAGCTCGACATAACGATCTCTCCAACAGACGTCACGCAGGATGTGGCGCCTCTGATGACGGAAGCGCACGGCTCTTACATCTTGAGCAGCATCTTGTAGGACTTCAATACCTGTTGCGCCCTTTCGAGCGTCATCTCGGGGATGCTCAGCAAGACTTCCACCCGCTCGCTGTCGCTCATCAGGACCATCTTCTGCAGCATCTCCTTCGTCAGGTATTGGCCGTAATCAAAGACCGTCAGAGAGGCCTGAATTCTCTCAATCTCACTTTCGGGGACGTTGTAACTCCGCACATGCCGCATCAGCAGCACCGACCGGTGCTCCTCGTCGAGAGGCATACCGGCAAACCTTCTCTCGGTATGGCAGCGGGTGCATTGTCCCTGGGAAGCCAGCTCGATCGAAGGCGCCGCCATGGCGATCAGGTCGGATTTGGTCGCCACCGCCCCCAGCGTCTCCACTCTCTGGTTCAGAGCGAAGACCATGTTGCAGACGAACACCACGAGAACCGTGTTCACCACCAGAAGACCGCTGATCATCACTTTCAGAAATGTGCCGTTCATAGTTTATCACTCGCTGAACCCCTGTGTTGTATGATTAGGCAGTTTCCCGGCGCGTGGTCTTCTCGTAAACCGGGAAATTGCGCACGATAAAACGGAAGGCCAGCAATCCGCCCGCGACCACGCCCAGCGAAATCAAGTACTCCGACACGGCGGGGCTGTAACTCTGCCACGTGTGAGCCTGGATGCCAATGACACTGACGTTGAGCCGATGGATGAACACGCCTGCTATCGTCAGGAGGCTGCCCCAAAACAGACCCCTTTCCGTATGAGCGACCTCCGGCGTGGCCAGAAGCGCCAACGGTAGAGCCGAGCCGATGGCCAGTTCCGTCCAGAACATCACCGCCTGCGGACTCAACGTAAACGCGGTGAAAACCGCTCCGCGGACGGCCACGTCCACGACCCGCACCACCAGATAAATCGAGATCAGGATTGGGATCGCTTTGGCCAGGCCCGACAGAAGCTCCACCTCGGGTTCACGGCGGAAGAGCCGGGCGCTGACGATCCCCTCGAAGACCACCATCGCCGGGCCCACCATGATCGCCGAGAGCAGAAACTCGATCGGCAACAGGGGCGTATGCCACAACGGACTGAGCTTGTGCGGGACGATCAGGAACAGAGAACCCAGGCTCGATTGATGCAGGGTGCTCAACAGCACGCCGGCCATGATCAGCAGGATAGGCACCGGCCGGCTGCGCGGGACCACGCCGATCGTCTGCAGCAGCTCAAAGAGCACCGTGATGACAAGGATCACTGCGACCCAGCGGAGGCTGCTCGTCATGGCGTAGGTGAACAGAGTGATCAGAACGATCACCACCAGCGGCGTGAATCTCTCCCACAGCCGCATCAGGCTCTGCCACTTGAACCTTTCCAGAATGCTGGGGGCAAACTCGAAGATCAGGATGGTCGAGTAGGTCGCGACGCACCAACCGACTTCAAACATCACACTCTCGTGCTGCCAGTTCCAGGGCAGAAACATCCGCCACATCACGATGCCCCGACCGAGGTCGATGAACAAGGCGATCACGAACAAGATGTAGCCCAGCAGCGCCGTGAGAATCGCCGGCCGCGCGAGCGGGTGATATTTCTTGTTGCCCCAGATATAGATCGCCGCCGTCAGGGTGAAACCGCCGGCCGCCAGGGCAATCCCGGTCAGGATATCGAAGCCGATCCAGAAACCCCACGGGTAGGAATCATTGAGGTTGGTGGTGGAACCCAAGCCAAACAGGAATCGTTTGAGGGTCAGCACCACCCCGACAAGGAGCAGGACCCACAGCACGAATTGACCCAACAATCGGGGTTTTCCTTCTGCGATGAAGGTATCACTCATGGCCGCTGCCCTCACTTTCCTTGGCCTCGGATTCGATCTTCCTGCGCCTGGCGCTATAGACACCGATCATACCCAGCGACAGGCCGACAATGACATAGGGCGGTGCCTTCATCGCCCGACTGGTGTTGACGGCCAGGGGTTCGGTGGGCAGATTCGTCGGATAGTGCAACTGCTCGAACGGCACGCTCGACAGATGCAGGACGCACGTGCCGCCCACCTCGTTCTCTCCGTAGATATGTTGATAGTATTTGCCGGGATTCTCTTCGAGCCGCCGGTGCGCTTCGGCCAGCAGCTCGTCCCTCTCCCCCCAGACGATCGCATCGGTCGGGCACGTTTTGGAGCAGGCCGGCTCGGTGAAGCCCTCTTTGCCCTGCTTGAGCCGATCGAAGCACATCGTACATTTGCGGATACTGGGCCAGGCCTTGTCCCATTCGAATTTAGGGATATGGAACGGACACGCCAACATGCAGTAGCGGCAGCCGATGCAGCGCTCCGTGTGCCAGATGACCGGCCCTTCCTCGGTCTTCTCCAGTGCCTGGACCGGACACGATACGACGCAGGCCGGCCATCTGTCTCGATCTTCGGCATCAAGGCCACAGTGCATGCACTGCTGTTTGCCGAACACCCACTGGAGACGGCCGCCCAGCTCGACCTCATTGAACGTCAGCAGGGTCCACGTCTTGGCCGAGAGATCGGGGGGATTCTGATACCCTCGATTGCCGAACTCCGCCGCTGTTTCTTTCTGGGCGGGAAGAAAACTGGTCTCCTCGCCCTCCAGGCCGTTCCATTGCTTGCAGGCGACCTGACAGCCCCGGCAACCAAGGCAGCGGGTGGAATCGATCAACATCGCTTTCATGGAACAGGTCTCCTTCCCGGTCATGCTTTGACCACATCACACAGGAACGCTTTATATTCCGGGATCGTCGTGTTGGCGTCGCCGATGTGGGGGGTCAGGACGTTGGCGCTGCTTTCGATGTCCTCCCCCAGCCGCTTGCGGCGTCTCTCGGCATCCAGGCCGGCATAGCCGAAATGCCAGGGAATGGCGATATGATCGATGACCTTGCCGCCGCACCGGAAGGTCTGGAATCTTCCCGTCACCAACGCCCAAGCCTTCATCTCGCCCCGCTTGGTCTTGATAACCACCAAGTCCCCGTTCTCAATGCCTTTGCGACGGGCCAAGTGCTTGCTGATCTGCACAAACGGATCGGGGAAGAGCTCCACCAGCCAGGGCAGATTCCGCGTCATGGCGCCCGCCTGCCAGTGCTCGCATAAGCGGAAGGTGGTGGCTACGATAGGAAACTCTTCCGGCGTTCCCCTCTCGTCCGGCCGCCAGACCGTCGCGACCGGATTGAAATCCCACCCCCTTTCCTTATCACGCCCCAGCAATTGCAGCTTGCTGAGCGTGAGAGGACTTTCCCAGGGCTCATAGTGCTCGGGGAAGGGTCCATCAGTCGGAGTGCTCGAGAATAGGGCGCCATGTCCGTCAGGCCTCATGATGAAGGAATATCTTGAGGCGCTATTTGGGGTGCCGTCGAGATTTTCCAGCGGCGGCCAAGGGCCGTCCGGAACGTCGCCCACCCATTTGCCGGTGTTCCAATCATATTTGATCACGTAGCGGTTAGGATCGTAGGGCCTGCCTTTGGCATCACAACTGGCCCGATTATAAAGGATGCGGCGATTCACCGGCCAACACCAGGCCCAGTTCGCGTGCAACCCGACAACCCGGCCCGCGCCGCAGACGGCGTCATATTCCGGCGTCGCCGGGTCCGGTTCGGCGATCCGTTTGGCCATACGATTGACCAGTCTTCTGCCGCTGTGTTCGACCACCTGGATGCCTTTTCGCATCGCCTCAGGCTCATGTTCCAGTTCCACAAAACTGCCGCAGTAAATCCAGCAGCCGCAGCAGGTGGTTCCGTCGGCCTGGAGATTGGCGAAGGTGGGGATCTGGGGGCCGGCCTGGCTATCGCTGATCCATTGATAGCCGTTGATTTCCATGGCCACCTTCCGGATGTCCGGCTCCTCGTGTTTTGGATCTGGATGATCGTAATTCCAGTGCAGATGCACAATCGGCTCCGGAAATACCCCGCCCTCGGCGTACAGCTCTTTGAGTCTCTTCACCAACCGATCCAGGATGTAGGCGTCGCTGCGGGAGTCGCCCAGCGGAGAAACCGCCTGGTAACGCCACTGGGTCCATCGGCCGGAATTGGCGATGCTGCCCTCTTTCTCCACCGAGCTGCAGGCTGGCAGCAGAAACACCTCGGTATTGATCTTGCGAGGGTCGACACCGGGCCGCTTCCAGAAACAGGCCGTCTCGGTCTCCCACAGGTCCGCCGCCACTAACCAGTCCAGCTTCTCCAGGGCCCTGCGCTCCACATTGGCGTTGGGTCCTCCCACCGCAGGATTCTGGCCCAGAATCATGAACCCTTTGATGGTGCCGGCGTCCATCGCTTCAAACAAGCCGATATGCGAATAGTTGCCGCTGCGCTTGGGAAGATAATTGAAGCAGAAACCGCCAGCCCGGTCTTTGGTGGCGTGATCACCCCACCAGGCCTTCAGCAGGCTAACGATGTACTTCGGATAATTGCCCCACCAGTTGGCCGAGAGCGGATCCTTGGTCGTAGGAGCGCTGCTCTTGATATAAGCGTCCAAATTCGTATCGGCTGGCACCGGCGACTTCAGATAACCCGGCAGAATGTGAAACAACAGGGCGTGATCGGTGGACCCTTGCACGTTGCTTTCGCCGCGGAGGGCGTTGATTCCGCCGCCGGCCACACCCACGTTGCCCAGGATCATCTGTAGAATGGCGTAGGTGCGGATATTTTGCGTGCCGCTGGTATGCTGCGTGGTGCCCATCGCATACAACCAGGTGGCCGACCGGGTGGGCAGGTACGTACTGGTGTAGATGTCGCAGATACGGCGATAATCGTCCGCCGGGGTGCCCGTGATGCTGCAGACGGTTTCGGTATCGTACCGCGAAAAATGCTTTTTCAACAGTTGGAGCACGCAACGGGGATGTTGCAGCGTCTTGTCGCGTTTGGGGATGCCGTCCGCATCCAGTTCATAGCCCCAGGAAGCGATGTCATAAGAACCGCCCCGGTTCTCCGGATGGGGCTGATACCCGCTGAACAAACCGGTCTCCGCGTCGAAATTGAAATCTTCTCTGATGATAAACGAAGCGTTGGTATGGGTGAGCAGGTAGTCCTGCTGGATGCGATTGTTTTGCAGGGCGTAGTTGATCATCCCGCCAACAAAGGGGATATCCGTGCCGCTGCGGAACTGGGCGTAATGATCGGAAAAGGAACTGGTCCGGGTGTAACGGGGATCGGCCGAGAGGATAATGGCGCCCGCCTTCTTGCGCGTGCCGCGTTTGACGGGCCGTCCGTCCGTCCACGGGATCCCCTCCTGAGCCCGCTGGATCCATCGCGAGGCGATGGGATGGCAACTGGCGGTGTTGGAGCCCATCACCATCACCACGTCGGCGTTGACCATATCCACAAAATGGCTGGTCATGGCCCCGCGCCCGAACGACGCCGCCAACGCCGCCACCGTCGAGCTGTGGCAGACACGGGCCTGATGCTCCAGGTACGTCACGCCGAGCATCCGGGCAAACTTGGAATACAGGTGACACTCTTCGCTGTCCAGCGCTGCTCCACCCAGACAGGCCAGCCCGTTGGTCCGGTTGATCAGCTTGCCGTTTTCCTCCTTCTGGAAAGTCTCATCCCGCGTCTTCTTGATCAGTCCGGCGATTCGGGATATGGCATCGTCCCAGGTGATCTCCTTCCACTCCGTAGTCCCAGGCGCGCGGTGCCGGACCTTGGTCAAGCGCCGCGGGTTGTTGGCCACCTGGTACAACGCCCCCCCCTTGCTGCACAGAGTGCCCTGGTTCACCGGATGGTCAGGGTCTCCCTCCGTATTCACCACTTTGCCGTCTCGCGCCGACACCACCAGACCGCAACCACACCCGCAATAGGGACAGATCGTCATGGTTTCGACGGTGCGTTGCGTCTTGAATTCCGGCGGGGCGGCCTGGGCCCGCCGAGGCGTGCCCAGGAGAAAACCCAGCGATGCGCCGATTCCCGCACCGGTGCCCGCCAGAAGACTTCGCCGCGTCATCTCCATTCTGAGGACCTCCTTTCGCATGAGTCAGAGACTGCCGGTCCGGGAAAGCGGCCGAACCTGCTTCCCAGGACCTCCTGATCTTCATCAGCTATTGGCACGCCGCCCCAGGCTGTTCACAACGAGCCAGCCACACGGTTTCGGCGATATAACCTTCTCTCAGCGCGATAGGATCCAGCACAACCGTGGAGAAATAGTCCCGGTCATAATCCCAATCGCCTTTGCCGGATTCCTCCGGGCACACGATCGTCTTGAGGTATCTTCTACACCTGTCGCAGACGTAAATGCGATAGGAAGCGAACTCGTTGACGGTAAGATAGCCCAGTTGATCCTGGGATTGATTCTTGCAGAAAGGGCACCCGATCCGTGGAAACGACCAGGAGGTATTGCAGCAGCAGCACCAAAGCTGCCGATGCCCCGGGGCACCGATCAATCTCCCCAAGACCGGGCTGTGGCCGCAGACCGGACAATAGCCCTCTTGCCAAGAAACTGTTTGCGTTTGGTCCCAGAGATGCCGGGCGGCTTGTTGGCGGAACGGACGGGCCAGGTAGATCGAAAAGAACTGCAGAGCGTCAAGATCGATGGAGAACTCCCCGGCCCAGGCCTGTAGCGCATCCCAACGATGTTGGAGGGTCGCTTCCAGCAACTCCCGTACCGGGATGCCCCCACGGCGTACCCCCTGCTCCAGTCTCTCCCAGTCTTCAGTCTTCTCGGCCAGATGTCCCCGGAATACGCGTAGGAGTGACTCAAAAACGCTTTCAGCAACAGCGTTCTTGATCTGAATATGCCCCGGATCCAGCAGGGGCTTGCCCTCCTTCAGCTTCTTCTGAATCGTGTCACTATTCCGTTCGATGGGGAAACAACCGTACAACTCCGCCTCAGAAACCATCGTCCGCGCGGCGCGTAGGGCTTCCGACAGCTCGCACGCAGGTCTCTGAGTATGTCCTTGCTCTGCCAATGACATCTCGTCTTCTATTAACGCCGATTCCAGCAAGGGCAGGCCGAAAGCCCGCCTGGTTGCATCGTCCATTGTCACCTTCGGTTGCCTGGCACGTAATACGGTAAGCGAGCCAGATCCATAGCGATATCGATCGTGATCACCTTGACGGCCCGCGGGACGGCAATCCGACACGGGGAGAAATTCAGGATGCCTTTGATCCCGGCTGTCACAAGGGCACCCGCCACCTCCTGGGAAGCACTTCCCGGGACGGCGATGATTCCCAGATGGATGCCTCGCGCCTCGAGAAGGCCCAGCGAGGCAATGTCCTCGATGAGCACGCCTGCCTTTCTTCGGCCGATCTTACGCCGGTCGATGTCGAAAGCCGCCGCAATCTCAAAGCCATAGATGTGGAACCCGGGAAACGCCAGAAGTGCCGATCCCAGATTGCCGACTCCGACCAAGGCGGCCTTATGTCCCGTGCCGAGGCGCAGAATCTTGTTGACGCGGCTAATCAGACTACGCAGATCGTAGCCCACCCCCGGGGTGCCGAAGTCGCCGAAATAGGAGAGATCTTTACGAATCTGCCAGGGCTGGACGCCGATCTGATCGGCGAGTTCCTTGCTGGACGCGCTCACGGCACCGTCTCGGGAAAGGTACAGTGCTCCCCGAAGATAAACCGGCAGGCGCCGGACCGTCTCGTCTGGAATCTTGTGGTACCGCATACGTCCAGTTCCGAGCGACTGTGTTCACATCTGCAGACAGCCCTTGCGACGCTACAAGCCTCGCGCCCTTGGCCCCCACAACCAGGGCCCGACTGCTTTCTTCGCGAGAGCTAGGGTGGCACAATCTCATGGAGCTTGGCCAGTAGCTCATCGATGACGAATGGCTTGTCCAGCACGGCGGCCGCCCCGGCCTTCTGGGCCCGCGCATGGATGACGCTATTGCCGAAGGCCGTGATCAGGATCACGGGAGGAAATCCTGCCCGGTCATGCCAGGCTTCGAGAATCTCCAGCCCGGTCCACCCCGGCATGCGGATGTCGGAGATGATGGCATCGAAATCCAAGGCCCTCTGGCATCCAACAAGCGCTGCCAGGTGGGCAAGCAGATCGACGCCGTCACGGCATTCCACCGCGGTGTAGCCATCCGTGCGCAGCACCTTGACCAGAAGCTGCCGCATCGCATCGTCATCTTCGGCAAGAAGGACGCGGGGCCGGCCACCGGTTCTCGGTGCCACGGGGGGCACTCCCGGATCGTCATCTTCAGAGGCACGGTTGTTCTGGATCATTGTGTCACCGTACCGCCATGTCTTGTGGCATCTTCGCCTTCCCGGTGAGCAAATCCGGTGCCAGCCCTTCGGGCGCCGTGACGGCCGACGGAATCAGACTGCGGGAGCCGGCACCAGGGGCTGCGCCCTGGCGTTTGAGGCTGGTTTGGGTTGCCCTGGTGCGTAAGAGTGTCTGGAAATGTCTACCCGAGAAGGTGTGGCAAAATGCCCCACCGAGGAACAATGCCACGGGGTGAACGATTGTCGAACCCGGGGGCTTGCCCGCCTTGTACGTTCCACTTTCTTAGCGGCCCATCGCCTTCCCAGGGGCTAGAACTTCTCGTCGCGGTCCGCCGCCCCATAGAGACAGAGCTTGCGATGCAGAGTCTTGCGGTCAAATCCCAGCACGCGGGCGGCCAGAGTCTTGTTTCCTCCCACCGCCTGCAGAACGTGGAGGATGTAACGCCGCTCCACCTCCTCCATAGGGATCAGTTCCGCCGGATCATTGCCGCCAACAAACACATGCGAGCTGTGGTAGGCCCGGATCTTCTCCGGCAGATCCTCGACCATGATTTCTTCGTGGCGTGTCAAAGCCACCGCATGCTCGACGGCGTTGCGCAACTCACGCACGTTTCCTGGCCAGGTATAGCCGAGCAGCTTGGCGGCCACGGCGTGTGACATTCCCGTGACCTGCTTGCCGGACGGGACGGCAAACTGGGCGAGGAAATGCTGCCCGAGGAGCAGGACGTCCGTTCCCCGCGACCGAAGCGGCGGCAATTCGATCTGGACGACGTCGATACGAAACAACAGGTCCTCGCGAAACCGCTCTTCTTCGACGGCCGCTTCCAGGTCGCGATTCGTGGCCGCGATGATCCGGACATCGAAGGGCACCTCCTGATCGGCGCCGACCGGGCGCAGCCGGCGTTCCTCCAGAGCGCGGAGCAGTTTGGGCTGCAGGCTCAGAGGAAAGGCACCGATCTCGTCGAGGAACAGGGTGCCACCGCTCGCCTGCAGGAACAACCCCCGGCGTTCCGCCTTGGCGTCGGTAAACGCCCCCCGTTTGTGACCGAAAAGCTCGCTCTCCAGGAGGGACTCCGGAATCGCCGCACAGCTCACCGCGACGAAAGGGCCTCCGTGGCGATGGCTCTGGGCGTGCAAGGCTTTGGCCACCAACTCCTTTCCCGTGCCACTCTCTCCACAGATCAGCACGGAGACCTCGGAGTCGGCGATCCGTCGGATCCGGTCAAAGAGCTGCTGCATGGGCACACTCTCGCCAATCAGCCCTTCGCATCGCGCCGATTTCTCCACGATCTCGCTCAGTTTTTTCACTTCCTGCTGCAACGAGTGGTGCTTCGCGGCCCGTTTGAGGACGAACCCAAGCATACTCATTTCGATCGGCTTGGTGACGAAATCGTAGGCCCCGGCCCGTAGCGCCGCCACGGCGGTCTCCAGGCTGCCGAAGGCGGTGATGACCACCACGGGCAGGTCCGGGCGGTTGGCGACGATCCGTTCGCAGAGATCCACGCCATTCATGCCCGGCATGTTCAGATCGGTTAGAACGACGTCGAACTCCGCGGTTGGCAGCACAGAAAAGGCCGCTTCGGCTGAGGTATACCAGGACGACTCGAAGCCGCGCGTGCGCAGAAAGGCCGCGGTCATCTCACACATGTTCTGATCGTCATCTACAATCAAGACTCGTGCCGGCATGTCTCCCCTTCTCTTGGCAAGCAGACACAGAAGCGGCTTCCTTTCCCCGGGGTACTCTCGACGGCAATCCAACCGCCATGTTCGCGGATGATTCCCTCGGCAATCGCAAGGCCAAGGCCGGTGCCTTGGCCGGGGCCCTTCGTCGTAAAGAACGGCTCAAAAATGCGCGGCAGGTTCTCTTCGGAGATCCCTTCTCCCTCGTCCCGAATAGAGATACACACGTGTTGTCTGCCGGGGTCAGCTTGGCCTGCCGGAGGACGCGCCGTGGCGGGGCCTATAGTCACCTCCACATTTCCACCGTGAGGCATTGCTTGCACCGCATTCGTGGTCAGGTTCAACAGGACTTGTCTCATCTGTTCGACATCTGCCCTCACGACAGCCGTTTCATCACCGTCTGCCAGGATCAGTTTGACACTCCGCTTCTGGGCCAGCGGGACCACCAGGTCCAAGGTCTGGCGTGCCAGTTGTCGCAGATCGACCGGCGTTCTTTGGCCCGGTCGCTGCCGGGCAAAATCAAGAATCCGGCGGACGGTGTTGGCGATGCGTTCGCTCTGGGCCTTGATGGTCTGAGCACTCTCGGCGGCCTCCTGCGATGACAGACTCCCTCCGGCGATCATGCCCGCGTAGCCGGAGATGACATTCAGCGGCGTGCCCAGTTCGTGCGCGATGCCCGAGGCCAGTTT
>Ga0315289_10005388_pt1 | contig 18918 bp, 19 predicted proteins | sample YL17G11_40_MG_FD_203452 | JGI IMG/M metagenome (GOLD analysis project Ga0315289, IMG submission 203452) | Sediment microbial communities from Yellowstone Lake, YNP, Wyoming, USA - YL17G11_40 | ecosystem: Environmental > Aquatic > Freshwater > Lake > Sediment | place: USA: Wyoming | collected...
GCGCTGGTTCAACGAGAACGGCTACACCGAGACCCAGAGCCCCATGTTCATCACCGCCGCCTGCGAGGGGGGCAGCACCCTGTTCGAGGTGAAGTACTTCGACAGGCCCGGCGTTTACCTGAGCCAGAGCTGGCAGCTGTACGCCGAGGCGATGATCGCGAGCCTCGGGAAGATATACACGATTGCGCCGAGCTTCAGGGCCGAGCCCAGCAGGACTAGGAGGCACATCAGCGAGTTCTGGCACCTTGAGGTCGAGCAGCCCTGGACGGATCTGGCTGGCATCATGAGGGTCGGCGACGAGCTGGTCAGCTACATGGCCCACGTGCTTGCGGAGGAGATGCCCCGTGAGGTGAGGGCGACGGGCAGGGACCCGAGTGAGCTGCTCAGGGTCGAGCCTCCCTTCCCCCAGATCACGTACGACGAGGCGGTGGAGACCGTTCAGAGGGACGGCGTCGAGATGCTCTGGGGCGACGACTTCGGCTGGCAGCAGGAGGAGCCGCTGACGCGGCACTTCGACTCGCCTTTCTGGGTCCGGGGCTTCCCGAGCGGCATCAAGCCTTTCTACCACATGCCTGACCCGAAGAGGCCCGAGGTGACGCTCTCCGCGGACCTGATGGCTCCTGAGGGCTACGGTGAGATCATCGGGGGCGGGCAGAGGGTCCACGACTACGCGCAGCTGCTTCAGAGGGTCCTGGACGACGGCCTGAGGCCTGAGGACTACAGCTGGTACATCGACCTGCGTAGGTGGGGGACGGTGCCTCACAGCGGCTTCGGGCTGGGGATCGAGCGGGTGCTCTGCTGGATGCTGAAGCTTGAGCATATCAGGGACGCGATCCCGTTCCCGAGGGACATGAGGCGGGTCTTCCCGTAGGCTTATCCTACGCTACTATGGATAAGGCGAAAATTTTTTTACGTATCATGAAGCCCCGGGGGGGAGCCCCCTAGTGTTTTTTCGGGTCGTTTTCGGGGAAGGGGTCTTGGAGTGGCTTAAGTGGGTTATCATTCTGGGCTCTGGTAACTTGTCGGGACTCAGAGCCTAGAAAAGGTGAGTGGTAACTGGCGGGACTTTATTTTATTTTAAATAAAGGTTCCGTCAAGTCTTCGGTTGATCTATGGGCTGTAAAAAATCGGTTGATCTTTATTACCTATTTTAGATCGCTTGATCTTAAATTAAGATGGGGGCCTTGTTAAAATCGAAGATTTTATCATTTCTGCTGTAATTAATCTTCGTTCATCACATACATCTCTTAAATGAGGGCTACAAGCATCCTCCTTATAATAAAGGACACAAAGAACACCTTCATCTTTAGCAATTTTGACCGCAGGCACAAAATCGGCATCCCCACCAACTATTATCGCCCGATGGATTTGATGAGTTGCCGATAATCTTACTAAGTCACACGCTAATAGTACATCGACGCCTTTTTGTTCAACTTCAAATGGATCGCGTTTAACAAGTCGTAGTCTTCCTTCTCTTAAAATAAATCGATCTAATCGCCCTAATCGATCAGCGTACTTGTCATAACTTGCCTTTCTCTCTCTTTGTTCAGAAGTTGGGGGGTTATCTTGGTACGGAGGGCAATGATAATAATATGTTCTCCACCTCATACATTCAGGGCTACATAGTTTCTCAGAGAATTTAATATAATCAAGTTTTTCTCTACCTATAAAATAATCTTTTATTTTATCTATATAACCTCCATCGAGAAAAACTACTGCTCGATCCATAAAAATTCTCCCACGTGACAATTGCTGCCGTCCTACGTGGACAGAGCCACTTTGAACGACAGCCCATATACCGAATGGGGGGAGGTAATCTATGGATTTAAAAGTTATGGTTGTGGAGCCCATTATTTTTCCTATTTTGAAAGCTAATTATGGTTTTAAAGAGGCGATTAATCGAGACTTTTGAATTTCAAGGTCTAATTCTTGCCCCTCTTTCCAACCTAGTTCAGTAATTGTACTCTCGGGAAGAATTATAACATATTTGTAATGAGTTTTGTCCTTGTACTTATAGGCGACCTGCTTCTGGAGCTTCATTTATGGTACCACCCTATTCTTGGGGGCTTTGTCTATTATCGCTTTCCATCGGTTCCCCTGTAGGTCCATCTTGATTCCTGATACTTCGGCGGGGGTCTTTCCATTTAGTCCCATGTGTGGGCGTATGAAATTGTAGTAGTTTTGGAAGCCCTCAATAAACGCTATCTTCTCGTTATCTAAGTCTCTCATCGTCTTCGTCCTCTCTCTCACAGTTCCATTTAATCGCTCGACCATGTTGTTGTTCGGGTGCTCCCTGATACTTGGGAGCCTGATGTGTTGGGCTCTGGGGCCCTTGAGGGTATAGAACTCTTTGTTGAATGTCTTCCCGTAGGATTGTAGACCGTCGGTTATCATGTAATCGTGTTTCTCTTCACCGCTTGTTGCTTTGGCTATGGCGAAGACTAGCTGAGCGTCAGCGACTTCCCTCTTTGTGCTTATCTGGCTTGCTAGCAGTGGGGAAGCCATACGCGGTGAGGGCCAACAGCGGCGAGTTCGGGAGGGAGTTCTACGCGAGGCTCCAGATGGGCGGGCAGCTGACGGTGCCGCCGGAGGTCGTGGTGGACGAGGAGCTGGAGATAGGGGACCTTCTGGACGTAGCCCTCGAGGTGGAGCCCTAGAGCCCCTCCTTCTCCTCCTTTAGCGTGTACATCCAGTAGCCAAGGCTGACCTGCCAGACGCTGACGCAGAGGGCGGAGATGGCCTCTGGGAGGGCGACGCCCCGCCAGGGGAGCATCCAGATGACGACGCCGACGACTGCGGCGCTCCATGCGAGGATGGCGAAGCGCCTCATGTTCGTCCTCCAGTGGTAGGCGCCCATTATGGCGAGCATGACGGCGAGGCTGGCGAAGAAGGCGAAGCTGACGACGTAGTGCCAGGGCTTTATGGTCTCGTTGACGACGCCTATGAGGATGAGGAGGACGGACGAGGCGAGGTGGACGGCGCTCCCCGCCATGCCGACCTTGCTCCCCTTCGTCAGCTCGAAGAGGCCGGCGCTGAACATCATCATCACCGCCCCCGTCAAGGGGAGCCCTGAGTTGAATAGGACCGCCTCGAAGCCGTCCACGCCCAGGTCGCTGAGGGCGTTCATGGTCCAGCTGAACCACGGCGCCTGGCTGATGGCGAGGAATACCATGATGAAGCCGACGACCGGCGTGAGCATGCCGAAGAAGCCGCAGAGGCGGAGTATCCGGACGTTCATGGTGGACTAGGTGTGGGACGAGGATTCAAGTTTTACCCCTCAGTAGGGCCGCCGAGCCTACTTCAGATACGTCCTCACTCCCCTCGACTCGAGGAGCCTTGAGAAGCCTGAGGACCTGATGGCCGTGACCAGCGTGTAACCTATCACCGCGACGGCGACGAGGCTGCTGAGGGTCAAGCTCACCATCATCGCCGCCCAGACGGGGAGGCTGAAGCCGAGCTCCGGCGGGGGGAAGAAGACCCACAGGTAGCCACCAACGACGAAACCGATCACCAGCGAGCCCGCAAAACAGGCAGGAAGAAGCCTCGTCCTGAGCTTGAAGATCAGGGCCGCCGCCAGAAGGTTCGCCAACGGCCCCAGGACGACATCAAGGGGGCCCAGGAAGTAGTAGGCGTTCCCAACGAGGGCGCCCAGGCCGACGCCGAAGACGACAGGCCAACCGAGGAGGGCCGCCAGCGGAATCAAGCAGTCGGCGACCCTGAGCTGAATAGGACCAAAAGAAACAGGGGCGAGAACGATTACCAATGCCGCGTAGAGCGCGGCCACGACAGCCGTCAGGCTGATCTCTCTCACGTTCAACTCTATTGCCTCCCTTCACCGGGGTTTCTACGGCGGAATCGGGTGGGAGGCCCCACTCACCCGCCACAGAAGCAGAGCGGACACGGAGAATATAACCGTTCCCGAAGGCGGCACCGCCCTCCAGAGGCTCGTTCAGGTCCAGGAACCATGTCCCGGTTCCATCTTCTGTGTGTAAGAGCCACCAACTTACAAGGGGATATAACAGCCTTCGGGCACGCATCAGTCAGGGCTCGCCCAAAGGGAGGCTAACGGGTTTCCTCACCTTTCTCCCAAGTCGCCTCCAGCCCCCCTGCATAGGGAGCCCCACTCTCCAACTTTAATATCCCCATCCCAATTGATCAGCCATGGAGACCATCGACCTCAAGAAGGAACTTAAGAGGTTCTACACTGCCAAGACCAGACCGGAGATAATCGACGTCCCTGAGGGCAGGTTCCTGGCGTTCGACGGCAGGGGCGAGCCAGGCGGAGAAGAGTACACGGCTGCCCTGAACGCCCTCTACGGCGTCGCCTACACCCTGAAGTTCGGCCTGAAGAAGAGGGGAGTCGCCGACTTCACGGTCATGGGGCTCGAGGGGCTATGGTGGTGGGACGACCCGACCATCGTATGGCTAGAGGACGCGCCGCCCAGGGAGACCTGGAACTGGAAGTCGATGATTAGGATGCCGGACCTGGTGACCGAGGAGATGGTGGAGGCCGCCAAGGCCGAGGTGAGGGAAAAGAGGGGCCCCGCTGCCGACAGGGTCAGGCTCGAGCCTCTCAACGAGGGGCTCTCAGCCCAGATACTCCACGTCGGGCCGTACAGCGACGAGCCGAGAAGACAGAAGATACTTCACGCCTTCATAGAGGAGCTGGGTTACGGGCTGAGGGGGCGCCACCACGAGATCTACATGGGTGACCCGCGGAGGACGGCGCCCGAGAGGTTGAAGACGATCCTCAGGCACCCTGTGGAGAAACGATAAACCGATCGTCACCACCTAAATACTCCGGTAACGTTTAGAGGTGCGTAGATCCTCCGGGGACAGAGCTTGATCGACTACCACGTGCACGAGCGCCACTCCAGGGATACCAGTTCAGCGACCGTCGAGAACTACGTCAGGGCGGCGGAGGAGAGGGGGATAGACGAGGTCGCCTTCACCACCCACCTCATCACGGCGGGCCCGGATGTCGACATAGGGATCAGGCTCCACGAGATACCAGAGTACATCGACGAGATCCAGCGGGCGCAGGAGACGACGAAGGTAAGGCTCCTCGCCGGCCTTGAGGTCGACTACTTCCCCCAGGAGGAGCGGAGGCTCGAGAGGATACTCGGCGAGCACAGCCTCGACATCGTCCTCGGCAGCACCCATTACGTCAACGGCGTCGACATAGGCTCCAGGAGGCAGGCGGAGGAGTTCTTCGCAAGGAGGCCCATCTCAGAGGGAGCAGACGAGTACTACACGGTCTGGAGGAGGGCGATCGAGAGCGGCCTCTTCGACGTCATGGCTCACCCAGACTACTGGAGGAAGTACATCCACATCTTCAGGCAGCCGGTCGGCTGGGACGACTTCGGCTCAGTCGTCCACGACTGCCTCGACTCGCTTGTAAGCCACGGCGTGGGGATAGAGGTGAACACCTCAGGCCACAGGCACGGAATAGGCGGCAGCTTCCCCCTCCAGCAATTCCTCGACGCCGCGTACACGGCGGGGGTCAAGACCGTCACAGTCGGCAGCGACAGCCACACGCCCAGCCAGCTCGGCTATAGGCTCGTGGAGGCCGTGGAGCAGCTCAGGAGGGCGGGATACAGCACCCTCAGCTCCTTCAGGCGGAGGAAGAACCACGCCATCCCGATGTGACCGGGCAGCCCAAAGCTCATAGACACCATTCACCTCAGAATAGGGCAGGAGAGGATTCTCATGGAGAAACCTGAGGGGAGGGTGTTCGAGATCATCGATGAGAACAGGGACCAGATGATACGCCACCTCCAGGAGCTCGTCAGGGTCGACACGCAGACGCCGCCGGGACACGACTACGACAAGGTCTGCGGCCTGATGGCGGAGAGGCTGGGCGGCCTCGGCTGCGAGGTCACCGTCCACGAGGCGACGGAGAAGTACATGGAGCTCTCGGGGGCGAAGCTGATGGGCCTAGAGGGGCCTAGGAGCAACGTCGTCGCCAGGCTCAAGGGGTCGGGGAAGGGGCCGACGCTTCACATCAGCGCACACATAGACACCGCGGCCATCCAGAAGGAGGGGTGGACCAAGGACCCGCTGGGGGGAGAGGTGACGAAGACGACGACCTACAGCAAGAGCCCCTACGACAAGGGAGGCGGCTACATCTGGGGACGCGGCGTCTCAGACGACAAGGGGGAGGCGGCCGCGATGACCTACGCCCTCAAGGCGATCCTCGAGGCCGGCGTCAAGCTCGAGGGGAACCTCATCCTGACTGGGAACTGCGATGAGGAGATAGGCGGCGTGGCCGGCCTCGGCTACCTCATCAGGGAGGGGATAGTGAAGGCGGACTACGGCATCCAGCTGGACGGCGGGCTCAACGGCATCGGCCTCGCCGCCCAGGGCAGGACGAGGTTCCTGATCAGGACCCACGGGAAATCCTATCACGGCCAGATCCCCATCCTCGGCGTCAACGCCATCGAGAAGATGTCGAAGATCAACGTCGCCCTAACCGACTACTGGAGGAACGTGCTGCTGAAGAGGCAGGTACCCGTCCCGGGCATAGAGCTCCCGGAAGACCTGAGGAAGGTCGGGGTGAGCAGCCTCACGGCGATGCTCAACATAGGCACAATAAAGGGCGGCGTACAGGGCGCGACGGTTCCCGACCTATGCGAGGAGGAGACGCTCAGAGGCATGGTGCCCGGAGAGACGTTCGACGAGGTGAAGAAGGAGTTCATCTCCGTCATAGAGGGGGTGAAGGCGACCGACGCCGACCTCAGATACGACGTCGAGGTGATCAACGTCCGCGAGGGCTACGTGGTCCCGGCGACCGACCCCTACGCCCTCAAGGCTCAGGCGATCATCGCAGAGGTCGTCGGGAGGAAGCTCCCCTTCACGGGCACCCTGGCGAGCACCGACATGAACTACCAGGTCGTAGACGGCGGGATGCCATGCGTCAACTTCGGCGTCGGCGGCCCCTACAGCAACGGCCACAGGCAGGACGAGAACGCCTCGATAGACGAGATAATCGACTGCACGAAGGCGACAGCCCTCATGATGATGAGAGTGCTGGGCACCGTCTAGCCCACCATCCCTTCCAGCAGCCTTATATCCGGTATGTGTTTTATTGGCTCTCACGTCATACTTTTTAGGGTGTTTCACATGGAGGAGCACAGATTCGGGAAGCACCTCAAGGACTTCAACCTCGACTCATACTACCTCGGGATGAGCTACGCCTTCATCGAGGTGGTGGCGTCGGGGTGCAAGAGGCTCGCCCTCAGCCCGCCTCTGACCGAGGAGGAGCACAGGGAGCTCAAGGAGCCTACGAGGCTGATCGCAGAGGAGTACGGCGTCCTCGTGAAGGCTGACGGGGACTTCCTTACGACGAGACTCTTCAACCCAGAGTACACCAGGGGGAAGATCGTCCTGCTCTTCGCCCACGACGAGGGCGTCCTGAGGGAGTACGATGCGCTGAAGGACCTGAAGTCGATGGTCGGCAACGCCGTGGAGACGGAGGTCGCCCTGAGGTTCGGGAGGCTCCTGAGCTACGACGATGAGACGATAAACAGGCTGATCATGAAGCCGCGTTTCTAGTCTACGGCGCCGGCCTCGTCCCCAGGGTCACGTCCACCTGAATCGTGTTGCCCCCGCGTATTATCGTGAACTTGACTACGTCGCCCGGTTTTTTGTTCCTCTCCATGTAGTACATGAGGTCGTAGAAGGTCCTGAGGACGGTGCCGTCGACGGTTGTTATCACGTCGCCTCCGACACTCGTCCTCGTGCCGTCTATCGTCACCTGCCTGTTACTCCCCTTGACGCCGGCGGCTGCGCATGGGCCGCCGGAGGTAACGTCGACGACGAGCGCCCCCTTCGTCTCCTTGGGCAGGCTCATCGCGTCGATTATCCCCGGCGTGAGGTCCATGCCCGATATCCCGAGGAGCGGATGGGCGTAGCTCCCAGTCTGGATGAGGCTACCGATCTCACGGATTATCGTGTCGCTCGGGATGGCGAAGCCTATGCCGCTGAACTGGTTCGTCTCGCTCAGGATGGCGGTGTTTATGCCGACGACCTCGCCCCTCAGGTTGAGGAGAGGACCGCCGCTGTTCCCCGGGTTGATGGCCGCGTCGGTCTGGATCACGTCGACGATCTTGTAGTCGCCCGTGGCATCCATCTCCCTCCCAACGGCGCTGACGATGCCAAGGGTCATGGAGTCGGCGAGGCCGTAGGGGTTCCCGATGGCGACCACGTAGTCGCCGACGACCAGGGCTGAGGACCTCCCCAGCTTCACAGGCTTCAGCTTATCGGCTGGCACGTCGACCTTTATCACCGCCATGTCGGAGTAGGGGTCCGTGCCGACGACGGTCGCCTTAGAGGCTGTGCCGTCGATGAACGTCACTGCTATCTGGGAAGCCCCCTCAACGACATGGTTGTTGGTGATGATCCTCCCCTGCTCGTCGTAGACGAAGCCACTCCCCTGAGCCTTGCCACTGGGGATAGTGACGACGATCAGCACGACGCTCTCCCGGGTCTGGTTATAGATCTGGTTGAGCTGAGCGTTCGAGACCGTGTAGTTGCCTCCTGGCTGAGAGCCGATCTCCCTCATGAGGGAGTCGATCTCGTCGGTAGCTGTCGCCAGCTGAGCCTTGAGGGAGGTGATCTCGCTGTTAAGGACGATAAATTGGCTGTTAAGCCCCGAGGTCCTCTGGGAGTAGTCGAGCCAGATGTAGCCCAGGACGCCGACGTTCAGGATAATGAGGATGACCATGATCGCCGGATACCAGTTCTGGGACGAACGCCGCTCGGGCTCATGGAACCATTCGCCGCTCATTAAGATCACTAAAATAGCCCCATGGCATCCCCGGATAAAATGTCTTCCGTTCAACGAAAAATTGTGGGGAGGAACCGCATCGTCCTAGCTACTGCTTCACGTCCCATTGCCTGGGCTTGCACACGATCTCCCTAATCCTCATGTCGAAGAATCTGTGGGTGTTGCTGGGAAGGAGCACGATGGCTGAGTCCGCGCCTACCCCGGTCCCGCCTATGGCGACGCAATCCTCATCCGTCCTGAAGTAACCAGCGTCCGCCGCCATGCAGGCTACCTCGCAGGCGACCTTCACACCTGCCCCGAAGAGTCTGAGGACATGTGCGATGACCTCGTCGACCTGGATGGCGCCGAACTTCCTGTTCACGGCGCGGCCTAGGCCGCCGAAGGCGTGGCAGGCCCTCAGGATCTTACCGCCGCCCTCCTCTATGATTCTCCCGTTCTCCGGGAGTAGCCTATCCTTGTTAGGCTCCGTGAAGCCGACCATCCCGGCGACTACGACGAGGTTGTACCCTTTGAAGACCCTGGAGGCTCTCACGCCTGTCTCGCCTGTGTAGGAGGCGACGACGATGTTCCTGATTCCCAGTTCCTCAGCCCTCTCTTTGGCGACCCTCAGGGTCTCATCAGTGTCAACAACACCGGGTTCCTTGAAGTAGACAGTCTGACATACCTCATTCGACAATTGATGCACCTTCAATAGTGAAGACAATAGGTCTTTTTTACCTGCCGATCACCGGCGCGAGCGGGGATAGAATGGTCGGCGTCATATCTGATAGAGATCTCATCAAGGCTGTTTCCTACGCCTCGTTGGCTTCCTTCACGCCTTTAATGAGAGGAAAAAAATAGAACGCTCACGCATTTTCTTCAATGATTCGAATCATTGAAAGAGCTGAGATTCACGATGAGCTCGGAAAAAGTCGATCTCAACTCATGCCATCGTCGGATGAACTACGCCGTACGCGGAAAATTTTTAATGGGAAGACATCCCATATAGGTGAACCGCTGTGATGAAGAAAGTCACCATAATCACGCTTCCAGAGCACGAAGGCCTAGCCCTTGAGGCCATTGGAAAGGCGGGGGTAACGCAATTCAAACCTTCCACTGGTTCAGAGTTTGAAGCTCTAAAGGGAAAAGGAGGGCAGCAAGTCGATTGGAAAGGTCTCTATTCTAAGATCCATACACGGTTCACCGAGCTTAAAAATCTCGGGAACCTCAGAATAGAGTACTCCATACCAGACACCGAGGGAATGAAGAGATTCATACTCGACCCCGATTCAGTCATCAGCAGCGTGACAGAAGACCTTGGTGGGTTGATAGTCGAGCTTAAGAACAAGCATGAGGAAAAGTTCGAAGTTGGAAACAAGCTTGTGGAGGAGCTCCAGTCAAAGATAACGCAGGAGAGCAAGGCCTACGAGGAGCAGAGGAGGGAGTATATAGACGAGCAGCGTGGCCTTATGGCCAGACTGGAGTCCGTTCAGGCCTTGGAGCCTGAGGAACTCAAGAAATGCTTCGCCGTGGGAGTCGTGAAGAACGAGATCGTCCCCCAGATGGAGGAGTACCTGAAACGGTATCCAGATGTCTTCTCCAAAGCCGTTAAGATCTCTGATGAAGAGAGCTTCCTATTCGTGTTTGGTTCCGAGGAGAGCCGCCAGTGGGTCGAAGCCCTCTTCTTGGTATTTGATGTGAAGGACATTTTCGATGTGCTAGAATCTACAGACGCCCTCCTAGTACTTGACCCAAAGAAGAGGCAGGAGACCATTAAGAAATACAGGGAGGAACTGGAAAAGCTCAAGAGAAAAGGAACAGGCGATGACTCCGAGGACAAGATTAAAAGGCTTGATGAAGGGCACAGGAAAGAGATTGAGAGCTTAAAGGTTGATTATGACAAGAAGATCAAAGAAAACGAGGACATGTATATAAAGGAATTAGACGCCCTGGAGAAGGAGCAGGGTGAGGTTTTGGGCAAGGTCGCATACTACGACCAGCTCCTCGCCAACTATGCTGATGATCGTGTGAAGGTCCTAAGGAGCAAGGTGATAAGCGTGTTACAGGGATACACGCCGGAGAGCAAGATCCCTGAACTTAGGGCGGCTATCGCGGCGGCCGAGGAGGAGCTAGGGGAGAAGTTCTTCTTTCAGGTTGAGGACCCTGGCCCCGAAGATCATAACGCGCCGACGCCCCCGATGGATTTTAAGCCCTCATTCCTGCAGCCCCTCTGGACCCTTACGTCCTTGAGAGGGTGGCCCTTATCCAACGAGATAAATCCCGGTTACATCACGATACTTGTCTTCTGCTTCCAATTCGGCCTGATGTTCGGGGACATAGGCCAGGGACTGATATTCCTGCTCCTGGGAATATTCCTCTCTAAGAGGTTCAAGAGGGGGATGATGTCGAAGCTGGGGACACTTTTCGTCCCTATGGGGATCTCGGCGATCATCTTCGGCTTCCTCTATGATTCGATCTTCCTGATCGAGGGCCTCCTCTACCACCACCACACGATCCTGAGCGTGAAGATCCCCGCCCCGATATACGGGTTGTTAACGGTCCCGCTCCCGAACCCGATCACGAACACGACGGGCCTGATGAAGCTGGTCTTCATGATAGCCGCCATCGAGGTCATCATCGGACTAGTATTAGGGGCAATAAACCAGATCAAGAAGGGAAACCCCGTCGGCGCCCTCGGCGAGCACGGCCTCGGCATGATTCTCTATATCGTCGGCCTCTACCTCTCAGCGATGTACTTCATACAGATAGGTATGAACTTCATGGTGGTCCTCAGCCACTGGACCTTCTACTTGATGCTAAGCGGGATGGCGCTCAGCTTCCTTGAACCTATAATCCACTCGATCCAGCACGGGCACGGCATCGGCATGGAGCCCATAGGGGAAGGCGTAGGAGGAATGCTGATGACCTTCGTCGAGGGACTCGCCAACCTCTTCAGCTTCCTACGTATCGCGGCGTTCGCACTCGCCCACGCGAGCCTCGCCGTCGCGGCCGAGGCCCTCACAGAAGCCCTCGGCATCGCGGGGATCGGCCTGGTGATCATGAACGTCATCGCGTTGAGTTTCGAGTTCGTCTCAAGCTCGGTGCAGTCGCTGAGGCTGCTGTACTACGAGTTCATGGGCAAGTTCTTCACGGGCGGAGGGGAACCGTTTAAACCCTTCATGGTTAGAAGGAAAGAATAACGCTCTCCCGATAACCATCCAGGATCCCTAAATTTTCAACTTTCCCTTAACCGATAAAATTGTAGCCTGTATTACGGATGCTGTAAGAAAGAGGTAAAAGACTTCAGGGAAACGCCAAGTCGCCTTCTGAAACTAGTTGAGGTTATGTTGATCTAAAACCAGGTCCGTACGGGTTTCAGGAGTGGCTGTGCTCACGATGGTCTTGGGATGACCACGTATTTCATGAGTTCCTGGGAGGAGATCCCCTGGGCCTTCCCCCAGCCGACGCCGACGAGGTTGTCCTTCTCGATCTCGCTATAGACCAGGTACGCCATGATCACGTTGAAGCCGAACGCGTTTGTGGCCTTGCCGCTGGTGACGGTCTCGTATTTGTGCCTTCTCAGGCCTGTCCTGATCATGGCGACGTCTCCTGTATAAATTGGTGAGAGGACCTTGGCGTAGCTTTCCCCGAGGCCATCTATCACCTTCTTGAGGTCCTTGGTCTCGATGACCTCCCTGAGCTTCTCCAGCGAGATTCTGTAAGTGGCCGGGAACATCTCCTCGAGGTTTGCTCCGCTCTTTGATCCCTGCCTCTGCTTCATCGCCACGAGGAAGTTCTCTATGTCAGCCTCGTACTCGACTATGTTGTAAACGATGCGCCTATCCCTCTCGGGGAGAGTCTTCACGGCCTCGAAGATGGCATTCGCGAAGACGTGGTTGAGGATCAGCTCCAGTGGCCATATGGCCTCGTATTGCTCGTACAGTTTGAGCTTTGTGATGACCTCCGAATATGGTGTCCCTTTGAGGCGGTTCACGGCCTCGCCTACAGAGGCTGAATCAGCCAGCTCCTTGTAGCTTGGGACGAGGTACGGGTTGATGGGCACGAGGGACTCCAAGATCTTCTCTGAAGGGAGGCCGCTGAACTTTCCCCTGATGATCCTCTTGAGGTTCAGGGTCTCGAACCTGAGGTAGTAGTATGTCTGGAGGAAGGCTCCGATCTTCTGGGGCGTTAGGTCAACTATCTTGAGGATCCTCTCCAGAAACTTCTCGTAGAAGACCCTCTCGAGGGCGATAGGCACCATGCTGGCACCCTCGACGGTGATCCGGCCGTATGGCGTCTCCGCGAGCCTCTCCAGAAACTCCTCGACATCCTTGGACTCCGCCAGCCTCTGGGTCTGCGCCTGGCTCAGGAGGTTAGCGATGAGGGCATGAGTCCTGATGACCACGTAGGAGAGGCCCAGCTTCATTCCCTTCGAGATGCCAGTGCACCTCCTATGCGCTTCATCCTGACGAGCTCCTCGAGGCTCTCCTCCTCGAGCTTGCTCTCGATGAACTTGATCACCTGCCTGTAGGACGGGATCACCGTGTTCTCGAGGGCGTTGACCTTCCTGTTCGTCTTCCCTAGCTCGTCCGCGATCCTCTCGGCCCTCGCCTCGAACTCAGCCAGCTGTATGATCGCCTCGAGGATCTCGTAGACCTTCCCCGAGGCGTGCGCCAGTGTAATGTCCAGCTCCGCCGTGACCTGTGGCTTGGAGAGGATCTTCACGTATGGGTAGCGGACCCCCATGACGCTCATGGGCAGGACCTCCAGCTTGAGGGCGCTCTTGACCGAGCTAGCCTGGCTCTCCACCTCGGTGGGGCCCAGGGAGATGTAGGCCGCGGTCAGGGCGTCGTACGCCTCCTTCAGGTTGTTGAGGAGGAGGCTCCGTCTGCCCTTGAGTATGTCGATGGAGGCGGTCAGCTCCTTGGCGAGGTGGTCCCTCTTCAGCTTGAGGAACTCGCATCCCCGCTCAATGAAGCCTATGCGCCTCTTCATATCCATGAGGTAGCCCTTTGTGGGCCGGACTCCGCTCATCATGGACAATTTTATCCTTCTCTCTTATGGGCGGGGTGGAACTCCTTGATGTACGACTCCCTGATCCTGATCAGGTCATCCTCTGGGAGGATGGACAGCAGGTCCCAGGCGATGTCTAGGGTCTGCTCAATACTCCTGTTCTCGTATGGCCCCTGGTTGACGAACCTCTGCTCGAACTGATCGGCGAACTCGAGCCAGGTCCTCTCCCTGTCGCTGAGGCCCACGACTCCGACGATCCTTACGAGGCCTCTGGCGCGGGTCCCCTCTGCGTAGGCCATATAGAGCTGGTTTGAGACGTCGCTGTGGTCCTTCCTCGTCGTCTTGGCGCCTATGCCGTCCTTCATCAGCCTTGATAGGCTCGGCAGGACGTTCATCGGGGGGTATATCCCCCTCAGGGTGAGGTCCCTCTGTAGTATGAGCTGCCCCTCTGTGATGTACCCCGTGAGATCTGGGACAGGGTGAGTGATGTCGCCTGCGGGCATGGAGAGGATGGGCATGAGGGTCACCGACCCCGGCTTGCCCTTGATCCTGCCTGCCCTCTCGTATATCGTGGCCAGGTCGCTGTAGAGGTACCCGGGGTAACCCTTCCTCGTCGGGATCTCCTCCCTGGCGATGCTTATGCTGCGCAGCGCCTCCGCGTAGTTCGTCATGTCGGTCATGGTGACGAGGACGTGCATCCCCATGTCGAAGGCGAGGTACTCCGCGATGGTTTGCGCGATCTTGGGGGTGACCAGCCTCTCGATGGGCGGGTCGTCAGCCAGGTTGAGTATCATCACAGTCTTGCTTAGGGCGCCTGTCTTCTCGAATTCCGTCCTGAAGTAGTCGGCCTCCTCGTTTTTGATGCCCATGGCGGCGAAGACGATGGCGAACTCCTCCTCCTTTCCTGGGATCGTGGCCTGCCTGGCGATCTGGGCGGCGAGCTGGTTGTGGGGGAGCCCCGACTCGCTGAAGATGGGGAGCTTCTGCCCCCTGACGAGGCTGTTCATGCCGTCTATGGCGGAGATCCCCGTCTGGATGAACTCGCTAGGCACGTCCCTTGCCGCGGGGTTGATGGTCCCGCCGTTTACGTCCCTCACGTCTGTGCTCAGAGGCGCAGGCATGCCGTCGAGGGGCCTGAAGCTGCCGCTGAAGACCCTGCCGATTAGCTCGTCGGATACGGGGATCCTGAGGACGTCCCCGGTGAACCTGATGTCGATATTTATATCGAGGCCGCTGGTGCTACCGAAGCACTGGATCATGGCCCAGTCCTTCGATACGTCGAGGACCGAGCCCGTGATCTCCTCGCCCGTGGGTCTCCTTATTCTAACGACCTCGTCGTAGGAGACCCCCCTCACGTTCTGGACCATGAGGATGGGCCCCTTTATCTCGCTCGTGGTCTTGTAGATCAATCCTGACTCTTCTACCGTCAATCTTACTTCACCTCGTACTCCATTGCCAGCCCGTCTATCTGCTTCCTCATCTCGGTGCGGGCCTTACCTATGGGCTCCACGCCCCTCTCCTCCTTGAGCCTCATCAGGGTCTTCACGATGCCGAGATCCCTCACCTTCTCGATGGGTATCCCCTTCCTGATGAGGGGGTCGACGAGGTCGTAGAACTCGATCATTATCTTGAGGAGCTTCGCCTGCTTCTCGGCCTCGCAATAGGTGTCGACCTCGTGGAAGGAGCTCTGGACCAGGAACCCCTCCCTGAACATCTCGGCCATGAGCAGGACCAGCCTCTGCTCGTCTGGGAGCGCCTTCTCACCTATTATGCGGGCGGTCTCCTCGATCTGTGAGGCCTCCTCGAGGAGGCCCAGGGCCTTTGCCCTCATCTCCTCCCACTCGCGGTCCTGGTTGGACCACCATTCTGAGGCGACGCTCATGTACCTCGTGAAGCTCCTGAGCCAGTTGATGGCGGGGAAGTGGCGCCTGTAGGCGAGCTCGCTGTCCAGAGCCCAGAAGGTCCCTATGAACCTCAGGGTGTTGGTGGTGACGGGCTCGCTGAAGTCGCTCCCAGGCGGTGACACGGCTCCGATCAGAGTCAGGCTGCCGAGCCTCTCGTCGGTGCCCAGGGTCTGTACCCTCCCGGCCCTCTCGTAGATCTCGGCGATGCGGTCAGCCAAGTAGGCGGGGAAGCCGGCCTCGGCCGGGATCTCCTCGAGGCGACCCGATATGTCCCTGAGTGCCTCGGCCCACCTAGAGGTCGAATCCGCGAGGACGACGACGTCGTAGCCCATGTCCCGGTAGTACTCGCCGAGGGTTAGGCCCATGTAGATGCTCGCCTCCCTGGCGCTGACGGGCATGTTGCTGACGTTGGCGACGATGATGGTCCTCTCGATGAGCTTCCTGCCACTCCTCGGGTCGGTAATCTCCGGGAAGTGGGTGACGACGTCAGCCATCTCGTTTCCCCGCTCCCCGCACCCGACGATGACGATGATGTCGGCATCAGCCCACTTACTGATCTGCTGTAAGGTAACGGTCTTGCCGGTCCCAAATCCGCCTGGGATCGCGGCGGCCCCACCCTTCGCGCAGGGGAAGAAGGTGTCGATCACCCTCTGACCCGTTAAAAGGGGCTGGTTGAGGGGCAGTCTCTCCCTGATGGGCCTCGGGCGCCTCACGGGCCACCGCTGCATCATGGTGATATCCACCTGACCCGTGTCGGTCTCCAGCTCACCTATGACGTCCACGACGGTGAACTCCCCGGACTTTATCGATTTGATTATCCCGGTTTGTCCTGGGGGCACCATGACGCGGTGCTCGAAGGAGGCTGTCTCCTGGACGGTGCCTAGGACGTCGCCCTCAACGACCCTGTCACCGGCCTTCACCTTCGCCTTGAAATTCCACTTCTTCTCCCTGTCGAGGGGGGCGATGTTCGTGCCCCTGGAGACGAAGGGCCCGGTCAGGTTCCAGAGCTTAGTCTCGGAGCGCTCGATGCCGTCCACGATGGTGCCCATGAGCCCGGGGCCCAGCTCAGCTATCAGCGGTGAGCCCGTGTCGATGACTGGCTCCCCCGGCTTCAGGCCACTCGTCGCCTCGTAGCACTGGATGTAGGCGGTCTCCTCGCTCAGGCGAACTATCTCGCCCATCAGCCTCAGGTTACCAACCTCTATTAGGTCCCCCATCTTGGGCTCCTCTTCGAACTTCGACACCACAAGGGAGCCGTTAATTCTCTCAATTCTTCCTTCAAGCGGCATCTTTAGATCACCCCAAGCATCTTGGCAACCCTTGCCTCCATGATCCTCCTAACCCTCTCGAGCCTCCCCTCGAGGGTGTTGTAGTAGACCTTGTCTCCTGAGGGATTCTTGACCACAACTCCGCCGAGGATTTCCAAGGGCTTTTCATCGAGCTTGAGAGTCGCGCCTTCGATGGTTCCTCCTATCTTCTTCAGGCTCTTCCTTAGGTACTCCATGTCCCTCTTGTTTGATGAGACCACAAACTCGTTTCCCCCGATGGCCAGGACGCCCTCCTTGATGAGCTTGTTCAGGATGACAGTGTAGTCTTGATCCTTGGATTTTGCCTCGGCTATGTCCTTGAGCCTGCTCTCTGCCTGGCTGTACACTTTGGATAGCATCTCGGCCCTAACTGTCATGAGTGACTTCCTGCCTTCGAGCTCCGTCTGCCCAATAATCCTGTCCCTTATCGTCTTGAGCTCGGATCCCATGAGCTGCATGATCTGCCTGTCGGTCTCCGTGTTTATCCTCGCCCGCTCGGCTTCGGCTGCCTTGAGGACCTCCCCAGCCCTCTTCTCGGCGTCAGCCAGTATCTTGTTCCTCTTCTCCACCGTCTTCTCTATGAGTTCTGCATCCATCCCGATCGTCTTGCTCACTGTGGCAGCACCTCCTTCAGGATGAAATTGACGGCCTCGTCCAAGTTCTTCTTGGGGATCTTCGTTAGTTCCTCCATTTTCTTCCTGTAATCCCCGGCTACATTCTCCGCATCTTTCTTAGCCTTCTTCTCCTCGGCCACGATGAGGTCTTCGATGCCCGTGCCCCTCTGGGCTTTGCCCCGTCTATATTCGGCTTCAGCCTTCGCCGAGTTGATCATCTCCTCGGCCTTCCGCTCGGCCTCTGAGACCTTCCTCTGGACCTCGGCGTCTGCATCGTCAAGCAGTTTCTGGAGGCGGCCTCCGATTGAAAGGATTCTCTCCATCTCCATTTTTCTACAACTCCAACTTGGTGCCTATGGCGAGCGAGACAATTGCCTGGAGCTCCTCCATCCTCATCCCCGTCTCCATCGTGAAGTCGGGCACGAGGGCGAATAGAGGCGTTATGTCTCCTCTCTTCATGACCTCCTCCCTGACGGAGAAGGTATCTTTAGCGAATCGTTCAGGGACTAAGATGAGGTTGAACCTGCCCTCATCGATAAGCCTCTGGAGGGTCTCTGTGACGTCCTTCCCCGTGCCCGCATTGTAACCTCTTGCTCCGATGAGCTCGAAAGCCGTTACGAAAGAAGGGGGACCTATGACAGCTACGCTCATTTCCTAATTGTCAAGGGTTCTGAATTAAAAAAACTTATGTCAAGCAACGTGTTTTCAAATTTTTTAAATAGGTAAAACGAGTTTTTCCACCAACATTTTTTTTGGGGAATTTACAAAATCCATGTGTGCGATTTCGGAAATGTTCCCAGATTTAGACGAATCATTATTAATGACACTTAATCTTGCATTTGCTGAGAAATACGCTGAAGGTTAGTTGTTTGTGCATATTATTTTCCCGAGTAAAAGAAAGAGATCTAATTTAATCGTTATGGTTTAATGGAATATATGTTGAATGAAGACTTCGATAGCGTTAGTAAAAAACGCGGGCCAAATTCCAAATACTATCGAAAGGGCGCTTAGGGAGAGAAGGGCTATTGCCATGTTAATGGGGATCTCCTTTACTCCCTTTAGGCTCTCCGGCAGTTTCCCGTAAAAGATCCGCCAGATAGTCCTGAACTCATAGGCTAGTGTAATCACCGTCGCTAGTGAACCTGCAAGGATAGCTACAGCGAGTTCGAGACTCGAAGAAGCGAAGCCCCTTTCAAAGGCACCTGAGAGAAGAATGAACTTGGATTTAAATCCAACAGCAGGCGGTACTCCTCCAATTGTGAGGAAGCCGATAAGGCAAGCTATGACGACTATTGGGAGTTTCTCGGCTAGCC
>Ga0315289_10005390_pt1 | contig 18916 bp, 2 predicted proteins | sample YL17G11_40_MG_FD_203452 | JGI IMG/M metagenome (GOLD analysis project Ga0315289, IMG submission 203452) | Sediment microbial communities from Yellowstone Lake, YNP, Wyoming, USA - YL17G11_40 | ecosystem: Environmental > Aquatic > Freshwater > Lake > Sediment | place: USA: Wyoming | collected...
AGGTGGTGATGGAACTGTAGCAGGATTAAAAAAACAATTTGCAGACTGTTTTAAACAAGCTGGAGAAAAATTTACTGATAAAGCTTTTTACAATGATGTACCTCAGCCTGTTAAAGTTGAAGAAGTTAAAGAAGAAGTTAAAGAAGAAGTTAAAGAAGAACCTTGTTATTGTGAGTATGAAGATGGAACAAAAGAAGTAGTAGCTTGTCCAGAAGATGGTTCAGAACCTATTTGTCCAGATAAAAATCCACCTGAAACTCCTGAAGTTAAAGAGTATATTCCAACTATGTATGAAGAACCATATGATGATTTTTATCCAGAATGGAGAACACAAGACATAAATATGGCTAGAACTATAAGAGGTGAAAGACATAATAAATATGGACCTTATTTTAGTGTTCCAAGAGCACCAGAAATGCAACCTGTATACAAAAATTGGCTTGGTGCTGTTCAAGGTGAACTTGCTAATGTTGCAGGTAATACATTAGCATTACAAAGATCTGGTCCTAAAAATAGAGCTTTATTAACTCAAATGGGTAATGAACCTGAAAGGATTATTGAAAGAACTAATACAGAAAATGTAGGTACACAAAATCAAGCAATTCTTCAAAACTTAACTGCTCAAGAAAAAAATTATTTTAATTTAGATAAAGCTAAACAGAGATATCAAGGAGAATCTTCTTTTGCTAATCAATCATATGATAATGAAATAAATGACTGGAATTTTAGAAAAACATTACAACAAAATTTAGGTTTAACAAATGCTGCTAATACATATAATGAACAAACTGAACAATTTGCTATAAATCCAAGAACAGGTGTTCAAATATTTAAAGATGGTAGATTAAATAGACCTGATAAAAATTCAAGTTTTTTAGATCAACTTGCAGAAGCAAAAGCATCTGGTTTATATCCAGGAATAGATGATAAAACATTATTAGCTGCAATTACTTCGGATAGATTAAATAGAAGTCAATATGGAGGTCCACTATATGCAATGGGTGGTTATGTTTATGGAAATATGACATATCCATTTGATTATTAAACCTTAAATGTTTATTAAACTATAAAAATTTTTATATTTTTACAACTTAGATAATTAATAATATGGCAACGTATATACAAGGAGTACAAGCTTACATGCCTCAATTTCAGCCTTATCAGCCTGATTTAAATTTTGAGTCAAATTTATTGCAACAAGCTCAATCACAGTATGATACAAACTGGAATGCACTTAATAAAGTATATGGTCAGTATTTTTATGCTGATTTAACTAGAGAACCTAATTTAAAAAAGAAAGAAGACTTAATGAAAAACATTGAGTTTAATCTTCAAAGAGTTACTGGTTTAGATTTATCATTGAATAAAAATGTTGATCAAGCTATGCAAGTATTTAAACCATTTTATGAAGATAAAGTGTTAATGAAAGATATGGCATGGACTAAAGTTAAAAATGCACAAAGAGGTTATGGAAATAGTTTAAAAAATAGTACTGATGTTAAACAAAAAAACATGTATTGGGGTGAAGGTATTCAAGCAATAGATTATTTAACTGAAGAATTTAAAGAGTCATCAGATGAAGAGTCAATGACTTTTGGAAATGTTAATTATACACCATATAGAAATGTAAGTAAAGAAGCCCGTTTATTAGCAAAAGAAGCTGGTATAAGTATGAATACACCTTCTTTTTCTACTGATGGTAGATGGATGTATCAAACTAAAAATGGACAACAAATTATTGAACCCCTTAGTAAATTATTTGAATCAGAACTTGGTAAAGATCCAGGTATTCAAGATGTGTTTAAAACTTATGCATATTTAGAACGTAAAAATTATATTAGTAATAATTTATCTCAATTTAATGGAGATAAAAATGCTGCTGAAATGCAATATCTTCAAGATAATTTTAAAATGCTTAAAGAAGATATACAAACACAATATAAATCAGCTCAAAATGTATCAACATCATATGATCAAAAAATTAAAAAAACACAAGAATCAATTAAAGATGGTACTGCAAGAGAAGGCACTGAACAATATTTACAAACATTAATAGAAAATAAAGCAATTAATGATAAGGTTCTTGAAAGATTTAATGATCAAAATGATGAATTTTTAACTAGTCAATCATCTGGAGAAACTTCTACTGGTTTTGTAAATCCTTATGGAGATGTTAAATCTTTAAGAAATAAAGTAGATAATGGTATTACTTGGAAAGGATTAAGTAAAACATTAAATGAAGCAGCAAATTATGTTGCATACATAGACTATAGTGTTACACAAAAAGAAAATCCATATGCTGTTATAGCTGAAAAAGCAGCTAATGAAATGGCTCAAATAAATGCTAGAAATGCAGGAAATTTAGCAGCTGTAAGAGCACGAAATAAAGGTGAAGCAGATAATATTGATAGAAAGTTTCAATTAGAATCTGGAACAAGTGTATTACAAGATGTACCAGTATTTGATAATAATGGTCAACCAGTTTATGATTCAAGAGGTAATCAAAAAGTTAGAACAGAATTAGTTCCTAATGATGCAGCTTTATATGCAAGACCTGGTCAAGGTGAAGGAGGTAATGCTACAGAAGAATTAAATGTAATGAAGACATTAAAATATACTCAAAATAAAATGATTAAGCAATATGCTCAACCTTATTGGCAAACATCTAGAGATATATTAAATTTACTTTCTAAAGATGGCCAGTTTAGTAATGAAGATTTAAAAAGATTACAATACGGAGATAGAGAATTAAAAAAAGGTGAAAAAGTTAAATCATTAGATCAATTTATGCATGATATGAGTGCATATACAGCTAGTAATCCATATAGAATAAAACAAGTTAAAGAAAGACTTGATGGTTTTATGAGAGCTCATGCTCATTTACCAACTATCTCAAGACAATCTGTAAATGGAAGTAGTAATAGTCAAAAATATCAATTAGCAAGTTTAGAATTTCAAGCATTTGAAGATTATGCTGAAAATAATGCAGATTACGTTAAACAAACTTCTGATTTAGCAAAAACTGAATTATTAAGAAGAGGCTTTAATAAAAACTATGTTGATTTAGCAATAGATAAAAATACAGGTAGAACTAGATCATCTGAAGAATTTTTAACTTTATGGGAAAAAAAATATGGCTCACCTGATTTATTAGATAGTGATTCACCTAATACTGTTTTTACTGGAGCTGATAATAGAATATATGATCCTTCAAAAGGTAAAAAAGTAGAAATAACAAATAAAAATTATAATGAAATAATTAATAGAATTGGAACACATATACTTGATAATTCTGATGTACAAGTTAAAGGATCTACTGCTACAAGATTTTATAAAAATAGTAATGAAGCTAAACAAGCAATTCAAGGAGCTTTAGGTACAAATGAAGGAGTTGATGCTGTATATATAACAAAAGAAGGTAGAAGACTTTCTATTAATGATGACAGAGATAAAATTAAAAGTCTTATGAAATCTAATAAAAGTTATCTTATAAAAAATACAAAATCTGGTGGTTGGTTTTCTGATACAGCTTTTGAAATTAGGGAAGTAGATAAATCAGCAGATAGAAATAAAATCATTAAAGATTTAGGTGATGGTTATGTATTTAACTATTGGACTAATCCAAAAACCAAAAATGATTCTAAAGCTACTAATGCATATAATGATATTAAAAAAGAATTAAATGATGTATATACTTCTAGTGATATAATGAAAGTACCTATTCCTACTTCAGGAAATAATCCAATTAATCCTGGAACAGGTTTATCTGCTCAATCAAGTGTAATTCAAGTACTTCCATTAAATAGAAATGCTCCAGGTACTCAAGCAATGTTTGATATATTTAGAGAGTTAGAAACTTTAGATTTTGATGGTATGTCATCAGTAATTTCTTTTACTGGTTCTGATGCAACATCTATAAAAAATAGTCAAATTACTAATGATCAAGTTGAAGAAGGAACATGGAGAAAAACTTCATCAACTGCAAAAGGAAAAACATTATTAAGAGAGTTACAACAAGCAATGTTAAATCCATCTGTAAGTAAAGTTAAAGCTTTTGACATTGAATATCAATCAATAGCTGGTGGTAGTCTTGATAATGAATCAATAATTATTAGACCAACTAGAGAATTTCTTAAAGAATATAAAGAAACTAAAGAAGGTAATGATTTATTAACTGGAGATGATCTTATAAATTTAACTGAACATGGATTAAATATGATTGTTCCTTCTGGTACTTTTAATAATACTTTGTCAAGAGCATCAATAACTTCTCCATTTGATTCTAATGTTCAATATAAATCAGCACAAGGTATTCCAACAGTATATAATGATGTTTATGGTAATGGTTCAGTTTCTATTGATCATGACAGACAAAATGATAATTATGTTATAACTATGAGAAATAGTAATATGGGTCTTAATGAAAGTTATGTTGAACCTATTTCAAGAGGTAAAGAAAGATTTTATGAAGCAATAAGTTTATTAGATTTGTTAAGTCAACAAAATTCTAATATAAAAAATTAATAGTAATGCCAGAAAATTTTAATTCTTTAGATCCATTAGGGCCTCAATATGGAGGTAATGCTTCTATTCCTACAAGTCAAAATCAATTGCCATTTGAAGGAAATGTTTTAAAAGATCCTGAAATAATTACACCTGCTATAAATAGACCAGAAATAAAATCTATAATACCGGGTAAACAAATATTAACAAATCCCGCTTATTCTATTAAAAAAAATAATACTGGTAGTCCAGATTATCAAAAACCATTAGGAGAAAATACAAATGTATCAAAAGTTGATGCATGGAAAGCAATGACTGCTAAATTTGCAGCAGGTTCAAACAAATCTAATGATAAAAATAGATATGGTAAAACTATGGCATATAATGCAGGGCCTACAGGTCAGTCATATATAAAAAGATACCAAGCATTAGGTCAAGAAAAATTTGATCAAATTGGATTTACTCCATTTAGAGATAATGAAAATGTATTTAATGAAGGTACTACATGGTCTGATAAAACTGCAAGAATGATAACTCATGCTGCATGGCCTTTATATTCTCAAGGTTTAACAGATAGTTATAAAAGTTTAAACAAAATGCTTCATGGAGATTTTTCAGCAGATACTGATCAATCAAGAAGATACCAAGCTGCATCTGCTATAGGTTATGATTCTTCTTCAGGATTTGGTTCTTTTTTTAATAATACAGCTATGTCATTTTCATATACGGCAGGTATTATGACAAGTGCTATTTTAGAAGAAGCTGCTGGTGCATTATTATCTCCATTAACTGGAGGAGCAAGTTTTTTTGCTGCTACAGCAAATAATTTAAAAAAATTACCATTAATTGGAAAAGGAATTAAAGCTATGGATATAGCTTCTGATACTGGAAAAGCAATTAATAGAACATTATATGGTTTAAAAGATATTAATAAAACTAGACAATTATTTAAATCAGTTGGTAATTTTTTAAATCCTTTAGATAATCTTACAGATGCTGCAAAAGCAATTTATAAAAATGAAGATAATTTTACAGGATTAGCAAGATTATATAATTCTACACAAAAAACAGCTGGTGGTTTATATAGAGATATAAGAGCTTTAAATTTTGCTTTATCAGAAGCTAGATTAGAAGGAGGTTTTGTTGAGGATGAATTATATAGAGATTTATATGATGCAGAATATAGAAAAACAGGAACTGCTCCAAATGATATACAACAAGAAAGATTAGTAAAACAATCTAAACAAGCTGGAGAAACTGCAAAAAATTGGAATACTGCTTTAATATATTTAACTAATAAAGTTGTATTTCCAAATCTTATAAATCCAAAAGGTGGTATAAAAAACTTTTTAAAAGGTGCCACAGATGATATAATGACTTTTAAAACAGGTAAAATAGTATTTAATAAAGCTAAAAAAGCTGCAACAGATACTGTAGGAAAAATTTTAAATAAAGGAGAATTTGAGTATGTTGAAAATTCTTTTGTAAATACAATGAAAGGACTTGTTAAGTCACCTATAAGAAAAGGTATACCTGGTCTATTTACATATTTTAAAGCAAATGTAATGGAAGGTTTGCAAGAAAATGCACAAGATGTAATCTCTGAAGCAACTAAAAAATATTATAAAGCAACTTATGATAATTCTGCAGCAGGTACATATATGTATGCAAGAGGTTTAGTAGAAGAAGGTATTAAGAGTCAATTTTCTGCTAAAGGGGCTGAAACATTTGCTTCCGGACTATTAATGGGAGCTTTTGCAGCACCTATTAATGCAAGTATAAAATATGGTAGTATTGGATATAACATGATATTTGATAAAGCCGGTTATGAAGAGTATTATAAATCAAGAAAAGTAATAGCTGATAAGGTAGCTAATCATTTAAATAATGTTAATCCAAAAGATTTTTTTAATTCTAAACTATTTAATTATGCTAATCAGGTAGATGCTTCTAAAAGTAAACTCACAGATACAGAAAAATTAGAAAGAGATAAACAAGAAGCAGCTTTTCAAACACATTTAAATTATGTTCTTGAAACTGATTCAATGAGTGCTTTTACTGAACATATTGAATCATTTAAACAAATGAATTCTGAAGAATTTGAAGAAGCATTTGGTTTAGAACCTGGAACTGGTGCTGAACGTCAATCTAAAATAATTGACCGTGTTGTCTCTAAAGCAAAAAATATGCAAAAAAGACATAATCAATATAAAGACAGATTTACAAATCCTATTGATTATAAAAAATATAGAGTTGATAGTCCAGAATATAAAGAAGCAGAAATATATCATGAAGCTTGGGAAACAGCAAGAAGAAATGCTGTATTTTTTAATGAATCCTTTGAAGATGTGTCATACAGAATGAAAAGTATTATAGATTCTGTATCAGACATTGGAACATTAAAAAATGTATCAAATTCAGATGTTAATGTTTTATTTGATAGATCTAGATTAGCTAATGAAATTGGCATGTTAAAAACTGATATTGAAACATTAAGTCAAACAGGATCAACAGCAGATACAAAAAGTTTAATTGAAGATAAAAAAAATAAACTTAAATCATTAGAATCCTTTCAAGAAACTTTTACAAAATATTATAATTATTTTAATAAAAAAGAATTAGCTGAACAAATTAGAGCTGTTAATCCAAATATTACTGAAGAAGAACTTAGTATTGCAATAGAAGAAAAATATGGTGCTAATAATAGTGAGGAATCTTTAAAATTAACAAATGAATTAAGACAAGAATTTGGTAAATATTTAAATGCTTTAGGAAAAAAAGGTACAAAATTATTTGATTCAGATATTGATCAAGCATTTGAAAAATTTTTAGATTTTTATGAATTAGATAAAGAATCAAGAACATTAGTTGATTATATTAATTTACTTCATGATCCTGAAGGTTATATTGAACATGTAAATAGAAATGCTAAATGGATGAAAGATCTTTATAATAATCGCAAAGAGTATTATAAAGATATGGTTGAAAATGCATTAAAAGCTAAAGAAAATAATGACTTATTAAATTATTTAGCTAATATGAATATTTATATTAGTGAAGAAGCATTAACTAATTGGATTGAAAAAGGAACATTTCCAGAAGAATTTTATGATGACACTAACAATACTGTTATTACATCAAGCAATCCTCAATACCAAGATGTTATACAAGTTTTTATAAAATTAGCAGCTATTCAAAATAAAGAAACCGGTTTTACTGAAGAAACAGTTGATGATGCATTAAAAGATGAACTTAATGAACTAGATAAACAAAAAGCAATTGATCTTAATAATCTTGTTAAATCTATGACAAGAGAAGATAATGGAGTTATTGAACCAATTAAAGGTAAAAAATTCTTTTCAATGGCTACAATACTTGAGCAATCAGCACCAGGTGATTACATTGAAGCTTTATATGATACTGATGAAAATTCAATAACTTATTATAATGATGAAGGAGTATTAAAATATGATAATGTAGAAGGTGACCTTGTTGAAGAAAATGAAGAAATACAATTTACATCTGCTGTAAAATATAGTAATATAATGAAAGCTGATCCAGTTGAAGTTAAAACTATATTAGATAAATATTCTGCATTAAGAGCAGAAGCTATTGAAAATTATAGAAAAAAACCTACTACAGCAAGTGCAAAAGAAAAAATTAAACCATTAACAGTTGAGTCTTCATTAGAAGATATTAAAGATAGATCACCTGAACTACATGATTTTATTTTAGATGCATTTAAAACTTATTTTGAAACACTGCCAACTGTTGTAACAGAAAATATTACAGAAGATCAAAAACAAAATATTTTAAATGAATTTATAAGAACTAGTTTAGTTGTAAAAGAATTACTGTATCAGTATAATAAAAAAACAGACATTAAAAGTGCTGAAGAAGATATTGAAAATGTTGAAGATTTTGGATTCATGTTAAATGGAACAAGAGTAAATACTGCAGATTATAAATCATTACCTCAATTAAGAAATCTTATAAATGATTTAGAACTTATTATAGATTCATCTAATAAAGTATCTAGACCTAGTTTAGAAAATATAAATAAAGTTGCTGAATTAAAAGCAATAAAAAACAAGATTGAATCTATAATTAAAACAAGAGCACAATCTGGATATTCAGAAGAAATGAAAAATGCTATCCGGCAGATAGAAGAATTACAAAAGTTACAAAAAAATATTATTTATGATGGTGCATATGTAATCAACAATAAAATACTTGAAAGAGTTACTAAAGCCATACAAAGATTTATTCCAGATAAATATAAATATAAATATGAAAATAAAGTTACAGCAGCATTTAAAAAATCTGTTGCTGAGTTTATGAAAAATAATCCTGATGTAGCAGAACCTAATGAGGCTATGATTGATAATTTTATAAATGAACTTAACCTTGTAAAAAAGAGTGGTGATGGTATTAGTACTGACACTTTAAAAAATATCAAACAAGATTTATTAAACTTTATAAAAAGAGGTTATGTTTCTTCTGAAGGAACTAATGAATTGATTCAGAATGGTTTAGTTACTGTAACTGAAACTAAAAATGTAGATGGAGTAATAAAACAATATACTTTTGAATTTGAAAATGGAAAAGTAATAGATGCTAATCAATCAGTATTAGCTAAAAATGAAAAAAATAATTCATTTGAAATTATTGACAGTAAAAATATAAACTCTGAAAATGTAGAAGTATTATATAACAGATTAAAAAAAGATAATAAAAATAATTATGTATTTGCTACATCTTTAGAGTCTGTTGATAAAATGAGTGCATTAGAAAATGAAGTTAAATTGTCAATTCTTGAAAGAACATATGAAGAAGCTACCAAAGCAGGAGACTATATTGACAAGTCTATTAAAGAATTATTTTCTGGTGTAGATCCTGTATTTGATCCAGCATCAATTACTCAAGAAGCATTTGATCAATTATTTGGTAAAACTGGATACTTAGCTAAACTTAAAGAAATGGTTGATACTGGTCAATATTATGTAGTATCAGAAGGATTAAGAGTATATGATGAAGAGGCAGGTATTGCAGGTGAGATTGATTTACTTTTAGTTGATCAAACTGGTAAATTTATTATAATTGATGTTAAAACAGGTAAAGAAGATAAATGGTTAGGTTATAATGATAAATCAAGTTATCACTACAATAAAAAAATTGAAAACACATATCAGCAAGCAGCATATGCAAGATTATTAAAAAATATGTTTCCTGATATTGATGCCACTACAAGTATTTTACCTATTCAAATTACATATAATGAAGATTCAGGAGTTATTACATCTGTGTCAAGACCATCTGATAAGAAAGCTTTAAAACCAGGTGAAAAAAGATTATTGTCCCCTGGTAAGTTTATACTTACTTTAGATAAAAACTCTGTAAAAGAAGACATTGATAAATTAATACCTGAAAAGGTAACTACTATGAATGTTGGAAAAGAACTTTCTCCAGCAGCAAAATCTAAATTATATGCTCTTGGTTTTTCAAATAATATGATTGAGTTAATGAGTGATGAAGATATAGAACGTGCAAAAACTGCTACTGAAAAATCAGATGTAAAGGACTTACTAACTAAATATGAATTATTATCTGAACAAAATTCAACAGAAGATGATGTTAAAACTACTACAGATGTTAAAGATGATATTAAAAATACATATACCATTAGTATTTCAGATATTGAAAGTGAATTAAATGGAATAAATGATCCTGTATCATTTACAAAATATAAAGCACAATTAAATTTAAAATTACAACAAAAGAAAATTGATCCTGCAAATGTAACTGCAATATTAGAATTATTAAAAAATAAAGAATCTGTATTATTAAATACTAATGATGTTAAAGTAAGTGAAACTTTACTTAAGGTTGGTGATAAACTAATTGTAAAAAACACTATATTTAAGTCCGTAAATTCATCATTTGAAAGTGCTTTGACTGGTAATCCAGAAGTGTTTGCAACTGAAGGTGTTGAATTAATAGTAAATTCAATTAAAAATAATAAAGTTATGTTTAAATATCAAGGTTCTCAAAGAACAATAAATATGTCAGATATTAATGATTATTTTACTACTTTAGATATTGTAGAATTTAATGAAAAAAATGTTGTTAGTGTTGATAATACATCAATAACAACGGCTGTTGACTCTTCAACTATTACTGAACAATTTTTATCAACAGCAAATGCAAAAGAACTTGAAGATGAATATAAAAATATAAGTGCTACAGATGCTCTAGACAATTTAGAAAGTGAAAGAGATGAAAATTGTAAAAAATAAAACTATTTAATGAAAACTACATGTGTATTATCAGAAAGTGATATTAAAAATCTATATGTTGCAGCAGGTGCAGGAATGAATGAGGCTTTGCTTAAAGGAGCCGTTTTTAGTCCTTCAGATTTTATGCAAATAGTATTTGATAAATTTAATAAAAAAAATGATCCTATTACTGGTGCTCTTTTTATTCAACAATTACCTAGTATTATAGGAACAATAGCTATTAAACCTTCTATGAGAGGTTTAAAGTTAAATAAAAGTATTGATTTATCTGATTTAAGAGATGATTTTTTAGACCCTAAATCAGGATTAGACAATGTATTAAAAATGTTTAATCCTATTGCTAATCTAGAAGATGCAAAAAATTTAATTGCTCTTGGTAAAGAAAATGAGTTAAATAATCAAAATGAAAAAAAACCACAACAAAAAGCAACAATTAGATTAGCAGCATATAGTCCTTTTGGATTAACTATGCAAATGTATAAGGAAAGAAAACCTGAAGACATAACTGATTTTGAAATAGAAAAACTTGACCCATCAAAAGATAGAATTTATAATACTTTATATAATATTAAAAAAGCATTACCTGAAGGATTTACAGTAATGGATGATGTTATATATCAAGGTACAAATTTAGTATTGCATCCATATGTACTTACTTCTTTACCACAAGATCAATTAGATGATTATGCTATAAAGAAAATAATAAGAAGTGCTACTCTTAAAAAGAAAGGATTTGGTTCTAACAATGTTACTGAAGCAAATGAAATGATTGCAATGGTTCTGTTTGATAAAACAACTAATAGAATTGTATTATTTGATGAAAATGGAAATGTATCTAAAGATGGAAATGGAAAATTAGTATATCAGTTTCTTAGAGATGTAAGACAAGAAAATAATAAATATAGAGTAACTGATATATATGGTATTTCAGATACTGTAATATCTCCAACTCAAATTGTTGAAAATGAAATTGCAGAACTTGAAATTACTAAAGAAGAATTTGAAAAACAATTAAATACTGAAGGTAAATCAATTGCTAGTTATATTAAAGAAATAGAAGACGGCCAACAAGAACAATTTAAAATGCTGGCTGATATTAAAAAAAGTGTATTATCGGGAAAACCGGAAACATATTCTATAGTTGGAATAAGTGAAGGTCTTAATATAGGTTATGTAACAAAAGATATTAAATTTAATGAATTAACTAGTATACCTGGTGTTACAGATAGTGTATATCAAACACTTAATATTATAAAATCACCACGAGATGGTTTTGCATCATCAACTGCTGTAGTCACTATTAATGATAGGGAGTTTAAAGTAAATAGACCTAATATGGATGCTAATCTTATTAATAAGATTGCTGCTGTATTAACAAATCCTAAAATTACTGATTCTCAAAAAAATATTTTTATTAGTCAGTTTTCAGCTAATTTAAAACCTGAAATCCAAAGACATAGTATTTTTTATAATAAAACCACAGGTGTTTTTTCTTTTTATTATACACCTTATACTGTATTTAAAGCAATTAAGGAAAAGTTAAATAATAAACCTATTAAATTAGTTCTTACAAACTCTGATGCATTTGATAAAATTGTAGAAGTTCTTACTTATGCATTTAAAGAAAACGGTGAGTACAAGTCATCTTACATGAAATTTGAACCTAAATTAAATGGTAAAACTTTTTCAGATTATGATGTTCTTACTGGTAAATTTATAAGAGCTAATTACACTGACTTTATAAAACAATATCCTACACTTGTTAAAATCAATCCTTTAAATAAATTAGGTATATTTAATTCCTATATAATGTTTAGACCAAATACAGGGTTTACTAAAACATTAAATAAAGCAAAAGAAGAAACAAAAGATATTGTTGTTGATAGTATTAGTTTTGGTAATCAACCTACTCCATCATCTACTAGTGTTGAACCTATTGTTAATAATGACTATACTTTTAATTTATCAGGTGTTTTAAAATATAAAAATAAAGAACTTGATGATTTATTTTTAAAATTAAGAGATGAGTATAATATACCTAGTATTCCTAAAACAAAAGAAGAAATAAGGTTATCTAAATTAAAAAGTGCATTACTGTTTACAAAAAATGCAGATAGAAATAATTATATAAAAATACCTGATTTAACAAATATATTTACTAATACAGAAGCTCTTAACTTATATAAACAATATTTAAATAACATTAATAATTCTAGAGATTTATTTATTGAAAGATTTAAAAATGATTCTTTGTTTAATCAAGAAATAGAATTTAGACCAGGAGAAATTAAAAAAGGATATGAGTTTATACCTAAAACAACAAAATCACTTATTGATGAACCTTCTATATTGTTTTCACAATTGTTTAAAAATGCTGGTTTAAAACCTGGAACAGATGCTTATAGAGTTAAATCATTAGAGTTAACACAATTTGTAGACTCTAAAACTACATTTTTATTAAATAATGCTATTAAACTTGAGTTAGGTATTGCTACTACTCAATTATCTACTAGTGTTGAAAGTGAAAATGTAGTTACAAGTTCTTTGTCTTTTGAATCAGAAAATTTTACAACTACAGAAAGTATTAATTTTCCTGTAACGCCAACAATTGAAGAAGGAATACAACCAACTGATACTATAGGTCCTGAAGATGAAAATACTGAAGTTGGTAAATTATATAATAGATTTAAATGGGATAGAAGTTCTAAATTACCAAATGCTGTTACAATTGAGCAAATTGAAGCAGCTAGAGTTTGGTATAAAAATAGTCCATTATCAAAAATAATTGGTCTTCCTCATATTGCTAATATTGTTAACTCAGATTCATTTGCAAATTTTGTTATTAGTGGTGCTACATTAGCTGACACAAGTATAACAATTGATGAAAAAAAGGGTGGTACAATGGTGGATGTATATCATGAAGCATGGCATGGTTTTTCTCAATTGTTTTTAACTAAAAAAGAAAAAACTGATTTATATAATGAAGTAAAATATTTTAAAGATGCAAAAGGTAATCAACCAAATATAAATAAAACATTTTTTGAAATAGAAGAAATGTTGGCTGAAGATTTTAGAGATTATGCTAAAAATCCAAAAATAGTAAAAGGAACACCAAAAAGAAATACTATTTTCCGTAGAATATTAAATTTCTTAAAAGCACTTTTTAATAAAGTATTTAAAAGAGAACAAATTGCAGGTGATGTAACACTTGTACCTTCTGTTCAAGAACTTTATAGTAAGTTATATTTAGCAAGTGAAAATGAAACAAATGCAAAAGAACTATTAAACATTTATAAACCAAATGTAAATAATGCAATGTTTAGTATGTTAGACAGAGGAGTTAATTCTGTCACTGATAAACAATCTGAAGTTTTAAATTTTCAAGATTCTTCTAAACTTGTAAATAGTATAGATTCAATTATTTCTGAAAATATTGATAATACATATGCAGATAGTTTAGAAATAGCTAAACAACTTAATGATGATAAAATTGCTAGTAAAGCTGGTGCTGTAAAAATTCTTACAGATGAAAGAAATAAAAAAGTAATATATACAATTGTTAAAGAAGATTTAGAAAAAAGATATTTAGAAATAATTGATTCTATATCTAGAATAGAAAATGTAAAAGAATTAAGTTATGAACTTGAAAAATTAAAAGATGCAGCTCGCATAATTAAATTAGGTTTAGAAAATTTTGGAGATGAAACAAAAGGTTTAGTAAAATATCATATTGAGAATAGTACATTTGACATTGTTAGGCAAAAATTTATAGAAATAAATTATGCTGAAGAAGAAGAAGAAAATAAAACAGTAGTTGAAGAAGCTCAAACTAGTGAAAGATTTGGTGATAAAATAGCTAATGAAAAATCATTACAGCAATTAGCAAGTAAAGAAACTATATATATACTTAAAAGTTTGTTCAAGAAAAATGGAGACTTTTTTGTATATAATGAATTAGGTTTTAAAGAATTAGCAGATTTTACAACTACTTGGAATAATGTTACAAGAGCAATAGGTGGAATTAAAGATAGAGTTGAAATGTATGAGCAGTTAAAAGTAGCTGCTAGAACTTTTCCTGAACTAAATCAACTTATTGATTACAAATTACCAGATCCTACAAAGTTATTAGATAAATATGAATTTAAAGTAAGTTCTGCTTTTTGGCAAGATTTTAAAAAACCAAGAATTACATACATACAACTTACAGCATTTAAAGAAGGAAATGATTATGAGTTAGAGGTTACTGAAGCATCAATAGAAACATCAAGTATATTAAGAAAGTTTCAAAATAAATTTAAAGCTGATACAGATAACATTTATACCACAAGAGTAAATAATGTAAATGCTTTAAATCTTAAAAAAATAGTTGACAAGTTTGGTAGAAGAGATACTAAAACTTTTGATAGCTCACAATCTTTTGAATTTGCAAATGCTATAGGTATATACTTAGATGACTTACCAGTAATTAAAGAACAACTAAATAATAGTAAAGAGTATTACAGCTTACAGTATATTTATGAAGCAGTTAAGGCTCTTGAAGAAATTGAAAGATTATCTGATACTAAAATAGTTAGTCCTAAAGTTACTAAAGCAAGTTTAAAAGTATTAGGTGAATTTAAATTAGATCCTTTAGCTGTACTTAAAAAAGGAATCCCTGCAGGTGTAATTTCTGAAGAACAATTTAAGCAAAAAAATATTATTGAAAGATTTGCAGAATTACAAGGTAGATATGGTGCTGATTCTTCAAATTTTAGTGTACTTAATGCAGAAAGAAATCTTGTTTCTGAGCATATTGAAGATCATAGTGTTAGTATGATAGTGCATGGTCTTAATAAAGCTAAGAATTTACAAGATTTGTGGGAATCAGATCAGCTTCAGTATATGAGTTATCTTAATCCACAAATAAACTCCTTTACACTGCGGTCAAAGATTTTAAACAGTTTGTTTGCAATTGATACAGGAACTTATGAAAAGAGGCCTGGTAAAAGTTTAGAGTTGAATTATGTGTCTGGAACCCAGATTGCTGATGGTTCGGAAGGATCTAATACAACATCACTTGACATCTATAGTAAATTTTTACAAGAAATGCATATGATGCTTAAAGGTGGTTTACAAGAATTTATGCGACATGCATCAAAATCATCTTCATTTGGTGTTAGAGTAAGTGGTGATATTATTGGTGGTATAGAAAAACAAGAAGATGGTCATCTTTATTTAGATATAGACATGTTTGCTCCACAAGGAGTAGCAGAAGAATATGCAGTTAATGAATTTTTTGTTGACTATATTGATGTTGAATTAGAAAGAATTCAAAAGTTTAATGCTAATATAGAACTCTTTAAAAATTATACAGGTTACAATAGAGTATTAGAATATGACAGCAATAACAAACCAAAAGTTTATGCTGGTCAAGTTTTTACAGCATTTGATAATGTTCTTACTGAAAATACTAAAAATTTTATATACAAAAATATAAAAGAAGGTACTTTAAAAGATTATTTAGAAAGGAATCCGGAATTTAAAAATGTAATATCAGATGAAATAAAAAATTATTTTGTTTCTCAATCACTAAGTAATGAAAGATATCTAGAAGATATAAACTATGTGGATCCAAAATTATTAAAAAGATTAACAGGATTAGGATTAAAGAAAAATGAAGCAGTACAAGCTTTAGTAAAAGCATTTACATATAATTCTTGGATACATAATTTTGAAACAGCAAGTTTAATGTATGGTGATATTGTACAGTACAATCATGCTAAAGAAGAGTTACATAAAAGAAATTCAGGATCTACATCAGGTGGTCCTGGTTTTTTAACAGATGTTTATGCTCAAAAATTTGTTAATGGTTTTATTAAAAATACATCATATGCAAATACTTTATCTAAATTAACAAACTTTGGTCCTGAAATATTAGATTGGGAATATAACGGTACTTTTAATACTGCTATATTAAGAGATATAAAAAGAAAATCTGTATATTTAGATCAAATTGAAATTGGATTAACTAAAGATTATACTCTTAAACTTAGTAAATCACTTAGTGGAGATAAATTAAAAAAAGAAGTTGATAGAAGAGTAGCAATTGATCTTGATGCATATACTAAAATGGAAGAAGCAGATGCACAAGGTTATCTTACTTTTGATGCATATAGAACTTTAAGATACCTTGAAAATAATTGGTCAGATAAACAAGAAGCATTATTTCAAGATGTTATAAATGGAAAAGAAATTCCTACATCTGTTATTACAGAATTTTTCCCAGCTTACAAAATACAAAATTTTGGGCATTTGGCAAATACAGAATTACCTGTAAATGCCATGCACAAATATGCTTTGTATCCACTTATTCCTAATGTTATAAAAGGTAGTGATTTAGAATCTTTACATAACCAAATGATGATGAAAGGCATACAATATGCTACATTTCAAACGGGTTCTAAAGTAGGAAGTATTACAAAAGATGGAGCAGCAGATCAAATATATAATGATGAAAATGATCAAAAAACTTTAAAATCAGATATTGAATTTACACCAAATGTTGTGTATCTTGAATACTTAAAAAATGTTACATCTGTCCCTAACAAATTTAAAAAGAAAACAGTATTTTCAACACAGTTAAGAAAGCTTATATTAGAAGGTTTATATGAACAAGGTTTAATAACTTATGACAATATTAAAGATGCTGTAAAAGAATATGAAGATACTGTAGATGCATATAGTGAAATACTTAAAATTCAATTACTTGAAGAAATAGGTTATGAATATGTAGATGGTAAGTATATTGGTAATCTTGGTGATTTTCTAAAAGTTGTTAGAAATGAATTAGAAAGAAGAGAGTTACCAGAACATCATATAAAGTTTATAAATGTAAATGAAAACAATACAATTAAAACTGATTTGTCTTTACATTTAGAAGCTGATGAAATAGAAAAAATTCTTGTATCTCTTATTGAAAAAAGATTAGTTAAACAAAAAGTAAAAGGAGAATCTTTAGTTCAAGTTTCAAGTGGTCTTACTAATGGCTTATGGAGTCAAAGTAATAAATTTACTGGAGCTACAGAAGAAAACATAAGAAAATATATGGGTAGTAATAATCTACCTTTTTATAATAATGCTAATGGCAAAACATCTGCTATGAAAGTAGCAATTGCTATGCAAGGAGATTTTGAAAACTTGTTTGCATTAAATCATCCGGATAATAAAAAAATAAGAGTTTTAAAAACTGATGGTTCAGTTGACTTTGATAAAAGTTTAGAAAGATTAAATGAAGCCATTAAAGATGATGATTGGTTAGCAATTGAAAACAATAGAAAAGGTGTTACACTTACAGCTGTAAGAATACCTGTACAAGGATTAAACTCAATGGAGTTTATGGAAGTACATCATTTTTTACATCCTGATGCTGGAAATATTATTATTCCTCCTTCAGAAATAGTTGCTAAATCAGGAGCTGACTTTGACGTAGATAAGTTAACTACTTTTATGCCAAGTATTGATGAAAATGGAACATTTAGAATTTCAGGTGATGACTTTAATAATGAAAGTTTAAATCGTGTAATATATAATATTAAAAAAACAAATGATCCAAACAAAAAATCTCAAATTTTAAGGATCATAGAAGAAAGAAAAAGAATTTTAGAAAATAAATTAATTTCTTCTATTAAAGGTATTCTTGAACTTCCTGAAAATTATGCAAATTTAGTAAGACCTAATTCAACATATTTATTAAAAGAAATTGCAGATGATTTAGAGTCTAGTGTTGCTGATTATGATAAGTTTGCAAATGAACAAGGAGAAACTGCACGGTATATTATTGAAAAAGATGGAAAAACTAAAAAAGTAATTAGTCCAACTAGAACTTTAGAAATAAATTATAACTTACATAAGCATGATGTAAATATAGTTGGTAAAGCTGGTCTTGGTATTGTTGCCATAGAAAATTCATTAAGTCCAATATTTAATGCATTAGGTGCTAAAATGCCTTTAACATACAAACCTGTTTATTTTGATACAACACGTCAAAGATATGTAGAAGACAAATTTGCAGCTGATTACAAAATGAGATTGAGACTAAATCATAATACTACACAAGATGGTAATATATCTTTATCTAA
>Ga0315289_10005391_pt1 | contig 18915 bp, 9 predicted proteins | sample YL17G11_40_MG_FD_203452 | JGI IMG/M metagenome (GOLD analysis project Ga0315289, IMG submission 203452) | Sediment microbial communities from Yellowstone Lake, YNP, Wyoming, USA - YL17G11_40 | ecosystem: Environmental > Aquatic > Freshwater > Lake > Sediment | place: USA: Wyoming | collected...
ATCCGTACTTAAACCAAAAATTTATCGGTGCAGGAGGGTGGGCATTTGATCTTGTTTTTAAATGACAGACGTATATATTATGCATGTTCAATATTAATCAAAATAAAAGATGGAGGGAATGATGAAGACTGATCGTTGGAAGATTGTAACCATAGGAACTTATCTAGGGATAGCATTACTGCTTTCGTTGTTGGTGACAGGAGCAGGTATTGCTCAAGACCGTCCAGATTTCATTAGCATGGTGCAAGAAATGGAATCTGAAAAATCCGACCTAACAAATCCTGCCGGCGTGGTTTTTTCGTTGCGAGCCAACGTATTCCATGTGGTTGAATCGCGTGGAAATAATAATATTTCATCAGATGGTTTGGTTATCAAAAATATATCCGTCTTTGGTCATAACGCAGGAACAACCCCGATCAATATTAACATAGAAGATCCGATCAATGTGGCCATGGATAACAATAATGGACGCTTCTTGGTCTACCAAAGCACAACCCAGCAATTGATTGAAATAAGCGAAGGTCCTTCAGGTGACCTGGATCTGAATTCACAAACTGTGCACGAGGTCAGCTACCTGGGATTAGTAGATCCACAGGGGATGACATTCGACCCCATTCATGATTACCTTTATTTTCTGGATGCAGTGGGTCCTCGGCTTGTCGGTATCAACTTACAACCTGACGGTAGTTTCATTAGTGCAACCACTGACGTAGTGAATTTATCATCGGTTGGTAACACAGGACTCTGCGGGGTTGCCTTTGACCCAACCTCAGGTAATTTTCAGGTCATAAGCCCTAGCGAGCAAAGGTTGTATGAATTTACCAATAGCGGTGAGGTGGTTGGTATTCGCGACCTATCGGAATTTAATCTATCCAGTCCCCAAGGCATTATCTTTGCTCCCAGTGCCGACCAAACAGACGATCCAATGGTGTCGAACTTATTCCTGGCAGACAAAGGTGCTCCAGTGAACTCACCAACCGATCGTATTTCAAACGATAACAGCGTGGCTGCAGGTAAACCGGGTAAGCTTGTAGAGTTATCCCTGGCTCAACCTGTTGAACAAATAAACGCTGACTTTCCGGCTGCGTTGGTTAAAACGACTAATACATCAGCCTATTCACCGCCCAGCCCCGATCCCGCAGGACTGACATATCTAAGCTCCAGCAACACACTCTTGATAAGCGATCCTGATGTGGAAGAGACAAAGCAAGGGATCACACACTTTCAGGGTGCGAATTTGTGGGAGGTGACTTTAGCCGGCACTGTCGTGCGGACGGCAAATATCTCCGCAATTCCATACAACACACCGAGTCCTGTTCCCATGACTAACGAACCTACGGGTGTTGCCTGGAATCCAGGCAATGGACATTACTATATTAGCGATGATAATTCTCAGGCAGTTTTTGATTTGAATCCCGGTATCGATGGATTAATCGGAACTGCTGATGATAGCTGGACCAGTTTTCCAACGATTGTGGAGAACGGAGATCCAGAAGGAATAGCGTATGATTCCTGGCATGACAGATTGTATGTGATCGATGGGACTAACCTGGAGGTTTATGTTTATACATTAACTGGTACTTTTGTCAACCAATTTGATGTTGGGGATTTGACTGCAAAGGATACAGAGAGTATCGAATTTAATCGCATCAGTGGCACGTTTTTTATACTCAGTAATTGGGAAGTCAAGAAAATCTTCGAGATCTCGGTAGATACCACTCCTGTTCCTCCTACCAATTTTACTACTACGTTGATAAATACAATTGATATTTCAGCGGCAAATCCAGTCGACCCAGCAGGGCTGACCTATGCTCCTGCCAGTGATGGATCCGAACCGAAGCATTTTTATATCGTAGATCGTGGGGTCGATAATGATTTTGATCCGAACGAAAACGATGGAAAACTGTATGAAATGACAGCACCGACGGCGAGTTTACCCGTAAATAATCCACCAGCTGTCAACGCCGGGCTTGATCAGTCTGTCACCATTGCGACTGGTGCCAGCCTGAGCGGCACGGCGACCGATGATGGAAACCCCAATCCACCAGCTACGGTGACAACCCTGTGGAGTAAGGTTAGTGGACCTGGCACTGTCATCTTCGCGGACCCGGCAGCATTGATTACAACAGCGAGTTTTTCGGCATCCGGAACATATGCCCTTCGATTGACTGCCTATGATGGCGAATTTTATACCTATGATGAAATTAATATAAATGTCATTAGTTTGGCAGGCTCTTCAATCTTAGAAAAAAGGGTGCTGACGAGTAGCGATGATGCTGAAGAAAGTAATACGGGCACAATTGACCTAATCAGTCCGAGTCTTGACATGATTTGGCCTGATCAAACAATCGGGATACGCTTCATCGGGGTAAATCTCCCTAAAAATGCCTTAATCAATAATGCTTATATCCAATTCGAAACCCAAAAATTAGGCAGCACAGCAACGTCGCTAACGATCTGGGGTGAAGCGCAGGATAACCCAGGCACATTCACTGCTACAAGTCAGGACGTATCCTCGAGATTAAGAACAGCAACTTCAGCAGTTTGGACTCCACCGTCGTGGACAGTGTTATATCAGGCTGGAGTAGATCAACGTACTTCGAATATCTCTACTATTCTAGAAGATCTCATCAGCCGCCCAGGTTGGTCATCCGGTAATTCAATGGTTTTTATTATCGGTGGGACTGGCTTACGTACTGCCTGGTCATATGATGGCCTACGTTCTGGAGCACCCAGGCTGCATATAGAATATACCATATCAGCCAATCAAGTGCCGGTTGCCGTCAATGACACATACACAACCCCCGAAGATACTCAATTATCGAGAAATGCTAACCTGGGTGTGCTAAAAAATGACACAGATGCAGACCATGATCCACTCACAGCCTTCAAATATACTGATCCTGCTAATGGCACGCTAAGCTTTAACCCGAATGGCTCATTCGTTTATACACCCGCGCTCAACTTCAATGGTGCCGACAGCTTTACATATTATGCAAATGATGATCAATTTAATTCGAACATCGCTACGGTAACGATCACAGTCACCCCGGTCAACGATACGCCTACCGATATCGCTCTGTCTGCCAACACAGTTGTTGAGAACCTGCCGATAAATACCGTCGTAGGCACACTGTCCACTACTGATCCGGATGTGGGTGATACCTTCAGCTACAGCTTAGTGAGCGGCGCTGGCTCCACCGACAATGCCTCCTTCAATATCTCTGGCAGCAGCTTGCGCACTTCAGCGGTCTTCGACTATGAGATCAAGAACAGCTACTCCATTCGTGTGCGTAGTACTGACGCGGGCAGTTTGTTCTTTGAAAAGGTATTCACAATCGTGGTCACCAATGTCAATGATGCGCCCACCGATATCGCTCTATCTGCCAACACAGTTGCTGAGAACCTGGTGATCAATACCGTCGTAGGCTCCCTATCCACTACCGATGCTGATCCAGGTGATACCTTCACCTACAGCCTGGTGAGCGGTGCCGGTTCAACCGACAATGCCTCCTTCAATATCTCTGGCAACAGCTTGCGCACTTCAGCTGTCTTCAACTACGAGACCAAGAACAGCTACTCCATCCGGGTGCGTAGTACCGATACGGGCAGTCTGTACTTTGAAAAAGTATTCACCATCTTGGTTACTAATGTCAATGAGGTACCTACCGACATCGCTCTATCTGCCAACACAGTAGCGGAGAACCTGGTGATCAATACCGTCGTAGGCACCCTGTCCACTACCGATCCTGATGTGGGTGATACCTTCAACTACACCCTGGTGAGCGGAGCCGGTTCCACCGACAATGCCTCGTTCAATATCTCTGGTAGCAACTTACGCACTTCAGCTGTCTTCGACTATGAGACCAAGAACAGCTACTCAATCCGAGTGCGTAGTACCGATACGGGCAGTCTGTACTTCGAAAAGGCATTCACCATCTTGGTCACCAATGTCAATGATGCGCCGATCGCTGTGGACGAAGCGTATTCGATAGCGGAAGACACCACCTTAATTGTGGTTGCACCTGGCGTGTTGGGCAATGACACAGATCCAGAAAATGATCCCCTCACCGCTATCCTGAATGTTGGACCAGCGCATGGTGATCTCACGCTTAACGCAAACGGATCATTCGTTTACACTCCCGATCCCAACTATTTCGGCACGGATAGCTTTACATATCATGCCAGAGATGCAGCGTTGAATTCCAATATCGCCACGGTCACCATCACAATCGTGGACAAGCTCGAGGTATTCTATCTACCAGTAATCAACCGCTAACACCCAATCTATCGTTTGGAAGGGTCAGATTGGACAATACGGTGACATAACTAAAGCACAATACTGATCAGTAATACCAGAAACAAATCTAGCAGTGAGCCCACGGAGGGTATGAAGAAGGAATACTCCGTGGGCTCATTGTATTTTATAGGTTATTTTTGACTCGAATTTGCAGAAAAAAGATTGTGCAATCATTTCCCAACATAAATTTGCACTAGGGTATATAATAATATTAATTATTTTGGGAAGTCATTAAAATTTTATACTATGAAATGCCTAATATCTATGTATAACATTGATCAATGATATTTTGGCAAAAAAAGCAGGGGAGATTATGAAGATTCATAGTTCGAAAGCTATTCCACTGGGGGCGTATTTATGGATAGTGCTCTTACTCATGTTGTTGGTGACAGGGGCAGGCTTGGCGCAAAACCGTCCAGGTTTTGTTCGCTTGGTGCAAGTAATGGAGACCAAAAAGACCGGCTTGTCAGGCCCGGTTGGATTGGTTTTCTCGTCGCGAGCCAACGTATTCCATGTGGTTGAATTTCCGGGGAACGATAATGATTTATCGGGTGTAGTGCTCATCAAAAATATTTCTGTCTTTGGACACAGAGCAGGGTCAACCTTGATCAAGATCGGAATTGAAGACCCGATTAATATGGCTATGGATAATAAATTTCACCGCATGTTAATCTACCAAGCCACAACCCGTGATTTGGTCGAGGTAAGTGAAGATTCTAAAGGATATCTGGATCCAAACACAATAACTATCCACGCAGCTAGCTACTTTGGTTTGCAAGATCCACAGGGAATGACATTCGATCCAATCCATGGTTACCTATATTTTCTAGATGGGGTTGGACCGCGGCTCGTACGTATCATGTTACCACCTGATGGTGGCTTTAATAGTGCAATTATTGATACAATAAATTTACAGTTGGCTGGTAACACAGGACTTCGCGGTATCGCCTTTGACTTGACCTCGGGTAATTTGCACATACTCAATTCTAGCGAACAACGGCTGTATGAAATTACCAATATGGGCGAGGAGGTTGCTATACGCGACCTGTCAGAATTTAATCTTTCCAATCCCCAAGGTATTGTTTTTGCTCCCAGCGGCGACCAAACAGACGAAACGACAGAGTCGAGTCTGTACCTGGCAGACAGCGGTTTTCCCATAAACTCGCATGCTGACCAAATCTCAAGCGATAACAATGCGACTAAACGATCTCCTGGCAAGATTGTGGAGTTATCCCTTGTTCAACCTTTAGCACAAGGTGAAGCTTCCTTTCTGTCTGCGATGGTCAGAATGACCGATATGTCCGCTTTCTCGCCACCCAGCCCAGATCCCTCCGGACTGACCTACCTAAGTTCCAGTAATAGGCTATTAATGAGTGATGGTGAAGTAGAAGAAACGGTTAGTGGAATCACTCACTTTATGGGAGCAAATCTATGGGAGATGACTCTGGATGGCACTGTCGTCAGAACTGCTAACATATCCCCAATCCCACCAACTGTTGTTCCAATGTCTGATGAACCTAACGGTGTAACCTGGAACCCTAGCAATGGACATTACTATTTCACCGATGATAATTGGTGTAGGGTTTTTGATTTATATCCAGGGATTGATGGTCTTTACGGCACAGCTGATGATAGTTGGACCTATTTTTCAACACTTGGGGTTGGAAATGGAGATCCCGAGGGAATTGCTTATGATACCTGGAGTGATAGTATATTTGTAGTCGATGGTGTAAATAGTGAAATCTATCAATATACACTTACCGGTACTTTGATAAGTCAATTTGATGTTCAGATATACGGCGTTACAGATCCGGAAAGTGTCGAATTTAATCCGATCAGCGGAACGTTGTTCGTGCTTAGTAATTCCAGTAACCGAATAATCGTCGAGACTACTACCAGCGGTATCTTACTGCAAACTATAGATGTATCAGCTGATGCAGCTATTGCACCAGCGGGATTGGCATTTGCACCAGCAAGCGATGGGTCCGGTTTGAAGCATTTTTATATTATTGACCGGGGAATTGATAATAATAATAATCCGAATATCATCGATGGAAAAATGTATGAGATGACAGCGCCGGTAATAAACACACCAGGTAACACACCCCCAGTAGTAAATGCCGGTCTTGATCAGTCAATCTTATTTGGGACAAACGCTAATCTGAACGGAACGGCCAGCGATGATGGTTTGCCAAATCCACCTGGAATACTGACTTCCCTGTGGAGTGCAATCAGTGGTCCTGGTAATGTAACCTTCGTAAATGCGAATGCATTGGCTACGACGGCTAGTTTCTCAATTCCGGGTAACTATGTCCTGCGTATAACAGCCATTGATAGTGAGCTGAGTTCTTATGACGAGATTAACATCGCTGTCTCAAGAAGCGAAGTGTCTACAATCCTGGAGGTAAGGGTTGGAACCAGCAGTGATGATGCCGAAGAGAGTGCTTCAGGCAGTGTTAACTTGACCAGCTCGGACCTTGAGTTGGTCTATGATGGGAACAATCAAACCGTAGGGATGCGTTTCAATGGATTGACGATCCCCAAAAATGCCGTGATCAACGCTGCTTATATTCAGTTCCAGGTGGATGAGACGAATTCAGAATCTACTTCCCTTACCATATGGGGTGAAGCACAAGATACTCCTGGGACGTTCTTATCCTCGAGCCGGAATATCTCCTCAAGACTCAAAACCGGAGCCTCAGTGAGCTGGTCTCCAGTAGCTTGGGCTGTAGTAGGTCAGGCTGGGGTAGACCAACAAACCCCGAATATCTCCGCTATCATACAAGAGATCATATATCGGCCTGGTTGGACAAATGGGAATTCAATAGTCATTATTATCGGTGGCACTGGCCACAGGACTGCCGTCGCATACAATGCTGCTCCAGCAGCAGCACCTCTATTGCATATTGAATATGCTATCCCCCCCATCAACACTCCTACACCTACAATGACACCCAGCAGCACACCAACCAGTACCTTGCTGCCAACGAATACATCCACACCGACACCCACCAGTACTTCAACAAGCACACAACTACCGACCAACACATCGACATCCACCCCCAGCAATACCCCTTCGCCAACCAACACGTCAACATCCACATCCACCATAACACCACAAGCAACAAACACTTCGACGCTTACACTGACTCCGAGCAATACTGCCACCAATACTCCATCGCCAACGAACACATTAACGTCTACTCCAGGCTTTACTCCAACCAGCACGTCACTCCCGACCAACACGTCAACGTCCACCCCCAGCAATACGCCACTAGCAACAAACACCTCGACGCCTACCCCGACTCCGAGCAATACGGCCACCAATGCACCGTCACCAACGAACACGAGAACGCCTACTCCAAGCTTCACCCCAACGATAACACCGCTGCCAACTAACACCTATACGCCAACCCCAAGCACTACTCCTACCCGTACAACGCTGCCAACGAATACACCCACCCCCACTCCTAGCCCTACCCCGCTTACATCTACAGTTCTTGATATACGGGTATCATCGAGTTCCGATGATGCTGAAGAGTATGCTACCGGTGGTGTTTATTTGACTAGCACAGACTTGGAGTTGGTCTATGATGGCAGCAATCAAACGGTCGGGATGCGTTTCAATGGGTGGACGATCCCCAAAGATGCTGTGATCAACGCTGCCTATATTCAATTCCAGGTGGATGAGGCGTATTCAGAGGTTACTTCACTAACTATATGGGGCGAAGCACAAGATAACCCTGGGACATTTATATCCTCCAGCCGAAATATCTCCTCTAGACTCAGAACCACAGCTTCAGTGAATTGGTCTCCAGTGGCTTGGACCGTGGTAGGTCAGGCTGGGTTGGATCAACGCACTCCAAATATTGCCCCAATCATCCAAGAGATCGTAAACCGACCAGGTTGGTCTGCTGGGAATTCACTGGTAATTATTATTGGAGGGACTGGTCATCGTACTGCCGTAGCATATAACGGAATACCGGCAAGCGCGCCTAAGCTCCACATTGAATGGAGCACAATGCCACAAAACCACACTCCTATTGTAACGATCAGTGCTCCACGGAACAATACGACTTTCACTGAAGGCTATGATATCAAATTCAATGGGAGTGCAAACGACTTTGAGGATGGTGATAAGACTTCTAGCTTGGTTTGGACATCCAATCTGGATGGGCAAATTGGAATGGGAGGTAATTTCAGCCGGTCTAATCTGACCGTGGGGACGCATACCATCACTGGCACGTCCACAGACAGTGGTGGACTCACAGGGTCTGCCAGCATAACAATCACTGTTTTTGCTAATGTACCTGTCTTGGTCGGGGCAGGGGATATTGCATTATGCACTAACGATGCAAGAATCGCCACTTCAATATTACTCGATAAGATAGCTGGAAGCGTATTCACCGCGGGAGACAATGCTCAACTGGTGGGTGCTGCCTCAGAATATTCTGATTGCTATGACCCAACCTGGGGACGCCATATTGCTCGTACAAAACCAGTTCCTGGTAATCATGATTATGGCACTTCAGGAGCTTCGGCATACTATGACTATTTTGGAATAGCAGCAGGGGAGTCTGGTAAGGGCTATTATAGTTATGACCTTGGAAGCTGGCATATCATTGCACTTAACAGTGAAATCGAAATTAACGCTGGTTCGATCGAAGAGCAATGGCTAAGGACGGATCTAGCAACGCATTCAAATACCTGTACATTAGCCTACTGGCACCAACCACGCTTTTCCTCAGGAACGGTCCATGGAAGTAATAACGACATGAATGCGCTCTGGCAAGCTCTTTATGATTATGGCGCAGATGTTGTGATAAATGGTCATGAGCATATTTATGAACGATTCGCAGCACAAAACCCTGAGGGAATTGCCGAGCCAGAAAGAGGGATCAGAGAATTCATCGTAGGAACCGGTGGCGCTTATTTAGATTATCCAATCGGAACACCGATCACAAACAGCGAAGTTATCAATAATGATACTTATGGAGTTATCAAATTAACTCTGAATGCTACGAGTTACGACTGGGAGTTTAGTCCCATCGCCGGCGATACTTTTACCGATTCTGGCAGTTCCCCTTGTGTTGGGGTTTCATCACCGAATACAGCAACACCCACCCAAACCAGCACAGTGACCTCCACCCCTACCAGAACGTCTTTGCCAACCAACACGTCAACATCCACGTCCACCATTGCACCTCTGCCAACAAACACTTCGACGCCTACACAGACTCCGAGCAAGACTCCCACCCTTACACCATCACCAACGAACACCTTAACATCTACTCCGAGCTACACCCCAACGAGAACACCGCTACCAACTAACACATTTACTCCAACCCCAAGCCTTACTCCTACCAATACACCGCAACCGACTGATACACCCACACCCACACAAAGTCCTACTCCAGTTGGACCCACAATCCTGAATGTAAGGGTATCTTCGAGCTCCGATGATGCCGAAGAGAGTGCAGCAGGCATTGTTACCATAAACAGCACATACCTTGAGATGGTCTATAATTCCAGTAATCAAATCGTAGGGATTCGTTTCAGAAATTTAAACATCCCCCAGGGAGCCACAATCCTTAATGCTTATATTCAATTCCAATCAAGTGGGTCCAATACAGATTTGACCTCACTGACTATCCGTGGTCAGGCACAAGATAATGCGACATCATTTAGCCTATCAAAACGAAACATCTCCTCTCGGGCAACAACCATTGCTTCTGTAGGATGGTCTCCAGTAGCCTGGACAGCGATTAATCAGGCAGGTGAAAATCAACGTACCCCAGATATTTCTACTGTCGTACAAGAGATCGTGAGCCGTCAGCGCTGGACAATGGGTAATTCCCTTGTAGTTATTATTCGGGGGACTGGTGTACGAATCGCCTGGTCTTATAATGGGCTCCGAAGTGGTGCGCCATTGCTGCATGTTGAATATTTAGTCCCATAGGGAATTAACGGTATATCGATCAGGCTGACAAAACTGTATATCCTTTTCGACGGAGAGCTCAGTCGTCATTGTAGAGTTAACCCTATTGGACTGAACGTTTTTATTATATTAGTATGAATTTTGGATAAACAAGAATATATATGTAAGTAATCACCCGTAGAATAAGGTTTCATTATTGACACAGTTATGGCGTGTTTCACCCATAACTGTGTTTTTATTAATTGGATGGTCACTTCTGGTAACTCTCATTTCGAAGATTAAATGAGCAAGTATGACGAGGATTTTTGCCAATCAGCCTTGATTATTTTAATTCCCCTATTCGATTAGCCTTCAGGTAGTTTTCATTCTTTATACGGTGTATATCGCGTGTAGCTTTCTATTCGAAATATATACATTACAGAGATTATTATCTAATAAGAGGCGTTCAGATGATAATGTGACAAGCTTATGGAAGTGGTGGGAGTAATTGAGAATATTTCCACCCTTCTTACACAGAGTTTGCCGTACCACTGATTCCTTTTCCACCCATCCAGAAACCCCCAAGGCTGGCTGCACATAATTCAGCTATAGTAATGAAGCTGATTAGCCATCATTAGCCGCAGATACCTCCATGGGAAAGGCTAGATGAATATTTTTCCCGAATCAAGGTTAAAACGTCTTCCTTAGATCGGTCGAAGGGACCCAGTTTTTCCATTTTTAGACTAGTGACCGCAGCAGCCCAGATTCCAGCTTCATAAGGATTCAGGGATATGCGCATAGCCATATAGGTACCAATGCAGGTATCACCCCGACCACTACGACCATTCAACTTTTGAGGATAAAAACCTAATTGATGGAACTCTCCATCCGACAATACAAGTAATCCATCTTTATGGGTCAATACGATCTCTTTCGGTCCCATCTGCGAGTATTTTCGTGCAGCTTTATAGATATCAGCTTCTCCAGTTAAAAATTCTGCTTCCACTGCGTCACTTTTAAGTACGTCCAAATAAGATAGAGTCTCTTGCATCTCATCCCATACTTCATAAACCAAATTTTGATCTCTGAGGACGCGCACAAAACCCTGCACATCTGCCCCAAGAAGAACCCCTTTATCATTGAAAGTACGTATTATATCAAGGCCTACTTCTCCACGCAAGCTCGAACCTATGATAGCGGCTTTGGATTGTATACCTTCAATATCCTTTGAAGAGATTGATCCAGCTGTGCTAGCGACGGACAAATTTCGAATATCTGGATTATTGGTCGGATATTCCAACTTCATGCAGGTCGAGGCAGGAGTATAGGTGACATAACAATCGATACCACTAGTGAGAAATTTATCAACGACCCGTCTATCTTCTTCAGCTAATCGTGTCACTACCGCAACTTTTAATCCAAGTTTGCTTGCGGCATACGCAGAATAATTCATCGCTCCCCCATCCACGTATTTAACTCCGGAGGGGGATATGATCGTATCCTTGGTGTAATTTCCAATACAAACGAGATCATAGGTATTTTCACTTTTCATATGTATATAATGCCTTTCAAAAGATCAGGGAATGATTTTGGAAAGTACCCAGTACAAACCTGCTGCGACAAGGGCAGTAGAAGGAATTGTCAGCAGCCAAGCCATGGCGATTTCCTGAGCGACGCCCCAGCGAACCTTGTTCTTTCTTTCAGCTGCGCCTACTCCCATTATCGCTGAGCTGACTACTTGAGTCGTGCTCACAGGGCCTCCAAAAAGGGATGCAACCAAAATGACAATCGCTGAGCCAAGCTGAGAAGCGAAACCATCGATCGGTCTAATCCGGTAGAATTTTCCACCCAGAGTGCGGATCAACTTCCAACCACCCACCGCAGTACCCAAAGCGATCATGGCAGCACAAATAATGATGACCCACAAAGGGACAGCAAAAGCGGTCAGTACACCCCCCGTCACTAATGCAAGCGTGATAATACCCATGGTCTTTTGTGCGTCGTTTGTGCCATGGGATAGGGCTAATGCCAGGGAGGTGATTATCTGGCTCCGTTTAAATATGGTATTCACTCGGGGAGATGCATTCCAGCATATCAAAAATAAAATTCTCAGGATAAGATACCCAAATATCAGACCGAGGATCGGGGAGCTAAATAATGCGATTAGTATTTTCACTAAACCAGGTAATAATATAGCTTTCCACCCAGCTCCTATGGCAACAGCTCCCACAAGTCCACCGACTAATGCATGCGATGAGCTGCTTGGAAACCCTAAATACCAGGTCAATAAATTCCATAATATGGCGCTAGCTAATGCAGCCAGGATCACCTGTAAATCGATCGCTTCAGAGACGACGACTTCGTGGCCGATAGTTTCAGCTACCGCCACTCCAAAAATAAACGGTCCGATAAAATTAGCTACAGCGGTCATTCCAAGAGCGAGCCGGGGAGATAGGGCGCGTGAGGAGATCATCGTGGCAACGATGTTACTGGAGTCATGGATACCATTCAAAAAATCGAAAAGGAGAGCCAGAATGATAACAGCGATGATCAATGGTGTCATTTAGGCTATCTTTCTCTAAGCGATTTTTACAACAATATCAGCGATGACATTGGCAGCTTCATCGCCCCGATCGGCAGCATTGCTGAGATGGCGATACACTTCACGCGATTTAAGCATTTTCATAACGTGTTTAATATCTTCTGCACCACTGAATAAATCTGCCAATGCTTCGCGATAGATATCCTCCACTCGATTCTCGAGCGATTTGGCGCGTTGAGCATGCTCATTGGCGACTTCGGGGTGTTGCTCCAGGCGGTCCACAGCCATCAATAATTCATAGGCAGCATCTCTGAGGATAGAAGCAATGCGTAACATGAATGGTGTCGGTCGCACTTTAAGCACTTCCATTTCAGTGACGGTGCTATAGGCATAATCCAGGACATCATCGATCGTCCTGGATAATGAAAATATATCTTCACGGTCAAATGGGGTGATAAAGGTCTTATTGAGCTCAGCGATCAGGATACGCCTGGCTTCATCGGCTTGCTTTTCTGTGGTAGTTAAGCGTGCGGCAGCTGAAGTATCCTCTGCCATGTATGCTTTCAGGGCTTCCATACCTTCAAGGGTGAAAGCAGCCTGATCATGGATCAACTTGATAAAAATACTTTGGCGTTTTTTAAAATAGCTGCGCATTGCATGACTCCTTTGGCAACTAAAGGTATTTGATGCAACCGGTTTCTATCATTAAATTTATACCATCCTTTACCTGTGCAAGAGTGTTGCCAGGTAGCATTTCGAAGGTTCGGAATGCATTTTCAGGCAGGTATTTAGCAATGATCTTGAAATCGATCTCACCTAAACCGGGTGCATAATGATCAGTCACACCGATAACATCATGCAGGTGTGCGCCTAACATCATTGATGAATATCGCCTTAACCAATCTTCATGAGGATAGAATCCCAGGCGATCCAATGATTGGGCGTGTCCTACATCATAAATAAAACCAAGCTGGCTTGAATCTGCCAGGCTTAATAGATCTGCCATCTCATCTATGGAGGGTATATCCATGTAATGATAGCGGTTTTCCAACCCCAATTTCACATGGAATTGATTGGCGTAATCGATTAGCTCATTCAAGCTTTTTTTAACTGCTTTGAGGCGAGGAACTATCTGATCTTGCCGGTATTGAATAAATCGAGATTTTATATCCTGGTAGTCATCTGATTGGGTATCCCCTGCTTCAAAAAGAGCTCGCAGTTTGCTCTCATAGCTCAATTTGGATGGGACAGTTCCGCAATGAACGACAATAGTGGGGGCACCCAATTTATGCGCTAAAGCGATGCTCTTCTTTACTGCTTCCACACCATGCTTGCGGGAGTCATCATCGTGGGAGGAGATCAACCAATCCCGATCAACTAATTCTTTGGTGGAGATATCAGCTGGGCAGGGTTCGTGAATACTGCTAAAATGATAATGATCTAGATTTATGTTTGATAACATCATTGAATCGATCTGATGATTCAACTCGATTTTTTGAAAGCCCATTTGTTTAGAGACCTTAAAAAAATCATTCAAATCAGGGTAATTTTTCAAAGCCCACATTGTTGATATTGACGCATTGGTTGGGCGATTTTCGTTATTCATTGTAAATAGTCAACCTTGTTTCGATCGATTAGCGAGAAAAATAAAACCTAACACTGGTTAGCTCATAATAGGTAACTTCATGAGATCAGATAATTTATCGATATAAAAATCTGCTTCAGCACCGTTTTCATAATTAATGGCAACTGTTTTCATGCCTACATTTCTAGCACCTTCCAATTCAATTGCTTTATGCCCGACAAATACAGCCTGGTTCGAAGTAATACCCAATTGTTGTAACGCAAGCTGATAGATTTTTGGATCTGGTTTTTGGACGCCCACTTCGCGAGAAGAAATAATTGAATCCCATATGTTTCCAAACCCACCACGTTCAAGTTTGTTTATCTTCACATGTAAAGGATGGGCAGTATCTGTCACAATTCCAAGATAAAGGTTCTTGTTTTTTAAATTATTGAGTGTTTCTCGGGTACCTTTGAAATAATGAACCTTTTCACTTTCTTCGTGGGCTATTTGAATTCCACGTGAGATCTGACATGGATCTGTGACACCATACAAATGAAGGACTTCTTGTTTATATTGATCAAAAGTAATATGTCCGATTGAAGCTAGATGACGATACTGCTGTATCTCGGTTTCTGGAAGTTCCTTAGTTTTTATGCCAAATTCCTTGAATATTTTTCTATACTCACGACTTTTATCTTTTCGATAATATAAGACTCCGTCTGCATCGAATAGAATAGCGCGTACATTTTTATATGCTGCTCTCTCCGTTGAAGAATCTTTACCAGACTGAGCTGCTGACTTCAAAACGTCCAAGAGCTCGGTCATATTATTCAGGATTAAATCAGGTATGGCTCCATCGTCCTGTTCGCCATGCTTAAATTCATGCTGGATCTGAAGGGCTAGCTGAAAACCAGCACGCTTAGCGCCAAGTATGTCTCTCGCGATGCGATCACCAATATAGATGCATTCACTGGTAGGCGTATTAGCCAAACGGGCGGCATAATGAAAGATTGATGGGTCAGGCTTTCGTCTTTTATACTCACTCGATAAAACGATTGGATTGAAATAATGCTTGATGCCGTATTGGTGTAGATTTAACGGCACCTGACCGCGGCTATTGACATTACTGATCAGACCGATTTTATACCCCATTTTTTGGATTGCATCCAAAACGGTTGGCATTTCTGGTCGCATCTGACGTTTATAATAATTAGTTTCGATCCATACCATCAACTCATCGGCTATAGAATCTAGCTGGGGGAAGGATTCGGAATAATCAGACAGGATATAATTACGCCAAACCAGGCTGGCTGGAAGCTCGTCCAAGGAAACCAGCCTCCATTGGTGATAACGTGCAAGTCCGCGGGTGACTATTTCGTATAATTGATTGTCAGTGAGGTGTAAATCTAATCCCCGGGATGATAGAAGCATTTGAAGATCAGGTGTCGCAGCCAAGCGCATCTCTGGTGAATACCAAAATGTATCAATTGTGCCACCCATATCGAAAAATACAGCCTGAATCGGCATGCAAAATCTCCGTCTTCTTAAAATGCTTGCCCATCACACCCGGATTAAAATAATCCCCGGTTGTTATTGATAATTACATCTCCTTACTTAATTTATAGAATGAATTATGTTTCTAGTTCTTTGGACACGGGTATTTAGCCCGTGTCCAAAGATTCCTACTTCATATTAACAATCCAATCTTACGGAGCTAGCGCATTAACAGTCCAAAAGTCACGAACCTGGCTGCCGATCTTGAACATCAATAGACCATCATCGGGCCATAGACCGACATCAGCAAACGAGGGTGCTCCTTCAGGAGCAGGAAGGTCTGTTCGTCCAGGCCAGTCGCCTAGTACATTCCAGGGTTCGCTACCTTCAGGGGTTAGCGTGAATCGAACATATAACTTAGCCGCATTGGGATGGGGAGCATTAGCTGCGATACCCAGTACGGTTACACCTGAGGTGCCGATAACAGGTTTCATGCCTTCGCAAGCCCATACTGCTATCTCGCCTGCAATGGTATCCCGTACCTTCGAGTAAGAGTTATTCCCAATTCCAGCCGGATCGGTCATCCCTAAAGTCCCCATGGCTTCGAGGATTTCATCGCCACCTGGCATAACCACCAGGTTGGGACTCTTAGCGAATTTCTTAACCCACAACCAGCCGGCATTAAGGGTAGTGGCAGCATCATATTCAGCATCAGTGGTCCACTCTTTTCCAAAGTAATCCTGGTAAGCAGCGGCCATTTCATCACCATGCTTGATTGTGGTGACGAATAAACTAATCTTATCAGCCTCAGCCAATGGATCTTCGTAGTAGATTTTATTCTGGTAGGAGCCATCCACCACTTGCCACCAGTTGTTGATGGGGCAAGATGTATTTTGCTCATTGTTGTACATCCAAACATCGCCACCATAACGCTGAATCGCAAAAGGCTCTGCCTCAGTTACAGGGAGCGCGGCTGCGAACTCACTCGGGATAAAGGGCAAGATAATCCCTTGTGGGTACATGATGCCATACAACGACATGTTATCACCGTTGAACCAGACATCCCCAATAACATTTCCAGCGTTGTGCTCCTCTTCCATCTTGGTCGCAATACCTTCTGTATCATAGCCTTCCAGGGTGATATCCGGATAAACTTCATTCCAGATGGCAATCTGGTCTTCAATGCGAGATGAACTGGCATATACGACCACCGAGCCTTCTTTTTTGGCCGCTGCTTCGATGGCTGCCCAATCTTGATCGAGAGTGAAATAGGGTCCTAACTGGTTATCTTTTAGCCATTGTTCCTCAGCAGTTAATACTGGTGGAGATGTTGGAACGATTGGAGCCTCAGTTGCGGGTGCGGCAGTTGGGGTGGGTGTGCCACCGCAGCTGGCGATAAAGCTGAACAAAATACAGATTGTTAGTAACTTGACAAAAATCTTCATTACATCCTCCTTACAATTGGTTAGATTAATAAATTTATCAATCGAGGTTAGTAGAAAAAATCTATATTATCTTTCTTCCTCCTTTCGCCATCCTAATCATCCAATCCCATTTTTATCTGTGGAGATAATTCCATTGCTTGGTTCCCCAACCCCTCCTTTAGAATTGGAAATAAGTTTTCTAGCAATATATACTTATTCGCCATTTTGGGTAATCAAATCACCAGTTTCTTTATCATACAAATTGAGATTAGCTGGATCAAATTTCAGCCATATTTTTTCATCCATCCTGACCTTACTGATCCCCATTTCTTTGACATTGAGCTCTGTATTACCCCGTTTAGCAACAATGGTAGTATCGGCACCTGCCGGAAGAACCGAGTAGGCGATAAATTCAATTGTCCCAGGGATTGGACTGGTAGAGATAGTGATATCTTCCGGTCGAATGGCAATCACAACTTTTTCTATCATGTTATGATCGATTGGTATCGTAGAGATCTTGAAATCCTCAAGAGCTACATTATCGTTAGCTGTCATTGTGCCGTCCAACAAGTTTACCTTGGGATTACCGATAAAGTCAGCCACAAACAGGTTAGCAGGGTAGCGGTAGATGCGGTCTGGAGGATCAAGCTGTTGGAGAACGCCTTCCCTCATAACTGCAATGTTGCTGGACATGGTCAAAGCTTCCACCTGGTCGTGAGTGACGTAGATGGTGGTAGCTCCCGAGCTGTAGTGCAGGCGCTTCAATTCTGCGCGCATATCCATGCGAAGACGGGCATCCAGGTTGGAAAGCGGTTCGTCCATCAGAAATACCTTGGGACGGTAAGCAAGCATGCGTGCCAAAGCGATGCGTTGTTGCTGACCACCGCTCATTTCACGTGGATAGCGATCCTCGAAGCCATCCATCTTGACCTCAGCCAGGGATTCTTTCATGCGTTTAATCATTTCCTCTCTTCCAAGCTTTTGAATCTCAAGGGCGAAGGTAATATTTTTATCTACTTTCATATGTGGCCAGAGGGCGTAGTTCTGGAAGACCATACCCAGCTCGCGTTTACCAGGAGGAATGGATATTCCCTTAGCATGAGAGTAAACAAGTTTATCGCCGACCATGATTTCACCCCCATCAGGGTCTTCCAAGCCAGCCACACAGCGTAATAGGGTAGTCTTCCCACAACCCGAAGGACCGAGTAAAGTCAGGAAGGCTCCATTTTCAACAGTCAAACTGACATCATTAACTGCGATGGTTTTTCCAAAACGTTTGGTGAGATTCTTAATTACGATAGTTGTGCTCATGTTTACCTCTCTTTACATTCCAAGGCCTTTTTTAAGACTGCCACCACGGAACTTCCCAATGGCGAAGTTGCCGATCGTGACAAGTACAATCAGGATGATAATGACCGCATTAGCCAATTGATCATCTCCATTTTCCTTGTAGCGCATGGTCTGGGTCGCCAGGACCATAGTTGTAGGCGTAACCAGCAGGATGATCAAGGATAGTTCGCGCATGGTGGTTATGAAGGTCAACAGGAAACCGGAGACGAAACCGCTGCTGGTCAGGGGGAAGATGATGCGTCGGAAGCGCTGCCAGAGATTGGCGCCAGCCAACACAGCGGCTTCCTCCAATTCCCGCCCAACTTGAAGCATGGCAGACAC
>Ga0315289_10005393_pt1 | contig 18908 bp, 20 predicted proteins | sample YL17G11_40_MG_FD_203452 | JGI IMG/M metagenome (GOLD analysis project Ga0315289, IMG submission 203452) | Sediment microbial communities from Yellowstone Lake, YNP, Wyoming, USA - YL17G11_40 | ecosystem: Environmental > Aquatic > Freshwater > Lake > Sediment | place: USA: Wyoming | collected...
AAACCCCATCGGATCGGTAGACCCCCATGCCTTGAAAATCCCCGCCCGCAGGGCGGAATGCTCACTAACGGAGAACGCCGGTTGTCCATTTCAGGCTGAACCGGAACACCTGAGCCTTCGAGATTTCGTCCCGGAGGAAATAGACGTTTCTTTGCGTTCGCCACTTGGTCCGCTCGTACACGTAGTCAAGGATGGTGCGGTAGAGCACAAGGTCGGGAATGGCTGGCAAGGTCATGGCGCGGCTGAATCCGCTCGCCTTGCCCAAGGTGAACCGGCGCGGCGTCTCCGGCTCGTAGTCGCCAGAAGCGATGTGGGCTAGTAGCCGGCTGATCCAAACGTCAGGGTTTACGTCGTAATCGAGGAAGTCGATCACGTCGCGGACGGAGGACTTCTTCAATTCCTTGCGAATGGCCTTCCAGGACTTCCACAGCCGCGTCCTATTGATCCCGCGAATGGCACCCGGCAAGCGTCCCCGTCCGAAGCGATCCCACAGACAGACAACAGTATAGCAGTCCACCCCTCGCGCGGCGTGCCTGTAGGCCACGAGGCGGAACCGCAGGAGCCACCGCTTCTTGCGTTCCGGCACAGTGCCTTTGGGATGCCGCCCGAGCGCTGCGGCGGCTCCTTGCGCGAGCGCGCCCACGAAAACCCGGCCGGGCTGCCGGGAAAGAGACCGAAAACCGAGCCGCGACCGTGAGGGGCTGTCAAGGAACTCGGGGACGCTCCGGGCTCGACGCGACGAACCGCTCGCTTACGGCCCACAGCAGGCGTGTCCCCGGAATTCTTGACAGCTTTCGAGGGAGCGGACCGCTATGCCATAATGGAGTAAGTATGGCAACCATAAAGATGACCTTCTCCATCCCCGAGGAGCTGGCCCAACGCTTCCTGCGCCGGGTTCCCTCCCGCCAGCGCTCCAGCTACGTCACGGCTGCCCTTGAGAAGAGCCTCCGGCGCCGCGACGAGGAACTGGTCCGCGCCTGCCGGCTCGCGAACCAGGACGCGGACCTGCGTGCCGCCGAAAGGGAGATGGCCGCGCTGGCGGATCCGATCGAGGAGCCCTGGGATGAATCCCCGGCGCGGTGAGATCTGGTGGGCGGCGCTCGATCCCACCTTGGGCTCCGAAATGGCCAAGACCAGGCCCTGCCTGATTCTCTCGACCAACGTGGTCAACGCCTACCGTCGCACGGTGGTGGTCATTCCGCTGTCTTCGTCACCTTCGTCCTTCCCGCCCATCACGGTGAGCGTCGAGTGCGTGGGCCGGCCGGCGGTCGCGGTAATAGACCAGATGCGCGCCGTATCCAAGCAGAGGCTGCGCTCTCTGATCGGCCCCGCCTCCGCCGCTGAACTGGAAGCAGTCGAGGCAGCCCTGAAGCACATACTGGAACTGCCGTGAGCCTGAACGGGGACGGGCTCTCTACACTTCCAGGCCGCGTGCCGGGCCAGGTCCGCAGCAGGTATCATGGAGCGGCAATGGGTGCATGCCTTGAGAGGAGCACTTAGGATGAGAAACCGGTTGTCAACCTCGCGTCCCATGTGGACGCGCCGCGACCTGTTCCGCCTGGCGGTGGCCCTGCCGGCAGGCTTGTGGCTGGCCCGCTACCGGGCGCTGGCGGCGCCCTACCGCAACCAGGTGAAGATCACCAACATCCAGGCGATGGCGATCCGCAACATCGCCGGGAACTGCCTGATCCGGATCGATACCGACGCCGGACTGAGCGGCTACGGAGAGGCCGGCGCCACCGGTCCGATGGCGCGGGCGCGCATTCAAACCATGCGGCGGCTGCTGGTGGGCCGGGACCCCCTGGCGATCGAAGTCCACTTTCACGAGATGACCTCGCTGATGCATACGTACATGGCCCACATACCGACCATCAGCGGCATCGACATCGCGCTGTGGGACCTGGCCGGGAAGATCCTCGAACAGCCCGTGTGCGCGCTGCTGGGCGGACCTTTCCGCGACGCCATGCTTCTCTACTCGCACGGCAGCGGCCTGAACATGCTGGATCCGGCCTCCTGCCGGGACTGGGCGCAACGCATCCAACAGATGCCGGAAGGATTCACCGCGTTCAAGATCGGCATCGACCCGGTCCTCGGCGTGCCCGCGGCGCGCTACGCCAACACGCTGGACAGCGGGCAACTGCGCCGGGTGGCACGCGCCTACGCCAATGTTCGTGAAGCCGTGGGGGAGGAGATCGACATCGCCGTGCATTGTCATAACGAGCTGGACACGCCCAGCGCCATCGCCGTCGCCAAAGCCGTCGAGCCCATGCAGCCGCTGTTTCTCGAAGACGCGTTGAACCCTCCCTTCTCGGAGGGTTGGATGGCGCTGCGGCGCTCCACACGGATTCCCATCCTGACCGGAGAGAAGTTGGAGCTGGTGCGCGGGTTCCGCCCCTTCCTGGACCATCAGGCGCTGGATATCATTCATCCGGACCTGGCCTTTGCCGGGGGCCTCACGGGGACCAAGAAGATCGCCGATTATGCGGCGCTGACGCGGACGCCGGTGGCCCTGCACAACGTGGGCTCGCTGGTGCTCTGCTACGCCAATGCCCACTTTGCCGCCTCGATTCAGAACTTCTACCGTTCGGAAAGCGCGCTGGGCCATGCGCACCGCACCGTCGAGAGCATGGCGAAGGGCAACCCGCCGGTGGTCCGCAAGGGCACCTTGAAGCTCCCCGAAGGGCCGGGGTTGGGTCTGGATCTGGATCCGGATTTCCTGCGCCGGAGCCTGGTGGAAGGCGAGCCCTACTGGACCTAGCCGGGGGATGCGGGCGGGGACCTCGACATGGCCTCCAGCAGATTCTCGAATTACCGTGAGGCGGCGGGTGCTACCCTGATGGATTGACCCGCGAGCACCGCATTATCCCGCACCTGCGCTGGTGGATCGGCGGGCTGCTGTTCGCCTCCACCGTCATCAACTACATTGACCGGCAGACGCTGAGCGTGCTGGCGCCGCGCCTCAAGGACGAGTTCCACTGGACTAACTCGGACTTCGCGCTGATCGTCATCGCCTTCCGGGTCGCCTACGCCGTGATGCAGACCGTGGCGGGGCGCGTGCTGGACTGGTTAGGAACTCGCCGCGGCCTGCTGCTGGCGGTCACCTGGTACTCGGTGGCCGCCATGCTGACCTCGACGGCCCGGGGCCTTCGCAGCTTCGCCCTGTTGCGGTTCCTGCTCGGCAGCGGCGAGGCGGCCAACTGGCCCGGCGCCACCAAGACCGTGGCCGAGTGGTTCCCCAAGTCCGAGCGCGGCTGGGCCGTGGCGTTGTTTGACAGCGGCTCGGCGGTGGGCGGGGCCGTCGCTCCCTTCCTGGTGGTGTGGCTCTACCACACCTTCGGGAGCTGGCGTCCGGTGTTTCTGCTCACGGGGTTGCTGGGCTTCGCCTGGGTCATCGCCTGGCGCCTCTTCTACCATCCCGTCGAGACCCACCCCCACCTGGATCCCAAGGAGCGCGAGCTGATCTTGAGATCGCGCGAAGCCGAACAGCACACCGAAGCGCGCGCCATCGCGGGCGGCGAAGGCCGGCGGCCGGTGGCCTGGAGCGAGTTGCTGCGGCTGAGGCAGACCTGGGGCATCATCCTGGGTAAGTCGCTCACCGACCCGGTCTGGTTCTTCATCACCGACTGGTTCGCCATCTACCTGGTCTCGAAAGGCTTCGCCGTCGAGAACACGCTGCTGGGCTTCTGGATCCCCTTCCTGGCCGCGGACCTGGGCAACTTCTTCGGCGGCGGCCTGTCCAGTCACCTGATCCGCCGCGGCTGGCCGGTGCTCAAAGCGCGCAAGTTCGTCATCCTGATCTGCGGCCTGGGCATGACGCTGCTGATTCCCACGGTGTTCGTCTCCAGCCTGCCCCTGCTGGTGACCTTGTTCGCCATCTCGACGTTCGCCTACGCCGCCTGGTCCACCATGGGCCTGGCGCTGCCCTCGGATCTATACCCCAGCAGCACGGTGGCCTCGGTGAGCGGCATGAGCGGCACGGGCGCCGGCATCGGCACCATCATCTCGACGTACCTGATCGGCCGGGTCTCCGACCGCTACTCCTTCGCGCCCATCCTGGTGGGGGCCAGCCTGGTGCCGCTGGTGGCCACGGCCCTGGTGTTCCTGCTGATCAGGGATCAGCCCGGGCAGCGAGTAGAGCGGTGCTAACGCGGGTTCAACATGGTATGCGACGTGGGATGAGCGGGCTGTTCCTGCTGGGGCTCTCCGTATCGGGACAGGAGCCGGCCCCGCTGCGGGTGACCACCCACCTGGTGCTGGTGAACGTGGTGGTGCACGACAAGAAAGGCCAGCCGGCGGCTGACCTCACCCAGGACGACTTCGTGCTGCTCGAGGAAGGCAAGCCGCAGCGGATCGCCGTCTTCTCGGTCGAAGCCGCCAGGCCGCTGGCCGCGCCGGCCAAGCCGCTTCCGTCCAACTACTTCACGAACCGGCTGGACTACCGCTCCGGGACGCCCACCAGCGTCACGGCCATCCTGTTCGACGCCCTGAACACCGCCTGGGAAGACCAGGTCTACTCCAAGTATCAACTCGTCAAGTTCCTGGCGCAGATTCCGCCCCAGGAGCGCGTGGCGCTGTATGTGCTCGGCCGCGAGCTACGCGTGCTCCACGACTTCACCACCGACACGCGCTCGCTGCTGCGCGTGCTGGCCCGGCATCGCGGCAGTGTGTCTCCGGAACTCGAGGCCTCGACGCCGCTCGAGGCCGACACCGGCTCCGCCGAAATGGACGCCTGGCTCGGCGAGAGCAACCAGATGATGGCGGACTTCTTCAAGCTCAACCGCGCCCGCAACACCCTGGACGCCATCGAGGCCATCGCCCACCACCTCTCCCGGCTGCCCGGCCGCAAGAACCTGGTCTGGATCTCGGGCGGCTTCCCCTTCTCGATTGGCTTCGACGATCTGGACGAGGCCGCCGGCCCCAACCGCGAGCGGCGCCACTTCGCCGAGGAGATCGAGCGCACGGCCCGCGCGCTGAACGAGGCCAATCTGGCCATTTACCCAGTGGACGCGCGGGGCTTGGTCGGACTGCCCGAGTTCAGCGCCGCAGTCAAGCGGGCGCCGCGGCACGGCGGCGGCGGGGTTCCCAAGGGCGTCTGGCAGAACCAGCAGACCATGCAGGCCCTGGCCGAGCGCACCGGCGGCGAGGCTTACTACAACCGCAACGACCTGGCTGCGGCCATGCGCCAGGCCCTCGAGGACTCGCGCGTCACCTATGTGCTCGGCTACTACCCCACGCACGACTCCTGGGACGGCCGCTTCCGCCAGCTCAAGGTGCAAGTGAAGCGCAAGGGGCTGAACGTCCGCCACCGCGCCGGCTACTTCGCCTTTCACGAACGCCAGGAGACCCCCAAGGAGCGCGATCAGCTCCTCCGCGAGGCCGTCGGCGCGCCGCTCGAGGCTACTGGCATTCCCCTGCTGGTGCGCGTCGGGCCCGGCAAGCCGCCTAAGCCCGGCCGCTGGCAAGTCACTGCCCTGGTGGACCCGCGCCACATCTCGCTGAGCCAACAAGGCGACCGCTGGGTCGGGTCCCTGGACGTCCTCTTGGTCCAGCAGAGTCCCGACGGGCGCACCCTGCGCGCCGCCAGAGACAACCTGGCCTTGCGCCTCACCCAGCAAGCCTACCAGCGCGTCAACCAGGAAGGCGTCATTCTGGTGGAGGTGCTCGACGTGCTGCCCGCCACTGCCCAGGTGCGCGTCGTGGTGCGCGACCCCGCCAGCGGCAACCTGGGTTCGGTCACCGTCCCCGTGGGGAAGGTAACTCTCTGATCGCTACTGCGGCTGCGACTTCAGAATCCGCCACACGGTGCCCGCGAAGATGTTCTCCTGCGCTTCGGGCGGCACGCCGCAGGCGTCCAGCATCTTGTGGTAGCGCTCCAGCGTCCGGTCGAATTCCTCCAGCTCTCCGGCGAAGATGTCCGACCCGAAGATCACTTTCTCGAAGGCGTGGGTCTTGGACTTGGGCGTGTGCGGGCTGGCCACGGCCGACCACCAGAAGAGGCTCTTGAAGAACGGGTAGTCCCCCTGCTTCTTGATCAGCGTCGAGCCGGAAAGGTCGAACAACAGGTTGGGGTTCCAGCGGGCGATCTCGGCGGCATGGGCGTAGTCGGGGTTGCCCAGGTGCGCGCCGAAGATGGTTACTTTGGGGAAGCGCCGGGCGATGGCGTCCAGCGTGGTGGGCCGCATGCGGTCGATGCTGACGTCCTCGGGCACGTCCGGGTTCAGCCGGTTGACGATGCCGGTGTGGAACAGCAGAATCATCCGGTACTGCTCGGCCCGCGCGTAGATGGGCCAGTAGCTGCGGTCGTCGTAGTTCTTGAGCGGCCGCGTCAGCTCCCCCAGGCCGCGGAACCCCGCGGCGTGGAAGCGGTCCACCATCTCGATGGCGTTCGGGTCGTCCAGCTTGATTTCGCCCAGTCCCGCCAGGCGCGTGGGATGGCGCTGGATGAACGACTTGACGCTCTCCAGGTCCTTCGGCGCGGTGATCAGCAGGGCCATGGCGTCGGCGGCGCGCAGCCGCGTCACCAGCTTCCGCAGGAAGGTGATTTCGCCGTTGTGGTGCACGTGAGAGTCGATGATCTTGGGCCGGGGGACCTGGCCCCCTAGCAGGGCCGGCGCCAGCAGGAACAGCCAGCACAGCAGTCTGGTCATGGAAAACCTCGGTATGTGGATTATCGCACTGTGGCGCTTGGCCCGCGACCACTCCGGCCCCGCTGGCCTCCCTCAAGCTCCGCTGGCAGGGGCAGTGGGGCGGGCTTTCCAGCCCGCTGCCAGCCTGGAGGCTCGCCTCACCCGGTCACTTCTGCAGCAGGAAGGGGCCTACGAACATGGCGTCGATGCCGGAGGAGTAGAAGCTGCGCACCGCGTCGCGCGACGTGCACACCAGCGGGTCGCCGAACAGATTGAAGGAGGTGTTGTAGAGGACCGGCAGGCCGGTGGCCTTCCCCGCGGCGTGCAGCAGCTTCCAGTAGAGCGGGTTGTCCTGCTCCTCGACCGTGTGCACCCGCACCAGGTCTTGCCCCAGCAGGGCGCCCTCGAAAGTCTTCCGGTGCGCCGGCTTTCATGGGCTTTTCCCGTCGAGGCCCATAGCCTCCAACTTGCGCTGACTCTCTTCGTGAATGGCTTTGCACCGGTTGTAGAGCCGGTCGGCGCGCTTTTTCCCGATGAACTTGCGGAAGCAATGGCGCTTGAGCCGGTCCTCGTATACTGCGCGGGCGAAGACCTGCCGCGCGATGGCCCAGTTGCTGTGAAACATCGAATCCAAGCCGTCGAGCGCATCGTGGAAGTACGCGTACACGGTGTCGGCCACGGGGCGTTCAGAAAGCTCCATGTAAACATCCTCGTTCGCCCGGAGGTACTTCTCTCCCTTGAATGCGACGTGGGTCTTCAACTGGTCCCTCTGCCAGGCCCAGCGCTGAGATTCCTCAATCTCACGAGACTCCATGATTGCCTCGACGTTAGAGAACAGATCTTCTAGATCCTGGTACAGCACTCGCCTCACTCTCTCCCGCTTGAACCACTGCTGCACGAACTGAAGCAGGACCGCGGCAGCGAAACCGAGGATGCTTGAGATGATCGCCACCAACCAAGCCGGGATCGCCGGACGCGAGAGTGCCCGGACAATCTCCTCAAGCTGCTTCGTGTAGTCGGGCATCGTGCCCCTATTGCACAGTTCCCCACGCCCTTGGGGGTCGCGCGCTGCCTGCACCGCAACCACAACGGCCCCGGGGGGCTCGTCCGGCTGGCCCTGATGCCGTCCTTGACTGAACTACGTTAATCACGTATACTCGAATCGTGCAGGTGACGCTTTTCGCCACCCGCCGTTATGAGAGAGACGTGAGCCGGCTGCTGACGGCGGCGGAGCGCGCGGCGATGGAACAGGCGATCGCCACCGCTCCGGAGGCATATCCCGTGGTTCCGGGCACTGGTGGTGTTCGCAAGGTCCGCTGGGGTCGCCAGGCGAAGGGTAAGCGTGGTGGTGTGCGCGTGATCTACTACTACTGGAGCCCGGACAACGAAGTGTACCTGATCACCGCGTACGCCAAGAGCGAGAAGGGGGACTTGACTGCCGAGGACCGCAGATCCGCACGTCTCTTTGTGGAGGTGCTCAGGAATGAAAAGACGGGTCGCAGGTAAGAGGCGGAAGCTGAGCCCGCTGGGAAGGAGAATCATCGAGGGGCTCCAAGAAGCCGTAGCGCATGCGCGAGGCGAGACCACGCTGCCGGTGCGCCGCGTGACTGTGCCGGATAGAGTGGACGTCCAAGGCATCCGGGTCAAGTGTGGCCTGTCCCAGGTGGAGTTCGCTAGCCGCTACGGGTTCAGCACGCGCACCTTGCAGGAGTGGGAACAGGGCCGCGCGCAACCGGAGAGCGCCGCGCGCGCTTACCTGCTGGTGATCGCCCGAAACCCGAGGGCGGTTGAGGAAGCGCTAAGCGCCAAGTGAAGACCAGGGCCGGCGGAAGCCAGCCGCGGACAACCCGGGGCTTTTGCGGTCTATGGCTCTTTGGCGCTACGCGCGCCTGCGGCGGAGGAGGCCCAGGCCGGCCAGTCCAGCAGCGGCCAATAGGAAACTCCCAGGCTCCGGCACGACCCCATACTCGATGGTGTCGATGCCCCAGAGACCGTCACCGCTCGCATCGAGCGCCACAGCGATTATGCGCGGCATGTCATTGCGAAAGATGCCGAAGAACTCGGCGGTGTCCCCTGAGGCACCGGTCCCCTCGAACCAAAAAGCAGCTGTGCTACCTGGTTGCGGCCACGTAACAAAGACCACAAAGCCGGTAGTTCCACCATGGTCAATATCCTGGAAGGCAACGTAGTCGACCGGGCTTAACCTGAAGTCCAACACTAGGTTGGGCTCTTCATTCTGGGTCACCGAGAAGACTCCCACAGGGTTGGATTCGTGGATGACTCCGGGCCCAGAGCGAACCACCGCTTGGTTGGCGGAACTCATATCCCATATCACCAAGCCGGCAGGAAACAGCCCCGTGACGCCGGATATGTTCTGGCCATTCACAAAGCCGCTTTCAAAGTCAACCAGGTACTGCGGCGTGGCGATGCCTATGGCCGCCAGCCAACTGCTGCGGCTGGCAGCATTGCCACTTGGATCAATACTGTTGAAGGTCAGGATGCCTGCCTGAAGCGGTGTCAGGGCGATGCTGACGGTCAGGCAAGCGGTGGAGAGCACCGCTCTGGAAATTGACACTTGTGTTCCTCCTTGTCGGTTGATTATACCACAGAAAAAGGGGGGTCAAGGATCTTTTACTCCGTTTTCACAATAAGGTACTAACGGTGGCTGCCCGGTACTGCTAGAACTGGCGGCGCTTACTTCTCCAGTAGGAAGCTCCCTACGAACATGGCGTCGATGCCCGAGGAGTAGAAGCTGCGCACCGCGTCGCGCGGCGTGCACACCAGCGGGTCGCCGAACAGATTGAAGGAGGTGTTGTAGAGGACCGGCAGGCCGGTGGCCTTCCCCGCGGCGTGCAGCAGCTTCCAGTAGAGCGGGTTGTCCTGCTCCTCGACCGTGTGCACCCGCACCAGGTCCTGGCCCAGGAGGGCGCCCTCGAAGGTCTTCCGGTGCGCCGGCCGCACCCGCCCCACCGTGGCCAGGAAACGCGCGTTCGGCCCCACCTCGAAGTACTCCCCAGCCAGCTCGGCCGGGACCGAGGCCGCGAACTTGCGGAACGGCTCGCGGTGCTTGATGTAGATGTTGAGGTTCTCCGTCGAGTATGGATCCAGCGGCGAGGCCAATATGCTGCGGTTGCCCAGCGCCCGCGGGCCGAATTCCATCCGCCCGTGCATCCAGGCCACGATCTTGTGCTCGTTGAGCTCCCGCACCGCCGTGTCGATCAGCTCGTCGGCAGTCAGCAGGCAGCGCATGCGCAGCTTGCAGTTCTCCAAAACCTTCTTGATCTCCTCGGGCAGAAACTCCGGGCCCAGGCAGAGATTGCCCATGCCCACCCGCGCGCTCTGGCCGAGGACGTTGTGCCAGGCCCAGAACACTGCGCCCAGCGCCGTGCCCGCGTTGCCGGCCGCGGGCTGCACGAAGACGTTGCGCCAGCGCGGCGAGCGCTCCAGCGCGGCCACCAGCAGCGCGTTGCAGGCCAGGCCGCCCGCCAGGCACAGGTTCTCGCCGCGGCCCGCCATCTCCGCCACCGTCTGCTCGAGGGCTCGCTGCAGGCCCGCCGCCACCGCCGCCCGCAACTCGGACGGGACCGCCGCGCCGTCCGCCAGCCCGATGCGCTCATAGAACCTGGCGCTGAACCCGCCGTGGCTCATCCGGTCGCTGTCAAAGAAGGTGCGGTCCAGCCGCGGCCAGTCGTGGCTCGAGATCCCGGTGATCTGAAGGAAGAGTTCCGTGAAGCGGTCGTCGCCCGAGGCCGACAGCCACTGCACCTTGTGCTCGTCGGCCCGCGCCTCGAAACCCAGCAGCTCGGTGACCCGCCCGTAGAGGTCGCCCAGCGAATCCGGGTAGTACAGCTCTCGCTCGAGCCGGAGCTGGTTGCCCGCGCCCCGCCAGCGCGCGCCGCAGCGGAAATCCCCGCTGCGGTCGAGCGTCAACACGGTGGCCTCGGCGAACGGCGAGGCATAGTAGGCCGAGGCGGCATGAGCGGTGTGATGGTCCGCCACCACCACCTGGCTGTTGGGAAATATCGCCCGCAGCGCCAGGTGCAGCCGGTGATCGGGCCCGGCCCCCAACGGGCCGGCCACCGCCACGCAGTTCACCTCCCCGGCTTCGACACCGGCCAGGCCCAGGCAGCAGGCGATGGATTCCTCCGGCAGGCCGCCGGGCCGCAGGCGCCGCGCCACCCGGCGCTGCTCGACCGCCCCCACCAGCTTCCCGTCCTTCAGCATGGCGGCCGCCGCCTCGTTGAAAATCCCCCCCATGCCCAGGATGATCATGTGTTCGGTCCGGGAAGGGACAGGGTAGCCTGTCCCCCGGTTCCTCGCTTCTCGATCCTGGCCCAGGTATCACGCAGCGCCACCGTCCGGTTAAACACCAGTCTCTCCGGCGTCGAGTCCGGATCGACGCAGAAATAGCCCAGCCGCTCGAACTGGTAACGGCTCCCCGGCGCCGCACCCAGCAGGCTGGGTTCCAGCTGGCAGGAGGTTAGGACCTCCAACGAGTCCGGATTGATGTAAGCGGCAAAATCCAGACCTTCGCTATCATCACTCGGATTCTCCCGCGCGAACAGATGATCGTACAAGCGCGCCTCAGCGTCAATGGCATGGGCGGCCGAGACCCAGTGGATGGTCGATTTCACCCGCCGCCCATCCGGCGCATCGCCGCCCCGGGTCGCCGGATCGTAGGTGCAGTGGATTTCAGCGACTTCGCCGGTTTTGTCATCTTTGACCACGCCGGTGCAAGTGACGAAGTAGGCATAGCGCAACCGGACTTCGCGGCCGGGGGCCAGCCGGTAATATTGCCTGGGCGGGTCTTCACGAAAATCATCCCGCTCGATGTACAACACCCGCGAGAAAGGCGTCCTGCGCGTGCCCATGCTGGCATCTTCGGGGTTGTTGACGGCCTCCATCTCCTCGACCAGGTCCGCCGGGTAGTTGTCGATGACTACCCGCAGAGGCCGCAGCACGGCCATGACGCGCGGCGCCCGCTTGTTCAAGTCCTCCCGCACCGAGTGTTCCAGCAGGGAGAGCTCGAGCGTCCCATTCGTCTTGGAGACACCAACCCGGTGACAAAAATTGCGAATCGCCTCCGGGGTGTACCCGCGCCGCCGGATCCCGGAAATGGTCGGCATGCGGGGGTCATCCCAGCCCCGCACGTGACCCCTCTGCACCAGGGTGAGCAGCTTTCGCTTGCTGAGGACCGTGTAGGTGAGGTTGAGCCGGTCAAACTCGATCTGCCGGGGATGATAGATGCCCAACTGCTCGATAAACCAATCGTACAACGGCCGGTGATCCTCGAATTCCAGGGTGCAGATGGAGTGGGTAATCCGCTCAATCGAGTCGGACTGACCGTGGGCAAAATCGTACATCGGGTAGATGCACCATTGGCCGCCCGTACGGTGGTGCTCGGCGTGAAGGATCCGGTACAGCACCGGGTCCCGCATGTTCAGGTTGGGCGAGGCCATGTCGATCCTGGCCCGCAGCGTTCGAGAGCCGTCCGGAAACTCGCCGGCCCGCATACGCTCGAACAGCTCCCGGTTCTCTTCCACCGAGCGGTGGCCATAGGGGCTCTCCCGGCCGGGTTCGGTCAAGGTGCCCCGGTACTCGCGAATGTCCTCCGCACTTAAATCACAGACGTAGGCCTTGCCCGCTTTGATTAACTGGACGGCCCACTTGTATAACTGGTCAAAGTAGTCAGAGGCGTAGTAGAGCCGGTCCTCCCAATCGAAACCGAGCCAGCGGACATCTTCCATGATTGACTCGACGTACTCGGTCTCTTCCTTGCTGGGATTCGTATCGTCAAACCGCAGGTTGCATTTTCCGCCAAACTCAGCCGCCAGGCCGAAGTTGAGGCAAATGGACTTGGCGTGGCCGATGTGCAGGTAGCCGTTGGGCTCCGGCGGAAAGCGCGTGTGCACTCGCCCGCCATACTTGCCTGTTCTCGAATCTTCGAGGATGATCTCGCGGATGAAATGGGAAGGGCCGGTGGTCGAATCGGCTGGCGTCATCGCGGTAGCCTCTCGCTCGCTCTCATGGCAGCTTCTGAATGGCTTGGTCAATCCGCTGGAGGCAGGTTTCCCGGCCCAGCACCTCGAGGGTTTCAAACAGCGGCGGCGCCGCTTTGCGCCCGCACACGGCCACACGGATCGGCAGGAACATCTGGCCGGCTTTGAGGCCCAGGCCGTCCGCCGCGGCCCGCAGCGCGGCCTCCAGGGCCTGGTGGCCGAACTCGGCCGTCGCCAGCACCTGGCGAGCGCGGTCGAGGACGGCCAGAGCCACGGCTGCGTCCCCTTTCTGGGGGATGAGTTCGGCAGGGTCGTAGGGTGGCAGTTCTTCGACAAAGAAGAAATCGGCTACCGCAGCTACATCGCGCAAGCTCTTGATGCGTTCCCGGATCAAAGGGGTGACTTGCAGCAGCTTGCGGGGCTCGACCTGGAAACCAGCCGCCAGCGTGTAAGGCAGCAAGCGCTCGGCCAGCTCCTCGACCGTCATGCTGCGCAGGTGCTCGGCGTTCAGCCACACGGCCTTCGGGTCGAAGGGGTCGGCGTCGGTGAAGTTCACGATGGCGTTGCTGCGGTTGATCCCCTCGAAGGAGAACGCCTCGACGAGCTCCTGCCGCCTCAGTTGCTCGCGGTTGTCCTTGGGCGACCACCCCAGCAGGCACAGGAAGTTGACGAAGGCGTGCGGCAGGAACCCCGCGTCCCGGTAGGTGGTCACGCTCACCACCGGCCCGTGCTTGCGCTTGGAGAGCTTCGAGCCGTCCGGCGCGAACAGCAGCGGCAGGTGCGCCAACACGGGCAGCTCGGCGCTGGCGCCGCGAAAGATCAGCACGTGCTTGAAGGTGTTGGTCAGGTGGTCCTGCCCGCGGATGATGTGCGTGATCCCCAGCTCGATGTCGTCGGCGCAGGAGGCCAGGTGGTAGGTGGGCGTGCCGTCGCCCCGTAGCAGCGCGAAGTCCTCGATGTCCGCGGTGGCCTTGGCCAGCTCGCCGTAGACCGCGTCGCGGAAACGGACCTCGGCCTGGGTCTCCCGGGGCACGCGAAACCGCAGCACGAACGGCTCGCCGGCGCCGGCGCGGCGGTCGCTCTCCTGGCGCGGCATCTCCCGCATGCCGGGATTGAACTGCCAACCGATGCCTTCCCGCTCCCTCTCTCCCGGCTCCCCGGCCGGCGTGAAGTCCCGGTAGGCGTACCCCTTTTCGAACAGCGCCTCGGCCAGCGCCCGGTGCAGTGCGAGGCGCTCCGACTGCCGGTGCTCCTCGTCCCAGCCGAGTTCCAGCCACCGCAGCCCCGCGAAGATGGAATCCAGCGACTCCTGGGTGTTGCGCTCGACATCGGTGTCGTCGATGCGCAGGATCATGGTCCCGTGATTCCGGCGGGCGTAGAGCCAGTTGAAGATGTAGGTGCGCGCGCTCCCGATGTGCAAGAAGCCGGTCGGAGAGGGCGCAAAACGGACTCGCACCATGGGACTTTCAGTATAGGGGACCAGACCCCTGCCGCTCCAATCGCGCGAACAGATCCCGGAGTTGCTCGAGCGACAACTGCTCGGCGCGGAGGCCCGCCTCCGGCTGCTCATCGATGCGCGAGCCGTAGTGCGGCGCCAGGTTGTTGCGCAGGGTCTTGCGCTTCTGCCGGAAGCAGCGCGCCGCGAACTGAAGGAACGGCGCCGGATCTGGCGCCTGCTCCGCCCGGGGCGTCAGCCGCACAGCTGCCGAGCGCACCTGGGGCGCCGGCCGGAAGGCCGAAGGCGCGAGGGTGAACAGGATCTCCGGCCGCGTGAACAGTTGGGTTTCGACGGTCAGGTAACCGTAGGCGCGCGTGCCCGGCCGCGCCGTGATCCGCCGGGCCACCTCCTCCTGCGTCAGGATGACGGCCCGCCGCAGCAGCGGCCCCATGGCGAAGATGCGCGCCAGAATGGGAGAAGTAATGTAGTAGGGCAGGTTGCCCGCCACCACCGCGGGCCCCCACTGCCCGAGCCGTGTCCCCAGCACGTCCGCCTCCAGTACCTCGAGGCGCTCCTCGCCTTCAAACTTCGCTCTGAGCACCCCGACCAGCTCCGCGTCGATCTCGAGGGCCACCACGCGCCCCGCGCGCTCCAGCAAGTACTCCGTCAGCGCGCCCCGGCCGGGCCCGATTTCGATTACCAGCGGCTCGCGCTCCGGGCAGGCGGCCTCGGCCAGACGCGCCAGCAGCGCACGCCGGATCAGGAAATGTTGTCCTAGTCGTTTACCGGCCAAGCAGGTGCGGCCTAGCTCTTGACGGTGTAGTGGCTGCGCTTGAAGGAAACGAACATCTTGCTGGAGGTCGGCTGGCCGAACGCGGTGGCCGGATGGAACTCGGTGAACAGCAGGTTGTTCTCGATGCTGCGCTGCAGTTGCGGATCCAGATCCAGGCGCAGCCCTTCCGCCACGGTGTAGTCCACCATGCGTCCCTGCTCGTCCACCAGCACTTCCAGCACGAAGTCGTCGTCGTTGAAACCGAACGGCGACTGGCTCTTCAGGGCGGCCTCGGTGAAGATGCTGATGGGCACGTCGCGGAGGATGGGGTGACGGCTAAAGGCGATGCTCGGGACCAGGATGCTGAACAGCAGCAAGGCCGAAAGCAGGCCTCCCGCCAGGGGCAGGGCCAGCGGACGCATCAGGTTGTCCACCCACAACCTGGCCTGCTCGCCCCGGTGCTCCACCCAGGTGGCCAGATTGCGGCGGTTCAAACGCCGTTCCCGCTCTCGGGAGGCCATGGCCGCAAGGCTCATGGCCAAGTGCTCGGGCGGGGAGAGCATCGGCAGTTCCTTGAGCGCCTGGAGCACTTCCAGGAGCTGCTCGTAGGCCAGCGCGCACTCCCCACACCGGGCCAGGTGCTTCAGCACGTTCTGCCGGGCGTCTCCCGGCAGGGAGCCGTCCAGAAGAGCGGAGAGTGAATTCTGCACGCTTCGGCAAATCATAAACTTCACTCCGCCGGTTGTGGCGTCCACCCCAGGGCCGGCCCCGGCTCGAGCCGGCCGGCCAGTTCTTTCCGCAAAGCTTCGCGTCCCCGCAGAATCCGGGACTTCACCGTCCCGAGGGGAACCCGCAAGACCTCCGCAATCTCCTCGTAGCTGAGCTCCTCGATGTCCCGCAAAACCACGGCAGCCCGGAAACTGGCGTTCAGCCGCGCCAGCGCCGCCTGGATCACGCTGTGCCGCTCGCTGTCCGCCGCGCACTCGAAGGGCGAGCGGCTGGGGTCCGGCAGTCTCTGGGAATAGCTCGAGCCGCCCTCCTCATTCCCCTCCAGGCATACCTCCTGCCGCCGGTGCCGGCTGTACCAGCGCTGGTAGTTGTAGGCCTCGTTGACCGCGATCCGGTAGATCCAGGTCTTCAAGCTGCTGTCGCCCCGGAACGCCCCCACTTTGCGGAATACCTTCAAGAAGACCTCTTGCACCACGTCGCAGGCATCGCCGCTGTCGCCCATCAGCCGGCAAACCATGTTGTACACCGGCTGCTGGTAGTTGGCGATCAGGCGTTCATAGGCTTCCGCGACGCCCTCTCGTAGCCCTTCCAGAAGCCGAGCCTCCCCGACGGAGACGGGAAGGCACTCCCCGCCCTCGGTTTGTTCCAGGCCGGCTCGTTCGTCCAGGTGAAGGATTGTGTCCGCCACGGCTGCGCTCCGTCGGCAACTCCACCTTCAAGGTATCAGGAAACCTGGTTGCTTACAAACCTTTGGACGGCGCGTGCCCGCCGGAAGTTCCCAGCCGGGGCGATTCTGTACACTGGTAGAGTAGAGGTCACTCTTGCGCTGCCTCCCCGCGTTGCTGCTGGCGGCCTCCGCCGCCGCCCAAGACCTGCCCGCCCAGCTCAAGCATTTCATCGACATCTACAGCATCGTCGAGCGGGAGGCCGCCGACCCGGTGGTCCCCGAGAAGGCCATCTACGGCGGCGCCATACCGGGCATGCTGCGCCCCCTGGATCCCCACTCCGTCTTCCTGGATCCCCAGCAGTTCGAGCAGCTCAAGGAGCTGGAGAAGTCCACCCGCAAGGGCTTTGGAAGCGTGGTTTCGGTGCTGCCGGGCCGGGTCATCGTCCTGCAAACCCTCCCCGGCACGCCCTCCGCCCGGGCCGGTGTGGCCCCCGGCGACGAGATCCTGGCCATCAACGGTATCGCCTTGGCCCGCCTGGAGATGGGGGAGCTGGTCGAGCTGCTGACCCAATCCCGGCAGCGGGAGGCCCGCTTGGATGTCCGCCGGCCCGGGCAGGCCCGGCTGCTCCAGTTCGGGCTGGCCCCCGAGGAGCTCCAGTCGCCCAGCGTCGAGCGGGCGTTCCACCTGCGCCCCGGCGTGGGCTACCTGCGCCTGGCCAGCTTCGACGCCCAGACCGGCGCCCAGGTCCGCGAGGCCCTCGAGAAGCTGGGGGGCCACCAGCTCCGGGGCCTCCTCCTGGACCTCCGCAACAACCCCGGCGGCCTGCTGTCGGCGGCCCTCGAGACCGCCTGCCTGTTTCTCAAGCCCGGCCAGACCCTGCTGGCCGTCCGCGGCCGCGTCGTCGAGGCCCGCGAGGAAAAGGTCCCCGAGACCGCGACGCCCTACGGGTTCCCTCTGGCCGTGCTGATCAACGGCAGGAGCGCCAGCGCCTCGGAGATCGTCGCCGGGGCCCTTCAGGATCATGGCCGGGCGGTCATCGTGGGCGAACCCAGCTTCGGCAAGGGCCTGGTCGAGAGCGTATACCCCCTGTCGGAGGGTACCGGCCTGGCCCTGACGACCGCCTACTACTACACTCCGAACGGCCGCTCCATCCAAAGGCGTCTCTCCGCCTCCCAGTTGCAGACGGCGGAGGGCGGCGGAGGTGTCCAGCCCGACCTCACCGTCTACCCGGAGCCCATGACCCAGTTCCGGGCCGCCCTCGAAGCCAGCGGCTGGCTGACTTCCTTCGCCACCGAGGTGACCCGCCGGCAGCAGATTGCCGGGGACGGGGAGGTCTCCGCCGCCCTGCTGGATGAGTTCCAGGTCTACCTGTCGGACCGCCGGATCCGCCCCGGCGTGGCCGAGTGGAGCCGCGAGCGCGAGTGGATCCGCAACCGGCTCAAGACCGAGATCTTCAACCAGGCCCTGGGGGTGGCCCAGGGCGACGAAGTCGAGGCCCAGCGCGACCCCCTCATCCTGGCCGCCCTGGCCCGCCTGGGCTGGCGGTGAATTCCGCATGTTGCGCCGCCGCCAAAATCTGCTAGAATCTTCCCAGTGCTTCTCGCCCAATCCGATTCCATCTTGGGGCTGACCTCGGGAGTCCGCTTACTGCATGTTTCCGCCTAGACACTTCCAACCACGCCGACCTAGAATCCGGGAGAACGTCAACGACGCCATCCGCGCCCGCGAGGTGCGGGCGATCTTCCCGGACGGCACCGTCGAAATCATGCCCACGTCCGCCGCCGTCCGCAAGGCGCAGGGCCTGGGCCTGGACCTGATTGTGGTCTCGCCCACCGCCGAACCGCCCGTCGCCAAGGCCATGGACTACGGCCAGTGGCAGTACGAGCAGAAGAAGAAGCAGCACGAGGCCAAGAAGAAGCAGCACGTCATCCAGGTCAAGGAGTTGAAGTTCCGTCCCAACACCGACGAGCACGACTACGAGTTCAAGCGCAACCACGCCGTCCGCTTCCTCCAGGAAGGCAACCGGGTCAAGGCCGTGGTGCAGTTCCGGGGACGCGAGATCGCGCACGTCGATCTGGGCCGCAAGCTGCTGATGCGCTTCGCGCAGGACCTGGCCGCCTACGGCGCCCTGGACGGCGATCCCCGCCTGGAGGGCCGCCACTTCCACGTCATCATCAGCCCGCTGAAGGCCAAGGACAAGCCCAAGGCCCCGGCAGCCCCGGGGGCGGTTCCGGCCGAGCCCAAGCCGCAGGCCTGAGCGGCGGCCGCTAGTAGAACAGGTACTTCTCCCAGTGCTGGTCGCCGTGGGCTAACTGGCGCATCAGGTGCCGGCTGGTGTGCAGGCTGAAGGGCCGCGGCTGGCGGATCAGCTTCATGCCCACTTCTTCCGGGGTCTGGTTGCCCTTCCGGTTGTTGCAGGCGTGGCAGCAGGCCACCAGGTTCTCCCAGGTGGTCTCGCCGGAGCGCGAGCGCGGGATGACGTGATCCAGCGTGAGGTCGCTGGAAGGCAAAGTGCGCCCGCAGTACTGGCAGGTGTAGCGGTCGCGCATCAGGATGTTCTTCCGCGAAAGCGCGCGGGTCTGATGCGGAATCCGCCGGTAGCCCAGCAGCCGGATCACCGAGGGCAGCTGGAGGGCGGCGCGCGCCGAGCGCACCAGCAGCGCCGAGAACTCCTCG
>Ga0315289_10005394_pt1 | contig 18906 bp, 24 predicted proteins | sample YL17G11_40_MG_FD_203452 | JGI IMG/M metagenome (GOLD analysis project Ga0315289, IMG submission 203452) | Sediment microbial communities from Yellowstone Lake, YNP, Wyoming, USA - YL17G11_40 | ecosystem: Environmental > Aquatic > Freshwater > Lake > Sediment | place: USA: Wyoming | collected...
AGCTGGTTTCTTAAGGTGGGGCGAGGCTACTGACGAGCCGGTCGAAGTTCGACTTCCCATTACGGCTCGCGGGTACGCTCGCCCCACCGGTTGGATACTTGAAAACCAGTTCTGCGATTACGGCGAGAAGATTCCGTAGAAGCGCTGCGGACTGTTCGTCGCCTGCGGGTCGGTGAACTGGAACTGGCCGGGGGCGATTTCGGTGACGCCGCCCAGCACCGTCCAGTTGGTCATCGGCAGCGCCACATTCGTGGTCGCCAGCACACCGAACAACGCTCCCGCATTGTTGGTGAAGGCGAACTGGAACGAGCCGTTGGTCAGGGTTTTGGCGTCGGTCAGGGTGGTAGTTGTCGGAACCGGAACACTGATGTTGAGGACGCTCCCCGTGCTCGGAATGCCGTTGACGAACACTGTCGCCAGCGTATAGCCGGGTGGGAAACCCCACACCGGCGCGGAGCTGAATGAATTTGTGGACCAGTTCGTGGACAGCAGGAACGAGGTCTGCCCGCTTTCCACGCTGCGCAATTGCACGAGCGGATAATCGGCAGGCGAGTCTTGAGTATTTGCCGCCCGAACCTTCGGAGATACCCCGAAACTGGGAGCCGGTGAGCGCCAGGCTGCCGCCGAGATTGAGCGGCGAAGTTGACCCCGGTGAAAAGCGATCTGGTGGACGCGCCGTATGTGAAGGAATTTCCGTTGGTGTTGGAGTGCAAGCTGGCCCACACGTTCGAGTTGGGTCTGCACACGCAGTTCGTCGGCGAGATTCTGGATGTGAAAGCCGAGGAGTCCGTCATGGGCAACGGCGGTTTGGTGGACATCAAGAAGGTGAAGCCGCTGGTCTTCACGCCGGACACACAGGCCTACTACGGCATCGGCAGTTTCCTGGGCCGGGCGTTCTCGGTGGGCGGGAAACTTTAGCGTCCCGCAGTTGGCTGAAAGAAGGGGCAGCGAACTCCGGGTGCTCGACCCGTTTGCCGGGAAAGGCGCAGAGGTTTACACAAAGGTCTGAGTCGCTTCGATTCGGGAACGCAGGGCGTGAAGAAGGTAGCGCCGGCGTCCCGCCAGCCGCGGAAGAAACCAAAACTAACGCTCAACCAGCGCGGCGGAAAAGGAACGCTTAAGTCAAATCCGCCTGCTTCTCCGGCTTCCCTTCGCGCTGCGCTTTGGGTAATTCAATTTGGCTGTCCTCTACGAGTTGGATTTCTTTTTCGGTCAGGCCGTAAAGTTCATAGACCAGCGCGTCAATTTGCGCGTCGGTGGCGGTGCGGGTGTTTTGCAGTGTGGTCGTTTCCGAATCCGACCTCACGGCGACGGCTTGGGCCTCAAACCCAGCAACGCTTTCGCGCCACCTCGAGGAATAGTTCGTGGTCGCCAAGCTGTGCGGCCAGCGCCGCGCGGTCGCGCGTTTTCCAGAATCCGCCCTCATCATGCACCCGCAACCGGACGCCCGACCCGCGCCACAGTTCCAGGAGACGAACGACCCGTTCGTGGCATTGCACGAAATGTTCGATGCCATGTACGGCAGCGTAATAGGTTTTGCAAAAGGCATCCAGCTGCCAGCCGGCAGGCTCAAATTGCGGCAGGAATAGTCCGCGCCGGCCCTTGAGCGGGCGCGTGACGAGATGGAATCTCCGGCATAGGCCGAGCGTGATAGTCTCGCAACCCTCGCCCGGCCAGATTTCCACCAGCCAGCCGCGCGTGCGCGGTCCGCCGAACATCCGCCGCTCACGGCCCGCGACACTGTCAAAAAACTCCGGCGCGTCCGGGTCGCTTTCGCTGGCTCGGAGCACCTTGCCCACGTGGGCGCAGCCGATTTTGCGCGCGTAACGCGCCGTGCGCTGGACCCGCTGGCGAACTTCTTCTTCATCCAGTCTTCGAGTGGCAGACAACGTGTAAGAAATGGTCAATCCCATAATCGCGCAGTTGTTTTTCGCCACAACTTACGCGATACGGTCGGACAAATACGGGGATACCCTTCAACATTTTCCGCCGCCTTCCACGAGGGCGATTTCGGCTTTCGTCAGGCCGTAAAGCTCATAGACCAGCGCGTCAATCTGTTGGTCCGTGGCGGTGACGGCGTTTTGGAGCGTGGCCTTTTCCGAATCCGACTTGGCCGCGCGCAGCTTGGGCATGAACCCCAGCAGCTTGTCCACCAGCACCACCAGCTTGTCGTGACGGGATTTGTCGGCGGGCTTTTTGAGATCAATTTTTCGAATGGGAATTTGGGAAAGGCTGAAAATCGTGACCTGCGGGAATGACGATTTGAAATCGGCGAACATGATTCGCCAGAAATAAGCCGTGAGCTTCGAGTTGATTATAGCCAGAAGAAATTTCTCCTCTGCCAGCGAACTGGCTATCACGGTGAAAATGTTTCCAGTAACTGCAATCGGTTCTGTTATGAGACTTGCAGTTGGTTCAACTCCTATCTGGCGAATTACTATTTTGTGTGGAGCAAGATGAACATCAGAATCCCAGCAACCCCCAGATGTTTTTGGGCGTTCGAACAAAACAAATTCCGAGGGTGGATTCGTGGCGTATCGGTAAACATCCGCACCGGCAAGAATTGGTTTGTGCTTTGCCGTGAGCTTGCGCGCTGAAAAATACTTCTCCCGATCACCAGTAATCAGACCGCGATTGATCTTGCTGACTTTTTCAAGGGGAACACATTCGGAGTTTAGTTTTTCAAACAGTGGAGCATTGCCTTCGTTCAACAAAATGTTCCAGTTTGCACCGGGCAACGCGGTGAATCGCATCTGCTTCGTCTGAGAAAAAGCCGAAGGTGATGCAGTGAATTTCGCAGACAGTAAAGCCGTGGTTGGAACTTCATGCTCCATTCGCGCTTTGTCGTTTGGCTCGCTTTTGAAAATAATTACAGACGTGTGAACGTCCGCATCCTCAAACACGCGACCCTCGGCGACTGAAATATTCTTGATGACGCATCGTTCCATTAACCAGCGTCGGAGACTTTCGGCATAGACATTGTTCAATAGCGTTGTTGGGACAATTTGTCCGTAATAGCCATCCTTCTTTAGCAGTGATACGCCCCTTTGCAAAAAAAGATGAAAGAGTTCTATTTTGAATTCTGCTGCGACGTAATGGGCCTTTAGATAATCCAACTCCTGTTCCTCTGTATTGTGTGGTTGCAGCATCCGATACGGCGGATTCCCGATAACCGCGTCAAACCCGCCCGCCTTCATGATGGCCGGGAATTGCACCGGCCAGTCGAAGGCGTGAACGCGCACGAGGTCTTCGGGCATCATCGAGAAGTCGGAGGCGATGAGCGAGTTGCCGCATTTGATGTTGTCCTCCAGCTTTGGAAGAATCGGTTCGTTGCCGCCAAACAAATCCTGCTCGCGCTGCAAGGTCTCGGTGGTTTCACCCTCCAGCATTTTCAGGTAAAGCGAAAGCTGCGTCACTTCCACCGCCTGCGGGTCAAGGTCAACGCCGTAAATCGTCTCGCGCAGAATCCGCCGCTTGATCCGGGCGGTCAGGTGCAGCGTGTTGGTTTTGACGTCCAGCCAGCACCAATCCTTTTTGCGCTTGCCGGGGTGGTCCACGAGCCATTGCTGCCAGTGTTCGCACACGCGCTCGAACACGCGGAGCAGGAAACTGCCTGAACCGCACGCGGGATCGAGGAAGCGGAGCTTGAGCGTTTCCTCCGGCTTTTTGCCTTCCAGTATTTTGCCGACGGTCTGCTCGACGATGTACTCGACGATGTAGCGCGGGGTGTAATAGACGCCGCCCGCCTTGCGGACTTCCGGCTTTTCCTCGATGACAGCGCCGCGTCCGTGTGGGCGGACGATGTTGCCGAGAAACCGTTCGTAAATCGTGCCGAGAATTTCGACGGCGACGTAGCCGAATTTGTAGGGAGAACTCTCGCTGCTGATGGCTTCGAGGAATTCCGAGAGCCAAACGTCGCCCACGATGAGTTCCTCGCTGAAGTGAATCTTGAAAAGGTTGCCGTTGAAATACGGGACGTGCGAGGGCGGGCGGCGATCCAATGCGCGGATGTGGCGCACGACGGAATTCCACAGTGTACCTCTGGACGCGCTCAAACCGCTGCCGCCCCAATGCGCCGGCGGTTCGTCACGCAGCCGGTCGGACTCTTCCTGTCGTCCTTTCCAGGTTTCCAGCAGCGTCTGAAGTTTTGTCCCCGTGTCTATGCCACGCGCTTCCGAAATGCGGATGAACAGCAGGCGGTCGAGGATGCACTGCACGGCTTCGTTCAGCTTCGTGCCCTCAAGCAAATCCGCGCGGTCGTTATGACGGATGAGGTCGGAGGCGAGTGAACGGCGCGCACCATCCAGAAACGCGAGAAATTCCGAATCGAAATCGCGCGTGCGGTCGGGCCGCAATTTTTTTGGCAGCGATTCAATCAGCCGTTCAATGCTGCCGCCGGCCACGTTGTCGCGCGCCAGCAAATCCCAAAGTTCGCGCGCCTTGGCCGCGTACTCGTGATAGTGGTAGTGCCGCAACAGGCCGTCGTCCGGTTTGCCCTTATCGGGATTGCCGGTGACGACGTAAATTTTCAATTCCTCAAAATCCGAGAGCAACGCGAGCCGGACGCCGATGGTCCAGGCGTAACGCTTGGATTGCATGGCGAATCCGCCGTGAAGTTCCTCGGCTGGCTTCTTGGCTTCGCAGACAAAACGCGGCTTGCGTTCGGGACGGAAAAGATAATCGGCGCGACCAATGTCCGTCCGGCTTTCGGCCACGACTTCACGGTGAGCGGGAATCAGACCGGCCTTGTTCTCAATGTCCCAGCCGAGCGCGCGAAAAAACGGGTTGAGGAATTCCTGCCGGAGACTGGCTTCGTCGTAACCGGCGCTTTTGTAAGCCGCCAAGTTACGCTCAAAAATGCGGACCAGACGATTCAGTTCTTTCTCGAATGATTCAAAGCTGGCGGCGTTCGGCATGGGGAGTTTTTACCGAAGATCGGCGGCAACAGCAATTCAGATAGCAAACAAAACGGCCTTCGTTTGCGAAGGCCGCTTTGAGTTTGCGTCAATAGTTCGCCGTTTGATTTACGGACTCGGCGGCGTGGGCGATGAGGGCATTACCACCGTCGCCCGCGGCGTTTTTCCACACACGCAAAAAGGCGAATCCCTTCTGTGATACCGCCATCGCCTTCCTGCCGCGATGTCCTCTCCGCGCTACCTAACTGGCGGCAATTTCTTCGCTTTTACGGATTGGGCGGAGCGGGCGGCGTCGGCTTCTTCTCCCGCTGCGGGGCGCGTTCGACGTGGCTGGCGCTTTGCCAGGCGCGCAGTTTGTCGGGGTTGCGCGAATACTTGTTGTGCGTGATGGCGTCGAGGTAGGTGACCTCTTTCATGCCGTCGTGAATCAGTCGGCCAACGGCGGAGGTGCTGGCCACGCCTTCTTCGCGGTGGCTCTCTTGTTAGTCAGCGGCGGCGTTAATGGCGGCGCGGTCGTCGGTCAGATGTTGCCCGAGTCAGGCTGGCAAGGGGCCGGTCGTCTCACCTGTGCGGGGCAGCAGGCGAGAAACTGGGGAGGCGAGCTAGCCCGCATATTTCACAAACTTCGTAGCCGCCGACGTAAGGAGGCGGAGGTGCAATTGACCCGCAACGGTACGCCTCCTTACGTCGGCGCCTACAGTCTGTCAGCGATCCAATCGGCGTGTGAAATATGCGGGCTAGTGGAGAGGTGAGCAGGTGAACGGGCGGAGGGCGCGACCAATCTACAAACGGGGTGTGGAATTGTAGCTGCGGATACTGCGGAATCGTGGTTTGATCGCGTCGGAATGAAGGCGAACCCGGCAACGTTTGTTGCATGCAATGCCGCCGTCTCCACGGCTGCAAGCTGCCGGAGGGGCAACATTCAGGCTTGCCAGCGGACGGCGATGGGCCTTTACTTCGTGAAAACGGCGGAGTGAGGTGCCTATGATGCTTTTCTACGGAGTCTGTTTGGTGGTGGGCTTGATGTTCACCCTGATCAGTGCGGTAGCTGGACACTTGTTCGGGGGACATGATGGCGGTGACGTGGGCACCGGTGGCCATGCGGAAGCGGGCTTCGACGACAGCGGCGTCCCGGGTATCTCGTTCTTCAGTCCGTTGGTGCTGGCTTCGTTTATCGCCGCCTTCGGCGGATTGGGCATTGTCTTCAGCGGCATCAAGGCCACGGAAAGCGTCTGGCTGAGCGCCCCGCTTTCGGTGGCTGGCGCGTTGTGCATCGCAGTGTTGGTGTTGTGGCTGTTCAATCTCGTCTTTTCCCGCTCCCAAAGCTCGAGCGAATCCCACGTGGCGACGCTGACGGGACAAGCGGCGACTTTAATCTCTCCGATTCCCGAGAACGGCGTGGGCGAGATCGCCTACGTCCAAGGCGGCACGCGTTACACGGCGCCCGCCCGCTCCGAGAAGCGCGGGGCGATTCCCCAAGGCCAAACGGTGAAGATTACCCGCGTCGTGGGCACGCAGTTTTACGTTGAATCCGTGGAGTAACCGTTGACCAAACTCATTCAAACAAGAACCCCCCAAACCAATCCAAAGCATCTATGAATCTACTTCCCATTCTAGCCCTCGCCGAAGTCCCCTGGCTCAGAGCCGGTGCCATCGCCAGTGTCGTCGTCGTTCTCCTGTTTGTCATCGGAGCCATCTTTGCCAATCGTTACACCAAGGTTGGTCCCAACGAGGTCCTCGTGATCTCCGGACGCAAACGAAAGGTTACCGATCCAGACGGAATCGTGCGACAAGTGGGGTTTCGCATCGTCAAGGGCGGTGGCGTCCTCGTCTGGCCGGTCCTCGAAAAGGTGGACATCCTGCGGCTGGAGTTGATGACCATTGATGTTACACAACAACAGGACGTTTACACGGTCAAAGGTGTGCCCGTGCGCGTGGACGGCGTCGCCCAAATCAAGGTCAAGGGCGATGACGTTTCGATCGCCACCGCCGCCGAACAATTCCTCAGCAAGGGCACCGACGACATCAAGAACATCGCCATGCAAACCCTCGAAGGCCATCTCCGCGCGATTCTCGGCACGATGACCGTCGAGGAGATTTACCAGAACCGCGACGCCTTTGCCGCCAAGGTGCAGGAAGTGGCCGCCGGCGACATGGCCAACATGGGCCTCGGTATTGTCAGCTTCACCATTCGCGACATCCGCGACAGCCAGGGCTACCTCGACGCACTCGGCAAGCCGCGCATTGCCCAGGTTAAACGCGACGCCGTGATCGCGCAGGCGGAAGCCGACCGCGACGCGACGATCAAATCGTCGCAAGCCACGCAAGCCGGGCAGGAAGCGAAGTTCGCCGCCGACACGAAAATTGCCGAAGCGCAGCGCGATTATCAGACCAACGTTGCGCAATACCAGGCGGCGGTGAACCAGCAGAAGGCCCAGGCCGATCTCGCCTACGACTTGCAGAAGTTCAAGACCGGCCAGCTTGTGAAGGCCGAGGAAGTGCAGGTGCAGATCATCGAGAAGCAGAAGCAGATTGAATTGCAGCAGCAGGAAATCCTGCGCAAGCAACGCGAACTGGAAGCCACGGTGCAGAAGCCCGCCGACGCCGAGCGCTACAAGGTTGAGACTCTGGCCAACGCGAAGAAATTCCAACTCGAAACCGAAGCCGCCGGTGCCGCGTCCGCAACGAAGGCAACCGGTTTCGCCGGCGCCGACGTCGTCAAGGCCACGGGTATTGCCGAGGCCGACGCAAACAAGGCGCGCGGTCTGGCCCAGGCCGCCGTCATCGAAGCGCAGGGCAAAGCGACCGCCGAAGCCATGCGTGCCAAGGCCGAGAGTTTCAAGCAATACAACGAGGCGGCGGTCATCGAGATGATTGTGCGAGTGATGCCGGAGGTGGCGGGCAAGATCAGCGAACCGCTGAGCAAGACCGAGAAGATTGTCATCATCAACTCCGGCAGCGGGCCGGGCGGCGGCGCGAGCAAGCTGACCGGCGACATAACGCAGATCATTGCGCAATTGCCGCCGGTGCTGGAGAGTTTAACCGGCGTGAAGTTTGAAAAGTTGCTGGAACAAGTGCCGGCGCTGCGCAAGGCGATGGGAAAGGATAAAGATGAAGGCAAATAAATCAGGGTGGAATGGTGATTTGTTGGTTTTTGAAATCAGGGCTACGCGGCAGCGCAGCCCTACCGACAATTGGTAGGGCGGAGCTGCTGCTCCGCCCAGTTTGAAACGCATGAAACTCAGCCGATCACGCGATGACCGCCGGGCTGGTGGAGTTTGTGGCGGAAAGCGGTGGAGGGCCACCGCAGTCCAAGACCTGTCGGTTGCTCCACGACTTCAACCTGCGCGGTAGCGTCCTGGAGTGCGCCGGTCCTCCGGCGCTTTTGAACCCACCGTGATGCAGCCGTGGAGAAAAACGGCTTGAAAATTTATGGCGGAAAATGAACAAACCAAAGTCTGTCCGTTTTGCGCTGAAACGATCAAAGTGGCGGCGAAGTTGTGTCCTTACTGCCGGACTCGGCAGAGCCGGTTTGCTGTTCTGAAAGGCGAACTGCTTGGCGCTTTGGTTGCATTGGTGCTGCTGGTTGCGCTCCTGGGGTTGTCACGGTGGTTGTTCCCTGAGGATACCAATGAAACGGCAGGGCGTGATTTCGTGCGACATCGTCCCGAACTCGCTGTGGTTCGCACCACCTTGGAATCCGTTGGAAAGAAGCCCGACTTTGGTTTGACCGGTTACGTGACCAACAGCGGGAATCGTCCTTGGCGGATACACGAGTTGGAAGTTCGGTTTCTCGACCCTCAGGGCAACATGATTGATGTGCAGCATCCTGATTTCCGTAAATCGGAAGCGTTTGTCGTTCAACCCGGTCAGGAACACGCCTTTCGGATCCAACTCGACACGCGTGTCCAAACGAATACCAGCGCTATCCACACCGTTCGGGTCCAAATCGCCACCGATGGCCAAAAACCCTACAACCCCGACTAGCGTGAATTGTCATCAAATGGCTGGAGTCAACAACCCATCATGAACGTCGAAACCCAAAGGGAATGTCCCTTTTGCGCGGAGACAATCCAAGCGGCGGCCAGAGTGTGTCCTCGTTGTCGTCAGTGGTTGTCACTCCGTTCCTTTCGGCATCCACTTGTTGCGACTTGCGTGACGGCTGTGCCCATCATTGTGCTTGCTGTTGTCATGGGGCTCGGGATCACGCGTACTTTCGAGCGATTTTTCAACCCGCCCCCCTATTACACGGAGTTTCTCGGGTCGCTCCGCGTAATCGAATCCAGATTGAACTGGGTGGAGAGGGACAAGGAGACATCCATCTACATTACGGGAATCCTCACAAACCAAAGTCCAATCGCTTGGAAAGGGATCGAGTTTGAGTGTCGCTTCTACGACAGCAAGGGCGTCATGGTGGATGCCTCGAGCGCTGTCGCTTACCTCACGATTCAACCGAACGATGAGTGTGCGTTTCGGGCCAGAGTGACGCCAAGCCACCCTGCCAAAGATTACGCTTCCCACAAACTTTTGGTCAGCACCGCCCGAAATGCCAAAGCTCCGTTTTGACCAAATCGTAAAGCCTGAACAAAGCCATGCGTCTCTTTGAAGCCGTCATTGACGCGAACCACCGCGCGCTGGCCGGTGGTCAGACGGCGGGTTTGCGCCCGGCGGAGTTGGCAGCTGCGCCGGCTTTTTTTGAGGCCACGGCGTAGCGTGACAGCAAGTTTATGAAAGCCTACGAAGAAGTTGTCGAGTTCATTGCCGGAGGGCCGAGTGTCCGCAGCGTGGCGGACTTTCGGGCGTCGCCGGAAGCAAAAGCGCGAGTGGGGTTTCTCATCCGTAAGGAGAAGGAAGAGGGATTGTTGCCGGACGAGAAGGCAGAGTTGGACGATTGCGAAACGCTCGAACACGTGATGAACCTGGCGAAGGCGCGCGCGCGTCAACTGCTCGCTCATGAGCGCTGAAATCAGCGACGAGACGCGGCGACAAGTGGCGGATCGCGCCTACCATGTCTGCGAGTATTGCCTCGTGCATCAGGATGACCTGTTCCACGGCTGCGAAGTGGATCACATCATCAGCGTGAAGCACCAGGGCCGGACAGAATTGGAAAATCTTGCTTACGCCTGCTTCCGTTGCAATCGTCACAAAGGCAGCGATCTGGGTTCGCTCGCGTCCGCCACCGGGAAGTTGACGCGGTTTTTCAATCCCCGGAGTGACAGTTGGCCGGTGCATTTCTCGTTGAATGGCGGGCGCATTGAACCGCTTACAGATATTGGCGAGGTGACTGTGCGCATATTCGATTTCAACCGTCTCGACCGGGTGCGCCAACGGGAATTGCTTGCAAAAGCCGGGCGTTACCCGTCAATCGAAGCACTTGCCCGAGTGAAAGAATGACCACCATGCGCCTCTTCGAAGCCATCCTTGACGCGAACCACCGCGCGGTCGCGGGCGGTCAAAGTGCTGGTTTTATGCGGTGGCAAGGTGTATTTTTAGCAGGGTTATGAGCACCACCGAAGCCATTCTGGAAAAGGTCAGCGCGCTGCCGCCGGAGAAGCAGGAGGAAGTGCTGGAGTTTGTTGATTCACTGGCAAAGAAGGCGGCATTGCCGGCGAAAAGCGGCGAGCCTTACCAGTGGATTGACATTGCGTTGAAAGCCAACCTGCAGGGCCCGCCGGATTGGTCTGAACACCTTGACGATTACCTATACGGAGACAAGAAGAATGCCCTCTGACGTGTTCTTCCTTGATGCGGTCTATTCCATCGCGCTTGTTTCGGCAACGGACCAGCACCACCGAATGGCAGCGGAAGTCGCGGCGGAACTGAAGGCTAAACCGGCGCGTTTGGTCACAACGCGCGCCGTCTTGGTTGAAATCGGAAATGCCCTGGCAAAGCCGCACCTGCGGGCTGTTGGAATTGAGTTGCTCAAGAGCTTCGAGAACGATCCTCGGATTGAGATCGTTGCTTTGGATGACGCGCTTTACCGTCGCGGATTTGAATTGTTTCATTCCAGACCGGACAAGGCTTGGAGTTTGACCGATTGCATTTCGTTTGTCGTGATGCGTGAGCGGGGACTTTCCCAGGCGCTTACGTTCGATCAGCATTTCGAGCAAGCCGGTTTTACCGCACTGCTGCGGCAATGAGCCATGCGCCTTTTTGAAGCCATCATTGACGCGAACCACCGCGCGGTGGCGGGCGACCAAAGTGCTGGTTCTATGCGGCTGCCGGGTGTAATTTGCCAGCGAACATGAGCACCACCCAGGCCATTCTGGAAAAAGTCAGCGCGCTGCCGCCGGAGAAGCAGGAGCAGGTGCTGCAATATGCCGAGTCGCTAGCAGACAAACACCCTCCTGCAAAAACCGGCGAGCCGTACTGCGCGCTCCGCACCGCACTGAGCCTGAATCTCGACGGCCCACCGGATTGGTCGAGACGATTCGAGGAATACCTGCACGAGTCAAGGGTGAAACATGGCGGCGGGTGAGCCATTTCTTGACGCGTCCTATCTCATCGCGCTAGCCGTTCCCGCCGATGAACATTTTGAACAAGCCGGATTCGTCGAATAGTTGAACCGCTAAATTTCTATGCGTCTCTTTGAAGCCGTCATCGAGGCCAACCACCGCGCGGTTGCGGGCGATCAGAGCGCAGGCGTGCATCCGGCGGAGTTTGAAAACGAATTGCCAGTCGTGGCGCTCACGTGCATTGACGAGCGCCTGAACCCGCTTGTCCCGGAAGTGCTCGGCATCCCGGAGGAGCAATTCATCTGGGTGCGCAACGCGGGCAACATCATCACCGGCCCGCTCTCCAGCACGATGCGGTCGCTGACAGTGGCCTGCGCGGTCAAAGGCGCGAAAGAAATCGCCATCATCGGCCACACGGATTGCCTGATGGGCAAGACGACGACGATGCAATTGCTTGAGCGGTTCAAGAACCTCGGCGTCGAACGGCATTTATTGCCGGAGAACGTCAACGAGTTCTTCGGCATGTTCGCCAGCGAACGGCAGAACGTCATCAAGGCATGCGACATCGTCCGCCACAGCCCGCTCATTGGCGCGAAGGTGCCGGTGCACGGACTCATGCTGGACATCGAATCGGGCCGGGTAGAGTGGGTGGTCAACGGTTACCAAACCTTTCAAACTGTTCCTGACAAGTTCCCCCCGGCACTCAAAAAGGCGGGCCAGGCGTTGGATGCCTTCGAGGAACTCGGCAAGTTCACCATGGGCGAAATGAAGTTCCCGGAGACGAAAATCGGCGAAGTGGTTTCCACGGTTCACGATTGGCTGGCGAAGGCCGAAGGGATGGTCGGGGAGAAGAAGCCCGAGCCGACGGCGGCCCAGCACGTTGCCGATCTTGCCGCCAAGCATTGGCTGCGCCCGGAAGACGAGCCGAAGCCGCCGCCCAGCCCGCCCAACATTCCCATCCCGCCGCCCATCCGCATGAAGATGGGTTTCCGGAAAGCGAAGAAGTAGATGACCCATGGGTTCGTTGTGGACATTTGAATTTGCGGTACGGTCAAAAACACGACAACGCAGGCAAAGGATTCTATGAATGACCAGACAAAACCTAAAGGACGCGGCTGTTTCTTCTATGGCTGCATCGTTTCGCTCATCGCCCTGCTGGTGCTCGCTATCGGGGGTTACTTTGGAATCCGCTACACCATCAAAGCGGTGGTTACGCGATACACCGACGCGACGCCGCAGCCGTTGCCGAAGCCACAACTCTCACCTGGGGAGATTCAAGCGGTGCAGGAGCGCTTCGCGGTTTTCCGTGACGGCATGAAGTCCAGCGGGACGGTCGCCCCGCTGGTGCTTGCCGGCGAGGAAGTCAACGCGTTGTTTGCCGGTGCGTCCACGCCCCAAGCGCTTAAGGATCGGGTTTACGTGAAGATCGAAGGCGACCAGGTGAAAGGACAGGTCAGCCTTCCGCTCGACGGGCTGGGATTCCCCATGGTGAAGGGCCGCTATCTTAATGGCGCCGCCGTTTTCAAAGTGTCGCTGGAAAACGGCGTGCTCATCGTGCGCGCCGAGTCCGTCGAGGTGAAAGGCAAGCCGCTGCCGGAGAGTTTCATGTCGGAGCTTCGGAAACACAACTTGGCGCAAGACGCGATGAAAGACGCGGACACGGCGGCGATTCTCCAAAAGCTGCAAAGCATCGAAGTCAGGGATGGCGCGATCACCATCAAGGGAAATAGACCGCAGTAAAGTTGGCGGACACTCCTCGCGCCGGCTCAAGCCCACTTCAGCCTGAAAAACCGAAGTTGCCCGGGCGAGACGCACTGTGCCACGGCCAACTTCGGTTTCAGTTTTCCAGCAGTTCCCGAACGGAGATCCCGCGCAGTTCGAACAACCGGCGGATGGTGTCTTCAATCAAATTGTTCGGGCAGGAAGCGCCAGCCGTGATGCCAACCGTGATATTGCCACTCGGCAGCCAATCCCGTGTCTCGACCTCGGTTTTCAAGTGCTGGTTGTAGTGAAGAATCAGCTTGTCGGAGATCATCTTCGCCGCGTTCTTGATGAAATAGGTCGGCAGCTTTGCCTCGCCCATCTCCGCAAGGTGCGACGTGTTCGAGGAATTGTAACCGCCGATAACGATGAGCAGGGCCAGCGGTTCGCGCAGCAATTTCTCCAAGGCGTCCTGCCGGTCCTGAGTCGCGCCGCAAATCGTGTCGAAGAAGCGGAAGTGCCGGTCGCGTTGTGTCTCGCCGAATCTTTTCGCCATGGCGTTGCGCAGACGGCGTTGCACCTCCTCGGTTTCGCCGCGCAGCATGGTGGTCTGGTTGGCCACGCCGATCGCCTGCAAGTGGGTGTCGGGATCGAACCCGTCGGAGTAGGCGCCTTGGAATTTCGCGAGGAACTCCGCTTTGTTGCCGCCGCGCACGATGTAATTGCAGACGTAGTCCGTCTCTTCCAGGTTGTAAACGACGAGATAATGCCCGCCGCTGTTGGCCTTGGCCTGTGAGCTGGTCGCCTTGGTTTCCTCGTGCCAGGCTTTGCCGTGAATGATGCTCGTCACGCGGTCCTTCGTGTATTGGCGAACCCGTTTCCACACACTCATCACGTCGCCGCAGGTCGTGTCCACGAAGCGACAGCCCTTTTCCTCCAGTTTCCGGCGCGTGGAAACCTCGGTGCCAAACGCAGGAATGATGACCACGTCGTCCGTTTTCAAATCGTCGATGTCGGCATCCTTTTCCTTGCCGGTGAGGAACTTGATGCCCATCGCGCGGATTTGGTCGTTGACTTCGGGGTTGTGAATGATTTCGCCGAGGATGTAAAGCGGCTGGTCGGGGAAGACTTTCCGGGCGGCGTAGGCGAGGTCAATGGCGCGCTCGACGCCGTAGCAAAATCCAAATTCCTTGGCGAGCTTGATGGTCAAACCGCCCGCCGAGAGCACGTGGCCGGTGGCGCGGATGCGCTCGACCAGTTCGCTCCGGTAGTGGGACAGCACCTGAGCCTGCACCGCCTCCATGACATCGGGGCGGCGGAGATTGATCTTTTGCGATGCGGTCGGCGCGTCGGTTGCCATACAATCTCAATCCTAACACGACTCCCGGGCGCGTCGAGCGGAAAGCCCGAGACCAAGGCAAAGGTTGATGGTAGTGGCCTGCTGGCAAACGGGAGGCTACGGCATGAAGCGGCTGAAGCGGCTCGGGGATGTTCACCTCTGGACACGGCTCCCGATGTGGGACAGGCATCCTTGCCTGTTCCCGCCGTTGCGGGACGGGCTTCCAGCCCGCGAAGCGCCCCGGCCCCGCTTGTTTCGCGGGCAGGATGCCCGGCCCGTGACAGGCTGGAAGCCTGTCCCACTCTGGCTAAACCGGACGTAGGGGCGAGATGCGCCCTACCCGTCGAGGGAATGGTGCGCGATGCAGGACTTGAACCTGCGACCCCCAGTGTGTGATACTGATGCTCTGCCAACTGAGCTAATCGCGCGGTGCCGCTGATACACTACCGCGCGGGGCGCGCAGTTCAAGACATTATTCAGCCGCCGACTCGGTGGAAACATCGTTTGTTGTGCATGCTTCAGCGTGTGCTTCCCGAACCGGCTGAAGCCGGGACAACAAACTGTTTGTAGTCCACGCTTCAGCGTGTGCTTCCCGAACCGGCTGAAGCCGGGACAACAAACTGTTTGTAGTCCACGCTTCAGCGTGTGCTTCCCGAACCGGCTGAAGCCGGGACAACGAACTGTTTGTAGTGCATGCTTTAGCGTGTGCGCCTCAGCGGAGTCTGCGCACAACTGTGTCGCGCCTAGCCCACATAGGGTCCGGATTCGGGCAGTCCAGATTGTAATGCAACCCGCGGCTTTCGGGCCGTTGCAACGCGCTGGTCACGATGATTTCCGCCACGGTGGCGATGTTGCGCAATTCCAACAGGTCGCTCGTCACAATGAAGTCCCAGTAGTATTCCTGGATTTCCCCCTGCAGGTTGGCGATGCGCTGCTGCGCGCGCCGGAGACGCTTGTTCGTCCGCACGATGCTCACGTAGTCCCGCATACAGCGCCGGACTTCATCCCAGTTGTGCGCGACCACGACCATCTCGTCAGGATTTTGCGCGTTGCCGGATTGCCAGGGCGGAATCTTGAAATCGGCGGGCGGCAGCGGGTTGGCGATGGCGCGTTGCGCGGCGCGATGCGCGCAAACCATAGCTTCTAAAAGCGAATTGCTCGCCAGGCGATTCGCGCCGTGCAAACCGGTGCACGCCACTTCGCCTATCGCATACAGGCCAGTAATCTCGGTCTCGCCATCCACGTTGGTCACCACGCCGCCGCATTGGTAATGCGCCGCCGGTACGACGGGGATAGGCTCTTTGGTAATGTCGATACCCAATTGCAGGCACGTGGCGTAGATGTTCGGGAAACGCTCGACGACGAAGCTGGCCGGTTTGTGCGTGATGTCGAGCAGGACATGGTCCGCACCGCTCTTTTTCATCTCGCTGTCAATGGCGCGGGCTACAACGTCGCGTTGCGCGAGCGATTTGTGCGGATCGTATTTGTCCATGAACTCGACGCCCTCGATGGTCTTGAGCACGCCGCCTTCCCCGCGCACGGCTTCGCTGATCAAAAACGACTTCGCCTTGGGATGATAAAGGCAGGTCGGATGGAACTGGATGAACTCCATGTTGGCGATGGACGCCCCGGCGCGATACGCCATGGCTACGCCGTCGCCCGTCGCGACGTCCGGATTGGTCGTGTACAGATAGACCTTGCCGCAGCCGCCCGTGGCCAGCGCCACTACTGAACCGACGAAGGTTTCCACCCGGTTCGCTTTCGTGTCGAGCACGTAGGCGCCCAGACAGCGATTCGATCCCACGTAGCCCAGCTTCTGGCTCGTGATGAGATCAATGGCGAAGTGGTTTTCGAAAAGCTGGATGTTCGGCTGCGCCGAAACCGCCTTCAGCAAGGCGCGCTCGATTTCGCGGCCCGTCAAATCATCGGCGTGCAGAATGCGGCGCTTGGAGTGGCCGGCCTCGCGCCCAAGGTCGAACTCGCGCAAGCCGTCGGACTCCGGAGCGTCGCGCTCTGTGAACCGCACGCCCAGCGCGATCAATTCGGCAATCCGCGCCGGGCCTTCCTGAATAATCGCGCGGACGACCTGTTCTTTGCACAGCCCGGCGCCGGCCTCGAGCGTGTCCCGCACGTGCAACCCGATCGAATCCTCCTTGCTGGTGACGGCCGCGATGCCACCCTGGGCGTAGTTGGTGTTCGATTCCGCCCGGTCTTTCTTCGTGACGACGGCCACGCGCCCGCGCCGCGCAACCTTCAACGCGAACGAAAGCCCCGCGATGCCGCTGCCGAGAACAAGGAAATCAAATCGTTTCATTCAGATTAAAGTCTGCGGATTAAAATGGGTATTGTCAATCCGACAGTTTGGTATTACTTTTTCGATGTGAAAACGATTTCATTGAAAATTGATTCCAACCTTTATGGTTGGCTGGAACTGCAGTCGAAGCGGCTTGGCCGGAGCAAGTCCGCCATTACCCGCGACGCCCTGGAGCAGTCCCGCCGCAAAAAAGACGCCCCCTCCTGCCATGATCTGATGCAGGACGTTTGCGGCAGCCTGCGCAGCGGCGGCAAAGACCTCGCGACGAACAAAAAATACCTGAAGGGGTTTGGCGAATGGAAACGATAATCCTCGACGCCAGCCCGCTCGTGGCCTATTTCGACACGGACGAAACCCATCACGAGTGGTGCGTCCGGCAATTGGACTCCCTCAAGCCGCCATTGTTCTCCTGCGAAGCCGCGCTCGCCGAGGCGGTTTATTTGATCGAGTCCCGCGGCGGGAACAGCGGCCGCATTTTTGAATTCCTGCGAAACGGAACCATCCAAATTCCCTTTCGCCTCGAAACGGAAGCCGAAGCTGTCGCGGCCTTGAGGTGCCGCTACGCCGATGTGCCGATGGGTTTGGCCGATGCCTGCCTCGTGCGCATGAGCGAGACGCGGCCAAACGCGCGAGTCTTCACCCTTGATCGCGATTTCAAAATCTACCGCCGGCATGGGCGGCAGGTCATTCCGCTGATTTTTCCAGATTGAAACCACGCGGCGCGGCCTTCAACGCGAAGAACAACCCCGCGATGCCGCTGCCGAGAACGAGAAAATCAAATTGTTTCATGCCGACGGGAAGATTTTAACAACAAAGTAGCAAAGGCGCGAAGGAAAACGATTCCCAGGCTTCTTCGTGCCTTCCTGTCTCTGCTGTGGTTACAGTTGCCCATTGTCAATCAAGCGCGTCTTGCCGAGAAACACCGCCAGCGCCATGTGCGTGCCGCGCCTCACGACCACCGCAGGCCGCAACGTGTCCGAATCGAAAAACTCAACGTAATCCACTCGTGCCAACGGTTCAGAAGTGATGAACTTTTTCAACTCAGCCTTCAGCCGGGCCGCCGAAACCGCCTTGCTTCGCACTGCCCGGCGGGCGCGCTGGATGGCACGGTGCAAAATCGTGGCCTGCACCCGTTCGTCGGCGCTCAGGTATTTGTTCCGCGAACTCATCGCCAGCCCGTCGCGTTCGCGCACCGTCGGTGCGACCACGATTTTCACCGGGAAATTCAGGTCCGCCACCATGCGCTTGATGATGACCGCCTGCTGATAATCCTTCGCGCCGAACACCGCCATGTCCGGCAACACGATGTTGAACAGCTTGGCGACGACCGTCGTAACGCCGCGAAAATGCGCAGGCCGTGACGCGCCCTCCATGAGCCGCGACAAATTTTCTTCGGTAACGAGGGTGCTGAATCGGGTGGGGCGAGCGTCCTCGTCCCGCATTGCGGGATCAGTAGCCTCGCCCCACCTCGGATACATTTCGGCATCACTTGGCGCGAATACCACAGCCACGCCTTCGCCGCGGCAGAGTTTCAGATCGCGTTTCAAGTCGCGCGGGTAGCGAGAGAAATCTTCCCTCGGCCCGAACTGCGTCGGGTTCACGTAAATGCTCACGACGACCTGCCCATGTTGGCCGGCAAGCTGCCTCGCCCGCTTCACCAGACTCAGATGGCCCGTGTGCAAATAACCCATCGTCGGCACCAGCGCGACGCGCACACCTTGCCGGCGCCAGCGTCTGGCCAGCCTTTGCATCGCAGCGACGGAACTCACAACTCGCATGGCCGAAAGGTGGTCGAGCCGCGCGCGACTATCAACTCCATTGTCAGCCAGTGCGACGCATCCGTACTTTGCCACCGAGCATTTGAGTGGCGGGGCGGGCTTCCAGCCTGCCTTGGCGGAATCGCGCCCGCATGGCGACACTTGACGCGCTGGATTCGTTGGGGGCCGACTGGGGACTGGAACTGGTGGCGATGGACCTGCGGATCGCCGTGAATGCTGTGGGCGAAATCGTCGGCAAGAGCTAGTGTCTTTTGATTGTCAGTTGTGAGGAAAAAGATTAAGGCTCAACCACACAACCAAGTATGGATGAGCCTCGCACTGGGACGGCGCTAACCGTCTCCGTTTGTGTCACCGCGACAGTAACCGGACGCTTCGCCTCCGTCAATGAACTGGAACGCGCTGT
>Ga0315289_10005396_pt1 | contig 18897 bp, 19 predicted proteins | sample YL17G11_40_MG_FD_203452 | JGI IMG/M metagenome (GOLD analysis project Ga0315289, IMG submission 203452) | Sediment microbial communities from Yellowstone Lake, YNP, Wyoming, USA - YL17G11_40 | ecosystem: Environmental > Aquatic > Freshwater > Lake > Sediment | place: USA: Wyoming | collected...
GGGTAGATGGTGCACGTGAATCTCCGCCAATCTGACATGAACCCGAAGCGTTTCCAGTAGTCGTTGATGTAGACGCTGTTGAAGAACCTCACGACCTCCATCGGGTCCGACAGCGAATGTATCGTCTCATCCGTGCAACCGTTCGCTTTGAGCATATCGACGACAGATGCGTCCCCCCTTTCGGCCTTCTTGGCGAAACTGATGGCACCATTCCCGGTCGCGTGGGTCCCGACAGGAAAGAGCACGGCGTGGCCAGTCATCATCTTGTAGCGAACGACGGCATCGGAGAACGTATATCCGCGCATATGCCCGACATGGAGATAGCCGGTCACTCCAGGGTAGGCGAATATCATGAAGAACTTCTTCTTGCCCGGCTGAGGAACGGACTCGTTCACCTTCGCGTCGTACCAGGCATTTCGCCATTTCGCCTCGATTGAAGAGAAATCCAAAGACATCGTTCACAGCCAGTTGAAGGACTGTATGCCTGCGGCCAATAAAAGGTTTCTCGGCGCGTGACCGAAGATTCAGAAGGGCATCAGGGATTTTTCCGGCCGCTGGTAGCTGAAGCGAGTGGACCCAGCGTAGCGACCACAATACCGGAGAGACTTATCGCGCTACCTGAGATCGTGACGAGTTCGGAGAGCCCGCGTGAGTGATCCCCGCTGATGGTCGCAGACCCGTCCTGCCCGCTGGTCCCGGTGCTATCCGACAGCGTCGTGACTGTCACCAGAAAGCCCACAATGAACAACACGATTCCGAGGAAGACGATCAAGAGACGAATCTCGCCCGTATTGCCGTTCTTCAGTTTGCGGATCCTAGGATTGTTCGACGTATGAATCCCCCCTGACGAGGACAGCTAGTCCCCTCCCTTGGATAAACCTTCCTGCTCCCCTATGTTAGTCTCTAGCTCATTGTTCTGGTCGCGATTCGGTCCTAAACTCCCGATTCGCAGGACATGCCAGTATGTAGAGTATGACATTTTCCGACGAAATGAGACATTTTGCATATTTATATATATCACCGGCGGACATATGTTGCTTTTGCGTCAACAAATTGGGATGGGATGCACACATGTCCGACCCGTTGGAGAGCGAACGGATAACAATTCGGCTCGATGCCGACGATCTGACGATGATCGACGAGTTCATCTCAGACAGCAACGAGTTCTCCAACAGATCGCAACTGGCCCGTGCGGCCGTTCGCGCGTACATAGAGATGCGCGTGGGCGGCAAGGAAGGGACGAACGCAAAGCCGAACGAGATACTGGTTCAGATACCGTCACTGGTGCTTGACACGGTCAAGCAACTCGTGGCGGAGGGAGTATACAGCTCCATATCTGAGGCAGTCGCTGATGCCGCGAGACACGAGTTCCTCCACGAGGAGCATGTGGAGGTCTTGAAGAAGGAAGCGAATCAGCAGGGAACCGGCTTCAAGATCGTCCCTGGAGCATGAGCACCGTTTGCGGACGCTTTGGCGGTGATGGGGACTCTCCCAGAAGAGTCCGCCCTCGAGCTGCCAAGGAGATGACGGAGGCCAAAGGGATGACGGTGGATGGGAGCAGAACAGAAGAATTGATCAATGCAATCGGGACGAGCCTCGGAGAGCCGACGGTCGCAGTCGTCGGCTGTGGCGGTGCAGGTTCGAACATAGTCCACGGGATCTACTCGAAATCGAACAGGGTGGATACAGTCGCAATCAACACCGACGAGGAGCACTTGAGGAGCATAGACGCGCACAGGAAGGTGCTGATAGGGAAGGACGTCTCGTTCGGCAGGGACGCGGGCGGGTTCCCGGAGATTGGGGAGCACTGCGCCGAGAAGGCCAGAGACGTCATAAGACAGGCGCTCCGAGGGTATGACATCGTGTTCGTAGTCGCGGGCATGGGCGGTGGCACTGGCACGGGCGTCGCACCGGTCGTCGCCAGCATTGCGAGGGACATGAACGCCATCACATTCGCACTTCCAATACTTCCTTTCGACCACGAGGGAGCCGCAAGGAGGCAGACCGCAGCTGACGGAGTCTCCAAACTCAAGGAGAATGCCAACTTCACAATCGTGCTCGACAACAACAAGCTGACGGAGTACGTGGCTGACATGCCGGTGGCGGACGCGCTCAAGGTCGTCGACAGGAGCGTCCTGCGGATCGTGGAATCGGTCTGCAACCAAGCGAGTTCCTATGTCAGCAACATGATGGAGGACATCTTGGGATACTCCGACATGGTAGAGGAGTCGGCTCCCGTTCCCCCTGCGGAGATCGGGGAGACGCAGCTGATCCATGCCGACCTGGACCCCATGTTCAACGACTTCGGCCCGAACATGTTCGGCTGAGAGAGCAAGATCCAAGAAGGATGGTGGACGCTCTCCAGGCCAGCAAGGAAGGCCTCCGTGGCCAGGCGGGCGTACGCCAGTAAACCCCTTAGTCTGATTCTACTTCGATATCGAACAGCAAATCGTTTCTATCAACAACGACTTCACGCAAGGCGTGAAGATCGGGTTCATCGTCAATCCCATCGCGGGCATGGGAGGAGCTGTCGGATTGAAGGGGACAGACGGGGAACAAGTACAGAAGGAGGCTCATGCCAGGAGAGCTCGGAGGGTGTCCCCAGCGCGCGCAAGAGAAGCGCTCGCAGCCATCCAGAGGAAGCGATTGTCGGTCGATTTCCTCGCTTGCTCGGGGGAGATGGGCGGGGAGGAGCTGACCGAGTTAGGGATCCTGTTCGAGACCGTTTTCAGGCCCGGGCCAGCGACATCCAGCGCCGACACAATAGAGGCGGTCAGGAGGTTCGTCTCGCGCGGCGCAGAACTCATCCTGTTCGCCGGCGGGGACGGGACTGCGAGGGACGTCGTCGCGGTCGTCGGTACGGGAGTGCCAGTCATCGGAATCCCCAGCGGCGTCAAGATGCATTCTGCGGTCTTCGCACAGAGGCCTGAGGAGGCTGCTGACTTGCTGGAATCGTTCGAGACCTCGAGAGCCACTCGCGAAGTCGAAGTGATGGACGTGGACGAGGAGAGCTATCGTCGGGGAGTCCTCCAGGCAAGGCTCTACGCGCTCGCGAAGGTTCCGGACGACGTGAAGCACCTTCAATCGAGCAAGGCGGTCTATCACTCCGGAACGGGGGACGACGAAGCGGAGGAGCTTGGCCACTTCGTCGCAGAAAGCATGGAGCGAGGGACATACTACATTCTAGGGCCGGGCAGCACAACAGCGGCAGTCACGAAACATCTGGGCGAGGCCAAGACGCTCCTCGGAGTTGACGTCATCCTCGACGGAAAGATCGTGCTCCAAGACGCCTCTGAGGAATCTCTGCTTGCCATCTTGGGAAAGGGATTCAAGGCAGTTGTGATCGTGACTCCCATCGGTTCTCAGGGATTCATCTTAGGAAGAGGGAACCAGCAGATATCAGCAAGAGTGATGAAGCAAGTCGGAAGCCAGAACGTTTGGGTGATTGCGACTCCAACGAAACTGGCTGGGACTCCGATACTTAGAGTTGATACTGGAGACAAGGAGCTTGACGAGACGCTCAGGGGAAGAATGAGGGTATTGACTGGCTACAGACGAAAGAAGCTCGTTCCAGTGCAATAGACTGCCGCTTAGGTGCCCGAGGATTCCTTCAGCAAGAGCATGATCCAGCTATCGTCCACGCCCTTCTGCATCTCGGATATCTCCTGCTCGGTCAGATGCTGGAACCTCCCCTGGACTTTCAGGTATTCGACAAGTGGCAAGCCCTTGCCCTTCCGCGTGATGCGCACTTTGCCATCCTCAATCTCGTACAGCGGGAACACCCTGGTATCGACCGCCAGCCTCGCGATCTCGACGCTGAGGGACGGATTCGTTCTCCAGCCAGGTGGGCATGGCGAGAGCGCATGGATGAACCTGAGACCCTTGATGCTCTTGGCTTTCTCGACCTTCTTGATGAAATCCTCGGGGAAGGCGGGGGAGACCGTCGCTGCGTATGGTATCCTATGGGCCTGCATGATGGCCATTATGTCCTTCTTGGTCTCGTGCTTAAAGCCGTGGGAGCTCCCCACAGGCGTGGTCGTCGTCCAGGCGCCCCAAGGGGTGGAGCCGCTCCTCTGGATGCCCGTGTTCATGTAGGCCTCGTTATCGTACATGACGTATATCGCGTCAGTGCGCCTCTCCGCCGCGCCTGACAACGCCTGGAGGCCGATGTCCACGGTTCCTCCGTCTCCCGCGAAGCCAACGACCGTCACATCATTGACCCCTTTGACATCCAGTGCGGCCCTGAGACCGGATATCGCGGCGCCGGTCGCCTCGAACGCGGTGTAGAGCAGAGGCACCTTGAGACAGTTGCTCGGCCAGTACCCTGGCATCACGGCCCAGCAACAAGCTGGGATCGAGACGATTGTCCTTTCTCCCAAGCCCTTGAGAAGATAACGCATGACCAGATTAGCACCGCATCCCGGGCATCCGGTGCTTCCAGGATAGGTGAACTCGTCTTCGGGGATGGTCGTCTTTCCCATCAGCGCCACCTCCTGGGCAAGCCAGCCACGTCGACCCACTCGACCTCGTCCTCAGCGCCCCTCTTGGCAATGACCTGTATGTCCTCGAAGATCCTTTCGAGGATCTTCGGGGTGATGTCTCTCCCGCCCAGGCCCGCAATGTAGTTCTTCATCACCGGTCGCCTCTGGCAGGAATACACGGAAGCCTTGACCTCCGTGAACATGGCTCCGGCAGCTCCGAATGTGTAGCTCCTGTCGAGGACGGCGATGCCTTCGAGCTTGCTGGCCAATGATCTGATCTCATCGTGAGGGAATGGCCGGAAGGCGCGGATCCTGGCTAGTCCGACTCGCTGGCCGGTCGCCCTTAGGGCGTCCACTACGTCCTTCGCGGTGCCAGCGACAGAGCCCGCGGTCACGAGGACCGTCTCGGCGTCCTCGCATCTGTAGCGCTCGAGAAGTCCGCCGTGCTCCCTGCCGAAGACATGCTTGAACTCCTGCTCGACCCTGAGTATCCTGTCGTGAGCCTCCTTCATTGCGAGCATGGCCTTGTATCTGAATTCCATGTATTGGTCCGGCTTGACGAGCGAGCCGAACCCATATGCCTTCCCTACTTCGATCTTGAGATCCGGAGAGTAGGCCGGCAGGAAAGAGTCGACCAGCTGCTGTTCTGGGACATCGACCGGCTCGGATGTGTGCGACAGAATGAATGCATCCTCGATTATCATCGCGGGGAGCATCACACCCGCGCTCTCGCAGACCTTGTACGCCATTATGATGGTGTCCAGAACTTCCTGATTGCTCTGGCAGAAGAACTGAAGCCAACCTGTGTCTCTCTGCGCGATCGAGTCCATGTGGTCCACCCAAACGCTCCATGGAGGGGCCATGGCCCTGCTCACGTTCGTCATCACGATCGGCAGGCGCGCTCCGGATGCCCACATGAGCACCTCGTGCATCAGCGTCAGCCCGTGGGAGCTGGTTGCCGTGTAGGTCCTCGCCCCTGCGGTCTGGGCGGCGATGCAAGCCGCCATCGCGCTGTGCTCGCTCTCGACTGGTATGAACTTCGCCTTCAACTCGCCCGTGGCGACGAATTCCGCGAGCTTCTCGACTATGGACGTCTGAGGAGTGATGGGATAGGCGGCGATGACCTCCGCCCTCGCGAGCTTGGCGCCATAGGCAGAGGCGTAGTTGCCGGTCATGACCATCCTCATTGCTCACCCTCCTTGACCATTACTATGCATTTGGACGGGCACTCGGCTGCGCATATGCCGCATCCCTTGCAGTACTGATAGTCTATCCCCGGAACGCCGTCCACCAGCTTGATAGCCACATCCGGACAGAACTTCCAGCAGATCGTGCATTTCTTGCACTTCTCTTTGTCCACGACCGGCTTCATGACCCGCCACAGGCCTGTGATATTCACAGTGCTCGGAGTGTCTGATATGGGCGTCAATGGGATTTCCTCGTAGCTCTTTGTCATATTCGCGCCTCCGATGTCCTATCGTAGGCCTCCTTCGCCGCAGCCACATTCTCGTCCGCTTTTGAAGGGGCTATCTCGCGAATGCTTTCAAGTATCGAATCCAGCGTGACTGCATCGCACACCTTTGCGAAACCACCCATGATGGCTGTATTCACAATGGGGGCGGTCTGGGAACCTATGCCATGGGATGCTGCGATCGCGGTCGCGTCGATCACGAAATACTTGAACCGGGAAGGGAGGTTCGAGAGTTTTCTGCCCTCGGGGCAGTTGATGAGAACGCGACCCGCGGGCTTCAGCCCCTCCAAGATGTCCACTCCCCTGACCAAGGAATTGTCAAGCACTACGACATAGTCGGGTTCATAGATGCTGGACTTGATTCTGATCGGTTTGCTGTCGATCCTGGTGAACGCTGTGACTGGAGCACCCCTTCTCTCAACGCCAAAGAATGGAAACGCGGAAACCTCGAAACCCATCGCAAAAGCAGCGTTTGCCAGGACCTCGGAAGCGATGACCACCCCCTGGCCGCCTCTCCCGTGGAACCTGACCTCAATCAGCGGGAACACCGTTTTGGATGTTAGCACGTTCGAGCTATTAAGTATTCACGGTTCTGTTGCATTTTCGGGTTGTGACATCTAGGTCACCCCGACAACGCCACTCGTTCCATTCGGCTCCGACCGTGCGGCCATCGCTGGCTCGTATAGGATCATCATCACGTCATGCTGGAACGCGCCGGGGTTGAACCATAAACCCCCTGCCATCCCCTTCGAGATGGCTGTTTGCAGCAGGTTGATGCTGGCGTTGATGTGCCTGTCAAGGCGCCAGCCACATTCGCACGCGAACTCCGCGCCCATTCGGGAATGTTGTATTCTCCCACATATCGGGCACGTTCTGCTGCTGTCTCTTGAAGCTACCTTGACCATCATCTCGTCTTTGACGATTACTGGCATATTATGATTCTCCGGCTACATGTAGCTACTCGAAGTGGACTTCCGTGTCCTCGGGAGGCTTCACCACCCGAATTGTTCCAATACCAGTATTCACCAACCTACTATCATGCCACATCGGTCACCCGCGCCTGGCACAAGTAGATGCGCGCCGGATGCACTTCCACATCATTACATATCGGGAACGCGATTCGCGCAGCTGTGAAGCAACCCTTTTCTGGACTGTACGCGCGCGTGTTCTGCCATGCCACCGAGGATCTGGAGAAAGTCCAAAGGGCTCTGCTCAACACGATTGGCGACGCCGAAGTCCAAATCACGCGGACGGAGGGCCACCACGGGAACCCCATCACGATAGTTGAGGCGAGCGTGGAAAGCATCGAGGAGATCTCCAGGTTCTTCGATAAGTTGGCACCAGATGATCTGAGGTTCATCCTGGACACCCTCTCGATCAGGGTGGACGAAGGCTGCAACCTCTTCATCAAGATCGACAAACAGGCCGCCTACGAGGAACGCATACGACTGGGAAGCAACGAAGACGTCATCTCCATCAGGCTGAAGGTCATCGCGTTCCCGGCAAAATGCGAGATAGCCCAGAGCAAATCGAAGGCTTTCATCGAGAATATCGTTCTGAAGAAGGAATCCTAGTGGCACAGACGATTCTTTCTTATAATGTGTAGACATCTGCCGATTGATAGCGAGCAGGGGTAGCCAAGTCCGGTCAACGGCGCAAGGCTTAGGACCTTGTCCAGCAGTGGTTCCGCGGTTCGAATCCGCGCCCCTGCACTAGGTCTTCGCTCCCCGCTTGAGGAATATGTCACAGCCCGATTCGAACTCCTCGGTAGAGAGCCATTTTCGATATTTGCCATCCGGGAAGCAACCGCGATGATTTCCCCGCGCCTTGTACCAAGCGCAGTTCCTACACGTCCGGCCAGAGCTCCTCCTCAGAGACCCCAGAACGAGCATCTCCTCCTCTGTGTAACCACTCTCAGATCCAGGCTTCGCGTTCACGGACTGTGATTGCCTATCGTACTAATCAGGCCTTCCACGATTGCAGGGTCGAAGATAAATACGGCGCGGTCATTCCATTCGATCGTGAAGTATCTGTACTGTCCCAAATGCAAGGAGTTGCGGGTAAAGGCGTGGTACGAGCGTCGGAACCGCTGCTCACGGTGTCTCGGGGATGCGACGGCGATCAGGATCCCAAACAGCTGGCTCACCTATCTCGTCTACGGGCTCTATGTCATCGTTCCTGCGCTTGTGGCTGTCCATCTCACCACGCACGTCCGACCGTATATCTGGCTGTCGCTTGGGGGAGTCATCCTCATGATGGTTGTCTCCTTCGCTGATATGTCTCGCGGGGCAGCCTACGCAAAGAATAGGATCAAAGTCACGGATGGAGATCTACACGTGTTCAGGAAGCGCGGCTGGAGATAGGATAAGGATTGCCTTGTATGGATTCCCGTCATCTCCAGGGATCTCTGTTGAGCTCGCGTATCGGTTCTCCGAGTCCGCCTCTTCGTAGGGCAGCTTGAGGACCTGCATCGGCAACCCTTCATCCAGGTCGTAGACGATCAGGAATGGCTCGAACACTGGGTTGCACAGCGAATTCATCATCTCCAGTATGATTGCATTCAACGAGGAGAACACCATCTGGCTCGCGCCAGAGGATAAGGCGCGCACCTCCACCGCGATGCATGTCGCGACATCCTCAGTGCCATCCAGACGATGACTCCCTTCAAGATCTATCGAGACCGGGCTGCCGATGGATGCGCGGAGAAGAACTCGGAGGATCTCCGCTGGATCTGCGTCTCCCTGTAGGTCCGTCCTAGGCTCGACCAATGGTCTGGCATAGGAAACGAGAACCCCGCAGACTGCGAGCGCGGCAGCGAAGAACACCATCGAATCCATCAAGGCCAACTGTCCGCGGCGATCCCTCCTCAGCCTACCAGACAATCGCCCTCACCTCTACAACGACGACCATCAGATGTTCGTCAAACGCGTTGAGGAGCTTAGCTGCCCCGACCGCTTGAATGGGGGAATCAGGAGTCTCGTCGGGCCAGTGAACGAGCCATCGAACCTCGGGATAGCGTTCGATGATAGCAATGGAACAGCGGTGAGCCGGGAGAACTCCTCCTGCCATGTGTGAAAGATTCAGGTGTGATAAGGCGCTCACAGTTGGGAACGCCTCTCCGCCCAGTCGTGCTTCAATCTCCAGGACAACCTGGTTCACGAGGCCCTCTGCCAGTGCCTCGAACCTGTCCCGCATGCGCTGAGCCTCCAATGTGTTGGATGTCCAAACGCCGGCTGCTACGACGATGAACACACCTGTCAGCACGAACATCAGCACAGGGAGATCCTCGAAGAAGCCTGCGACTCCATCGCAATCAGCCTTCATGGGATATGGGAGCTCGACGCGGCACCAGCATCCTGGTCACTACATGTAGCATACGAAAGCTGGAACGGTAGAAGAGGCACCGATGCCAATGCGCAACGCATGAAACACCGCCAAGGACCGACAAAGAAGTTAATACCCTCCATCAGCCCCGAGAACCGCTGTCCTCACGAGTACAGCGAAGACGAGGGGCTTCAGCTGGAGATCGATTGCTCGGCGTGCCAAGGCGCGCAGGACCTGACGAACAGCAGGTGCGTCTCTGGAATCCTCAACGTAATGGTGACGGGGGCAGTGCCCAGGGCAATCATCCTGAAAAGACTCATCCACAAGAGGTATCGTGGAGAGTCCATAGGGCCAGTGGCCCTTGTTGCCTCTGAGCTCTCTGCCTTGAATCGCGCAATTGCCTCTGCGGAGAAACCGTCAGACAAACGGTGTCGGACATGCAGCGCCAGTAGGGAGAGGGTCCTGACGGCGATGAAGCACCGGTTGCTCGAGAATCCGGCGGAGTACCTGCCTGGTCATAAGAACATGGCCGCGGAACTCATATCCATGTTCCGCTCCGATCAATGCAGCGACTCGATCAAATGCATAGAGAATGCCCTCTCGACAAGCATCGTGCAATCTGAGGTGGTTTAGACGGGGTCGAGGCCACCTCCTCCAAGGATCGTCTCAAGGACAAGCGCAGTCGCCCCAAGCCCACCACACATCAAGGTGCGTTCCAAGCAGCTTGCCTTGACAACTGGCTCAGGACCGGGAAAAGTGGAGACAAGACCCTGCTTTGCCTCATCCTGGGTCGAGCCGGCAAACGAGCCTAGGAGCGGCTATGCGCTCCGGCGTCAGATAGCTGGCGTGGATGTGATCGTCTCGTCACCGGATGGTGCGAGCTTCGGCATATATGCGGTCGATCCGCCTGAGTATCGCTTGAGCGCCCCTCATCTCCAGGCGCTCACCGAGGCGATCCCTAGGATCTCGTCAACTCTACCAGATGACATCGAGATCAACTCTCTCGACACGATTAGACCATACATAAAAGCGAGGGCGAAGGACCTGATATTCTCGCGACTTGCCGCCAGATCGGCTGACGAGATCGGCGGAATGGACCTCGACAAAGAAGCAGACCGATTGGCAGAGCTGCTGTGCAAGTACACTGCCGGATATGGTGTTCTGGAGACGCTCTTGGAGGACGGACTCGTCCAAGACATCTACGTCGATGCGCCTTCTAGCCAGACGCCCGTTCACGTGGTGCTGCGCTCTGACGTTGACAAGGGCGTCAGACAGAAGTGTCGGACGAACATCCTCGTGGGCAGAAGAGATCTCCAGAGCTTCGTCTCGAGAGTCAAGTTCGAGACTGGGCTTCCATTCTCTGAGGCGCATCCCGTCCTCGAGGCGGACATCAGGCGCTTGGGAGCGCGTGTCACTCTAGTAGGCCCACCCTTGAGCGACAGAGGCGTCTCAATCGCGATTAGGAAGCACTCGGAGAGCTTGTGGACGATGTCGAGGCTGGTCGCCAACGATTCCCTCTCACCCCTTCTATCGGCCTTTCTCTGGGCATGCGTCCTGGGAAGAAGGACCGTCCTCCTTGCAGGGAGCCGAGGGGCGGGCAAGACCACCCTCCTGGGGGCGATGCTGCTGGAGTTTCCATTGTCCCAGCGCATAATCCTCATAGAGGACACGCCAGAGATACCCGTCAGGAGGATGCAGACCCTGGGATATGACATCCAAGCTCTCAGGTTCTCAGGAGAAGACGGCAACAGCATGACCAATGCTCAGGAGGCACTCAGAGTCAGCCTCCGGATGGGCGAGAGCGCAATCGTGATCGGAGAGGTCAGAGGCAAAGAGGCAAAAGTGCTCTATGAGAGCATGCGGGCCGGAAGCGCAGGCTCCTCCGTGCTCGGCACGATCCACGGCAATTCCGCGAAGGGCGTCCTGGACCGAGCGGTCGAGGACCTGGGGATATCGGAGAGGGCATTCTCCTCGACCGATATTGTGGTCGTGATAGGATTGGTCAGGTCGCCGGATGGGACCAGGTTCTCAAGGCGCGTGGTCGAGGTGGCCGAGATACGAGAGGACGAGCACGGCCTCGCGTTGGTAGATCTCTTCAGGACCGACGCCGGATGCCCGCTGGCGAAACCGACCCCTAGTTTCTCCCCAGGATGCAGATCAATTCAGCGGGCTGCGGACTCATTGGGCGTGGACGCGGAAGACATGATGGAGATAATCAAATCGAAGGCCCACGCGGACCAAGTCCTGTCCGAATCCAAGGGCCGGGTGTCTCATGCCAAGGACCTGACCACGGATGCTTTCCGAGTCCGATCCAACGAGATACTCGTCAGGAGCCTGTTCGCGAGGGAAGGCCCGGAATCCGGCCTGTCCGAGTGGAGGAGTTGGTTGGATGCCCAAGGCTGACGGAAGGCGTTCAGGGCACCCACACTTCGTCCGACTCTGCAAGCGACTGGAGACGATTGGCACGAGAATTCGCATCAAAGCTCGGAGGACCCGTGGGCATGACCGTACAATCCAGCGACTTGCCTCTGCTATAGATCTGTCAGGCATGGAAGTTGACGCGGAGACGGTCGTTTCTGCAGCCAGGACCAGTGTCGCACTGGGCGCGATCTTGGCCGCAATCCCGATCGTGCCTGCGGTAGCGCTCCTCGGAAGCCAGTATCTCGTGCCCATCGGGATCTCCATTGCAGTCTCCGTCCTGATGGTCAGGGAGGCGATTCTCTCGTTTCCCGAAAGCGCGGCAAAGAAACAGGCGGACGAGCTCCTGAGAGCATCTCCTGAGATGGCGAACCTCATGATCATGAGCCTGAGGCATGAGCCTTCGCTGTCGAAGGCAATAAGATTCGCATCGACGAAGGATAACGCATTCTCTCATGAGCTCAGAAGATGCGTATGGACTGTTGTGATGGGGAAACACAGCAGCTTCGAGGAGTCTCTGCAAGAGGTCGGGGAGAGATGGTCGAAGTACTGCGACGAGCTGAAGGCGTCATTTCATTCGATGGTCACAGCTTCTTGCGAGTCGACCGCGGACGGCAAGCGCAGAGCGCTTGACAGGGCCAACCAGGCGATGATCTCGGGCGCGAAGCGCAGGATCGAGGACTACGCGCTCTCGCTGTCAACGCCGAGCATGATCATGTTCGGACTCGGGATACTGCTCCCTCTGATGGTCGGCTCGTTCCTTCCGATGCTGTCCTGGGACATATGGTCTCTTGGAAGCGGGGCAGACGGCTCCGCGGCGATGGACCAGAGCCCTGCAATCGTTCAGACCGTGTTCATCATGAACGTGCTCTTCCCGGCAATCGGGGTCCTTGTCGCCTTGAATTCGGTCACTCGGCATCCACTTGAGCGAGAGAGGATGAACAACGGCAATGCTCCGCCATCATGGATCAAAGTGGTAGCCGTCATCTGCGCATCGATCGGTCTCGTGGCCTTGTGCGCCCTGGAACTCGACGGGACCATACAATCTCTCGCAATACTCGTCACAGCCGTTACGCCTGGCGCATTGTTCCTCATAGCGACAGGGAGGAGTTCTGGAGACAGGCACGCCAGTCCGTCGAACGTGCAGCTGGAGGACACGCTTTTCAGAACAGGCGCGCGCATGCTGGAAGGAGAGAACTTCGAATCGGCATTGAACAAGGCCAGCCAGGGTGTGTCTGACGCCAGCTCCCGCACGACCCGGATGCTCTCGTTCAGGTCTCTCATATCGGGAGGTGACTTCGACCGCGCTCGCGCATGGGCGCCCGGTTCTGGAGGCTCGAACGCCCTAGAGGGCTTTCGAGTCGTGAGAGAAGCGGCCACCAAAGACGAGCTGGCAGCGGGTCTGCTCGCGATGGATATCGCGTCTTACCTCAAGGACCTGCGCGACCTGGAATCGACGCTCAAGAGCCGCCTGAAACCAACCGTGTCGATGATGAGGATGACCTCGTATGCGCTCGGACCTGTCGTCCTCGGCATCACATACGCGATATACCTCTCGCTTGGGGGCGTCACGGCAAGCGGCACGGGAGGAATCGGGGCTGGGTTCTTCCTCCTCGTTCTGGGGGTGTTTCTGGCAGAGACGAACACGGTGGTGACATACTTCCTCTGGGGTCTGGAGGGCGGCAAGAATCGCTCGACCCTGTTCTGCGCTCTGGGAACCTGCATCCTGGTCTCGGAGATCGTCTACGCCTCGACAGCTTTGGTGGCGAGCTGAGCGCCTGTCTAAAATCACTACTTCTTCAGCTTTGTCGATATCTTCTCCATGTTCCTCTCGAGAAGGGCCAGCTCTTTCTGCTCGAACGCTCTCGGATCCACGGGGATGATCATTAACGCCTTGCCCTGAGAGATGTGGTCGTTGACCTGGTCGATGACTCGCAGGACCTTGTTGAAATCGTTGTTGGAGACGAGGTACTCGATCCCGTCGAGAAGGATCACGCCGCATGGGTTCGCATCGATGAACTGGATCATCGTGTGCGTGAGTATTCCCAGGTTCGTCGGGGAGATGATTTCCTGGCCCGTGCGGGTCGCGAGCCAGTATATGGGGGTGGTTTCAAGTCCGTATTTTTGTTTTATGAGGTCCGGGTGTTGGCGGCTCACGGCCAGACCCACCATCTTCTTGCACGCGTCGCTAGATGTCGTCGAGATTATGTTCACAAAGGCGTCGAAGCTGATGTCGGGCGGAGACTCCTCGACCACGTACGATTTCCCGCCGGCCAGATTGTATTTCCTCGTGATCCCGAGCCCTGCCTCCGCGCCAGATTTCTTCACGTCGGTCCTCTTCGAGAAGAGGCCCATCTAATCACTCCACATCGCGAGGACCGAGCTCAGGGCAATCTCGTTTGTGGGTTTGAGAATGAAGTCCTTCGCGCCTGCGTCCATGCTGTCGCGGATCATTTTCTTGTTTATGATAGAGCTCATGGCTACGATCGTGGCTTTGTGGTCAATCGCGAGCATGGCCTTCGTGACCTCCACGCCAGACTTGCCCGGCAGGATCATGTCGACGAAGGATATCTTGGGTCTCTCCCGCCTGAACACCTCGATTGCCTCATCGAAGTCCTTGGCTTCCACAGTGTCGTGGAAGCCAACCCGCACCAAGAGTTCGACCATTATCTTCCGAAACGCTTCCGAATCATCGACGACTAGGATCTTCATTGCAGTCACCTGTGTTGATTATTGAATGCTCATGAACGTATTTATCGTTGTCCTGGAAAAGCGAGGGGAGATGGGCAGGCAATTGGTTTCCTGACGCAATGCCCTTCCTCCAAATCCTTTCGGAGCACGGCGTCCAATCAAGGGTGCGTGCCAACTTGGAAGGGACTTATATGCTACCCATCTCGTGTGATTATGTGGCGCTAATGGAGATAATACTTGTCCCTGCACTCGGCATTTGCTCGCGTGCCCGCCCGGTGGTTTTGAGGACAAACAATTATATACTGGCATGGGGATTCTTTCAAAACGCCTTTTAGTTGACAAGTTTTCAATGACGGTGTCCATTCATGACAGATATTGAGAAAGTCAAGACGGGTACTACGACCATAGGGCTAGTGTGCAAGGAAGGAGTCGTCCTGGCCACGGAAATGAGGGCCACCATGGGGACTCTGATAGCTCACAAGACGACGCAGAAGCTTTTCAAGATCGACGACAACCTCGGATTGACCGTCGCGGGGGTGGTCGGTGACGCACAGACTCTCGCAAGGTACATCACAGCAGAGGTGGAGTTGTACAAGCTCAAGAGGGGACAGCCCATGAGCGTGAGGTCGGCCGCCACTTTGACCTCGAACGTGCTTGGAGGCAACAGATTCTACCCGTACTATGTTGGCCTGATACTCGGAGGCATTGACAGGGAAGGAGGGCATGTCTATGCCCTGGACATGGTCGGAGGGGCGATACCCGACGACTATGTGACCACCGGCTCCGGCTCACCGTATGTGTACGGCGTGCTGGAGGATCACTACGAGAAGGGCCTGCAAGTGAACGACGGCATCGACCTCGCGATTAGAGGTCTGCACGCAGCCATGAGACGAGATTCCGCATCCGGGGACGGATACAGTCTTGCGTCCATAACCAAGGACGGATTCGTCACATGCGACGAGAAAGACATTCAGAAGCGGCTTGCCAAGATGAAACTGTCGTGATAAGTCAGTACATCTCCAGTCGGCATTTCTGCCGAGACAACCTATTCGATACAGTTGAGTGAAATAGATGGGCATAGAGAAGATTCTAGAAGACGCCAGAGAGGCAGTCAAGAAGACCATCCCCACAAACATAGAAGTCACCGACATCGACTTCGAGGGACCTGTCATAGTCATCTACACGAAGAACCTCGAGGAGTTCGCTCACAACAACGACCTCGTCCGCCAGCTCGCACAGAGCCTAAGGCGCAGGGTCGCGATCAGGCCCGACCCGACGATGCTTGCGGACACCGAGAGCGCGGAAGAGAGGATCCGCAAGATCATACCTGAAGAAGCGAAGATATCCAGCATATACTTCGACGATGAAACCGGTGAGGTCACGATCGAGGCGATATCACCTGGGCTCGTCATCGGCAAGCACGGAGCCGTCCTGAACGAGATCAAGAAGGAGATAGGATGGGCCCCGAAGGTCGTCCGAGCACCTCCGATCCCATCCAAGACCGTCAGCGAGATCAGGAGCTATCTCCGGAAGATGCAGGACGAGAGGAAGGAGTTCCTCAGGAAGGTCGGAAGAAGGCTCATGAGACAGCGTATGAACGAAGAGACCTGGCTCAGGGTGACTGCCCTTGGTGGCTATAGAGAGGTGGGAAGGAGCGCGTCCTTGCTCACGACGCGCGAGAGCAAGGTTCTCATCGACTGCGGTGTGGCCGTCTCAGCGGACAACGGCGGTTCTACGCCCTACCTGAGCGCACCTGAGTTGCAGCCGATGGATTCCATCGATGCCGTTGTAGTAACGCACGCGCACCTGGACCACTGTGGCCTTGTGCCAGCTCTTTTCAAGTACGGATACGAGGGACCAGTCTATTGCACCACGCCCACGCGTGACCTGATGTCTCTCCTTCAGCTGGATTTCATCAAGGTGGCCGTGGGTGAGGCGAAGAAGCCGCCTTACGAGTCATCCCACATACGGGAAGTGGTGATGCATTGCATCCCGCTCAAGTACGGCGAGACGACAGACATCTCGCCCGACGTCCGGCTCACGTTCCAGAACGCGGGACACATCCTCGGATCGTCAATAGCTCACTTTCACGTTGGAGACGGGTTGTACAACATCGCCTTCACCGGCGACATCAAGTTCGAGAAGTCATGGCTCTTCAACGCCGCCGTCAACAAGTTCCCGAGGCTCGAGACCCTCGTGATAGAGTCGACATACGGTGGCTACCACGACATGCAGCCCAGCCGCCAGGACGCTGGCGCGCAGCTTAAGGAGACGGTCCGCACGACACTGGCGCGAGGCGGCAAGGTCCTGGTTCCTGTCTTCGCAGTTGGAAGGTCGCAGGAGGTCATGCTTGTCCTCGAGGACCTGATGAGAAACCACCAGATACAGAAGGCGCCCATCTACCTGGACGGGATGATCTGGGAGGCGACTGCGATCCATACAGCATATCCGGAATACCTCAACAGTCAGCTGAGGACCCAGATATTCCAGATGGGCGAGAACCCCTTCCTGTCCGAAATCTTCAAGCGGGTCGACAGCTCGGAGATGCGCGAGACGATCTGCAACGACCCCGAACCCTGCATTGTGCTGGCCACGAGCGGAATGATGAACGGTGGGCCTGTCATGGAGTACTTCAAGGCCTGGTGCGACAACGAGTTGAACACCATAGCGTTCGTCGGCTATCAGGGAGAAGGCACGATGGGCAGGAAGCTCCAGAAGGGCTGGAGCGATATCACGCTCAATGAAAGGGGAAAACCTTTGACGCTGCACATGAAGATGGATGTGGAGACCATCGATGGATTCTCCGGCCACTCCGACAGACGCCAGCTGGTGAATTACGTGAGCACGCTGGAACCGCGGCCCGAGCGGATAATCATCTGCCACGGGGAGGATTTCAAGTGCTCCGACCTTGCCAGCACTCTGTACAAGAAGTTCGGGATAGAGACCAGAGCTCCGTTGAACCTCGAGACGATCAGGCTCAAGTGACGCTCATCTCAATCGTATGTTCTTGCCGTCCTTTCCGATCAGGACCACTCTGCTGTCCTCTCTCTCATGCAGAACCTCAAAAGAGAGCCTATCAGCCAGCCTTTGGGAGAATTCCCTGACAGACTCATGGGAGGGCATGTTCTCCACGGTCATTCGTGTTCTGGAATCGCCCACGAAGACATATCCTTTCGGCTCTATGAAGATCGGCTGGGCGATCGAGTCGAGCTTGGCGTAGTCATCCTCCCAGCCGAGGTTCCATCCATTCACCAGGGTATGCCGGATAACGGTCCTTGTCGACAACGATGGCAACAATGCTAGTGTCTCCATGAGGTTCTCCCACGCGCGCGGGAACTGTGGGACGCATAGCTTCTCGAAGATCTCCCTAGTCGGTGCGGAAACGGACACGTACAGCTGAGTGGGGAGGGGAGAGAGCTCCTCCAGCGCTTTCGGAACGGAGCCGTTTGTAACGAGGAATGTAGTCATACCTTTCCGTTTGCAGAGCTCTATGAACTCCCCGAGCTTGGGGTAGAGCGTCGGCTCCCCAGACAACGAGATGGCCACCTGGTTTGGGTTCCTGGCCTCCTCCCAAAGCTTCGGGTCGCACCTGGAGTCTCCCTTGAACCCTGATACAAGGAGCTTCTGCTCCCTGAGGCACATCTCAAGCAGCTCCTCGGGCTCGGGGTAGCCGGACTGACCGAATCCAGTCATCCCATGATATCGCCAACAGAAGAGGCAACGGAAGTTGCACACGTTCACTGCGGGTGTCATCTGGAGGCACCTGTGCGAAGCGATGCCATAGAACTCCTCTTTGTAGCAAGGTCTACCGTGGATCAGCTTCTGACGCATCCAGTGACATAGCTTGACCGCTCCCGTGTCGCCGATGATTCGGTACTGCTGTCTCTCAAGATGCTCCTTTGTTCGCGAATCCATCCCTCAAGGCACCTCAGAAATCCTGCAGTCTGCCTATCCCACGAGCGCCCTTGCCGCGCTTCTTCCCTCCAGCACTGGCTTCGTGGGCACCCATTCCAGATTGGCTGATGACATTCTGGACAGCTGGGGAATCGACATCGACACCGAGAAGATAGGCCACGTCGCCATCGTCGAGACCAAAATCGGAAACAAGCTTGCCGAGCAATTCCTGGTCGTTCTTGACCATGGCCGATAGATAGGGCAATGTGGAATCGATGACGCATTTTCGGGAGGTGTGCAGATAATCCGCCAGCTTGCTGGAGATGGAATCCCTTGCTGCTCGCGGACCCTTGGCTCGCGACATGAGAATGAAGTAACCCGGGAACCTGTACTGGTAGACGCTAGGTCTGGGTCCATATCCCCTCGACAAAGCGACCCCTCCTGTCATCATTTCCTTGGCATACGACCACAGTCCGTAGTGCTGCAGCTTCCTCGTCCGGCCAAGGTACATATCGGACAGCGAGAGGGCGTCGAAAGCCCCAGCCATATCGCTAGGATGGGGCAGCTCCAACGGGATGTTCTCTTCAATCCATTTCACGAGCTCGTCCGGCGTCTTGT
>Ga0315289_10005397_pt1 | contig 18895 bp, 17 predicted proteins | sample YL17G11_40_MG_FD_203452 | JGI IMG/M metagenome (GOLD analysis project Ga0315289, IMG submission 203452) | Sediment microbial communities from Yellowstone Lake, YNP, Wyoming, USA - YL17G11_40 | ecosystem: Environmental > Aquatic > Freshwater > Lake > Sediment | place: USA: Wyoming | collected...
GGTCTGAACTCCAGTTCGCGTACAACAGCACGAACCAGCAGGATTTCGTCCGGGCCACAAACGCCCTCAATGAGGCAATATCCCTCATTGAGAGCAACCAGCCGGAACAGGCCTTAGAAAAAATTGCTGCTGCCATCAGTGCCTCAACAACATCTGCACAGCAGGCATGGCAGGTACTATCGGAACATGGACTCCTCTGAATTCCTGGGATTTCTGACCTGCAGGTCATCGGTACGGGACTACACTCCCGAATCGATCGCTGATGGGGACATCACCTGTATCCTCACCTGCGCAGGCACCGCCCCGAGTGCCGGTAATCTTGAGGCATGGGACGTGGTGGTTGTAACTGATGAGGATGCGAAACTGGAACTCAAAGAGGCGGCATTTGAACAGGAGCACATCAGGCAGGCGGCAGCAATCCTTGTGGTCTGCGCAAACTACGTCCGTTCGATGTCCCGCTACGGGGACCGGGGTATCCTGTACGCGGTGCAGGATGCAACGATCGCCGGCACCTACATGATGCTCGCAGCACACGCAAAAAACCTCCACTCGTGCTGGACCGGCGCGTTTGATGAGGAGGAGGTCCGCTCGGTTCTCGGCCTGCCACCCCACATCCGGCCTGTCTGCCTGCTCGCTATTGGGAGGGGGCATCCCCCTTCCGCACTCACCGAACGTATGGCGGTGTCTGATCATGTGCATTACGGACAATGGTGAAGTAAGAGAGGATGATTGTGCCTGACTATCTGGTAACCCTCGAATCTGCATGGGTGATACGGGATGCAAAATCGCTGGACGATGCGATAGGGATTGCGATCAGTGAGGCGGGAAAAAGGCTGAACCCGTCCGCAAAATACGTCGAAGTCGAAGCAGGGATGCTCTCGTGCCCGCACTGCGAAGGGGAACTCTCCAGCGCGATCGTGGTCGCCGACACGGGGCTTGTCGGCCTTTCGCTGGAGATGAAAGTATTCCGGGCAGAGTCAGAAGAGCACGCGGTGAGGATCGCAAAATCAGTCATTGGAAAAGCGCTGCGGGATGTCCCGCTCAAACTAGTGGATGTGCAGGCGATATGATCCACGTTGTCGGGCATACTGCAATCGATCACATATCCACCGTCCACCACCTGCCAGACAAAAACAGTTCGACGCACATCACCGACCGGAAGATCTTTTTTGGAGGGGGGGCGGCAAACATCGCGGCAGGTGTCGCAACGCTGGGGGAAAGGTGCACGCTGGTTTCCTGCGTGGGTGACGACTTTTCCGGCACGGACTATGACCAGTGGATGAAACGTCTCGGGATATCGCAGCAGTTTTTTTATGTGCCCGGTACCCACACGCCGACAGCGTTCATGTTCACGGACGAGGCCGGTGACCAGATGACCTTTTTCGAATGGGGCGCCTCAAAGGCATTTGCCACAGAAGAAGCCCCCTCACTCCCCTTTGTCCACATGGCAACTGCGGACCCGGACTTCAACTGCCAGGTCGCAGAAAAGAGCGAATTTGTCTCGTTCGATCCCGGCCAGGACGTGTTCTGGTACACAAAAGAACAGCTCGACTCGATCATCTCCAATACCGATATCCTGTTTGCAAATCAGCATGAAGTGCAGGGGATGTGCAGGACGCTCGGGATTACAAAAGAAGCGCTTATTACACGGGTGAAGACTGCCATCTTTACCATGAGCGGGGACGGCAGCATGCTTTACTGTGACGGGAAGGAACACTTTGTCCCGGCCGTCCCGGTGCGCCTCTCCGATCCGACCGGTGCCGGCGACTCGTACCGTGCCGGGTTCCTCACCGCGTATGTGAGGGGGTTTGCGCTCCCGGACTGCTGCAGGGTGGGGACTGTCACTGCGTCGTTCGTCGTGGAGCACCCGGGTTGCCAGGCACACCTGCCGGACTGGGATAAGATGCTGGCGCGGTTCCGCAGGCACTTCCGCGCACCGGATACACCAAAAGAACGGCGGTTTGCATGAGATGGGCGGCGCTCACGTCGGGCGGAAAGGACTCGATCCTCGCATGCCAGAAAGCGATTGATGCGGGAAAGGAGATCGAGTTCCTCGTCACCGTCCGGCCGGAGAACCGCGAGTCCTTCATGTTCCACTCGGCAAACCTCGATGCGGTACCTGTCATCGCCAGCGTTGCAGGAATGAAGTATATTGAGATCCGTACGCATGGCAAAAAAGAGGAAGAACTTGATGATCTCAGGCAGGGGCTTTCCTGCCTCCCGGTCGACGGGATCGTAACCGGGGCGGTCGCCTCCGTCTACCAGAACGACCGGATCGCAGCACTTGCAGGGGACCTCTCGCTTGCCGTCCTTGCCCCTCTCTGGCAGATGGATCCAGTGGCGCTCCTGCAGGAGGTAGCGAAACGGATGGAAGCCATCATTGTCGTTACTGCTGCCGCAGGACTTGACGAGAGCTTTCTTGGGGCCCGGATCGATGACGAACTGATCCTCCGGTTACAAAAAGTCGCCTCACGCTACCGGATCAACCTCGCGGGCGAAGGAGGGGAATATGAAAGTCTCACCCTCAACGCGCCGTTCTACACCCGACCCATCACTTACACACATGCGGAGATCCAAAAGACCGTTGACCGGAGTGAACTCGTGCTCGGGGGTTTTGCATAATGGCAACCGGCGGTGATGTCAAACTCGGGCAGCTGACACGGTACATCTTCACCGCACCTTCTTGGCAGCGTTCTCTCGTCATCATCGCATTTCTCGGCCTTCTGATTGATGGCGCGGGTGTCCGTGCATGGGTAATCCTGCCGGTTTCAAACTTTCCTTTTTCGGGTACTATCGCATTCACCCTTCCGGCGTTTATCGGGTTCCTTGTAACAAAACCGCTCATCGAAGCCGGTGGAAAGACCATGACCTGGAACCGTTCTGCCCTGCTCGCGCTCAGCTGCACGGTCTTTGGCGTCATCATCACGCTTGCCGCATTCATTTCAAAGATGACACCCGTCTCATTCTTCTATGCGATCTCCCTCGGGTTTGTTTTCGGGCTCCGGCTCTTTGTGCTCGTGGCGATCGCCGACTACCGGATCCCCCACATGCTGGTGCCCGCATTTACCCAGAGCGGTGCCGGCATACTCGCAGGGATGTTCCTGTTCTCACCATCATTTGGCATTATTGCGCTTGTTCTCCACGTGGTCTTCGGGCTGGGTTTTGTCATCCTGATCTGGCTGATCGAACGCCCGCTCCACCGGGCATTCGGTATCCGCGGGCTCGCCTTCGTCAATGCGTTCATCGCCCACATGACGGACGGTTCCAAGGGGATGGAAGAATTCTTCCGCGAGATCGGCGAGGAGATATATGTCCCGCAGGTGAGCCTCTTTTTCCGTCGTGAAAATAAAAAAGGTGTGCTTTTTACCGTCCCGAACCTGCACCCCGGGCCGATGGGTGAGATTGGCGGTGGCAACCTGCCCAAGATCCTGCACGATAATTTTCCGGAGGAGACGCTGGTGCCGCACGGGTGCGCGACGCATGACTTCAACATTGTATCGGAAAGTGAGATCCACAAGGTGATTGATGCGGTGCAGGAATCCAGAGCCGGCCTCGTCTATTCCGGCTCCGCGACCCCGTCCCGGCGACTCTCATCCGGTTCAGTGCATCTCCTGTCCCAGCGGTTCGGGGACGCGATCCTGCTGGTCTCCACCCGTTCCCCGCTGGGAACCGAGGATCTCGACTTTTCGGTTGGAATGGCGATCATGGCAGAGGGCCACCGCTGGTATCCCCACATCGCATTCGTTGACGCTCACAACTGCATGACAGACCTCGGGTCACCGGTGCATGCAGCGACACTCACTGCGATGGAATACCAGCATGTAGCAGAGACAGCGATGGAGGGTTGCCAGCGGGCAGAAATGTACCCATTCTCGATCGGGGTGGCTCATCAGACCGTTCCATACTCCCGCGAGCAGGGATTTGGCGACCTTGGGATCCAGGCCCTCGTGGTCGAGACCTGCGGGCAGAAAACCGCATATGTGCTAATCGACGGCAACAATATGGCACAGGGTGTACGGGAGATCCTGGTCAATGAGATCCTGACGCTGGTGGATGCCGCTGAGGTGATGACCACTGACTCCCATGTCGTAAACACCATCACCATCAAGAACCCGGTTGGCATGAATGTACCGTCAGGAGAATTCCTTCCGCTGATCATGCAGACTGTACAGGCTGCACTTGCAGATCTCGCACCTGCACATGTCGCAGCTGGTACGGCTCAATGCAAGGGCATTGTTGTCTTTGGTTCGAACCGGATCTTGCAGCTTGCCAGCACCGTGAACGCGATGCTGATCTATGTTGCTCCACTCTCGCTTGGCATGCTGCTGCTCGCTTTCCTGCTCTCCCTCATAGCGTATATCGTGATTGTGTAGCGTAGCACTCTTCATTTAAAAAAACCACGAAAATCTCATGCTTTTTAAAAAAAAGTATGTATGGCACTGCGTGCGATTACTCATTGTAAGGAGCAGGAGGGAGCAATACCAGAAACAGCAAAGGATCCCGCATTGTTGTACAGCAGTTGAACGATCGTGAAAGGACAGGTGATCGAATTTCATTCAGCCACGATTCCTGGAACCCGCTGGATCGGTGTTGACTTAAATACTACCGGGCATGTCGCTGTTGCTGCTGATCCGTTCAGCGGAAAGGTTATGAAACTGGGAAAAAATGCACCGTATGTTCACAGTCATTGGTTAAAAAACTGTACAAAGCTCTGGAAATCCGGAAAATTCTGGAAAATAAAAAAACTCAAAAGCCGTGAACGCACCATCATCAAAGGTGCGATCCACACCATCAGCAAGCAGATCGTTTCGTTTGCAGAGTCTGTTGGTTCCGGCATCAAATTCGAAAAACTCTTCAATACCCGTATCGGGCCCCGTATCGAGCCACCCAGAGATTCTTCGAACTATTGTGAATTTTCTTTTGACAATGCTTCATTCTTCCACCTCCAGTGCCAGGTGGAGCGCAACGCGAGAAAGGCCGGCATCCCGGTTATCTATGTGAACCAGGCATACGCGTCCAAACGTTGCAGCCGCTGAGGGGGTTTCGGACGGCGGTACCGCAAGCGGCTTGAGTGCCCGCACTGCGGTTTTATTATGCATGCCGATGTGAATGCTGCCTTCAATATTGCAGCTACATCGTTCCGGATAAACGTGATTGACCCTGATACAGAAATGGAAAAGAAATACATCCGTCTGTCGAAAAAGGAACTGCGGAGACTCTCAAAGTCTTCCATCGTTCACACTCAGGCCGCACCCGACGTGTTCGGACCGGAAGGCTTTTCGAACCTTCTATATCTTCTGGAGTACCAGGATCAGCAGATGCAATGTACTCCATCCTAATCTTTCTTTTGACCATTATCCTGATGACGGCAGCCGTGATCAGGTACAGGACGCCGCCATTTTTTGTGCTCATTGGCGGGGCACTGTTTTTCGGGGCCGCATCCGGCATGCCGCTGGATCAAATGATCAGGGCAGCGACTGCCGGTATGGGCAGGGTATTTGCCCTCCTCGGCATCGTGATCCTTTCAGGCGCCGTGATTGCGAAGGTAATGCAGGAGCAGCACCAGGTCGAACAGGTGGTGGAAGATATCCAATCCGTCATGAAACGACCTTTCTGGCTTGCCGGTGTTGCAGGCTTTCTGTTAGCTATCCCGCTCATGTGCTGCATCACTGCGTTCGTCATCCTGACCCCCATCCTCAACCAACTCGGTGGCGGTCTGCAAAAAACAAAAGGGCTGCTCTACACTGCGGCACTCGGAAGCCTGATCTCGTTTGCGCTGATCTATCCGACACCCGTGATCATCGCGCTTTTTGCATCACTGCCAGCCATGGAAGTTTCGCCAGTTATCTTCGACCTGTACATGCTGCCGATCGCGATCGTGCTGCTTGCCGGCGCGATCTTCCTGATGCACCGGCGCTACTCCCGGCCTGATGATCCGGACGAACAGAAAAATCCGGCCCCGGTTGTACACACCTCGTCCGGATCCCACCTGCGTGCATGGTACCCGTTCCTTGCGATAGGGGGTGCCCTTGTGATCGGGCTTGCGATCTTCAGGCTCTCGCCTTCAAGCCTGATCCAGGTCGTGATGCTCACCGGTGTCGTGACCGCCCTTGTCCTCGCACCCGGGGACGTCCGAAAGAAAGCTTTTACATCGGGCGCAAAACATGCCGGTGTGATCATCTTTGACCTTTGTGGTGCCGGGGCGCTCGGCGCCGTGATTGTCGCAAGCAATCTCGGTACTCAGGCATACGGCCTGCTCACCCTCGCGCTTCCTGCAATCCTCGTGCCGTTCCTGATCGCGGCTCTGATCCAGACAGCCCAGGGATCGCGGGTGGTGACTGCGGTGATCACGGGAGAGATCATCGCAGGGACAAGTATCGCCGGATCAATTCATCCCATCCCGCTCATCCTGCTCATCAGCGGGGGGGCATGTATCGTCTCGTACATCACTGACCCGTACTTCTGGCTTGTACAGCGGGCAACGGGTGATGATGTCGCAACGGTTGTAAAAAATTACACGATACCGCTCGCAGCGATGGGTTTTGTGCTGTTTTTCGTTGCGGCGGGGATGGAGCTATTGTTGGCGTGAAGGTATTGATCGCACCGGGATGGTCCAATAAAAAATATCAGGATCCAAAGGGCGGGAGTTAAATGGTAATGAACCTCCCGACAAACGATGGATCGCCGGAAATCACATATAGGAATGCCTGCAAAATATTTGGAGAAGACAAAAAGATCAGGGTGGTTCCCACTGTTGCCCACATAAACGCGTTCAGGAAGCTTTTTTTCATGTGGTAGGATGCGACACCGATTAAGCCAAAGCCGATTCCCCCGATCACGGCTGGGATGATGACGGCCGGGTCAAAGAACTTGTTGAGGTCAAAAAAGACCGAATCAAGGACCGGGAAAACAAGGGCATACAGGATAAACGGGACAAAAAATCCGACGGTCGGTGTTGTGTAACGGAAACCCTCAATGACAAGAAATACCGGAATAATCAATAAAAAAAGAACGCCTGCACCCAGTAGTATTCTCGATTGCGATGAGACTCCAGAGACCTCAAGGAACATAATAACAAACCAAGAGATGGTGATTGATTGAAGGAACGATATCCCGAACGGGAGCATCTCCCACCCGCCTTTGAATACAGACTTGACTGTTGTCATACCAGCTGGCCTCCGTTGCGTTATCCTGCGGCTGTTCCCCATCAGAACAAGATCAGGACCATCTCATTGTTTGATGGGGACAACTCTCAGTTTTTATTATCTGCATTAACTATTATATAAATATATCCTTTTTGATTATTCAATAATTTTTGATTTAAAAGATAAATGAAGTAAGAATTTTTTTTATTGAACCATTTTATGGCGGGGTAGTATAGTACAGGGAGAGAACGTCCCCATCAGGCAGTTGCGCCTGCGAAAACGAACAGCGGAACCCCAGGTGGTGAAGACTCAAAAGGGGTGGCAGGAGCAGGTTATGATTTTCCTGCAGGGTGAAAATGCCCACGCTGCAGAGAGCGGCATGCAAAGATATTCCCCTTTGGAATTGCCTTGCTGCCTTTCGCTGTGGAACAGACGATTTGCTGTCAGCACCCGATAAATAAAATGGGCGGGTTAAAACGAAAATAGGGTGCTCACCGAACAATCGCCGACGCGTTCGCATCGAACGGGTTGGTGCGCATCGCAAGCGAGAAGAGATACGGGTACTGTTGTTTCAGGTGCTGCATATACTTCAGCCATTCAATAACAAGCAATCCATACACCCTGTTGATATCACTGGAAAGATGGTCAAAATCCGACTGTGGCAGATCAGTTCGTTGCTCACGGGCGATCAGTTCTTCGGCAAGGTGAAAAACGGCATGGAGCAGGTCAGTGAATGTGTCATGCTCGACAAGCTGGGGATTTTCGAGCAGCGCGAGCAGGAATTTCCTGTGACCGGAAAGAAACGCATGAAGTTCGTCAAGATTGATGGTGCGGCTGTCGAGACGGTATGCATAGTGCCTGAGTGACGATGTTGCCCGGGAAAAATCCTCCTCAGACCAGGTATTCGACACAATCAGGGCGGACCGGACACCATCTATACCGGCATCCATTGCACTGAATTTTCTGAGAAGTTTAATCCCCACATCGGAAAAAAAGGCACCGACGATCATGTTCAGTTTTGCGAGCCTTTGCGTGCGTTCGCGCTTATCGATCATATATTCGATCGAGTTGGCTACAACACCCACAAAACAGCCGACCCCTGCAAGAATAATGAACATGGCCAGGACTTTTCCCGCAGGTGTCACCGGATGGATGTCGCCGTATCCAACTGTGGCAATCGTTACGATAATGAAATAAAGCGCGTCGATGGGTGAGAGATGTTCGAGTATCATGAACCCGGTCACCCCGGCAACAATCACGCACATTAGTACAATAATGTAAATCTGCAGCCGGAATTTGATGCGACTCATGTCATGTTCCTTTCAGGTATAATTGTATAAATTACATCCTTTACGGGTAATTCATCCCGACAAATAATGATACCCCCGACCAGATTCGAACTGGTGTCGCCGGATCCAAAGTCCTGCATGATTGACCGCTACACTACGGGGGTTTTACATTATCAGACCACTATTCTGACCATTCTCCATGAATGGAAAATGGCATAATTCATATGCGTTTTGGGGACTATAAGGATACCTTTGTCACGGCCGTATAGGTGTAACCTGTTCCCCGGCCCGAATTTTTTGGTGCTTGATCTTAAAAACAGGGGATACTACAACTGTGTCAGAAAGGGGCCGATGGGATAAACCGATTTCACATAGTTTTTATTAATCCAGACTCAATTTTTATACATGGTTCAGGTTTTGATTGCGGCCCTTGCGATTTATTGCGTCGTTATGGTGAGCTTCTTCTTAATGGGAACACCACCCCTGTGGGCATGCATTTTTGGGGTGATTGCAGCCTGCATCAGTTATGGCTTAAAATTAAAATAGCATATGTTCCAGGATAACGGTCGGAGATAGAACCGGCTTTTTTCCCAGAATCTTTTTTATGAGCAGATTATTCCAGAAGGGATATGAAGCAGCAAACACCTAGAAGAGAATTCCCAAATCCGGTAAAAATCCCTTCGTTTACTGTTACATCTGGAAGAAGGCGAGGTTGGGATTCATGTTCACGATGGCATAATTCATGTAGGCAACAAAGAACGTTACGACCAGATACGGTACCAAAAGAAGCGTGGCTTCAAAGGATACGCGTACGGTCTGGTACATTGTGGAGACAAGAATCGCAAACAGCAGGATCATAACCAAGAGCCCGATTGTCGGAGACCGGAGCCCAAAGAACGAATAGAACCACAGGACGTTTAAGACAAGGCTTGAGAGAAAGAGCAGGATACAGACTTGTTGCTCATGATATTGATTCGTGTCGGATTTCCAGATAAAAAACAGGGTTAAACCCATGAGCAGGTACATAATCACCCCGAGGGGCACAAAGAATGAGGCGGGAAAGAGAAAATCGGGTTTTTTCAGAGAGACGAAATAGGAGGGTAGGAGGGGGATGGCATACAATGAATTAAAATAACCGGCAACAAGGCAGACCCCAATGGAAATGACGAATTTTATAAACTTATTTTCCACCATCCCTGCTCACGTACGTTACTATGGAAAATGATACGATAAATGGTTGTTGGGTTATGGTCTGGAATGACTTTTTTTTTTTAGATGACGGCAGGATATTAAAAACAGAGATTATCCGAAGGTAAATAGGTGCTGAATTTTTACACCCGGAATATGAAGCCGGTAATCCGGCTCACATTATCGGAGTATTATTAAAAAGCAGCAGGAACCTGCCGGTTCATTACCGATGCATGAAATCAAAAAGGTGCAGCACCGTTGCCTTAAAATTTACAACGCGGGAATGTACTAAAAAACATTAACGAACGGGGCTTTCGAGTCCCGGAGTGCATGTACCCTGAAAATTTCCTTTGTTCCTGTCCACCTGAGACTGGAGCATCCGAACCAGTGTATCATGCATCCCGGAAAAATACAATACCAAAAAATAAAAAAATAACCGTTTTTTGTATAGCATTATATGGTTTATAAAAAGAGGATTTCAGACGTTAGGAGACTTTTCCACAGGTCCTGAGAGCGGGAAAAACTGCTGGTAGATCTGACGGCGCTCGTCAATATCGGTATGGAGATAAATTTCTGTAGTCTTGATTGAGGTGTGTCCGAGATTTTCCTGCAGGACCCTCAAGTTCTTGGAACGCCGGTAGAGCTCGCTTGCATAGCTGTGCCGGATCTTATGGGGGGTTATCCCTGCGGGTGCATAATGACGGAAGATATGCTGGATAGCACGCGGTGAGATGTGCTTGCCCTGCTGCCCTTCAAAGAGAGGCCCGGCGATCTTCGTATTCCCGATAAAATTTTTCATTGATTCCAGCGTATCATCGTCGACAAAGACAATCCGTATCTTGTCACCTTTGCCCTTGATCCGGATTGTATGTTCCTCAAAGTCGATGTCTTCGATATTAATCCCACAGAGCTCGGACACCCTGACTCCGGTTGCATAAATAGTCCTCACGATGAGCTTGTCCCGCTCATCCGCGATCGAATCGATAAGGCGCACCACCTGGTTATGCTTGAGGTATTTCACCTCCTGTTGTTTGATGCGCGGACGCTCAACCCCCACCATCGGGTTTGCCACGACAGCTCCCTGCGTATACAGGAAACGGTAGAATGAACTTAACGTGGAGATGATGCGGTGAGAGGTCTTGGGTTTATAAGTGCGCATCGATGAGAGAAAAGAGAGATAATCTGTAACCATGAGCGGCGGGACTTCAACACCCGTATCAAGCCGTGCCTTTCCCAGATCTTTCCAGTAGAAGACGAGCTTTGTCACTTCCGTATGCCTGCGCAACCATACATAATACGCAAAGTGTTTTATGACCTGCTCATAACTTTCAAGGGTGCGGCCGGAGTAATTGCGCATCCGGAGGTAGTCCCGGAAGCTTTTCAGCCATTCCGAAAAATAACCGCTTTCCATGGTTTATTCTTTCTTATCTCTCACAATTAAAGGTTTGCGCAGAATACACATTTGGCGAAAGAGGGACATATGCACAAGATCGCAATCCATGAACCGACCGAATCAATACAATATATCTTTTGTTCCTATCCCAGCACGCACCAAACAGCAAACAACGATAACCGCCAATCATGTCAAAAACAGGGGTTTTTTCAATGTCCCCCATACCCGATATCGGACAACTCCGTTATTTGCCTTTAAAAGCACGTTTTTGCGATTGTTTTTTTTTCGGACAGAATAACTGCTGACAGGAAAAAATATTGGATCGTGTGACGGGCTGGATGCGTTTTAAGAAGAAACGAGGGGAATCCCGTCCATCGTGATGGTGCAAATCTCTGTACCGGATATGCCATAGCACAGCCACAAAAGACAAAAACAGTCTTTTTCTTGAAGGTTTGGTTATAAGGATAAACGGTCATTTTGGATGTAACCTGGCACCACACACGCATCAACGATGATTTTTTTGTCCAGTCTGCTATGGTAGTCATTTTGTCCGGAAGGGAACAGTCACACTGGGGGAGTCAATAATAAAAAGAGCGTTTCCCGGTATACTGACCAAAAAGTACATGAAATTCCCCCCATATATCCCGCCTTGACCTTCTTAAAAAATTGTACCCGGCTGCGGAGATCTTGAAAATCCATAAAATCACACTCATATCTTCTGACCGCGAGGGATTGCCTGAGGGTGCGTGATACGACTTCAATATGTTTCATATCTTTTGAGAGGTCATCTGCTTTTTCGAAACGGAAATCTTAAAGGTACTAAAAGATGTGGCTAATACCTTGGAATGATACATCCAACTGATTATCAGTTTCCTTGGTCACTTTTTCTTAAACAATTCTGTACACCGGACAATGCAGAGCCCTTTTGATACTTATCGAACACCGGGAGCTGGTGCAGGTTCCGAGGTATACGCCCCATTTCTTCGGAGAACCCGAATGAGGGGATTATGGTGATGGTAAAATCTCAGACGGATCAACACACTTCGGACAATAATTGAATGTCCTAAAGAGCGATTTTTTAGTGTTTTGCGTCAATCTGACCAAATAAAACAGGATATTTTAATGTTCAGGCCCCTGGAATCAAAATTTGTTAATTTCACGCGATTTCCTGCCATATTTGATGCATATAAACCATATGATGCTATATACAAAAGGGCATTTGCGGGTGTGTTTTTGTCAGACGTGAACCAGAATTCATATTGCAGACTGGTTCGACACCCCACCTGCACCATTACACCCAAGGCCGGATGGTGGACGAAGCATGCGTGAGAAATACACAAGGTATCGTATGTTAATGCAATCCCGAAATCGATCGACGATCAACAGATTTCATTATTCACTATAATGGGATTTCGAATGATTTTCACTAATTCCATGAACGGGATCCGGACTGCCTGCAGTACCCGTAGATAAATTATCTACAGGTCGGTCCGGGAGATTATGTCAAAGCCCCCGAATTTTATGACGGTATATTCAAACGGATACTGGAGAAATGCAAAAAAATATATTATACCTTCATTCATCGTAGAACCAATCATCGATGGAAGCGGCAATTGATTGGAGAAACGTAGAATGAATGGATCCATACGTATGATATTCCGAAGGGATACTACCCTTGAGAAGAATTTTTTAATATCAGGTTTTACTACGGTTCTGTCAGGAAGGGCTGTATGGTGAAACTATTACGAGGCGATAGTTTTGACCCTTCGCCCTCTCTACTATGGCACACTTAAAAAAAGGTCTGTGGACCATGTTCTCAAGTTCACCTTACCCCTACGGAGGGTGTACACCATCAAGGTTGCGATACCCATGGAACAAACCAAAAGGAAAGATTGAGGGGGGGGTTTCTAAAAAAGCCCTCTAGTGTTTTTTCCGTGACCGGTATATATGTAGCATCAATGGCATTGGCAGCTGCTCCCTTTTCCGGATTTTTTATTATCTGTTGGTGATCCAACTCCCTATAAAAAAAATTCTGATCCTTTGAAAAGGCATCGTCTGTCAAGTACAAATCAGGGAAGAGCTGCCCTGCAGGACGATTCAAATTGTCGTAATACTTATTTATTTTGGTTATTAAGACGGTGGTTTTTTAAAAGATAAACCAAATAATGCTATATGAAAAGAGGTTTTTGATCCCCGGTTTCCCGGATTTCAACAACCTGGATATGCCCAGACAGGAGGATCATCGCATGGAGGAGACACGAATTCAGGAAGAGATCAACAAATATAAAAAATTCAAAAAAGTTGATGGTGCGACTTACCGGAAGGTCAACCAGTTTCTCAGGAAACGGACATACATAACCGCACGCGAATGGGCACTCGCCCGCCTGTGCACTGATTTCAGGACTACGGGCGGTGCAGAGATGACATTTATCGGTCAACATCTCCCTGAGCTTGTGCCATTCATGGAGGATACGTACACACCACAGGCAGTGAACCAGGCACGGAATTCGTTCAAGAAGAAAGTGCGAAAGGCAAGCGCCACGTTTTTTTACGGGGCAATGTGCGGTTTTTTCACCACCGATGAACTGGACGACCTGCTTTTTGAAGCAAGCGAAGTTGCACGATTCCTTCTCGAAGTGGAGGGAACAACCCTCGACATCGATGAAGAGATAGATATCGAAGATCGTATCACCAAAGTCATGAGAAGTGTGGGAGAAGCAGCAAAAACGATCCTCCAGACCCGCGTGATGGACGCGCAGCAGAAACAACCTGATACCACTCCTTCGGAAAACACCGGTGCGCTCGATAACCTGCTGCCAATCAAGGCAGGAAAAAGAAAAAGGCGGACAGGGAAGAACATACTGACAGCAGTACCACAAGAAACCGATGGAAAAACTGATCAGGACGCCTCTCTGTCAGAGTTTTCCTCAACAAGCGCCGATGCTCAAACACTTCCTGGTGCAGTGCACGGGATACCCGAAAGTTTAACACCAAAGGACGCAGACGGGGGGCGTTCACGTCAGGATACCACTCCGCGTCCTGAAAATGGAGAGTCCGAACCTGATCACGGAGCCGATCCGAAATGAAGATAATCCAGGTCGTCGGAAGGTCGGGTTCGGGCAAAACATCGTTTATCCAAAAACTGGTACCTGAACTTGAAAAAGTGGGGCGGGTAGCCGTCATAAAGCATCTCGGTGACCATCAGTTCAACCTTGAAAAAGGGAAGGATACAACACTCTTTTTTGATGCAGGTGCAACGATCTCGGTTGGAGTTGACAATCAAAAATCGGTCGCCGTGATCCGGTCCGGCAGGCTCAAAGACATCTTATCATTGCTCACTAACCAGGGAATTGACTACGCGATCATCGAAGGATTCAAGACGCTTGCATTTCCAAAAATCGTTATTGGGGATCTCCCTGTGGAAAACTATATCGCATCAAACCCAACGGTACAGGAAGTGCTTTTGTCGCTCGATAAGTTTGAGGAGTATCCCCCAGGATTATCGGATGGGGCCTTTGGTCAAAAAAGGAGCACAAGCCGATGAGGAGAAAAAACCCTGCAAAACAGCTGTTCGGGACGAACGGGATACGCGGAGTTATTGGGAGAGACATGGTGCCCGGACTCAGTTTTTCCATAGGTGCAGCCTTTGGATCGATGTGCAAGGGGTGTATTGCGGTCGGAATGGACACGAGGACGTCAGGAGAGTCATTGCTCCGTGCACTGAAGGCAGGTCTGATGGCAACCGGCTGCGATATTGTTGACTGCGGTGTTTTGCCCACCCCTGCACTCCAGTATATTGTCAGAGATGATTTCGATGGCGGGGCAATGATTACCGCTTCCCACAACCCTCCAGAATATAATGGTATTAAAATTATTGAGGCTGATGGCACAGAAATGGCTGATGAGAAGATCTTGAAACTGGAACAGCGTGTTTTCAGCCGCAATTTCAAATTCCAACCCTGGAATAAGATCGGGTTTGAGATCCGTGCCCCTCACCTCATCGAACAGTACATCATAGGCATTGTCCGACAGTTCCCCTCCGGAATTGGAAACGGGATGCTCGTTATCGTCGACGCAGGTTGTGGTCCAGCCGGTACAACAACTCCGGAAATACTCAAAATGCTCGGGTGCCGGGTACTTACAGTACATAGCAACCCGGATGGACATTTCCCGGGACGGATGCCCGAACCAACCCCAAAAGGCCTTGCAGCACTTTCAGAACTTGTCGTCAGCTGTAAAGCCTCCTTTGGCGTTGCTCATGACGGTGATGCAGATCGTGCGGTTTTTGTTGATGAGAAAGGTAACTATATCGAGGAGAACCAGGAGTTCGCCCTTTTCGTGCAACACATATGTGAACAACAAAAAGGAATCATTGTCACGCCGGTGAGCACTTCGCAGCTCATCGAAGCTGTTGCATCAAAAGAAGGCTGCAGCGTGATGTATACAAAGGTAGGCAGCATCTATGTTGCAAGAACCATGCATTCTCTGAAGAAAAAAGGAGAGAAAGTAATATTTGGCGGGGAGGGAAATGGCGGGCTCATCTTTCCCGCTCACCAGTTCTGCCGTGATGGCGGGATGACCGCAGCTGCGATGGTGTCCATGCTTGCATCACGACACAAGAAACTGTCTGAAATGGTCGCCCGCCTCCCAAAAAGATACATGATAAAGGACAAAGTCAGCTGTACAACGGCACAGAAAGTACTTGATACCCTGGAACATGCTTTTTTTCACGAATCGATTGGGCATACCGATGGATTGAGGATTTCACGCGGTACAACCTGGGCACTGATACGGGCATCCGGTACAGAGCCCTTAATCCGGATAATTGTTGAATCTAACACAAGGAAAACTGCCGATTCATTGTACCATGAACTGATGGATGTGGTTTCAAAAAACCTTCCCGATTAAAAACAAAGCATAGGATACAAATTATCCACTCACTTTTTTGTCACATTCAAAAAGCGATGTATTATTCGTTATTATTGCTTATTTTCATTTTTACTCAATTTATTTTCAAAAAAACTCAGAAAAATGGCATTATTTTGAAAATAAAAAGAGATTTTACGATATTATGAACAAGAGTACATGATAAAAATAAAAAGGTTTATCAAATATTTCACCAGATTAACTTTATCAGGTACGTCACAATGTTGTGAAAATATGGTCGTATCCCTTTCTCAACGAATAACGGAAATACGGCACGCTGCATCAATGAATGACCAGTCAGCATTAAAGAAAAATATTTTTGAAGCTTTTCATCAATCGGGACGCAAAGAACGCAGGAATGTAATTAATGCCATTAACAGGGTGATCCTGGATATTGCATTTGAAAAAAATAATCCCACGCTGCTTTTTTGCCTCAAAAGTGTTTCAAATGAGAATATTGCCGGGCTTTTTTCTCCAATATTTCAGTATTATATCAAAACACAGGACCAGTCATGGTTCCAGGCAATTTTGAAACTGGCACAACTGCAGGAAAGAAAAAGCAACCAATCAAGAATTCTCGCAATATTTACACAGATGCTCATTGAAGCGGGGATTGAGAGATCAAATCCTGTTTTGATCGTCATAGGGATGGAAACACTCGATCTCATCAGTTTCAGGAAATATCGTTCGAAAATACTGGTTGATATAATTCCCTCGCTTATCGCTTGGGGAATTAAAATTAAAAACATCAATTTCCTAGAAAACGTAAATACACGTATCCGTGAAATCGGTGATGCATCGAAACGATCCATATTACAGGCCCTGTGTGCAAATGCCATTGGAGCAGTGGCAGTTGAAAAAAAGGAGATTATCACCCTAAACCGGAGCCTGCATATTACCTGTAGTATTAAACAGAAAAACCGCCGCCAAACTACGATCAGGTCAATAATCGGTTCAGCAGCAAGAACACCTTTGAAGAAAACACTGTTCAACCTCACTTCTTTTATTGTCCCCTTCCTGGATTTGCCCGAGGATCTGCAGCTTGAAATTATCGATGCGATCCTCGGGCAGTTTCTGGATCAGGAAAAAGACAGGGTGCACCTGACTGCAGTCCTCTTTGAAATTTCTGAAAAAATACCCTTTGCAAAAAAGAGTATTATCCTTAATTTACTGAAAAAAGCACAAAATGGCGGGGAATTTTTCTTCCTGTCAACCGCGATCGAATTTCAGGATCATTTCGGCCACGCGTATTCTGCCTCATTAAAGGAAATAGTAAAAGCCGGCATCTCTGTCGCAGAGATTTCCGGGAACATTACCGCACTTACAGGGATTGTACCTCTCATCGAAAAATCATGCACTTTACAGGAAGCCTCACAGATTTTTATCCAGTTAGCCCAGATAATAGCCTCAAAGGATTATTTTCAAGAAGCCCTGATGTTATTTTCCAGAATTGGTGAAGAGCCTGAGCACTATCCGTCATTTGATGCATGCTGCATGCTGATTTTTAAAAAAGGCATCGTTTCTGACAACATAGCCCTCATCCGGAAGGTTTTGTCCCACAGGATGGAAACGAGAAGTTATTTCAATACTATATGTCGCGCTACTCTGGACGTATGCAAAAATTTTCAGTTCCTCGATATTATCAATCATATTGATTCTATCAATTCCCTGATTCTTTTGTACCCGCAAAGGGACCAATTAGTGTTGGATGGCATTTCAATTCTTATCAATCGTGGTTTTCTTGATGAAATGGATCCAGACATACTCATAAAATTAAGCGATTCCATCAGCGCACAGTCATTAAAAGAACAGGCACTCTCGAAAATTGTGACAAAAATTGCCAAAATCGGGGTGAAAAAGAAAAACCGGGATTTCCTTCAGCGATCCGTTGGACTCACCTGCCTGATCGAAGAGGAAAAAACCAGGTCAGCAACCTTAACCACGATCATTGATGACGCAACGATGCTTGCAGTCCTTGAAGGGGACCTAGATCTCCTGCGGAGAATGAGAGATTGGAGCGCGTCCCTCCTGTCAAAAGACAGTGAGATTTATGCAATATCTAATATTATTAATGGTATGATAAAATATGCCATCGATAAACATTATCCGGATGCGCTTGAAGAAGCATACACTATCACACAGGACATCCATGATCCTTCGTTAAAAAAGAATCTGGTAGAGCGTATTGTTGAATGCTTTGTACGAATCGGGTGTCTTGAGATCCAAGAACACCCTGATGCAAATCTGCCGGATCAAATCATCCCTGCACTCCATTCATTTGAACGCAGCCTGGAATTATTGTACCTCCACTGGAAAAAAGAGGAGCGGTCATTAAAAATCGCAAATCTTATTGATATTGTCCTCAATGCAAGCAGTCAGAAGTTCAGTGAAAATTTTTATATCCCCCTTACATTATTTTCTCTTCAGATTGAGAACGCTGATGAAAGGGACGCGATGGTTTCACGGATTGTCACAACTATCAACAGAAAAACAACATATTCTGATTCAACTGATCCGTATGAAATTTTTGTCTCCCATCTCATGAGAACAGAATTTACTCAGACCGAGCCCGCGTTGCTCGACCTCGTTTTTGGTTCTGTGAAACAGATGAAAGATCCGTTCACCCGGTCATTGAAATTATCAGGTCTGGCGGCATCGTTTATCTCCCTGAACAAAAAAGAACGATCTGCTGAGATCCTGCAGGATATTCTCTCATCTCTTGACAGTCTGCCTTTTATTTTCCAGCAGGTGCTGCTCCTTTCCGATATCACCTATCTCTTCTCGGAAATCTCCCTGGATAAAGCAAAAGAAAGTCTGTTAAAGGCAATACACCTGCTGACAATTATAGAACCCGACCGTGAATCGTTTGCACGGAAACAGGTCGTTGGTGCGATTGCCAGGTTGTATGAGAGAACACAAGAGAGATCCCTCGTCACTTTTGCACAGCAGATTAT
>Ga0315289_10005398_pt1 | contig 18893 bp, 9 predicted proteins | sample YL17G11_40_MG_FD_203452 | JGI IMG/M metagenome (GOLD analysis project Ga0315289, IMG submission 203452) | Sediment microbial communities from Yellowstone Lake, YNP, Wyoming, USA - YL17G11_40 | ecosystem: Environmental > Aquatic > Freshwater > Lake > Sediment | place: USA: Wyoming | collected...
TTCGCAGCCTCGACGAGCATGTCCACGTGATCATCTACACCGGCGCAGCTTCCTACGAATCGATCAAAGAGGCTTTGAACCTCGGCGCGTTCGCGTACGTCGAGAAGCTGAGCGATCCCAGTGAATTGCTGCGGCACGTGCATCGGGCGTGCCGGGAGCGCGTCGGTCGCTACGCCGCCGATCTGGAAACCGCCGTGGCCGAGCGCACCAAGGAGCTGGCGCGCTCCAACCGGGAACTGGAAGATTTTGCCTCCGTGGTGGCGCACGATCTCCGTTCTCCGCTGCTCACGATCTCCGGCTATTGCCAGATTCTCCAAGAGGAGTACCAGCACGGCAACCATGGGGAGGGCGGCGCCTACCTTCGCCAAATCCTCGAGGCAGTGACGCGGATGAACCGCTTGATCGAAGACCTGCTGAACTATTCCCGCGTCGGTCGACGCCAGGAACCCTTCCAGCCCGTCCCATTGCAATCGGTAGTGGCCCAGGCGTTGGCCAACTTGGAGGCCGCCGTTCGGGAAAACAACGCGCAGGTGGATGTGGGCGAAATGCCCGTGGTAGTCGGCGACCAGACGCAACTCGTCCAATTGTTCCAAAACCTGCTGGGCAACGCGATCAAGTTCCGCCGGCCGGTCGATCTGCGCATTCGCGTGCGCGCCGAGCCGGACGCGGCCCAGTGGCGGTTCTCGGTGGAAGATAACGGCATCAGCATCGAGCCGGATCATTTCGGTCAGCTTTTCCAGGTCTTTCAACGTCTTCACGGCGAGGAATACCCGGGCACAGGAATAGGGCTGGCGGTGTGCAAGAAAATCGTGGAGCGCCACGGAGGGCAGATCTGGCTGGAGTCGGAACCGGGCCAGGGCACAACCTTCTTCTTTACCCTCCCGCGTCAAACGGCTTGAAGGGACTAGGGATTGGGGATTGGGGATTGGGGATTGGGGATTGGGGATTAGGGATTGGGGATGAGGGATGAGTGTCTTACGGCGGAAGATGCGGGCGTTTTGCGCGCATCTTTTTGCGTGCGCGGAAGCCGTTAGTTGACAAAGGATCATAAACACAACGCTCCAGTTTGGGTTCAGCTCGCGCTGGAGTCTAATCCCTAATCCCTAGTCCCTTTACTTCACCCGGTACGGTCGGCCGGCGCGATACAGTTCGAGCCGGGCACCGATCGCCTTCGCCAGCGATGCCTGCCCCGACGCCTGCGCCAGTTGCACTGCCCGCTGGGCCACGATCACGGCGTCGTCGAAGCGCCCGGCCGCGGCGTAGGCGGCGGCCAGTGTATCGAGGCAGGGGACGTTCTCTCGGTCACTCAGCTCGCGTGCTCGCTGTGCCAGTTGGACCGCCCGGGCCACATCCTTGCTTTCCACCGATTCCCCGGTCGCCAGCAGCCATGCCAGGTTGCGGAGCGCTTCCAGCGAGTCGGGCTCCCGTTGCAGCAGTTCGTGATAATGCTCGATGGCCTCCTTGGTCCTGCCCAAGCCTCCCAGAATGCTAGCTAGATTATAGCGGGCCGGGGCGAAATCGGGTTTCAGCCGCAACGCCTGTTGGTAATGTTCAAGGGCTTCGTTCGTCCGGTGCGCGGCGGCCAAGGCGATCGCCAGGTTGTTATGCAGCGCGGCTTCCTCAGGTTGCAGCCGCAAAGCTTCCTGGTAGTGCTCGATCGCCTCCTCGCCCTTGCCGACAGCGGCCAGGGCCAGCCCCAGATTATTGTGGGCCGTGGCATCCTCGGGTTTCCATCGCACGGCCTGCTGATAATGTTCGATCGCCTGCCGGCTTCTGCCCAGACCAGCCAAGGCGAGCCCCAGGTTGTAATGGGCATCGGCACAATCGGGTTTCACGCGCAGGGCCCCGCGAAACTCTTCCATCGCCTCGTCGATTTTGCCTGCGGCGGCTAAGACCAAGCCGAGGTTGTTGTAGGCATCGACATAATCAGGTTTCAGCCGGATGGCTTCGCGATACTGTTCGATCGCCTCGCCGGCTTGGCCAATCTTCACCAGGGCAACACCCAAGCTGAAGTGCGCGTCGGCGTTATCGGGATGTGCTCGCAGCGCCTCGCGGTACTGCTGGATCGCCTCGTTGATCTTGCCCACATTGGCCAGCGCGACTCCCAGGTTGTAGTGCGCAAGAGGATGATCCGGGCGTTTGCTGACCAAGTCCTGCCACAACACGACCGGCGAAGCGTAATCTGAGTTTCGGTGTACCGTGGCGCATCCCAGGGCCAGCAGCACCGCCCCCAAGATCGCAATCGGCGGTGCCCAACGCGCCACCGCAGCCAAACCGGGGACTGTCCCCCTTTTCGCCGCCGACAAACCGATCTTGTCCAACGACCTGCCCGGTGAAAAAGGGGACCGTCCCCCTTGGCCGACCGCCCGCCGAAACACCAAGCTGTCCCAACAAGAATATCCTCCCGCCACGGCCAGAACCACGACTGCCGCCAGCGGCAGATACATCCGATGCTCGTACGCGAGTTGGTTTAAGGGCATGAAGCTGGATGTGGGCGCCAGGATCAGGAAAAACCACGCCCCGAGGAAACCGTAGGGCTGTTGTCTTATTAGGCCCCAGATCGTCGCTGTCAAGAGCAGCCCTATCGCGATGGCTCCCGGAAGAACCTCTCCAAAAGTATGTGCCACTGGCCAGGCGTAGTTCATGCACAGGGAGGTTGGCCAAACGCACAGGCGCAAGTAGTGCAAGATCACGCCTGGCTGCGAGCGGGCGTAACTCCAGGGATCCGGTGCGCCCATCTCCGCCTGGCGAAAGACCAGCCCTGTGGAGAGCACCAGCAGGGCCAGCAGCCCCCAAGTCACCCCCATCGCCACGTACAGCGCCCGCCGTTGCCGCCATGCCGCGGCAAACGAACCAGCCAGAAACGTGCGGTCGTAAAGAAGCACGATCAGCGGGGCGGTAACGAGGATCTCCTTGCAACCCATCCCGAGCACGCACGCCAGGATTGCCGCGGCCGACCAAAGCCAGGGGATTGAGCGAGGGGGACAGTCCCCTTTTTCGCCGGGGATGATGTTCGGCGAAATCGGCGGGTGGGCGGCGAAAAAGGGGACAGTCCCCGCAACGGCGCTACGAATCACGCAATAGAGCGTCAGCAAGTAGAAGAGGCCCGCCAGCGACTCGGCACGCTGGGAGATGTACGTGATCGACTCGGTTTGCAGCGGGTGGACTGTCCAGAGCAGCGTGCCGGCCAGCGCCAAAGGCACGGCCGCCCTGCCGAAACGCTCGCGCAGCGGCGGCGTCAGGAATGTCTGCCGCAGGATGCCAAACAGCAAAAGCGCCGCCGCAATGTGGATCAGCAGATTCGCGGCGTGGTAGCTCCACACGTCCAAGCCGCTGATGGCGTAGTTGATCGCCAGCGAGAGGTTCAGCACCGGCCGGCCGCTTACGGTTTGGCCCTGGCGAGGGGGCGAAAGGACTTGCCAGATGGGCCAGAGTTTGCGGATGGTGTTGTTCCATTCGATGGCACCCCGATCATCGCAAACCAGCGGCCCGGCAAAGCTGTTGTGATACGCCGCGATCGCCGCGAGCACAATCAAGCCCGGCGCTGCGAAGGTCAAGCGCCAGGATGCGGACGCACCGAACCGGGCGAGCGCTGGTGGCGCTTCTCGCTGGATGATCGCGGCATCGGCATCGAGCGGGGTCATCTTGGTGGTAACTGCCGTTGCGGGATTCTGGGAGCGCGGCCGCGCAAGGCCGCTACGATGCGGGCAAGATGCCCGCGCTCCAGGTTCAATTGCGGTTGGAGTCTGCCACTCGGCGGTACGGCCGGCCGGCGCGATACAGTTCGAGCCGGGCACCGATCGCCTTCGCCAGCGATGCCTGCCCCGACGACTGGGCCAATTGGACGGCCCGTTGGGCCACGATCACGGCGTCGTCGAAGCGCCCGACCGCGGCGTAGGCGGCAGCCAGTGTATCGAGGCATGGGACGTTCTCTCGGCGACTCAGCTCGCGTGCTCGCTGTGCCAGTTGGACCGCCCGGGCCGCATCCTCGCTTTCCACCGATTCCGCGGTCGCCAGCAGCCATGCCAGGTTGCGGAGCAGTTCCAGCGAGTCGGGCTCCCGTTGCAGCAGTTCGTGATAGTGCTCGATGGCCTCCTTCGTTCTGCCCAGGCCTTCCAGCACACTCGCCAGATTATAGCGGGCGGCGGCCAGATCGGGTTTCAGCCGCAACGCCTGTTGGTACTGCTCGATCGCTTCCTCGCTCTTGCCCGCCGCGGCCAGGGCCAGGCCCAGGTTGTGGTGTGCCTCGGCAAAAGTGGGTTTCAACCGCACGGCCTTGCGGTACTGTTCGAGGGCTGCATCGCTGCGGTCCGCGGCGGCAAAGGCGATCCCCAAGTTGTTGTGGAAGGCAGCGTCGTCGGGTTTCAGCCGCAAGGCCTCTTGATACTGCTGGATCGCCTCGTCGGTACGGTCGATGGCCGCCAGGGCGACCCCCAGGTTGAAATGCGCCGTGGCATCCTCCGGCTTCAGCCGCACCGCCTCGCGGTACTCCTCGATGGCCTCTTGGGTCTTGCCCAAGCCGGCCAAGGCGAGTCCCAGGTTGTAGTGCGCGTCGGGAGAATCGGGTTTTACTCGCGCGGCCTCGCGAAAGTGCTCCATCGCCTCGTCGATCCTGCCCGCACCGGCCAGGAGCATGCCCAGGTTGTTGTGGGCGTCGATGTAATGCGATCTCAGCCGGATGGCCTGGCGATAATGCTCCATCGCCTCGTCGGCTTGGCCAATCTTCGCCAGGGCAACCCCTAAATTGAAGTGGGCGTCGGCTTCCTCGGGATCCAGTTGCAGCGTCTCGCGGTACTGCTGGATCGCCTGGTGGAGTTCGCCCACATCGGCCAGCGCGACCCCCAGGTTGTAGTGGGCCAGAGGATGCTCCGGACGCTTGCTGACCAAGTCCCTCCACAACACGAGGGGCGAGGCGTAATCCGAGTTCCGCAATACCGTGGTGCATCCCAAGGCCAGCAGCACCGCCACCAAGATCGCAATCGGCGGCGCCCATCCTGCCACCACCGCCAAACCGGGGACTGTCCCCTTTTTCGCCGCCGACAAACCGATCTTGTCCAACGACCTGCCCGGCGAAAAAGGGGACTGTCCCCCTTGGCCGCCCGCCCGGCGGACGAGAAATCTGTCCCAACAAGAATATCCTCCCGCCACGACCAGGACCACGACTGCCGCCAGTGGCAGATACATCCGATGCTCGTGCGCGAGTTGGTTCAAAGGCATGAAGCTGGATGTGGGCGCCAGGATCAGGAAAAACCAGGCGCCGAGAAAACCATAGGGCTTTTGTCTTAGTACGCCCCAGATCGTCGCTGCCAACAGCAGCCCGATCACGATGGCTCCAGGAAGAATCTTGCCCAGAGTGTGTGCCACCGGCCACGCGTAGCTCACGCTTAAGGACTTGGGCCAGACGCACAGGCACAAGTAGTGCAAGACCACGCCGAGCTGCGAGCGGGCGTAACTCCAGGAATCCGGCGCACCCATCTCGGGCTGGTGAAAGACTAGCCCCGTGGAAAGCACCAGAACCACCAGCGGAACCCACGTCGCCGCCAGCGCCACGTACAGCATCCGCCGTTGCTGCCACGCTCTGGCGAACGAGCCGGCCAGAAACGTGCGGTCGTAAAGGAGCACGACCAGCGGCGCGGTAACGACGATCTCCTTGCAACCTACCCCCACTAAACACGCCAGGACCGCCGCGGCGGACCAGGTCCGCGATCGACTCGATCCGGCGCTACGGATCACGCAATACAGGGTCAACAAGTAGAACAGGCTGGCCAGCGACTCGGCGCGCTGCACGAGGTACGTGATCGACTCGGTTTGCAGCGGGTGGACCGTCCAGAGCAGCGTGCTGGCCAGCGCCAAAGGCGCGGCGGCCTTGCCGAAGCGCTCGCGCAACGACGGCATCAGGAAGGTCCGCCGCAGGATGCCGAACAACAGCAGCGCAGCCGCCATGTGGATCAGCAGATTCGCGGCGTGGTAGCTCCACACGTCCAAGCCGCTGATGGCGTAGTTGATGGCCAGCGAGAGGTTCAGCAACGGCCGGCCGCTTACGGTTTCGCCATGGCGAGGGGGGGAGAGGGCTTGCCAGATGGGCCAAAGATGGCGGATGGTCTCGTTCCACTCGATCGCGCCAATATCATCGTACACGAAAGGTGCGGCAAAGCAGTTGTGATACACCGCGACCGTCGCCAGCACAATCAAGCCCGCCGCTGCCAAGATCAGCCGCCAGGATGCGGCCGCGGAAACCCCTGGCGTGGCCTTTCCGCCGAACACTGCCGAGAAGTGCTTCTGGTTGCTGCCGGCGCTGCTGACAGACGGAGCTGCCGCTGAAGCCCTCTGGAACGTCTTGACCTTCTTCGCTGATCCCATGGATTCCAGCATAGCATGGCTGCTCCTGCCCGGCAAAGCCATGAACGAGGGCGGAAGGCGGAGGGCGGAGGGCGGAACGTTTAGCGGGCCACACGGCGGAACGTTTAGCGGCCGCCACACGGCGGAACGTTTAGCGGCCGCCGGTACGGCGGAATGTTTAGCGGCCGCCGGTACGGCGGCCAAAGAAGGGCGGAAGGCGCACAGGTTCGACCGACCCCGAGGGGTTGCGGGGCTGCGGCCCAGCGCAGATAATGAGCCGCGTACGGCGGTGCACAGTCGCCCCGCGGGATCGAAATGTTTGGGTAACCCATAGGAGACGCACGATGAACATCCGACTGGTTGCGATCGCTTGGGCCGCGGCGGGCTTGCTCGCGCTGCCTGCTCCGGGAAACGCGGCATCGCCAGGCCCCAAACCCAATATCGTGATCCTCTTGGCCGACGACCTCGGCTACGCCGACACGGGGTTTCAAGGATGCAAGGACGTGCCCACGCCGCATATCGACTCGCTGGCCGCCGACGGCGTGCGGTTCACCAATGGCCACGTATCCGGCCCGTATTGCAGCCCGACGCGGGCCGGCCTGATGACCGGACGCTACCAGACCCGATTCGGCCACGAGTTCAATCCCGGCGGCGGGGAAGACATTGGCCTGCCGCTGTCGGAGACCACCATCGCCAATCGCCTGAAGGCCGCCGGTTACGCGACCGGGCTGGTGGGAAAGTGGCACCTGGGCTCGGCCGCGAAGTTCCACCCGCAGCAACGGGGTTTCGACGAGTTCTTCGGCTTCCTCGGTGGCTCGCACACGTACTTCGCCGAGCGACAAAAGACCATCCTCCGCGGCACCACGCCGGTGGTAGAGAAAGAGTACCTCACCGACGCCTTCGGCCGCGAGGCCGCGGCCTTCATCGAGCGCCACAAGGATCACCCTTTCTTTCTGTATCTGGCGTTCAACGCCGTCCACACGCCCATGGAGGCCACCGACCAACGGCTCCAGCGATTTGCCGCGATCTCGAACCCCATGCGCCACACCTTTGCGGCCATGCTTAGCGCGATGGATGAAGCCGTCGGCCGCGTATTGCAGACGCTCCACGCCCACGGGCTGGACGAGAACACGCTGGTGTTCTTCTTCAGCGACAACGGCGGGCCGACGATGCCTGGAACGACGATCAACGGCACGAGCAATGCGCCGCTGCGCGGCTCGAAGCGGACCACGCTGGAAGGCGGCATCCGCGTGCCCTTTGCGCTGCGGTGGAAAGGCACGCTGCCGGCCGGCAAGGTCTACCAGCAGCCGATCATCCAGTTAGACATTCTGCCTACGGCATTGGCGGCGGCGGGCGTGCCGGCCCAAGCCGGTTGGAAGCTGGACGGAGTCGATCTGTTGCCTTATCTGCTGGGAAAACAGGAAGGGGTTCCTCACGACACCTTGTATTGGCGGTTCGGCCAACAGATGGCGATCCGCCGCGGCGACTGGAAACTGGTCCGCTACGATGCCACGGCCGATAACCCTGCGGGCAAGTCTCCCACCAACGTACCACCAATCGCGGGTCCCAAGTTGTACGACTTGGGCAGCGACATCGGTGAAACGCAGGACCTTACCGCCAAGCAGTCCGAAAAGGCCCAGCAGTTGCAGGCCGCGTGGGACGCCTGGAACGCCCAGTTGGTCCCGCCGCTCTGGGGTGGCAGGGGAGAGGCCGCAAAGGAGCGGTCGCAGCGTCGCTCGGGCGGCGCGAAGAAACCCTAAAACTCGATCGTTTTGCGTGATTCGGCCTTGGTCTCGATCACCCGCACCGTTACCTCGGCCGTATGTCTAACGGGCGATGGTTCGGGCATTTGATAAACGTGGTAATGATCTGATAAAGCGGCGGCCTTCGATTTGCGTGGAGCGACGAGCGTGGGCGTGACCTCGTTGCCATCCACGAGCAACCTGGTCAGTTCGGCCAGCGGCTTCTTCGGCAAACCCTGGGTCGTGTTCTCCCACGCGCAACGGACGCGGATGGCGATGCCCCGCTCCGGCCGGCCCGCTTCAAAGTCATCCTGCGGCCTCAGCGCCACCAGCGACACCAGCGGACGCTCGATCGCCGGGTTGTCCCACCACTGCCAATCGCGCGCCTTTTGCAGCACAAACTCGGTCACCTCGGGCGAGCCGGCGTGCAGCCAGGTCTTAGAGCCGCTGACGGCATCGTGACGCACCGCAACGACCCAATTCTGCCGCAGTGCTTCGAGCCACTGCTGCCAACTCGGCTCACGGGCGAGGAAGAGCGTGCGGAAGCCGGTCGTCATGTCGGCGAACCACCACGGCTCGCTGCCGTGGGCGTCCTGCAAGGCGACGAAGGGAATCTGCCCGCGGTAACACTGCAAGAACGGCTCGCTGTTGGTGAAATCGGGATTGCCGAAGTGAAACGTGCTGATGGCCGCGTAGCCGCCCCGCAGCAGCGAATCGTCCAGGTAAATGCGCACCAGTTCCTCGTTCTCGCCGAACTGCCAGATCAGCCGACCGCCGGCTTGTTCGAGCGGGGCCAGCCGGAACTGACGAAAATCCGGCCAGGATACCACGCCTTGGCCGGCCAGCGACGGGCCGATATCTGCCTCGGCCGGCGCGATCACGTCGCTCGTGTGGCTGTACGTGCCCAGGCCTGGCACGCTCACCCACGTGCCGTACTCCTCGTTGGCCACGAAGAACTTCACCGACACGCCACCGCGGTCGGCGATCGACTGGGCACGGGCGAGCCACTCCGGCTTGGCGTTCTTCGCGCCCCAAAGATGGATCCGCAGCCCGCGCGCCAGATCGACGGCCTCGGCCGGGCTGCCCTGGCCGTGGGCCTCGATCTGGATGCTGTAGACGTTCAGGCCGGCCGGCAGGCTTTGGCGCGGCCGAGGTGATCGCTTAGGGATCGCCGCAATTCTATCAAGCGCCCCCAATGCGGCCAGCGCATCCAGTGCGTAGTAAGTTGCCAGGGGATTGCTCAACCAGCCGGGCCGGCTGCCGAAGCCGCCATCGGCGTTCCACAGTGAGCAAAGATACTCAACGCAGGCCTTGCGGTCGGCAGGCTCTGCCTCCAGCAGCCTTAAGGCGCGAACCGCCGCCCAGGTGTAGACGGCGTCGTCCACGGCCGCCAGCGCGGCCTGCGGCTGGTACGTGAAGCCGCCGCTGGGAAGCTGGCAGGCCTGCAACCAGGCGACCGTTTCTCGCTTCAGTTCCTCCGTTCGGCCGAGGATTTTGAGCGCCTGCAGTCCCCATAAGGTATTCAGCACATGGCCGTCGCCGCCGTCGGCCGCGGGCGTGTTATTGAAGCTCCCGTTTGCGCGGCGGCGCGCATGGAGATACTCGATAAAGGCCGGCGAGATGTCGTCCAGCGGCAGCCCGAGCAGTGCACGGCACGTGAAGGCGCTCAGCTCAAAGCGAAAAATGGGGTAACGGTGCTGTTCGTATTGCGGCAGATATCGCGACGGCGATTTCCAGCCCCGGACTTGATCGCGAAAGGCGGATGCATCCTCGCCCAGCCAAAGCAGGCCCTGGATCTGCTGGTACTCGAATTCCCGATGTTCCTGCTCCAGTTTCTTCAATTGCGCGGGATGATGCGTGCGGACAAACTCGACCAGCCGCTCATGGCGCGGCGGCTGTTGCTTAAGCGCCCGGTAGCAGCCGATCACGGCATACGTGGGCGTCAAGTGCGACTCAGCCTGGTCCGCCCAAGCGTAGCCGCCGTCGGGCCGAGCGAGGCCTTCCAGGTACGTCGTGACCACCGAGGGGAGTTCGAATGCCGCGGCGGCGGACCGGCAGATCGCCCCCTCGGGCAAGGCGGCGCACAGGCCCGACGCGGCGGCCATCCGCATCATCGTGCGGCGGCTGATGAGGGCACCGTCGAGAAAAGGCACGGTATTGTTGGGCACGGGTGTAATCTTCCCTCACTCGTCAATCGGTCCTTTTTCAAAATCCGACGGGTTGACCCAGCCGGCTTTCAGCTTCTCCCCTGTCATGTAGCGCTCGTAGAAATTGCGGACGCTTTCGTCGGCGTAGGGATATTCGTCGAAGATGTGGCCGCGGCCGAACATCCGCGGGTCGCCCTGCGCCTTCAGTTCCTGGAAAAGCTGCTCCCGCAGGGCGGCCTTTTCAGCCGCGCAGCTCGGCTCGCCGGCCAGGTTCGTCAGACACTCGGCATCCTTCGCAATCCGGTACATTTCTTCCTGCGGACGTTTCCCAAAGCAGAGGTCCCAGTAGCGCTTCTTGGCGGGATCGGCCCGTGTCTGGAGCACCAGGGTTTTTGTCGGGCCGCCATCGGTGTTGAGGTAGCCCGTCTCCGGGTTGCCCACCGGCCACCGCGTGGGCTCGAGATTCTGCAGGTACAGCATGCCGCCCTGGATGATGCCGCGGATAGGATAACCCCAATCGTGCGGTCGGCCCACGTCGTGCCGTTCCTGCCCGATGAGCACGTGATCGCGCCCCGGGTTGACCTGTCCGCCTTGGTCCGACGAGAAGATATCGGTCAGGCTGTGGCCGGGCGTGCTCGCCATGCCGGTATCTTCCCAACGCAGTCCGGCCAGTTCGATCAGCGTGGGCGCAAAATCGATGAAGCTCACGTAGTCGTCGACCACGCGGCCCGGTCTCTTGATGCCGCCCTTCCACATCATGGCCAGCGGCATGTGGCTCGACATCTCGTACTGCTGTCCCTTGGCGCGAGGAAAGGGCAGACCGTTGTCCGAGGTGACCACGACCAGCGTGTTCGCCAATTGCCCTCGCTGCTCCAGCAAATCGAGCATCCGCCCCAGGTGCTGGTCGAAGTATTCGATTTCCAGGGCATAGTCGAGCATGTCGTTGCGGACAACCGGATCATCGGGCCAACAGCCCGGCACGCGCGCGATCTGCGTAAGCTGCTTTCCGCCCTTATCCACGCCCGAGCCGTACTCGTAGGGCCGGTGCGGCTCGTGGCCGCCATACCAGAAGCACCAAGGCTGTCCGTCGGGGACGGCAGTTAGGAAGTCCTGGAAATTGCCGGCATAATCTACCGGGGAAATGCCCTTGGTGGCCGGTTTTAATTTCCGCTGGTCAAACGAGCGACCCGTCAGCAGACGCGGCTTGCCCTGGGCATCCAGCGCGACCCCGGGCGCCCAGCCCTTGGCCGTCTTGCCCACGAAATAGCCGTGCTCGGCCAGGGCTTCGGCATACGTCTTGAATTCCAGCGGGAAGAACGGCACGTGGTTGGCGGCCTCCTTGAGCTGCCAGGAATTTCGCCCCGTGAGGATACATGCCCGCGACGGCGCGCATTTGGCGTTGGGCGTATAGGCGTGCGTAAAGAGAATTCCCTCCTTGGCCACGCGATCGAAGGCCGGCGTCCGCACCCAAGGGCACCCATAGGCGCCCATGTGCGGATACGAGGCGTCGTCGGCGATGCAAAACAGGATGTTCGGCCGTAAAGGTGCCGCGGCATCGGCCGGGACAGGCCAGCCTCCAAGAACCACCGCAACGGTTAGACTCGCAGCCAGATGTCGAAACATAATCGCTCCTCGCGCGTTCTTGCCATCTCGGCCTCTGCTTGACACGATGCCTGCCATTGTTGAACAATTGCCAACGGTGTGCAAGGATCGGGCAAGACCACTGGGAGCGCAGCGGTCGCGGTCGAATCATGCGCGGTGCCATGGCCACGCTTGCGTGGCCATGCTTAGGTTTCGCGCCGCCCAGCATGCCCACGCGAGCGTGGGCATGGCACCGACCGTGCCCCTCCAAAGGGTTCTAATTTACTACCCTTAAGTGCTGCTCTCAGCCCAACTGTGGCTGCCCGGCGCTGGAAGCACTTCAGCATTCGGTTAGACTTTCGGCTGAAGGGGGAACTTTTGCCGGCCGGCGGTCGTCAGAAGACATATAATTGCCGGATGGCAGTTGGCGTCATCGGCCGCTCGTTCCTTTATTTCAGGAGATCCAAGCTATGTTCCATCCTGCTGCACGTTGCCGCCACTTGACGTGGCTGTTGGGTGTTTTTGCCGTAGCCATTTCGTTGGGAGCCGCGGCGAGCGGGGCCGAGGAAGGATCGGCCAATCTGCCCCTGAAGCGGGTCGTGTTGTTTAGTTCCGGCGTGGGTTACTTCCAGCACGACGGCCCGGTGACCGACAACGCCAAAGTCGAGCTGAAGTTCAAGGTCGAAAACATCAACGATCTGCTGAAGAGTATGGTGGTCGAGGACCAAGGGGGCCAGGTCTCGACGGTCAACTACGGCTCCAAGGACCCGATCACCAAGACGTTGAAAAGCTTCGCCATCGACCTGACGACCAACCCCACGCTGGGCGACCTCTTGAATCAGGCCCGGGGCGAACAGGTCGAATTGGACGCGCCGAACAAGATCACCGGCACGATCCTGGGCGTGGAAAAACGAAAGAAAGAGGTGGACAAAGAGAAAGTCGTGGAGATAGAGATTCTCAATCTGCTGACCGCCGACGGCCTGCGGGCCGTGCCGCTGGACGCGATCGGCCGCATCAAACTCACCAACGAAAAGCTCGATGCCGAGCTGCGCAAGGCCCTGGCCCTGTTGGCCAGCAGCCACTCGACCGACAAGAAAACCGTCACCTTGAGCTTCCAGGGCAACGGCAGTCGCCAGGCCCGGGTGGGTTACGTGCAGGAAACGCCGGTGTGGAAGACGAGCTACCGGCTGGAACTGGCCGACAAGAAAGCCCCCTTCCTGCAAGGCTGGGCGATCGTGGAGAACACGACCGAGGAGGATTGGTCGGGCGTGGCCCTGACGCTGGTCAGCGGCCGGCCGATCTCCTTTACCATGGACCTCTACCAGCCGCTCTACGTCCCCCGGCCGCAAGTTGAACTGGAACTGTATAGTTCCCTGCGGCCGCAGGTTTATGGACAGGATCTGGCGAAAAAGGAGGCCGAGTTTGGAGAATTGAAGGCGCAAGATCGTGCCGCGATGCTCGGCCGCAGAATGGCAAAGCCGGCCGAGGCCCCGGCAAAAGGAGCCATGGCTGGTACGGCAGGTGGCTTTGGTTTTAGGGCAGACGGGAGACAGCTTGGCGAGGTGGCTATGGAGGCAATGCCGCCCCTCGATTTACAGATTAGCCGAGGCGTGCAATCGGTGGCCCAGGCGCAGAACGTGGGCGAGTTGTTCCAGTATGCCATCGGCACGCCGGTCAGCCTGCCGCGGCAGCAGTCGGCCATGCTGCCGATCGTCAATGAGGAAGTGCAGGGAGAGAAGGTCTCGATCTACAATCAGGGCGTGCAGCCGAAGCATCCACTGAACGGCCTGCGCCTGAAAAACTCCACGAAGCTGCACTTGATGCAGGGGCCGATCACCGTTTTCGACGATAACACCTATGCCGGCGATGCCAAGATCGAAGACCTGGCCCCCGGCAGCGAGCGGCTCATCAGCTACGCGCTCGATCTGGATACCGAAGTTTCGCCCGAGAGCAAGGGCAAGCCTCAGCAGTTGCTCGCCGTGCGGCTGATCAAGGGGACGCTGATCGCCACGCACAAATCGGTGCGGACGCACGATTACACGGTGAAGAACTCGGGCCGCAAGGCGAAGAAGGTCCTCATCGAGCTTCCGCTGGAGCCCGACTGGAAACTGGTCGCCCCGGAAAAACCCGAGGAGAAGGCCCGCGACCGCTACCGTTTTGCCGTCGAGGCGAAGCCCGGCGAGCCGGCCAAGCTGCACGTGGAAGAAGAGCGGACCGACAGCCAATCGATCGCCTTGACGAACATCGACGACGCAACCATCGGCATTTATCTGCGTGCGAAGGTCGTCAGCGAGAAGGTCAAAATCGCCCTGGCCGAGGTCATCAAGCGCAAGGCCGAGTTGAACCAGGTGACCCAGCGGCGCGCCCAATTGCAGCAGAAGGTCAACGAGATCAGCGAGGAGCAGAATCGCATCCGGCAGAACATGCCCCAGATCGACCGCACCAGCGATCTGTACAAGCGGTACGTCAAGAAGTTCAGCGACCAGGAGGATGAGATCGAGAAGCTCCGCACGCAGATCCAGCAGGCGCAGGCTGAAGAGAATGGGCTGCGGAAGTCGCTGGATGGGTATCTGATGGGGCTGGACTTATCGTAGCAGGGCTCATAGACTTGCTTGCGGGAATTCCGGGAGCGCGGGCATCTTGCCCGCAAAGTGGCGGCCTTGCGCGGTCGCGCTCCCGGACTCCCGCAAGCCCGTTATAGCCCCGCACCATGCCGCTGGCCATCCGTTGCACGCAACTGAGGAAGACCTATCCGGGCAGACCGCCCGTCGAGGCGGTGCGCGGGATCGACCTGGCGATTGAGCCGGGCGAGTGTTTCGGCATGCTCGGGCCGAACGGCGCCGGCAAAACCACCACCGTCGAGATCCTGGAAGGCCTGCTGGCGCCCACCAGCGGAGAGGTGGAAGTGCTGGGCATGCGTTGGCAGACCAGCAGCGCCGCGATCCGCGAGCGGCTTGGCATTTCGCTGCAGGAAACCCAGTTCTCCGACAAGCTCACGGTGCTGGAAACGCTGACGCTCTTCCGCAGCTTCTACCGCTCGGGCATCGAACCGCAAGAGGCGATCGCCCGGGTCTCTCTGCAGGACAAGGCGAACACCTGGGTGAAGAGACTCTCCGGCGGCCAGAAACAGCGGCTGGCGGTGGCCGTGGCCTTGGTCGGCGATCCTACGCTCATGTTCCTCGACGAGCCGACCACCGGGCTCGATCCGCACTCGCGGCGGCAGGTGGCCGAGATCATCCGCGACAGCCGCCGGCAGGGACGGACCACCCTGCTGACCACGCATTACATGGACGAAGCCGAACGCCTGTGCGATCGCGTGGCCATCGTCGACCATGGCCGGATCATCGCCTTGGGATCGCCGCGGGAGCTGATTGCTCGGCTGGGAGGCGAACACGTCGTCGAGTTCTCGGTGCAGTCGTCCGCGGCCATGCAACTGCCTGTCGAGTCGTGGAGCGGGCTGCCGGCGGTCACCGGCTGCCGCTGCGAGAACGGCGTGATCCACCTTGCGGTCACCGAGCCGCACGTCGTCCTTCCCGCGCTGCTTCAACGGCTGGCGGCGCATCATTGGCATCTGACGAGCCTTACGACCCGCCATGCAAGCCTCGACGACGTATTCATCAGCCTGACCGGGCGGCCCATCGAGCCGGCGGAGGCTACGCCATGAGCCATCCAGCCCACGAGCCGGCGGGCCGCCGCTATCACCCGCTGGTGACCCTGACGCTGGCCCGGATGCGCGAGTTCCTCCGCGAGCCCGAGGCGGTCTTTTGGGTCTACGTATTTCCCTTGGTGCTTGTGGTTGCCCTCGGCGTGGCGTTCCGCAATCGCACGGTCGAGACCTTCCGGGTGGCGGTTAAGCAGGGAGATTTCGCCGAGCCCATCTGTGCCGCCCTCAATGGTGATCCGCGGTTCCAGGCGAACATCTACGAGGAGCAGGAAGCCCGATTGCGGCTGCGGACCGGACGAGCTGACCTGATGATTGCCGTCTCGGGAGAATCGCCACGATACGAATACTACTTCGATCCGGCCAGGACGGAAAGCGTGCTGGCGCGAAACTGTGCCGACGATTTCCTCCAGCGGGCGGCGGGCCGCCGCGATGCGATCGAGGTCCGCGATCATCCAGTCAACGAGCCGGGCGGACGCTACATCGATTTCCTCGTGCCGGGACTGCTGGGCATGAACCTGATGGGCGGCGGCCTGTGGGGCATCGGGTTCGCCATCGTCGATATGCGCATCCGCAAGCTGTTGAAACGCTATCTGGCCACGCCCGTGCGGCGCAGCGACTTCCTGGCCGCGCTGATGATCAGTCGGTTGCTGTTCACCATCTCCGAGGTCCTGCTGGTGTTGATTTTCGCCAGGGTAATTTTCGGCGTCGTCAGCCAGGGAAGCTACGTGGCGATCGGAGTGCTGATTCTTCTGGGGTCGCTGGAATTCTCTGGGATCGGAATCCTGGTGGCCAGCCGCGCGCAGACGATCGAAACCATCTCCGGACTGCTCAACGCCGTGATGCTGCCGATGTGGGTGGGTTCGGGGATTTTCTTCTCCACCGAGCGGTTTCCCGAGGCCGTGCAGCGCGCGTTGAACCTGTTGCCGCTGACGCCGCTGATCCACGCGCTGCGGAGCATCATGTTGGAAGGCACCAGCATCTTTTCGCTGGGCGTGGACCTCGCGCTGATCGTCGCCTGGGGATGTGTACCCTTTGCCCTGGCCCTGCGGTGGTTTCGCTGGAAGTGAGTCGATGGAAGCGAGTCAGCCGAAACCGATTGATTGTTAAGCCGATTCATGGTTAACATGATGAGCAATGTTCGTCGGCGGTTTTATGTGGCACGACCATGGAGATGAGCGATGCAGCAGCACTTCCTTTTCCTCGGCTTGGTGGCAGTGACGATCGCCGCGGCTGCCACGGGCGCAGGCCGCACTGAGCAACCGCCTGCAGCCCCAGCGCGGATCGAGTATCCTCCAACCCGCCGCGTCGATCACGTCGATACGTATCTTGGCGTCAAGGTGCCCGATCCGTATCGCTGGCTGGAGGAGGACATCCGCAACTCGAAAGAGGTTGCCGACTGGGTGTCGGCCGAGAACAAAGTGACCTTTGGCTACCTGGAGTCGCTTCCCGAGCGCAAGAAGATCCGCCGCCGGCTCAGCGAACTTTGGGACTTCGCCCAGTATGCGTCGCCTTGCAAGGCCGGCGGCCGGTACTACTACCTCAAGAACGACGGCCTGCAGAACCAGCCGGTCCTGTACCTGATGGATGCGCTCGATGCCGAGCCGCGGGCGCTGCTCGATCCCAACACATGGTCCAAGGACGGAACGATCGCCTTGGGCGGGCTGGGCTTCAGCGACGACGGCCGCTACCTGGCCTACTGCCGGGCCGAGGCCGGCTCCGATTGGTCTGCCTGGCACGTCATGGAGATCGACTCCGGCAAGGTCCTGCCCGACGAACTGCGCTGGACGAAATTCTCCCGCGCCTCCTGGACCAAGGACGGCCAAGGCTTCTTCTACAGCCGCTACGAGGAGCCCAAGAAGGGCGCGGAGTTCCAGGCGCTCAACTTCAACAACCAGTTGTGCTACCATCGCCTGGATACGCCGCAGTCGGCCGACACGTTGGTGTACTATCGGCCCGAGCGTCCCGAGTGGCAGTACGACGGCATCGTCAGCGACGACGGCCGCTGGCTGGTGATCACCACGCACCTGGGAACCGATGAACGCTACCGGATCACGGTCAAGGACCTTTCCCAGCCCGAAGCGAAGCCGATCGAGGTGATCGACAACTTCGAGCACGAGTACACCTTTGTGGGCAACGATGGATCGGTGCTGTATTTCAAGACCGATCTGGAGGCGCCCCGCCGGCGACTGATCGCCATCGACCTCGACCGGCCCGAGCAGAAGAAGTGGAGGGAAATCGTTCCCCAGCGCGCCGAGACCCTGGCCGAGGTGGAGTTCGTCGGCAACCAGTTCATCGCCTCCTATCTCAAAGATGTCCAACCGCAGGTGCAGATCTTTTCGCAGGATGGGCGTTTCCTGCGCGAGGTGCAACTGCCGGGCATCGGCGCGGTGGCCGGCTTCCACGGCAAGCGGACCGACACCGAGACCTTTTACACCTTCTCCAGCTTCGCCACGCCGGCGAGCATCTATCATTACGACATGACCACGGGCGCCAGCCGCTTGTTCCGCCGGCCGGAGCTGAAGTTCAATCCCGACGATTTCGAGGTGAAGCAGGTCTTCTACCACAGCAGGGACGGCACGCGGGTGCCGATGTTCATCGCCTACAAAAAAGGAATGACGCTTAATGGCTCCAACCCCACGCTGCTTTACGGCTACGGCGGCTTCAACATCTCGCTGTTGCCGGGCTTTTCGGTCGGACGGCTGGCCTGGATGGAGATGGGCGGCGTTTACGCGCAGCCGAACCTGCGTGGCGGCGGCGAGTACGGCGAAACCTGGCACCAGGCGGGCACCAAGCTGCACAAGCAGAACGTGTTCGACGACTTCATCGCGGCCGCCGAGTGGCTGATCGCCCACCAATACACCCGGCCCGAGAAGCTGGCGATCCAAGGCGGCAGCAACGGCGGACTGCTGGTGGGCGCGGTCGAGACCCAGCGGCCCGACCTGTTCGGCGCCTGCCTGCCCGCGGTGGGCGTGATGGACATGCTGCGCTTTCAGAAGTTCACCGAAGGCCGCACCTGGGTCGACGACTACGGTTCTTCCGACAACCCGGAGGAGTTCCAGGCCATCTGGAAGTATTCGCCTTATCAAAACATCAAGCCCGGCACGTGTTATCCGGCCACGCTGGTCACCACGGCCGATACCGACGATCGCGTGGTGCCCGGTCACAGCTTCAAGTTTGCCGCGGCTTTGCAGCAGGCCCAAGCCTGCAATAAACCCGTGCTCATCCGCATCGCCACCCGCGCCGGCCACGGGGCGGGAAAACCCACCAGCAAGCGCATTGCCGAGATCACCGACGAATGGTCCTTCCTGGTGAAGAACCTCAACATGGCGGTAGACCGTAGACGGTAAGCGGTAGACGGTAAGCGGTAGGCGGAGGGCGGAGGGCGAAGGACGGAAGGCGGAAGGATGAATGGGACGGAGT